>OJPU01000158.1_pt1 | contig 44343 bp, 33 predicted proteins | sample 1598561 | NCBI WGS metagenome assembly OJPU01 (sample SAMN03922500, study PRJEB24848) | human gut metagenome | isolation source: stool sample | host: Homo sapiens | place: Germany | collected 2011-11 | reverse complement strand
ATAAGAGACAGGGTGTAGCCCTCGAAGAACATGGAGTAGAGCTTACGGCCGAAACGGTTGATGTAGAAGTTCTCCAGATTGGTTTCCGGCAGCTTGTGCACCATGGACTTCAGGTAGCTGAAGCCGGCGACCATGGTGAGCTTGAAGCCCATGGCCTTCAGGGTGTTGGCGCTCAGGGAAATCGGGTAGTCGAGGAAGTGGCGGTTCCAGTAGATGCGGGACACGCGGTGGCGCTTGAGCATCACCTTGTCTTCGATTTCCGGATCCGGGCCGCCCGGCTCCATATCATGCTCGCGGTGGAGCTTCTTGTCATCATAGCTGGGTGCGCCCTGCAGCGGCAGAACGTCCTTCCACCAGTCCATGATGCGGTCGTCCTTCGAGAAGAAGCGGTGGCCGCCGATATCCATACGATTGCCGTCATGCTTGACGGTGCGGGAGATGCCGCCGAATTCGCGGGTGGCTTCCAGCACGGTCACGTCGTACTGTTCGGAGCCACCGTCCTTGACGAGCTCCCAAGCGGCAGTCAGGCCGGCAGGGCCGCCACCGATGATGACCACGGATTGCTTTTGCGTCACTTTGAAGTCTCCTTACAAACAAAATCGAAGATATTCTACCCGAAGGTAGGGAAACGCACAGCGCACCTGTGCGCATGCACACAAAATCACCGCCAAGTCCGACAGCAATCGCCCTGATAGAAGGAAAACCAGCCGTACGGCTTCCGCCGAAGACTGGTTTTCCGTAGGTCTGCTACATGCTGTCGGGAATGTCGATGTCGGTTTTCTGCACTTCCTCGACGTTCACGTCCTTGAACGTGACGATGCGCACGTTCTTGACGAAACGGCTGGAACGGTAGACGTCCCACACCCACGCGTCGGTCAGCCGCACGTCGAAGTAGACGTCCTGGCCGGCGGAACGCACGTTGAAATCGACCTTGTTGGCCAGATAGAAGCGGCGCTCGGTCTCCACAACGTAGGTGAACAGTTTGATGACGTCGCGGTATTCCTTGTATAGGGACAGCTCGGCGTCGGTTTCGTAGTTGTCGAGGTCCTCGGCGCTCATCGTCTGCCTTCCGTGTCGCGCTTGCGGCCACGTCCAAGCGTGCGCCACCAAGCATCCTTCGAGGTTTTGCGCTCATCCGAGCTGTACGGCCAGTTGTTGTCGGCATCGCCGGCCTTCTGGTCCGTCTTCGCCGTTCCGGATGCTTCGTTCGGCTGCGATTCCTGCGATGGCGCGGCAGACGTCTCGTCGGCGGAGGTCTGCGCCGTGTCTCCACTCTGGCCTGCCGCTGCGGCATCGTCCGCATCGCCCTTATGTACGGAGTTGAGTTGGATGGCGATCGAGTGTTCGCGGGCGCTCAACGCCTCCTTGACGCCCGGATTGTCTTCGATCACGTGCATGCCGAACGCGTCGAGCGAGCGGATCGGGTCGAATTCGTCGACGAGCGTGTCCATGACGATGAGGTCCTGGTAACGGTTCTCCGACGCGTTCCACAGGGCATCGCGCGAACGGCCGGACGGCACGAAGCCGAGCGACTGGTAGACGGATACGGAACGCGTGTTCTGTTCCGGCACGGCCACCCAAATGCGGTGCATGCCGAGGCCCGCCGGTTCCGGCGCGAAGCCGTACGTCATCACGCGGGGCATGATGTCTCGCGAGTAGCCGCGGCCGCGGTAGTCCTTGCCGAGCACCACTTGGATGCGGGCGGAACGTGCCCAGCCGTCGATGTCGATGAGGAAGATCATGCCGATCACGTTGTCGGAAGAGGCCGCGTCAAGCTCGCCGTCGCCGTCATGGTCGGCTTCGGTGACGATGGACCATGCGATGGTACGACGAGATTCCGGATCCCCCACGCCGGATTCGTTCGATTTTTCGCCATTGGACCATGCCACGGAACGACGCACCCACGCGTTCACAGCGCCACGTTCGGCCACGCGGTCCTTGCCGGTGATGCCGGATGCGCCGACGTACGCCTCAATGACCTCCATGCGTGCGATGTCGTCGATGGTGGCGGGGCGCAAGTGCACCATCTCGCCCTTGATGGGCGGAATGACGATGCGTTCCGGCAGCTCCCTCGCCCGCTGGTCCGTCGTCTGTTCCTTCGCTGTGGTTTCAGCGTACTCTGACATGATTATCGTTCCCTATGTTTCTCGGCGCGGTCCCTCGCCGCACCCATACCGACGGTATTGTACCCGACTGAACGCCAGCTGGGAGTTTTGTTAGGCAAAATCCCTGTGAAACCTCCCCAGCCGACGCGTGAATCGTATGAAAAGGCATGTAAAAGCAGATAAAAAGCAACAAAATGCAGAAAGGCGTGCGTTTTTACGATTCCTCTCATCGCAAAAACGCACGCCTTTCGATGCCATCAATCAGGCAACGTTCGGCAATCGCCGGAACGTCACTTGATCTTGCCCATCACGATCTTGGTGACGGCCTTCGCGTCGGCCTGGCCGCGGGTGGCGCGCATGACAGCGCCGATAATCGCGCCCATCGGCTTCATGTTGCCGCTCTTGAGCTTCTCGACGATGTCCGGGTTGGCCGCGAGTGCCTCGTCGACGGCCTTTTCGAGCGCGCCGTCGTCAGAAACGACCTGGAAGCCGTGCTTCTTGACGACCTCGTCCGGAGTGCCTTCGCCGGCGAGCACGCCTGCGACGGTCTGCTTGGCGAGCTTGTCGTTGAGCTTGCCGTCGGCGATGAGCTTCTCGACCTCGGCCACGTCGGCCGGGGTGATCGGCAGCTCTTCAAGGCTCACGCCCTTGTTGTTGGCTTCGCGGGACAGCTCGCCCAGCCACCACTTCTTGGCGCCCGAGGCGGAAGCGCCGGCCTTGACGGTGTCTTCGAGCAGGTCCAGAGCGTCGGCGTTGAGCACGTCGCGCATCTCCAGATCGTTGAAGCCCCACTCGCCCTTCAGGCGGTTGCGGCGCTCACGAGGCATTTCCGGCATCTGGGCCTTCATCTCCTCGATGTGCTCCTTGGTGATGTGCAGCATCACCAGATCCGGATCCGGGAAGTAGCGGTAGTCGTCGGCGTCGGACTTCACGCGGCCGCCGGCGGTGGTCTGCGAGGCCTCGTCCCAGTGACGGGTCTCCTGCAGAATCTCGCCGCCTTCGGAAAGGATGGCGGCCTGGCGGCGGATCTCGTACTGGATAGTCTTCTCGATGCCACGGAACGAGTTCACGTTCTTGGTTTCGGAACGGGTGCCGAACGGATCGGACGGGCTGTTGCGCAGCGACACGTTCACGTCGGCGCGCATGTTGCCCTGCTCCATGCGGGCATGGGAGATGTTCAGCGCACGCACGATGTCGCGGATGGCGCGCATGTAGGCGCCTGCGATTTCGGGGGCGCGGTCTCCTGCGCCTTCGATCGGCTTGGTCACGATTTCGATCAGCGGCACGCCGGCGCGGTTGTAGTCGACCAGCGAGTGGTCGGCGCCTTCGATACGGCCGTCGGCGCCACCGACGTGGGTGTTCTTGCCGGCGTCGTCCTCGATGTGGGCGCGCTCGATCGGCACACGGAAGATGGTGCCGTCCTCAAGCTCCACGTCGAGGTAGCCGTTGCCGTTGGTCGGCTTGTCATACTGCGAGATCTGGTAATCGCGCGGCATGTCCGGGTAGAAGTAGTTCTTACGGGCGAACTGGCTCCATTCGGCGATTTCGCAGTGCAGGGCGAGACCCAGCTTGATCGCGTAATCGACGGCGGTCTTGTTGACCACCGGCAGGGAGCCCGGCAGGCCGAGGCTCACCGGGGTGAGCTGGGTGTTCGGCTCGCCGCCGAAGTGGACTTCGGCCGGGCAGAACAGCTTCGTGGTGGTGGACAGCTCCACGTGGGTTTCCAGACCGATGACCGGGTCGAACTTCTTGACGGCATCGGCGTACTTCATCAACTTTTCAGCCATTTTGTTTTCTTTCCTCCGATGCTTCCTACTTGTCCAGTCCGTCGAGCCACGGGGTCTTCAGGGACTGCCAGATCGGGCCGTTCCAGCTTTCCTCGAGGGCCGCTTCGAGAGCGGCGGCGGGCTTGTACATGACCTCGTCGCGCTGCTGCGGGGCGAGGAACTGGAAGCCGACCGGCAGGCCGTCGTCGCTCAGGCCGGCCGGGATGCTCATGGCCGGCACGCCGGCGAGGTTGGCCGGAATGGTGGTGATGTCGATGGCGTACATGGCCATCGGGTCCTCGGTCTTCTCGCCGAACTTGAAGGCGGTGACCGGGCTGGTCGGGCCGACGAGCACGTCGACCTTTTCGAAGGCCTTCTTGAAGTCGTCGATGATCAGGGTGCGGACTTTCTGCGCGGAGCCGTACCAGGCATCGTAGTAGCCGGCGGACAGCGCGTAGGTGCCGAGGATGATACGGCGCTTGACTTCGTCGCCGAAGCCGGCCTCACGGGTGTAGGCCATCATGTTGGCGGCGGTCTGCGGAACGCCTGCCGGCGGCATGACGCGCAGGCCGTAGCGCATGCCATCGTAACGGGCCAGGTTGGAGCTGACCTCGGACGGCATGATGATGTAGTAGGCGCCGAGGGAGTACGGCAGGTGCGGCAGGGACACTTCGGTGACCTCCGCGCCCATTTCCTCAAGCTTCTTGACGCCTTCGTTGAAGCGGGCCATGACGCCCGGCTGGAAGCCTTCGCCGCCGAGCTCCTTGATCAGGCCGACCTTGAGGCCCTTCAGATCGCGCTTCATGCCTTCGCGGGCTGCGGCGACCATCGGACGCGGGCCTTCCGGAATGGAGGTGGAATCGCGCTTGTCGTGTCCGCCGATCACTTCCTGCAGCAGGGCGGAGTCGAGCACCGTACGGGAGCACGGGCCGATCTGGTCGAGCGAGGAGGCCATGGCGATAGCGCCGAAACGGGAGACGCCGCCGTAGGTCGGCTTGACGCCGACGGTACCGGTCAGCGAGCCCGGCTGGCGGATGGAGCCGCCGGTGTCGGTACCCAGGGCGAGCGGAGCTTCGAATGCGGCCACTGCGGCTGCGGAACCGCCGCCGGAACCGCCCGGCACGCGCTCGGTATCCCACGGATTGTGGGTGGTCTGGTAGGCGGAGTGCTCGGTGGAGGAGCCTTGCGCGAATTCATCGAGGTTGGTCTTGCCCAACAGCGGCATGCCCGCGGCCTTGAGCTTCTCGATGACGGTGGCGTCGTACGGCGGCACCCAGCCTTCGAGGATCTTGGATGCGGCGGTGGTTTCGATGCCCTTGGTGACGATCATGTCCTTGATGGCGATTGGCACGCCGGCGAGTTCCGGCATCTGCGCCTTGTCCTCATCGGACTTGGCGTCGAAGGCGTTGGCCTGCTCGAGGGCCTGGTCGGCGGAGACCTTCAGGAAGGCCTTGACGCTCGGTTCGGCGGATTCGATGACCGCAAGGTGGGCTTCGACCAGCTCACGGCTGGAAACTTCCTTGGCCTTGATCTTGGCCGCCATCTCGGCGGCGGAAAGCTTGACGAGTTCGGTGGTGCTCATATCACTCCTGTCCCAGAATGCGCGGTGCGACGAACATGCCGGCCTCGGAGACCGGGGCGCCTGCGGTGGCTTCGGCCTGGGCCAGCGGGGTCTCGGGGACGTCCGGACGCAGGTAGGCTTCCAGCGGGACCGGGTTCGCGGTCGGTTCCACGTCGTCGGTGGCGACTTCCTGGACCTTGTTGATGGATTCGGCGATGACGTTCAGATCGCCCTGCAGACGGGTGATTTCCTCGTCCGTGAGTGCGATTCGGGCCAGATCGCCCAAATGCACGATTTCTTCTTTGGTGAAAGTAGGCATGACCCTAACAGTAACGCGTCTGTGTGACGAGCGTGTGCCCTATTTCGTGCCCCGTTCGCAACCCGGCCGCGGACGTTGCCTTCCATTTCGCAACCCAATCGTTGGACACCTGGTCATCTTTCCGGTACAGCAACGTTCGACGGCTTTTCTTGCCGCGTGCCGATGGCGCGATCAGGCTTGCGGCGCGGCGTGCTGGGCGATCCAGGCGTGCATGGAGACCGCGGCGGCGGCGCCGGCGTTGATGGAACGGACCGAGCCGAATTGGGAGATGTAGACCACGTCATCGGCCAGTTCGAGCGCTTTTTCGGACAGGCCCGGGCCTTCCGCGCCGAAAAGCATGAGGCAGCGTTTGGGGAAATGGTAGGTTTCCATGGGCACCGCGCCGGGAATGATGTCGAGCGCGATGACGCGGGCGGCTTGCAGTTCTGCTATTTTCTCGTCCAAGGCTTCCAGTTGGGCCATGGTTTCGCTTGTGTTCGGGGCAGTGCCGGAAGCGCCGTCCGTCGCGGCTGCGGAGCCACGCATATGGAAGGCGATGGCGGCGGCTTGCGATTGGGCGGCGGCGATTTCGCCGGCGATGCGCAGTTTCCAGCATTCGACGAGTTCCGTTATGGATGGATGGTTTTCGACGTGCTGGTACAGCTCCGTCATGAGCGCGCCCTTGCGATTCCATTTGTGCGGGCCGACGATGTGCACGCGGCGCGCTTGGAACGCGTTGGCGGTGCGCACCATGGAGCCGATGTTGAAATCGTGGGTCCAGTTCTCCACGGCGACTTCGAAATCGTGGCGCCCGCGGGAGTCCAGGTCGGCTTTGATGGCCGCGACCGTCCAGTAGCGGTAGCGGTCGAGCACGTTGCGGCGGTCGCCTTCGTCGAGCAGGGTGGAGTCGAAGCGGATGTCGTAATTGGGGGATGACGCATCGTCCGGGCGTGGTTCGCCTGGATGGGTTTGCGACCACGGTCCTACGCCGACCTCGCGGAACGTCGGTTCGCCGGATGCCTGTGCGGCAACATCGATGGGATTGGGATCGTGCACGTTCTCCCCTTCATAGGAACAGCAATACAAATATGTCAAAGGCCCGCGCATCCGTATGCATCATCATGCTTGTCATCGCACATTCGACGACGTCAACGGCAGATATGTTTGCGGTCGGTCGGCGGGAAACTTGGTGTTCAGTGGAGTTCGGATTCCTTGAATACTTCGACGAACGGCAGTTCGGATTCCTCCGAAGTGACCGGGTTGATGACCTTGATGGTCGGGTCGACCATGTCGACACCGCCGATCAGCGAGGCAACGGCCAGCACTTTGGCGCCTTCGTTCTCCACCACGGAGAAGTCGAGGCTCAGCTCGTTGCCGTTGCGCAGGGTGACCAGCGATGAGGTCTGCACATACGATTTTTCAGACAGCCAGGAGTCGATCAGCACCACGCGTTTGCCGGCAATCGACGGACCCTTGATGGACGGATAGACGAAGTCCATGACGAAACCGTCCAAATCCTCGCCACGGGAGGCGGCGGCCTGGATCATGGCGGAGACCAGCGGCACGGCCGCGGCGGTCAATGCGCCGACCGTGTCGAAATCGTCGACGGAATAGCCGGCTTCCTCCAACGTGTCGAGCAGGATATGGCCGACGATGGAGGCTCCGCGATGGTCGAACAGCACGGAGGAGAGTTCCGAGAAAGGCTTGTCCTTCATTTCGGCCTGCAGCAGCGTCTTGAGCTGGTCGCGAGGTTCGAGCATGGCGAAATCGACGGTGGATTCCGTCGAAGCGGAAACAGACTGGCCCGCAGCGGAATCATGCGTCGGAACCGGTGTCGTCTTGCGGAAAGTGTTCTCTTCGGTCATGGTTCCAGCCTATCCTTTCGGCTCGTCATTCACCGTGCGGTATGGGTGATTTATGAGCGATAAACATGGTTATTCGGCGTTGGTCTCGGGAGCGGACAACTCGCGGATATCCCCTTTTTCGGGCGCGATCATGTCGACGGTGCCGATGACCTTGCTTTGGTCGACGCGTTGCAGTTTGCGCGCGGTGACCAGCACGCGCGATTCGAGCGACGCGGCGAACGAGTTGTATGCGCCGACCGTTTTGGTGATGGCGGAACCCAGTTTGGTGGCCCGCTCCCCCAATACTGCAAACCGTTCGTACAGCTCTCGGGACAGGTCGAACAGCATTTTCGCGTCATCGGTCAGGCTTTGCTGCTGCCATGCGTATGCCACGGATTTGAGCACCGCCCATAGGGTGATCGGCGAGGTCAGCGCGACTTTCTGCGCGAATGCGTCGTCCATCAGTGTCGGGTCGGTTTCCAATGCGGCCTGCAGCAACGATTCGTTGGGGATGAACGCGATCACGAAATCCGGAGCATCGCTGAACGCGTTCCAGTAGGCTTTGTCTCCCAGGGTCTTCACATGGTCTCGTACCGCTTTGGCATGGGAATGCAGCAGCTCGTTCTTGCGGGCCAGTTCCTCCGGTGAGGCGGTGTCTGGAATCTCGCATGCGCGCTGGTAGTCGGCGTATGGCGCTTTCGCGTCGATCGGAATGGTTTTGCCGCCCGGCATGTGGATGATCATATCCGGCCGTTGCGTATGTCCATCGGCGTCGGTGACCACAACTTGGGTGTCGAAATCGACATGTTCCAACAGACCCGCCGATTCCACGATGTTGCGCAGCTGCGCCTCGCCCCACGCGCCACGCACCTTGTTGTTGCGCAATGCCGATGATAGGGCGCTCGTCTCGCGATCCAATCGCGCCTGCTGTTCGCCAAGACCTTTGAGCTGTTCGCCGAGCGCGCCCATCTCATGTTTGCGGCCCTCTTCGATTTGCGCGACCTTCGTCTGCAGGGCGTCGAGGTTCTTCTGCACCGGAGCCAGTGCGGAGAGCACCTTGCTTTGCTCCTGCAGTTTCCGTTCGCTTTCGGCTTGACGACGGTTCGCTTCTTCGGCGGCACGCTGCCGTTCACGTTCCACGCGCATTTCCTCGGCACGCTGGGCCTGTGCCAATTGCGATTTGAGATACGTCAGCTGTTGGCTGAATCCTTCCGCCTGCGTACGGTATTGCACAACAGCCGCGTTGAGATTGCTGATGTCCTGTTTGTCCGCCTCGATCTGCGCCTTCGCCTCGTTCAGGTCGGATTCCTTCGCGCCACGGGCCATATCCTGCCCTTTGGCACGGCCCGCGAAGAAGCCCGCAGCCGCTCCGAGCGCGGCCACGATCACCAGCAATATCACTACAAACACAGGATTATCGAACATACGTTCGATGGTATCACGTCATCAGGAACACATCAATCCACGCATCCACATTCATTCGCAAGACCGACCGCATGCCACACAACCGTGCACTATGCTGAAATCAGCCGAACGCGAAATGCATCAGCCCAACACGAAGGGACATTATGGGATTCGATCTGTTTTTGGCGGCCGTGTCGATTGTGGCCGCATCCATCGCCACCTGGGCGTTGTTGCGGCTGTTTCCAAGCTCGGACGCACGCCAGGCGATTCCGCTGCGGACGGACGGCGGATTTGCCGACCCATCCCACACAACCGACGGTGGAGTGACGATAGACGGCAAAGTGACGGCAGACGGCGAATCGGCATCCGACATCGACGGACAACCCACCGACCACCTCGGCAAGCGCCTCGTCATCGCGCTTATCCTGACCATTCCAACGTTCGTCATCACATTACTGGCGCTGGCCAAAATCGCCATGCCGGGATGGCTGACGAATCCGTGGCCGCACGCCATCGTCATCACGCCGGTCATGTTCTATTGCGCGGCGCCGATTCACCACCGCGGCCTGCCCGCATTGCAGCGGCGGCGTCCGAACGGCGATTCGCTGGTTTCGCTTGGCATGGCGATTGTTTACGCGTACAGCCTGCTGCTGTGCGTGGTGTCGTGGATTTTCCCGGCCGGCTCGCGCGATCCGTATTTCGCGTTCGTCGGCGTGGTCGCGACGCTTTCGCTGGCTGGCACGCTTGTCCGGCAACACGCGATGACCGCGCAGCAGACGGCAGAAACAGAAAAGGCGCAATCGGCACAGTCAACAGAATCAACAGAATCGGCGCGATCTCAAGCGAAATCCCCTGAGCCAACGCAAGAAAAAAGCGCGGAAGAATTGCTCTTCCGCGCTGTGGTAGGTCATGAGATCCGCGCACGTGTGCTGCAGATCACCACGTCGGTGACGATGGTGGTCGCGGTGTGGACGTGCGCGTTGTGGCTGGCGTTCGGCATGCAACCGAAGCTGGCGATCGCCATACTGCTCGGTTCGACCGTGCTGTCGGTCGCAGGCCTGGTATTGCAGGCTTACGACCGACAGGTAACCAATCGATAATCGTCACTCAGCCGGGTTCGGGACGTCGGCGGAATCGTCCGTCTTCCCCTCGCCCATATCCTCCAGCTGGTCCGCGGCCCACGCGGACAGCTCCAGGTGGTCGCCGCCGGTCTGGTCCACCAGCACGGTGTCGCCGTCGTGCACTTCGCCGGCCAGCAGCATGCGGGCAAGCTGGTCGCCGACTTCGGTCTGCACCAGGCGACGCAGCGGACGTGCGCCGTACGCCGGATCGTAACCGGTGTTGGCAAGCCATTCGCGCGCCGAATCGGTCACGTCGAGCGTGATGCGGCGGTCGGTCAGACGTGCGGACACCTGCGCGACCTGAATGTCCACGATGCCGCCGAGCTCCTCGCGGGTCAGCGGGTGGAACATGACCAGTTCGTCCAGACGGTTGATGAATTCCGGCTTGAACTGCATGTGCACGGCGTCCATCACGGCCTTCTTCTTGGCGTCCGCGTCCATGTCGGGATTGACGAGGAACTGCGAGCCCAGGTTGGAAGTCATGATCAGAATCGTGTTCTTGAAGTCCACGGTCCTGCCCTGGCCGTCGGTCAGGCGACCGTCGTCAAGCACCTGCAGCAGCACGTCGAAGACTTCCGGATTGGCCTTCTCCACCTCGTCGAACAGCACCACCGAATACGGACGGCGACGCACGGCTTCGGTAAGCTGGCCACCCTCTTCGTAGCCGATGTAGCCCGGCGCGGCGCCGATCAGGCGGGACACGGAGGCCTTCTCCATGTATTCGCTCATGTCGATGCGCACCATGGCCTTCTCGTCATCGAATAGGAAGTCGGCGAGCGCCTTGGCCAGTTCGGTCTTACCCACGCCGGTGGGGCCGAGGAACAGGAACGATCCGGTCGGACGGTTCGGGTCGGAGATGCCGGCACGCGAGCGACGCACGGCGTCGGAAACCGCTTGGATGGCTTCCTTCTGGCCGATCACGCGCTTGCCGAGGTACTCCTCCATGTGCAGGAGCTTCTCGTTTTCGCCCTGCATAAGACGGCCCACGGGGATGCCGGTCCAGTCGGAGACGATTTCGGCGATGGAGTCGGCGTCGACGCGGTCGGGGACCATCGGCACGTCGGCGTTGGCATTGTCGGCTCCGCCCGATTCCGCCTCGTTCTTCTCGGCTTGGGCGATTTCCTTCTGGATGGCCGGGATTTCGCCGTAGTTGATGGCTGACGATTTCGCCAGGTCGCCTTCGCGCTCGTACTTTTCGGCTTGCGTACGCAGCTCGTCGAGCTTCTTGCGCAGGTCGCCGATACGGTTGTGGCCGTTCTTTTCGGCGTCCCAACGCGCTTTCAGCCCGTTGAGCTTTTCGCTTTTGTCGGCGATTTCCTGGTTCAAATCGGCGAGACGGTCCTTGGCGCTGTCGTCCAGTTCCGCTTCGGCCTTTTCCGCGGCCTTGTCGTTCTTCGGATTGCCCAGCAGGTACGACTTCTCCATCTTGAGACGGTCCACCTGGCGGCGCAGTTCGTCGATTTCCTCAGGCGAGGAGTCGAGTTCCATGCGCAGGTGCGCTGCGGCCTCGTCCACCAGATCGATGGCCTTGTCCGGCAGCTGGCGTCCGGAAATGTAGCGGTTCGACAGGGTTGCCGCCGCGACCAGCGCGTCGTCGCCGATGGTCACCTTGTGGTGGGCCTCATACTTCGGCGCGATGCCGCGCAGGATGGCGATGGTGTCCTCCACGCTCGGCTCGCCGACGAACACCTGCTGGAAACGACGTTCGAGCGCCGGATCCTTTTCGATGTTCTCACGGTATTCGTCCAGTGTGGTGGCGCCGATCAGGCGCAGTTCGCCACGGGCCAGCATGGGCTTGAGCATATTGCCCGCGTCCATGGAGCCTTCGGCCGCGCCCGCGCCGACGATGGTGTGGATCTCGTCGATGAAGGTGATGATCTGCCCGTCGGCCTTCTTGATCTCCTCAAGCACGCTCTTCAGACGTTCCTCGAATTCGCCACGGTACTTGGAACCAGCCACCATGGAGCCCAGGTCAAGCGAGATAAGCTTCTTGTTCTGCAGGGTGGTCGGCACGTCGCCGGCGACGATGCGCTGCGCCAGGCCTTCGACGACGGCGGTTTTGCCGACGCCAGGCTCGCCGATCAGCACAGGGTTGTTCTTGGTGCGGCGGGACAGGATCTGGATGACGCGGCGGATTTCCTGGTCGCGGCCGATCACCGGGTCGAGCTTGCCTTCCTTCGCGGCGGCCGTCAAATCGGTGGAGTACTTCTCCAAAGCTTTATACGAGCCTTCCGCGTCGGCGCTGGTCACCTTGCGGTCGCTGCCGCGCGCGGCGGTCAGGGCGTTACGCAGCTTATCCGCGGTAAGACCGTTCTTTTCCAAGATGTCCGCGCTTTGATTAGGTTTCGCGGCCGCGATTGCGACCAGCATGAGGTCGACGGTGACGTACTCGTCTCCCCTCCGTTGCATTTCTTTTTCGGCTTGCGATAGCACCGCCGACAGCTGCCTGCTGACGTCCGGCTGCGTTGTGGTCGATCCGCTGGCGCTCGGCAGCGATTGCATCGCCTGATGCACTTCGGCGCTCACGTTTTGCGCGTTGCCGCCTGCCGCTTCGATGAGCGCGCGGGCCATGCTGTTTTCCTGACGCAGCATCGCGTCCAGCAGGTGCAGGGTGTCTACCTGCGGATTGCCCAGCGCCGCCGCGTTCTGAACGGCGTCCGAAAGCGCTTCCTGCGCCATCTGCGTGAACTTCTGTTCCATATCATCCTCCATGGTTCGCGCCCGGCCGCCCGGCCTTCGCTACCGGGCCGGCGTTCGGACGCATATGTCGTTGTCTGATATGCTCAACCGACTTCATCGCCATTATATTCCCAAAACTTGAGTCCCACACACTCAACTTTTTGCGTTTCTCAAAACCGTCTTTCGACACAGGACGGCAGTCACCGACAATCACCAGCGCTCACCGGCAATCGCAATACATACGAAAAAGGCGGGCAGCAACGTAACGAAATCACGAAACGTTGCAAACCCGCCTAATCCAAAGTCCGCCAGCAAGCCGAAAATCAGCCGCGCACCACCACGTTGCGCAGATCGCCGATGCCCTCGACGTGCACGATCGCCTCGTCACCCGGATCCAGATGACCCGACGCGTTCGGCGTACCCGTCATAATCACATCGCCCGGCAGCAGCGTGGTGAAACTCGTAATCGCCGCGATCTGCTCAGGAATGCCGTGAATCAGATTCGCCGTGGTACCCGATGCCATCGGCACATCCTCACCGTTGAGCGTGAAGGAAATCTTCGCATCTTTCCAATCCACATCGTCACGCGTCACAATCCACGGACCCAACGGGCACGCCGTATCAAAACCCTTCGCACGCGTCCACGTCGGATCAAGACCCTGCAGATCACGCAACGTCACATCATTCACGCACGTGAAACCCAGCACATAATCCATGGCCTGCTCCACCGGCACATTCTTGGCGATACGACCCATCACCACAGCCAACTCCGGCTCGAAATTCATATCATTCGAACACAGCGGAATCACAATCGGATCATCCGGACCAATCACCGACGTGCTCGGCTTGGTGAAAATCACCATATCCTCCGGCGCATGCTTGATATCGGAATGACCGGCCTCATGCATGAACTGCGCATGCGCCTCATAATTCTTCGCCAAACCGTACACCTTCGACGGAATCACCGGAGCCAGCAGACGAATGCCGTCACCATCCACCGGATAGCGCTCGCCGGTCGGCTCGACGGCCTGGCCGGACAGCGGATAGCCGTTCAAGGCCACGAGATAGTCCTTGCCGTCGTTCTTGTCGGTCTGAACGAAGGCGTACTGCGGTACATCATTATGCGTAAAACGTGCGATTCTCATACCCGCAAGTCTACCCGCTCGCCACGCCCGCCGTTCTCGACATGCGTCGCTTTGCGGACGATGCCGATTGCTCGCATTTTTTACGATTTTTGCGATTATTCGCAATGCAGTTCCGCCCGCAACGCCGCCACCTCGCGTTCCAGCTCGTCGATGCGGCGCACCTGCTGGGCGATGAGCAGGTCGCGCACGTCACCTCCCGACAGAATCGGGACTTCGGCTGCGTTGCGCGGCGCGGGCAGCGTCGCATTGCTTTGCGTTTCCGTCGTTTGCGTTGGCTGCACCGGCTGCGATACCGCAGATCGAGCAACCTCCGCAGATTCCGCCGACGGCGCCACATCCGCCGACGCCGATGGCACCACTCCACCATTCCCATCAACCGATACCAGCCGGTCCGTGCCCATACGGCAGGCAATCTTGCGCCAGCGCGCGAAACAACGTTCGATGCGCTTATAGCCGATCAGCGATGGGTCGAGTCCGGCTTCGCGGAACAGTTCGACCGGCGATTCGCCCGCATGGTACCGGCGCATGCAGTTGTGTTTGAACGATTCCGTGTAGGTGATGCGTCGCGACGTCGCTTCGGCCACCACCGGCAGCGAGCGCAGATATTCGACTTCTTCCGGACTGAACGCTCCCCCACCGTTGCACATGATGTTCCCTTTCGGCTTGGCGTGCGGCGGCTCCCTTCCACCGCACGGCAGTCGAATGGCCTCCGTCATGCCATTCCCCTGTTCGGCTTGCGATTCGGTTTGCGATGCGCGCTTGCGATACGTGTTTGCGATGCAAGGCCGCAATCCGATTCGTTGTTCGCTTCGTGTTCCATCATACCGGTACGAATGGCGTTTTTCCAACCATTTCAGGCGGTACTAAACCCTAAATCGCCCGTATTCGTCACAACAAAAGCGGGTGAACCGTTGATCGCTCAACGACTCACCCGCCCGAACAAGCCCCGTTGCCTGTCTGCTGGCCCGCTCAGACCGCCATCGGCGTATCGGATTCGCGGAAGCGCAGCACGAGCGCCAGTCCGGCTGCGGCACGGCGACGTTACGCGCGGCACGCATCACGGTTTTGCGATTGAAGGTGAAGCGATCGCGCATGATGTGTTCATCGGCGTCGGCATCGTCTTTGGCAGCATCATTCTTGTCGTTATCGTTGCCGTTTTGAGCCGACGCGGCATCCTTGTCGGCGTCATTCTTACCGTTCTTGTCGGCATCGTCGGCATCTTCAGCAGTGTTGCATCGTTGTCAGCATCGTCCGCATCGCCGGTTTTGCCGTCATCGGCTGTCGCGCCCGCATCGCCATTCGCCACAGCATCCGTGCGATTTTCGCCGGCATGGTCGTTTCGATCGCCGTCTTGAGTCGGTGCAGCACCATTTGCAGGTACGTCAGCGTTCTCAGCCGTCGGCTGCCTAACCGCCTGCCGTTCCTGCTCCTTCTGCTCATTCGGCTGTTCCGTCTTATCGCACGGCTGCCGCTGTTCCGGCATCGTCTCCGACGGTTGTTCCGGCTGCGATTGCGACTGCAGTTGCGATTGCGCTTGTTCGTTCGATGGCTGATGCGATTCACCGTCGTCCGTAAGGCATTGTGCGTCGTCATCGTCCGTTGCGGACTGTCCGGCAACATCTTGCCCGGCAATGTCGGCAACGTCCGATCCGACTGCGTTTTCAGCATCGGATTGTTGTGTCGATTCCGGCTGGCTCGCTGCGGATTCGGCGGCCACGTTGCCGCCATCCGTCACCGTTTCGTCGGCGAACGCGGTCGCGCCGGCTCCCGTGGTGCCGGCCAGCATCGCAATCGTGACAAGCAATGCGGTGAATTTTCCCATCCGCGCGCCACACCGGCTTATGAAGCCGGCAAGCGGGTCCTTCATCCACTTCATGACATGTCCATCTCTCATGGCGCTGCGGCGAATTGCCTATGCGCCTCCATGCCTTGAACCTTATGGATGAACGTTTTGAAACCCGTCCCCTCCATTGATGGGTTCGGGGAACGTGCGGACCCGCGAAAATCGCGGCCTTCCCCCTTATCCTTTACGCGGCCAGGCGGAAGCGTGCCGCATGATTCGGTGTCGGGGCCGCATCGACCGCACGACCATGCAGCACAACAGCATGCCGCCCATCGTGCAAACGATGGTCATGGCGAGCGCGCCCAGTTCGGTCGCGCGTTCGTCGCGCACGTCGGCCGGATCTGGCGCGGGCAGCGGTATTGCGACGCGATGCCCGGAGACTAGCAGCCGATGCGTGTTGATGCCGTATGGCGTGCAGGTCATCAACGTCAGCCGGTCTTCGCCGGGCACGATTTTCAACCGTGAGACGTCGTCCGGTTCGATCACGCTGATTCGGTCCACTTCGTATCCCAGCGTCTCGTCCATCACTTTGATGTACATGAAATCGCCGTCGTGCAGTTCGTCGAGCCGTGTGAACATCAACGATTTGACCAGGCCGCGATGCCCGGTGACCACCGTATGCGAGCCAGTGCCGCCGACCGGCAGGCTGGTGCCGTACAGATGCCCTGCGCCGACGGCGAGCACCGGTTCGGACGTACCATGCCGAATCGGCAGTTCCACGCCGATTTTGGGCACCAATACCGTGCCCATGATGCCTGCGCCGGAATCCAGCAGGCCCTGATAGTTCGCGTCCGTGTCCGCCGCGGAAAGCCCGGCACCGCCGGAAGGCGCCGAATCGTCGGCGGTATCAGCATCTCCGGCAGTGCCAGCCGGTCTGGTAGTGAACGGATCGGCCGCCTCGCCCAATACCGGCTGTCCTTCCACGGCAAGCCGCCGATTGTATGCGCGCGCCCGTTCCAACTCCTCCATCGCCATCGGATACGGCCATCCGGCAACCGTGCGAGCCGCCGAATCGGATGTCTCGGCCAAGCGCCGCGCGGAATGCGCCTGCATGGCGAACGGCAACGACGCGACCACCACCGCGCCCACGATCAGCAGCACGGACACGCACCGCACCAATATGAAACGAATCCGCCGCAGCCTGCGCGCGCGAACCACATCGGCAATGTCAATCGCCTCGTAAAACGACGGCGTTCCAGCGAACGTTCCAGCAGACGTTCCAGCGAACGCAACAGTTCCGGCATGACCACTGTCGGCAGCTGCACCGGCATCAGATCCGACTCCGGCGCCATTGCCGATGCCATCGTTATCGTCACCGGCATCATAGGAATCAGCCGAGGCGCCCGCCACGGCACCGAACAGCCGCATGGGCGAACGCAGCACCGCATGCGCATGCACGTAGGAATCCGTCCTGCGGGCGAGCAGACGGACGGGTTTACTCATCAATCGAGAGGCAGACCAAAACATGGGTTTCTCCTTCGAACACACCCATGTTCACACCCGCCATACGAAAGCCCTTGCCCCCTATAGGAGGGCTTACCCCTAGAAAGACAACGGTTTCAGGCACGAAACCGGCAATTTTGGCACCAAACCGCGCAGCACCCCACCTACCGGCGGAACGCAGCTCAGACAAGCCGTTTTTCAGAGGAATGCAAGTCAGACGAATGTAAGCCAGACGAATGCAATCCAGGCGGACGAGCCTCGCAAATCCTTAAAAAAACAGAAAAAGTCAAAGAAAGCGCTCAGATGAACGCACGCTCACCGAAAATCGCAGTGCCGACGCGCACGATGGTGGAACCTTCGGCGATGGCCAGTTCCATGTCGCCGGTCATGCCCATCGACAGTTCCCGGCAACGGTCCGTGCCCGGTTCGCCGGATGCGAGGATGAGGTCGCGGGTCTTGCGCAGGTGCGAGAAACCGCGGCGAATCACCGTTTCGTCGTACACATGCGCGCCGATCGTCATCAGTCCCTGCAATTCGATGCCGTCCAACGTGCCGATTTTCTGCGCGATGCGGATGGCGTGCGCCGGATCGCAACCGGATTTCGATTCCTCGCCGGATTCGTTGACTTCCAGCAGCACGCCGACAGTAATACCGCGAGCCACGGCTCTACGTGAAATTTTTTCTGCCAAATCGATTGAATCGACCGATTCGATAGTGTCGACCACCGGCAGCACTTTGCCGATTTTATTGCTTTGCAGCTGGCCGATCAGGTGGAATGGAATATGCTCCGCCGCAGCATCCGGCGCGACGCCTGCGACGCCCAGCGAAAACCCGCGTTCCGCGCATCGCCGTGCCAGCCCTTTGGCCTTCGCCGTCACTTCCTGCGGACGGTTCTCGCCGATCATGCGCACGCCGGCATCAATCGCAACCATGATTTCGCCGATGTCGCGCGTCTTCGTGGCGGCCAGCAGGCGCACGGAGCCGGCTTCGCGTCCGGCTTGTTCCTCAGCTGCCGCGATGCGGTCGAGCACACGATGCACGCCGTCCGTGATCTCACGTGCGCGCGCATCGTCGATCACCTCGTTGGCGAGGTTCTTGTGATCCATGTATGCAGTCATCGTCCACCTCTCGCAAGTTCATTCGACCGCCGGTCCGCGGCCGGCACCACCGTTTCCGGCATGTCGGCTGATATTTCGATACCAGTGTTACCAGAAAACCGCCGACAACGTATAAAGAAGCCCGCGCGATGACCTGAAGTGAAGCGATAAAGCGGTCATAAATTCGCGCGGGCTATAAAACCAGACGGCAGTAGAAGGGGGACTTCAAAGACTCCGTCTACGCATTTAATGTATCAGATAAATGCGCGCGAACCGCCGGAAAAAACCAATAAATCTGAAAACTTTTTTTCAGATTTTATCCCCCTTGCGCAGCCCCTCCACCAAACGCTCCAATTTATCGACGCGATCGCTCAATACCATCACCTGGCATACCAGCGATTGAATCTTGCCCAACGGCACTTCCGACATCGCATTGTGGTTGTCCACAGCCGTATCATGCGGTTCCGGCTCTTCGGCCGCCTTGCGCATGATGTCCTCGTCACGCTTCCAGCGTGCGATATTGCGTTCGATGCGCTTGTGCCCGATGACCGATGGGCTCAATCCCGCGGAAATGAAGATCGCAGTCGGCTTCTCCCCCTGCAGATACCGCCTCATGCAGTCGATTTGGAATTCCCTCGCATACGTGATTCTGCTGTCCGTCACCGCGTCGATCGACGGCAATGTACGCAGGTATTCGATTTCCGCTCTACTGAACTGTCGCTTCGTCATATTCGCCCCTTGTAAATCCCCTTTTGACCGGCCATACCGATAACGCATAGACCGAATTGCCGAAATCACCACCCAGAATACCGGATGACGCACACCACCTTACGCACACCCCAAACGAAACGCGCGGCCCGTATCACCATGCGCTAAATATCCTTCTCACACTGTGAGATATCTCACAGCGACGGCACGTTTTCGGAGCACGCTGCAACCTCGGCATGGCACGTCACGGCACGTCCAGCAACGCATTCCACAATCGCGTCCCACGAAACCCGCCGTTCCGGCCGCCGATGCAGGTACAGTTGCAAGCATCGGCGCAACCGGTCTCCGCATCGGCAACACCGAACCGCCCGCCAACGACAGGAAGGAACCCCGTGCCAGGTCGTTTCGCACCCACCCCATCAGGCCGCATGCACATCGGCAACATCTATGCGATGCTCGGAGCATGGCTGTCCGCGCGCAGCCGCGGCGACGGCATGCTGCTGCGCATCGAAGACATCGACGAACCGCGCGTGGTGCCCGGCGCGGCCGAACTGATGATGGACGATCTGCATTGGCTTGGATTGGATTGGGACGGCGATCCGGTGTTCCAATCCGCTCGGCACGACCTGTACCGTGAGGCGCTGCATTGCTTGGAAAACCTGACGATTGACGACGCATACGATTCGCCGTTTGACGAGCGCAACGACCACACCCCCGCAGTCGGCAGCGCAGCCAACAACGCAATCGCTGGCACAACCCCGCTGATTTATCCTTGCTTCTGCTCGCGCGCCGACATCCGCGCAGCCTCCGCACCGCAGGAAGGCGACCGTTTCATGGTGTATCCCGGCACGTGCCGCCGGCTTATCGCCAGCAATCCGGATACCGTCCGGCAGCGGCTGGCCAACGGCGACCGCCATTCGCTACGCATCGCCATGCCCGCCGACACAAACCCGCACGCAACCGTCCAATTCGATGACGCAGTGTTCGGCCATCAGGAATTCAATCTGGCGCACGACGTCGGCGACACCATCGTGCGCCGCGCCGACGGCCTGTTCTCCTACCAGCTGGTGGTGGTCGTGGACGATCTTGACATGGGCGTCGACGACATCGTGCGCGGCCGCGACCTGCTCCGGTCGAACGCCTTGCAAATCGCCATTCGCCAAGCGCTTATCAAGGCGGGATTCCGCAAGGCGAAAACGCAGGCTTCTGCACCATCGCAGCACGCACCACAATCGCAATACACCCCATATAACCCCGAAAACCCACGGTACGCGCATCTGCCGCTTATCGACAACGCGGCCGGCCGCAGGCTCGCCAAACGCGAGCGCTCTTTGGATATGGGGGTGCTGCGCGCGCATGGCGTCACCGCGGAACAGGTTGTCGGCTATTGCGCGTGGCTGCTTGGTTTGCAGGGCGATTCCGCGCATACCAGTCCGCAGCCGATGAGCGCCGTCGAGGCGTTGCAGGAGTTCGATTGGGGTAAGGTACGGGCCGATACGGCCGACCGCAGTATCAGCCAAGACGATTTCGACGCGTATTTCGGCTTGTGACAACGGCTGGCCGGATCTCGCCGAATTGCCGAGACGACCCGGTCAGTCCGGAAAACAGCAGAAAGCAGCAGAAAATAACGGGAAGCAGTCGACGTTCAGCCGATCCACAGCTCCGAGTCAAGCGGATATTCGTTGACCTTGCAGCCGTCCAAATGCATGGATTGCTCCTGCATCAGCGGCGCCAACTGGCCTTCGCCGGCGCAGGTCGTTTCGTTGTCGATGTGCCCCAGCCGGTGTCCGACCTCATGGTTGATCACCATCGTGCGGTATCGCGCCAGGTTGCCGCCGGCGGCGAGCCATTGTTGCGTGCCACCGTTCCAACGGTCGTCGTTGACGATCACGTTGTTGTCGACCCTGCAGCTGTATTCCACCGAGCATGATGGCGAGAACGACGTCATTTCCGACGCTTGGGACAGCACGAGATTGAAATCGCAGTTGCCGTCCGTGGATTGGTCGAATATGGCTCCGGCGCGTGGCCATCCGTGTTCGTCGTTGAGGATGCGGAATGCCGCGTTGCCGAATTCGTCGGCCGAACCGACGTTTCCTTTGGTTGCGATGCAGTAATGGTATTGCGTCACCGGTTTGCCGCTGTTTTGCGCGGTTTCCTGCGCTTTGTTCAGAATCGCGGTTTTCTCGTCGTCGCCCAGTGCCGCCGATTGCACGCTCACCGCTTTGGCGACGGCCTGCTCTTCCTGCGATTGTTTGGTTTCCGGTTTGGTTTTTTTGGCCGTCTTATGCTGATTGGTTTTGGCTGTTTTCTTGGCTGGCTTCTTGGCCGACGTCGAATGCGTGGCTTGTGCCGTCGTCTGCGTGTTCGGCGTCATGCGGACCAGCAGTGCGTGCACGCTGCAGGACGTCATCGATGCGATCAGCAGGAACAGCACGAGCACCAGCACGGCGGCCCTGCGGATGCGAAACGCCTCAAGCCGTTCCCGTTGGCCCATTGTGGCGTCGGCTTTCGGATCGAGCGCACGTATGATACGACGAATCCGCTTCAATCCAGCCTCCCGATATGGTGATGTTTCTCTCTTCGGCAACAGTACCAGTCTCAGTCAACATGCCGAAGCCGCCGACCGCCATGCATACCACCTATGCGTAAGGCCCGTGGTTCCGGAGGGAATCACGGGCCTTGCCAGCATGCCAGACGAATGCCGGCAATCGTCAAAGTAATGCTCAGGCGAACAGCACCTTGAACAGGAACGCGCCGACGATAGCGCCTGCGATCGGGGCCACGACCGGAATCCAGGCCTCGCCCCAGCGGGAATCGCCCTTGTTCGGAATCGGCAGGATGGCGTGCAGGAGGCGCGGCATGAGGTCGCGGGCAGGGTTCAGACCAGGGCCGGTCGGGCCGCCCATGGAGGTCACGAGGCCCCACACGATGAAGCCGACGACGATGGATGCGGCGGCCGGGTTCGCCTTGCCCCACGGCAGGGACAGGCAGCACAGGGCGCCGAGCACCAGCATGAAGGTGCCGAAGAACTCGTTGAGGAAGTAGTTCACGCGGTCGTTGTGCGCGTCGGTGGTGCAGAAGGTGCCGAGGATGGCTTCGGCATCGTCGGTGTCCTTGTAGTGCGGCAGGTAGGTGACGTACACGATGAGCTGGCCCGCCACTGCGCCGAGCAGCTGGGCGATGATGTACGGCAGGACCTCGTTCCACGGGAACATGCCGTTGACGGCCTGCGCGAGGGTCATGGCCGGGTTGATGTGGGCGCCGGAGACGCCGCCGAACATCAGGACCGGGAACATGACGCCGAAGCCGTAGCCCATGGCGATGTTCAGCCAGCCGGCATGGTAGCCCTTGGTGTTTTTCAGTTCCGCGTTGGCGACAGCGCCGTTGCCGAAGACCATCAGCACGGCGGTGCCGACGAATTCCGCGGCAAGCTTGGTGAAGAGTGTGTATTCCACTGCAGTTTCCTCTATTGCTTCTTCTCTAACGATTCTTACGATTCGTGCGATTCGAGATGAATTGCGATTCCGCTCTGGGCGGACAACAGCGCACTACCTTACTCCGTACGGAGGAAGTAACGCGGCTTTGGGTGGACACATGTCCGAAATACGAAAAAGACCCAAACCATTGGCTTGGGTCTTGTCTGTGCCCCCTCAGGGATTCGAACCCTGGACACGCTGATTAAGAGTCAGCTGCTCTAACCAACTGAGCTAAAGGGGCGTTGGTCTTGGCGAGGTTTTTGTTCTCGCTGAGCACATGGAGTAAATATACTCAGAATCGGAAAGAACGCAACCTTCGGCGTGTCGCAATCATAAAACCGCTATTTTCCAACGTTTTCAGCAAATCGCCATCTATGGTGCACATCGCGTCATACGACGAAAAATGCGGCGCGATGGCGCCCTAGAATCCAAGTAATCACATTTTCTTCACATTCTGGCGCAATGCAACCACTCCGACAGTCAACGGCACGAACTTTTCCATCACACATTTCCACCGCGGCGAGCCGAATAGCACGCATCATCGTCGAGCCCGTCGACGCGCCAGAGGCCCTTTATAATAAGGACCATGGCGCGTCACAGGAGTATATGACGCGCATCAAGAAGGAGAAAGGCTTACCTATGGCATGCCCAAATTGCGGTCAGCCGACCATCGAAGGCGCTAAATTCTGCGCCTCGTGCGGCTCACCGCTCATCCAAACGACCGCGGCGGCACCGCAAGCGCCGGCCGCGGCGGAATCCGATGACGGCACCATGCTGTCTTCCGCGCCGCACATGGCACCGGCCCCGCAGATGCCGACCGCTGCCGTCCCACTGCCCAATAGCGCCGCACCGGCAGCTCCGCAAACCACCGTCCCGCAGCCCACCACACCGCAACCGGCGGCGCAAGCACAGCCGACCGCTCAGGCGCAGGCAACGCAAACGGTGGCACCACAGGCCGCGCCGACGCAGCAGTTCCAGTATGCGCCGTCCCCGGCCCCGCAGCCGGCAGCAGCGCCGCAGCCAAGCCAGCCGACCCAGCAAATCGCCCGTCCGGCGGCCGATCCCACCATCACCGCGCTGACCACACCGCAGTCCATGAAGACCATGGGCGCCAGCCTCGGCATCGGTCTCGGCGCGAGCGTGGTGTTCGCGCTGCTCGCATCGATCGTCTTCTTCATGGGCAATGCCGCGGCCAGCAACGGGCTTGCCGGCATTCCGGGCTTTTCCGACACCGCCTCCTTCCTGGGCAACAACGGTGTGTCCGGCTCCGGCCCGAATTTCTTCCAGATTCTCTTCACCGTGATGACGCTCGGCGTTGGCGGTTCGCTGAATCTCAAAACCAGCTCCCAGGGCTTCTCGCTGAGCAATCTCGGCATTGACGCCTCGCACGTCAGCGTGACGCTGCCGGTCGGACTGCCCGGCGTGGCATTGGCGATCGGCGCCGCGTTCGGCGCATACATGCTGGCACGCAGGTTCGCGCTTCGTTTCAAGTGGACGGGCGTCATCAGCTCGCTGATCGTCGGCGTGCTGTCCGGCCTGGTGCTGCTGGTCTTCGCCGCCATCTTCCCGGTGACGGTGGGTGGTTCCTACAGCGACTATTCCGCTTCCGCGTCGCTTTCCGGCGTGTCCTTCCGCACGTTCTGCATGGCGTTCCTGCTGTCGACGGCCGGTGCGCTGGCCGGCTACGCGTTGGCACAGTATGCGGGCGATTCGGGTAACGTCTTCTCCGCCGCTTGGCGTTGGGCGCATCGCGCTCGTGGCTTCGTGCGCACGCTGGTCGAATCGTTTGCGATCTACGGCGTGCTGTTCCTGGTGCTTGGCCTGGTGGCGACGATCGCCATGTCCGCCGCGAACCATCTCGGCGCAGGCGGTCTGCTGCTGGTTCCGCTGCTGTTCCCGGCTCTGCCGCTTATGCTGATTTCGCTGTCCTCGTTCGGCGGCATCGCCTTCTCGACGTCCAGCTACAGCGTCCATACGATCACGTTGTTCAACGTGTCCTCCCTCAGCCACTATGGCTGGATTCTGTGGATCTGCTTCGTGCTGTTCCTGCTTGCCACGTTCTATATCGCGCTGCGTGAGACCGCGCGCAATATGTACGACCCGTATTACGCGGGCTGGCAGCATACGTGGAAGGCTCCGGTGGCCGCGATGGTGTTCTGGCTGGCCGCGGAGTTCCTGTTCACTTATTTCGCGGCGGGATACGCCTCGTCCAGCATGTCGATGACGACCCCGATGTGGTATTTCCTCGTCGCCGGCATCTGGGCGTTCCTGATCGAGGTGGCCGCGATGACGTTCGGTCCGACGCTGGTGGCGTCCCTGCCGGGCATGTGGCGGATCGTCGTCGGCGGCACCGTGCAGCAGACCCCGCAGAACGTGGTCGATTACGTCAAGTCCTGCGATCCGTCCTACGGCATGAAGAAGACCTCTGCCACGGCGAGCGGCACGACCGCAACAGCGACCATGCCGACGGCTTCGGCTGCCGCACAGCCGGCCAATCCAACTACTCCGGCAACTCCGGCCGCATCGGTCCCCCAGCCCGCGACGCCGGCTGCGCCAATGCCCGCGCCCACCGCAACGCCTGTTTCACAGGCCGTTCCACAACCGGTCGCCCCGACGTCCATGCCCAATACGACAACGGGCAACACGGCAACGGGTGCGGTGCCGCTGCCGCAATCGCCAGCAGGCGCGGCTTCTATGCCGGTCGCAGCTCCGGGGGCAGGTCAGCCGCTCGACCCAAAAACTAAGAAGACGATCCTTATCAGCGGCATCGTAATTGGTGCCCTGATTGTGTTGGGCATTGTCTACGGTGTGCTCAACTCGACCGTCTTCAGCGCGAAATCCGTGGCGCAAAGCTATCTGACGGCGATTGCCGACGGCAAGTATGACAAAGCCAATGACATCGCCGATCCGCAGGTGGACAAGGACCAGCTCAAGCTGCTGTCCGACACCGTAGCGAAGGCCGACAACGCCACGATCGCCAACCCGCATATCGATAGTGTCAAAACCGTCGAAGGCGTGGCCAAGGTCAACGTGACGTATTCGCTGAACGGCAAGAACGTCAACGATTCGCTCACCATCAACAAGGACGGGTCGAAGTTCCTGCTGTTCCCGAATTGGAAGATCTCGAGCCCACTGCTCAAGACCATCACCGTGTCGGTGCCCAATGCCGTGGAATCGTTGTCCGTCAACAGTGTTGACGTGACCGCGAAGAATGCGGAGAAGTCGGACAGCGGCACGTGGACGCTGCGCGTCTACCCGGGTTCGTACAAGGTGTCGATCGGCAAGTCAGGGTATGTCACCAGCGGCATCACCATGGTGCGCACGAACGCGGACTCCGATGCCGCCGATCTCAAGATCATGCCTACGGCCAAGCTTAAGGAGGACTTGAGCAAGGCCGTGAACGCCAAGCTGGACGAATGCGCGAAGTCCACCGACTACGCGCCGGAAGGCTGCCCGTTCGGCTTCGACCTGTACGACGAGGACTACTACCGCAACTTCGCATGGTCCATCAGCGTCTATCCGAAACTGTCCGACATCGATCTCGATTACGGCACGTTCTCCACCCGGCAGGGCAAGGCGAAGTGCACGTATGAAGAGAAGAATTTCGACGATTCGTGGGAGTCTCAGGACGACAGCACCCACTTCACCGTCAACGGCAGCTTCAGCATCAGGGATGGCAAGCTCAGCGTCACGATTGACGATGAGGACTGATGCCGGCTAAAGAGCGGATATAGGAAAATCCCCCGCACCAATCGGTACGGGGGATTTTCGATGCTTAAGCTCAGACGTGTTTCAGCCTGAAGTCATTCACCGCCGGTCCGTAAGGACGTCGAGCGGTGAATGGGGCGAAATCACTCAGCGACGACCTTCACGAAGAAGTTGGCGGTGATTTCCGGGTGCAGGGCGACGGTTGCCGGGAAGTCACCGGTGGTCTTGATCGGCTCAACGGTGATGTTCTTCGGGTTGACCTCAACCTTGGAGGAGAGCGCGATGGCGATCTTCTCTGCGGAGATGCCGCCGAACAGCTTGCCGGACTCGGAGACCTTGGCAGCGATTTCGACGGTGGAACCCTCGATGATTTCCTTGGCGGCAGCAGCCTCTTCGCGGGTGGCGACGGCCTTGGCCAGACGAGCGCGCTTCATGGCCTCGATCTGGGCGGCGGCACCCTTGGACCAAGCGAAGGCCAGGCCCTGCGGGAACAGGTAGTTGCGGGCGTAGCCGGACTTGACGGCCACGACGTCACCCGGGTGACCCAGGTGGTTGACGGACTTGGTGAGAATAACCTTAGTTTCAGCCATTGTTCAAACCTCTCTAAGATCAGCGGCCGGACGTGGCGTACGGCAGCAGGGCCATCTCGCGGGCGTTCTTGATAGCCTTGGAGATCTCGCGCTGCTCCTGCACGGTGACACCGGTGATACGACGGGAACGAATCTTGCCGCGATCGGAGATGAACTTACGCAGCAGGGCGACGTCCTTGTAATCGATCTCGGTGACCTTGGCGGCCTTCAGTGGATTCGGCTTCTTCTTAAACGGCTTGACCGGCGGCTGCGGCCTCTTGCGTGACATCTTGATGTTCTCCTTAAAATCTGGAAATACTGCGATTAAGCTGCTTGTTTCGCTGTTCGCCTATGTTGCGGACGGGGTTCAGTCCGTCAGAATTCCGGTTCGTCGCTGTCGCCGCCGAATTCGGAGGAACCTCCGAAGGACTGGGACGCGCCGAAGGAACCGAAGGACGAGCCGGAGTTATCCGAGCTTGACCACGGGTCCGAGGCCGGAGCGGACTGTGCGGGAGCGGCATTGACCGGAGCGGAGGCTCCACCCTGATATCCGGCGCCGCCAGCATAGCTGGAGCCACCCTGATATCCGCCGTTGTTGCCGCCGAAACCGCCGTTGTTGTTGGCGTTGTTGTAGCCGCCGCGATTGCCGCTGAAGCCTCCGTTGCCGGACGAGCTTTGACGGGTCACCTGGGCGGTCGCGTAGCGCAGGGACGGGCCGATTTCGTCGACCTGCATCTCGATGACGGTTCGCTGGGAACCGTCCTGCGCCTGGTAGGAACGCTGCTGCAGACGGCCTTGCGCGATAACGCGCATGCCCTTGGACAGACTCTGCGCGCAATGTTCGGCCATGTCGCGCCACGCGGAGCAGCGCAGGAACAGGGCCTGACCGTCTTCGAACTGGTTCGAGTTACGGTTCCAGGTGCGCGGAGTGGAGGCGATCGTAAAGCTGGCGACGGCGGCGCCGCTGCCAATGGTACGAATTTCCGGATCGGCCGTGAGGTTGCCCACCACGGTGATTACAGTTTCACCTGCCATGTCGTTACCTACTTACTTTGCAGCTTAGAAAGCTTGGTTTACTTACTTGCGAAGAATCTTCGTACGGATGACGGATTCGTTCAGGTTCAGCAGACGATCGAGTTCGTCGCTGGTGGCCGGCTCAGCGGAGTAGTTGACCACGACGTAGTTACCTTCGGTCTTGCCGGCGATTTCGTAGGCAAGCTTGCGACGGCCCCAGATGTCGATGTTCTCGACGGCACCGCCTTCCTTGGTGACAGTTTCCAGATACTGCTCGGTCAGCTTCTTCAGACCGCGCTCATCCAGCTCAGGATCAGCAATGAACATCAGTTCGTACTTATGCGCAGACATCACCCACCTCCTTCGGACTATCGGCCATGGACCTTCCATGGCAGGAGTGTGCATGCGTGCTGCCTTCAGGCATCGATAAGTCGCAATGAACATATGGATACGATTGATGGCAACTTGTACAGGCTACCCCGACGCCGCGACGTATCGAAACGGCGTCTGCCGGGCGCGAAATCACGTGCGGAGGCAAGCAAAAAGCCCCGCTCGCAAGCGGGGCTTAATCGCAAAGAATCGTAATAAATCCTGAAATATCGCGAGAGCCGTATGGCAATCGCGCGAAATATCAGGCGTAGATGTTGCGCGGGCGCATGTCTTCGGGCAGGCCGTTGAGCAGCGTAGAAACGGAGCCGGATTCGAACACGGAGCGGATGCCGGCGGCCAGCAGCGGGGCCACGGACAGGACGGTCATGTTCGGCAGGCGCTTCTCTTCGGGCACCGGAACGGTGTCGGTGAGGACGATTTCGCGGGCGCCGCAGTTCTTCAGGCGTTCCACGGCCGGGCCGGACAGCAGGCCGTGGGTGGCGACGAGCGTCACGGACTTCGCGCCGGCGTTGTTCAGCGTGCGCACGGCCTCGCAGATGGTGCCGGCGGTGTCGATCATGTCGTCGACGACCACGCAGTCGCGTCCCTTCACGTCACCGATGATGCCGTGCGCCTCGGCATGGTTCGGGCGCGTGGTGTCACGGGTCTTGTGGATGAAGGCGAGCGGCAGTCCGCCGAGCTTGGCGGCCCACTGTTCGGAAACCTTGATGCGGCCGGCGTCCGGGGACACGATGGTGGTGTTCTCCAGCGGCATGCTGTTGCGCACGTAGTCAAGCAGGATCGGCATGGCGGTGAGATGGTCGACCGGGCCGTCGAAGAAGCCCTGCTCCTGGGCTGCGTGCAGGTCGACCGTCATGATGCGGTCGGCGCCGGCGGAACGGAACAGGTCGAACATGAGGCGTGCGGTGATGGGCTCGCGGCCCTGATGCTTCTTGTCCTGGCGGGAGTAGCCGAGGAACGGCGCGACCACGGTGATGGAACGTGCGGAGGCGCGCTTCATGGCGTCCACCATGATGAGCTGCTCCATGATCCACTTGTTGATCGGCTCGGTGTGGGCCTGCATCACGAAGGCGTCGGCACCACGGACGGGCTCGGTGTAACGCACGTACATCTCGCCGTTGGCGAAATCGTATGCGGTGGTCTCAAGTACGTCGGTTCCCAGGTATTTTGCGGTTTCCTGAGCCTGCTCGGGGTACGCGCGACCCGTCACCAGAGCCAGTTTCTTATCCGGAGTGCCTTCGAGAATCGCCGACATGCTTGCCTTCCCAATTGTTCGGTGCGTGAAATTAAGCCAAACTCCAATATAACAACGTGGGTGCCCACGCCACGCGGCTTCTGTGGAAGCGCCTCCCCGTTCCGTCTACTCGGCGTCGGCGAAGGCCTCACGAATCTGCGCCGCGGTGCCGTAGGATGCCTGCGCGCCATATCCAGTGGCCGCGTAGGCCGACACATACGAGGCGAGTTCCGCGGACTGCGACAACGTCATGCCGGAGGCCAGGCCGGCCAGCACGGTACCCATGAACGAATCGCCGCAACCGGTGGTGTCTACTGCCTTGACCCGCACCGGAGCGATGCGCTGGATGCGATGCTCCGGATCGTCCGCGGTGCCGTCGAGTACCACGGAACCGTCGCCGCCGAGCGTCACGATCGCCTGTTCGAAGCCGAATCCGCGCAGTTCGTCGAGCGCGTGCCACCAGTCGAACGAATCCCAATCGTCGTTCTCCGGCTCGTCGATGTCGAACAGTTGCGCCATCTCATGCTCGTTGACGAGCAGGATGTCGGATGCTTCGATCAGCTCCACCGGCAGGGAGGGGGTGAACGGCGAGTCGTTGAGCAGCACCTTCACGCCCGCCTCGTGGCACATGCGCGCGGCCGCGGTGACGGTCTCGATCGGGCTTTCCAAGCATAGGCCAAGCACGGAAGACCGTACCAGCGCCTCACGCACGGATTCCACATAGTCCACAGTGACCTGCGCGTTCGATCCCGGAGAGTAGACGATGGTGTTTTCGCCAGTTGCGTCCACGGTGATCACGGTTGTACCGGATGCTCCAAGCACGCGGCGAACATGCGTGGTGTTCACACCAGCTTCACCTAGGGCGCCCAGCAGGAAGTCGGCGTTGGAATCGGAGCCTACCGCGCCGAACATTTGCACGGTTGCGCCGATGCGCGCTGCGGCGGCCGCCTGGTTGCCGGATTTACCGCCTGGCAGCAGCTGCAGCGGACCGCCGGTGATGGTCTCCCCCGGCCCTGGCAGACGCTGTGCGGTGACGGTGTAATCCGCATTCATCGAGCCGATTACGGACACTGTGCCGTGGATGCGGTCCAATGCAGAGAGAACTTCAGTCGCACTCATCTTTGTCTTCCTTACATTAATTAAATAAAAAGGAGATTTGCGGAATATTGTTTTTCAGTATTCGCAATTATCGCAAATCTCCATTGTTTATATTGAGGATGTTATGTGCGATTATTTAGCCGATTCCTCGGTTTCCAACGCATGGTTGCCTTCGTAGATCTTTTTCTTGAAGACGAAGAACACGATCAGACCAAGCAGTGCGGTACCGGCGGCGATCAGCAGCAGGTTGGAATAGTTGGCGGCGTCACCGGTAGCACCGGTGACGGAACTGCCTGCGAGGGCGTTGGAGCCGAGCAGGCTGCCGATGATGGCAATGCCGATGGACGGAGATACGTTCATAGCCAGATCGTTCATGCCGACGCCACGACCAGATTCGTCCTTCTCAATGGTGCCGAGCACGGTGGAAACGACTGGAGAGTACATAAGGCCACAGCCCGCGTAGAACACGCATGCGCACAGGGTCAGCACCACAAAACCGGAGTTCACGCAGAATGCCGCGCCGGTCCATCCCAGGAACATGAGGGTGCCTGCGGTCACGATGCCGGCCTTGATGCCGATCTTGCGGATGATCATGCCGGAGCAGGTGCCCACCACAGCGGCGACCACGAAGGCCCACACGATGTGCAGGGAAACCTGGGTGGTGGTCATGCCGTAGATGTTGGTACCAATGGCATTGAAGATCGGGCTCAGTGCGTAGTTCACGAAGTAGAACACGAGGATCAGACAGATGGCGCGCAGCCAACGGGTGTTCTTGAAGAACGCCGGGGTGATGAACGGGTTGGAGGCCTTGTTGATGTAGAAGGCGAATGCCACGAACAGCAGCAGGGAGACCACGAGCATCCACCAGGACATGTAGGAGAAGAACAGGGTCAGGAACGCGGTGGCGAAGCCGAAGATCACGAAGCCGAACGCGTCGACCTTCTGGCCGTTGCCGCTCTTGGACGGGAGGGTCTTGAGCAGGATCGGCAGGAACAGGATGGTGACGGACGGGATCAGGAACAGGAACTGCCATGCGATGGAGCTGAGCATGCCGGCCGCGAACACGCCGATGGAAGCGGACAGCTGGTATGCGGCGGTGAACAGGCCGAAGAAGATGACCTTCAGGTCGTTGCGCAGGTATTTGGTGGCCACCACCAGGAAGGCGGAGCCTGCCACCTGCTCGCCTGCGGTCTGCAGCACTCGAGCGATGATCACGGTCCACAGGTTCGCGGCGAAGAAATAGTTGGCCACGAAACCGAAGATGGAGCCGATGAACAGGGTCACGAGGCCGAAGGTGACGAGCTTCTTCAGGGAGACGAAGTCACCGAGGGATCCATAGATGAAGCACACGATGCCGAGCACGATGCTGGGGAACGCGGTGATGAGGGACGCCTGCGCCGGCGCGCCGACGTCGGCGCCGACCTGCTGGAACACGAGGTTGAATCCCTGCAGGCACAGGGTGCCGAGCACGAAGGTGATCAGCAGCGGAATAAGGGCGCGGACGGCCATCTTGTTGCTGGTCACCGGATCGTCGAACGGGTCGACGGGGGCTTGCGATGGTGCGGTGTTGACTGCCGTTGCGGCTGCGTTGCTGGTAGACATGTCAGTTCTTCTTTCGCTTCTTCGCTTGGTTTTTGTGATGTTGTGTTGCGATTATTTCGATGGTGATTCCGTGGTGAGGGTTGCGCGGGAAACGCTCCGTGGAACGTTTTCCGCGCGAGCCGTCGTTCACTGCGCTTTTGCGGCGAGGCCGGAGATGCGGGTCATGAATTCGTTGAGGAACCTCGGCACGTCCACGCCGACGGCGACCTTCATGGTCTTGACCGGGTCGTTGAGGCGGGTTTCGTCGCCGATGGTGCGTCCGCGGGTCGGGCCGTCCACATCGACCTTCATGTTGATGTCAAGGGTGGTGACGAGGGTCGGGTCCACCGCCACGCCGACGGCGAGCGGATCATGCAGACCGCAGCCGCCCAGGTGCGGGGACGTAGTCTCGTAGGCCTTGATGTAGAAGTCGGTCATGTCGGCCAGGAACTTGCCGGCCTTGGTGCCGAGATCGCGCCACTGCTGAGTTTCCTTGTAGGTGAGCAGGGTCTGCAGGGTCACGTCGAGGCCGATCATAGTGGTCGGAGCGCCGGAACGGAACAGGTAGTCGGCGGCTTCCGGATCCTGCGAAATGTTGGCTTCCATGCAGGCGTTGCAGTTACCGGGCACGGTCAGTGCGCCACCCATGAGCACGATCTGGCCGATTTCGTCTTTGATTTCCGGAGCCTTCTTCAGTGCGGCTTCGATGTTGGTCATCGGGCCGGTCGGCACGTAGACGAGATCCTTGCCATAGGTCTTCACTGCGTCGATGATGAAGTCTACCGCGGATTCGGTTTCGACGGAGCGGTTGGAATCAGGGATTTCCACGTCGCCGATGCCGTTGTCGCCGTGGATGAACGCGGAGATTGGCAGTACTTCGAAATGGTCGGTGGTGCTGGAGTGCGGCAAACCCTGATACACCTTGACTTCCGGGTGGCCGAGCAGGTCGGTCACGGCCAGTGCGTTGCGCACACCCTGCTCGACGAGCACATTGCCGTAGGTACCGGTGATGCCGATCAGTTCAATCTCCGGGCTTCCCAGAGCATACGAAATGGCAAGCGCGTCATCAACGCCGGTATCAAGATCAAGAATCATCTTTTTCATGTGTGTGCCTTTCCTCTTTGACGGGCCTGACGACGGTCCGCCACCATACGGGTGCGTCGTCAGTTATGTATCGAACACTTTCTCATTTATGTTGTGTGTTGACAAGATTTATGATAAAGCGTTTTATCAGGAACGCAAATTCGGCACTACCATACGGCGTGTTGCTTTTATTTCCAGCAATTTAACCGTATAAGAAACTCCGACGACACTTTAATCAAGATTTATCAGCGCCACCCGTCTCATCATGATCCGCAGGTATCTAAAAATCCTCAATCCTACGCGCAGGCGGCCTGCACCAGTTTCGGCGTAAGCACTTCAACCTGCGGATTAGAAAGCCACGGGCGAGCATCCCCTGATTCCGTACCGGACTTGGCACGAACCGCAACATCAATCCGCTCACGCAACATACCCCAACAGGCGGCGGCCAAATCAGCCACGCTCTGCTCAACGGTGGTCATACGCCAACCAAGACCGAATCGTTTGAGAATATTGTCGTAACCAATCACCTGCATATCCTCAGTAACGCGCAACCCACGTTCCGCCATACGCTGACGGAAACCAAGCGCCATCACATCATTGCAGCAGAACACGGCCGTCGCACCGCCATCAATAATCTGATCCGCAGCATGATAGCCACTACCGAAACGGTAATCCCCCTCAACGCATAGCGACGAATCAAAACACTCCCCCGCCTGCTCGACGGCATCCACAAACCCACGACGACGCTCCGCAGCACTCGACTCCGCAGTATCGCCAGTCACAATGCCAATACGAGTATGACCACCCTCCAACAGATAACGGGCAGCCAAACGACCACCAAGATAATTGTCAAAACCAACGGTATCGCACCAACCGCACTGCGTCAAACGATCAATCAACACCACAGGGCACGACACAAGCGCCACATCCTCACGCAACCGCTCAGCAGCATCGCCAGCGCAGGACTCGCGCGCCGGAATCAGCATCACACCGTCCACCCCACGAGCCGGAAGGCGCTGCAACAACTCATGCTCGGTAACACGCGAATCATCGGAATTGGCCACAATCAGCGAATACCCCTGCGCGGCGCACTCATCCTCCACGCACTTGGCAAGCGCCGCGAAAAACAAGTTCTCAATATCAGGCACGATCAGCGCAACCAGCTGGGACTGCTTGGTCACCAAGCTTCGCGCGCTCTGATTCGGCACGTAATTCAGTTTCTTTGCCGCGTCGGCAATGGCCTTGCGCTTCTCCTCGGACACGCGAGCCGGTCGATTATTCAACACCAGCGAAACCGTCGTCACAGACACCCCCGCGGCAGCGGCCACATCCTTCAGTGTCGCACGATACGCCATCAAACCCCCTTAAAATGTTTCTCCCTCCAGCATAAATGCCATGCGATCCTGACGCGCCCAGCATCGCAATCACAAACAAATTCCTTTCACAGCAAAATAATCCGCATTATTTCCAGCGGTAAATCGTTTCTCGGAAGTGTTTTTTGTATACTCGCAACGTTTTGTCTGAAATGAGAGCCACACGAGAAGAGAGGAACCACCATGCAGCCAACCATGCAGAAAAACAATGTGAAACAGCGCAAGACCATCGCCATCATCGCCATGATCGCAGTAGCTGCCATCGCGCTCGCAGCCGTCGCCATCATCGCAGTCTCCAACAAGCGCGAAATGACACAAGCCGCCAGCGACACCTGCGCGTTGAATGCGGAGGCGCTCGCCACGCATCAGGAGAGCTTTGAAGAAGCGCAACAAGAAGCTGAAGAAGCAGCGAAACTCACCGTGAATGACGTGGCGGACGGCACCACGCTCGAAACCCTGAAGGATGCGATCACACTGGCCAAAGCCGTGGAAAGCGCGCCAGCATGCCCCGCAAGCGGCAATGCCAGCGACTTCACCAAAGCGACGGACGACATTCGCAAATACGCCGACAACCTGCGCAACATCACCAACGAACTCGACGCGGCCGCCAAGTCGGTGGTCGCCAGCCAAGAACTCAGACTCGAGTCCGCCGAGTAAGTCAGGTAAGCCGCCCCGACGGTTAGCGCCGACGTCAGCGCCAAACCCTACGTTTAACGGGGCCAAAGTCATCCAAGTCTGCAACTTCGCCCCCATTACAAGCATTTTCGCACCACATCGGGCTTATATATGGCAGATTCGACAGGTCGCCCGGAGACATTTCGCTTATATATGGCAGGTCATTCCGGAAAGACCGCAGTTAGAGGGTACAAAATTACCCCCTAACTAGCTTGTTTCAAAAACAGACTGCCATACATAGGCGAGATGCCTCCGTACAAACCCCAAAATCTGCCATACATAAGCGAGATATGCCCATGAATTACGCATCTATGCTGTGCAGGCGCGACCTCGCGTCGCTTAGAGGCTTGACAACACCTTCCATTTGACAAAAGTTATCAGTTGCCACGCACCAGGAGACGCAATAGGGGCCGCACCTTCGAGGTGCGGCCGTTTTTCATCCTTCACCAAACCTGGATCTGCAACTAAGGCTAGCGAACAAAATGTACGCCAAACCACACATCCATTCCCCGGCGAGGTTGACTCGCCTGCAACGCGTCTCCTCGATCACCGCTTACCGAACTTCAATTGTCCGGCTTGCGCCACACGAACCGAATTCTTACTGGCCTTGGGCGCGGTAGCGGGCTTCGGTGGCGGCTTTGGCGGGCTCCCACCAGGCGCGGTTGGCAGCATACCAAGCGATGGTCGCCTGCAAACCGGCTTCGAAATCGGTATGCACGGGCCGCCAGCCGAGTTCGGTACGCAGCTTATTGGAATCGATCGCGTAACGTCGATCATGCCCAGGACGGTCACGCACCCAGTCGAATGCGTCCTCCGCACACCCCATAAGCCGCAGAATCATACGCATTACGGCAATGTTGCTCATTTCGCCGTCCGCGCCGATCAGATACGTTTCGCCGATGCGACCGCGCGTCAGAATCGCCCATACCGCCGAAGAGTGGTCTTCCGTATGAATCCAGTCGCGCACGTTCTCGCCGGTGCCGTACAGTTTCGGCCGCGCGCCTTCCAGAATGGATGTGATCTGTCGTGGAATGAATTTTTCCACATGCTGGTATGGCCCGTAATTATTGGAACAGTTGGAAATGGTGGCGCGCAGGCCGTATGTGCGCGTCCACGCGCGCACCAGATGGTCGGACGCGGCTTTCGACGCGCTGTACGGGCTTGACGGGCGGTACGGCGAGTTTTCAGTGAATTTGCATGGATCGTCGAGCGCGAGGTCGCCGTACACTTCGTCGGTGCTGATGTGGTGGAATCGCACGTCATGCTTACGGGCGGCTTCAAGCAAATGGAACGTGCCTTCCACGTTTGTTGTGATGAAAGGTTCAGGATTGGCGATGGAATTGTCGTTGTGCGATTCGGCCGCGAAATGCACGATCGCGTCATGACCAGGCACGATACGTTCCAGTAACGCAACATCGCAAATATCACCTTGCACAAGTTTGACTTGCGATTGCGGAAGACCGGCGATATTCTGCGGATTTCCGGCATAGGTCAGTTTATCGAGCACGGTTATGCGCACGTCAGGATGGTTACGTGCCACATAGCGCACGAAATTGGCTCCGATAAACCCGCAGCCGCCGGTCACGATGATATTGCGCGGCTTGAAAATCTCACTACTCACAATTTCAGAGTACCGGCAGGATTGCATAGCCATAAAGCGATTCCACAAACTGGCTTATATATGGCAGATTTGGAAGGCTGACCGTTGAGCTAGCGGCCAAAATGCACGGTAAGACGTCACTTCCACAACCGCACCATCCGCACCGACCAGCACACGGTTCCCCGATGCGATCACGGTTCTTCTAGAGCTAAACCGATCCGATGAGGAAATGAAACAGCACTCATGATTCTCCCACACAGTTTCGCCCCACCTCAACATACTAGTTTCTGAAAACCGACAAGTTGTCATTTTTGTCAGAAACTACACTTATCCCCATTATCAATTGCAACATGCGTGCATTTGACATAAAATACACATTAATTGCACGCAAAATTAGGGCAGGTGATTCAGGTGGGCAATATTACCATTCGTATGAACGACGATTTGAAAGCTCGAGTCAACCAGACACTCGACGCCATAGGCATGAATTTCAACACTTACGTAACCATGGCAAGCATCCAGCTCGTAAATCAGCAACGCCTGCCTTTTGACACTTCCGTGCGCGCCGCGGAGCCAAACGAGCAGACCAAGCGAGCCATGCTCGAAGCCGAAGCCAAGGAACGCGGTATCCTCCCAGACGACGCGGCCACCTTCAACAGCGCGCAAGACGCCATCACCTGGCTGCACAACAATCACGGCTGAACAGGCAAAACGCCATGATTACCATCAAATTCGACCAACAATTTCAGATCGACTTCAAACGCATCTCACGACGGATATCAGATCGTCACGGAACTCGAATATGTGATCGAAGCTATTGAGGAGTACGGACACGTTCCGGAATCATATAATCCTCACATGATTGATCGCCCACGAGGAATCTACTCGGGATATGCAGAATTCCATCTTGCCGAAGGGAAAATGGATGTGTTGGTGATCTACTCGGAGCGATCGGAAGCGTCAACAATCCGATTCATTCGCTTGGGATCCCACGACGAACTGTTTGACGGTCCGTTGCTTTAGATGAAACCATCGTAGGCTCCAACGAGATTCAGCCATCGATTTCCGCCTAATAAAACTTTTTCTCAACATATCGAGCTTATATATGGCAGATTTGGAAGGCTGACCGGAGACATCTCGCCTATGTATGGCAGTCCATTCCGGGAAAACCGCAGTTAGAGGGTACACAATTACCCTCTAACCGGTCTGTCACAAAAAACGAGCTGCCACATATAAGCGAAATACGTCCGGACAAACGCCAGAATCTACCATATATAAGACCACCTGTCAGAAATCTAATTCAAGCCGATCAGCAAACCGCCATTACATTACCCTTGATTTGGTGTACATACAACACCTTAGTTATCCTTGATTTGGTGTATAAATAGCACTTCGCTTACCCTTGATTTGGTGTATAGTTGAGCGTGTTATTACCCTTGATTTGGTGTATTTACGGCGGTGAGACATGGAGACTTTCGAACGAAAAGCGTACGAAAAACTGGCTTCCTGGAAGGATTCTTCCCAAGGAAGCACAGCCCTGCTCATCGAGGGCGCGCGGCGCGTCGGGAAAAGCACCATCGCGGAGGAATTCGGACGACGGAATTATGCGTCGTATATGCTCGTCGACTTCTCGAAAGCCCCCGATGACGTGCTGGGCTACTTCGTCGACCTGCGCAACGACCTCGACGCGTTCTTCATGTACCTGTCATCCTTCTACGGAGTGGAACTGCACAGGAGGGATAGCCTCATCATTTTCGACGAGGTGCAGCTGTACCCGAAGGCCCGCGAGGCCATCAAGCAGCTGGTGGCTGACGGGCGTTACGACTACATCGAGACAGGCTCGCTCGTCTCCATCCGCGAGAACGTCAAGAACATCCTCATTCCATCAGAGGAGGAGTCGATCCGCCTGAATCCCATGGATTTCGATGAATTCCTCTGGGCTTTGGGAGAAAAGCCACTGTCCACGCTCATCGCGGACTCGTTCAAGAAGCGCAGGCCGCTCCCCGATTCGCTGCACAGGAAGGCCATGCGGCTGTTCCGTGAATACATGCTGGTCGGAGGCATGCCCCAGGCTGTGTCGAAATACGTCGAGACCCATGATTTCAGCAAAGTCGACAACGTCAAACGGAACATCCTCCGACTGTACAGGCAGGACATCTCCAAGCATGGCGGCAGCGACCGGATACGCATCACGCGCATCTTCGACAACTTGGTGGGTCAGCTTTCCAAGAAAGAGAAGAAGTTCAACATCACATCGCTGGGAAAGGAAGCGAAGACCCGCGATTACGAGGACGCCTTCTTCTGGCTTTCCGATGCGTTCATTACCAACGACTGCTTCAATTCCACTGATCCGAGCGTGGGGCTAAGCATTAGCGAGGACCATTCGACGGTCAAATGCTACGCCGCCGATACAGGGCTTCTCACTACGCTCGCCCTGGCCGACTCGGAACAGACCGGAAGCAACCTGTACCGGGACATCCTCCTAGAACGCATCGAGATCAACGAGGGCATGCTCGCGGAGAACGTCGTCGCACAGCTTCTCCGGGCCAACGGGCACCGGCTGTTCTTCTATTCGCGCAGCGATCGCGACGACCCGTCGAACCGCATGGAGATCGACTTCCTCATCGTCGAACCGTACGAGAACGCGGCAATGAAGTACAGGGTCAGCCCCATCGAGGTCAAGTCATCGAAACGTTACCGCACGGTCTCGTTAGACAAATTCAAGGCAAAATTCGATAAGAAGGTCGGCACCAGATACGTGCTGCATCCGAAACCGCTGGTCGTGGAAAATGACGTGGTCAAGCTGCCGATCTACATGGCGGGACTGCTGTAGAAGGCTTCATGCAGACAGCGCTTTTTGGTGCACTACCAGCGAATGACGCCCAACACTTGCGCACGCACATGTTGTCCACCTTGAACACATCTGTTTGCTGCCCGTCACCCGGTTAACCTTCCAGCCACCTTTCAGACATCCGCTAGACACTCGTTCGTCCACAGCTGAACACTAAAATGTACCCGGTTTAATTGTACAGAGCCTCCAATTATAGGGGGGCTATCTTTTGAGGGATGCGACGATGCCTATTTTCTCGCCCGACCGTCACGCTTGTGCGCCTTCATACGCAAAACTTACTAAGCAGCCGATTACGGGCGGAACGTATCGCCCTCTTGCGAATGACGAAGACAGCAACACTTGCGCCCCATCCGCCCTTTCAGGCCACTACGGTTCAAAGCTGTATACGCAGAAATCAGCAATTCACGCCATCTCCGATAACGCAAGCGTTTTCATTCCCAAAGTCGATGCGCCCCATCTGCCAAAAACAGCTAACGACGAGTCCATTGACGAAGCCGCGAACGACAGTACCCATTCAGCCCCCCCGTCTGCTGAAATTCAACTCGCGCAAGCTAACGAGCATCCTCCGATGCAGGCTATCGAGGTCTGCAAACAATCCGTACACACTACGGCAAAAGCACTCTCCACCGCAGGACATGCAGTTGCAAAAGCCGTCAAAACCACCGGCCACGCCATCCATACCGCCGCCACAGCGGTAAAGACCGCATGGCAAACTTTCGCCAATTTCAAAGCTATTCAACTCATCATCAAATTCTTCCAGAGCACGTATCCCCTGTGGAAGAAACGCATGAGGTTCTCATACGCGTTCTACGCCATCGTGTTCACCCTATTGACTTCCGCCGAAGTCATCTTCCTTCAGTGGGGAGTGTATAGCGAACCAACGTACGATAAAGGCGATGAAGTTGATCAGACAACTAAAATCCTGAACAGTGTCGCAGGGCAAGTCACCAAATTTGTCAGCCAGATTTGGCTTGAACAAAAGTATCAGTTTCTCCTTAATTTCATTGGCATAGGGCTTATTTACCTTGCATTAGTTTTTGTATTAAATCGCTTTTGGATAGCGACCGTTATTTTCGGTGCCGCTATGACTGCCTACGGCGTAGCGAACAGCATCAAGATGGGACTTCGTAACGAACCTATTCTCCCTTCAGATCTTAGCTTTGTATCAAATGGCAATGGCGGAAACCTCCTTTCTTTCATACCGAAAGACCAGCAAGCTCTCGTTAATGGAGCAATCACCGTATTAATCTGGTTCTCCTGTGCTTGTCTTCTTCTTTTCGTTCTTGATGGAAGACGCCGCTTTATTCACTGCTCTTGGAAACACCCCTCTTCGAATGCTAAAAATATAATTGGGACATCATCTCGCGCACTTGCTGCAATTCTCAGCGTCGTTCTTCTGGTTTCCTACACATGGAATCTCAATATTCCTGGAGCTTGGTCCTATACTCTGGCAACCAACTTAGGATACAAGCCTGTCCCGTGGAATACCTATGAAGATGCCAAATCAAACGGCCCAGCCACTACATTTCAAAGTCTCGTAAGAGTTAAGGCAATGGATAAGCCGAGCGGGTACAGTAAAAAAACTATGGAAGAGATAGCCGCTCGCTATACTAAAGAAGCAAATAAAATTAATACATCACGGGCAAACATCCTCACAGATAGCACTGTGATTCTCATTTTATCCGAGTCTTTTTCTGATCCCCTGCGTGTTCCTGGCATCTCCTTTGATATCGATCCGATGCCTAACATTCGAGCTTTGAAAGATGTCACCACCTCAGGACTTATGCTATCGCCAGGCTATGGTGGCGGCACAGCTAACATCGAGTACCAGTCTCTAACTGGAATGAATCTCGCTAATTTTAACGATCAGCTTATTTCTCCTTATCAACAACTTGTGCCCAGTCAAAAAAACGTATACACCTTCAATCAAATTTGGAATGATGCATGCCAGGTGCAATGCTCATACGCTTTTCATCCCTATTTGAAGAATTTTTATCTTCGAGATTCGAATTATAAAAAATTCGGTTTCAAATACTTCCGTACAATCGACAGCAAACCGGCGTTGAAATATCAGGATCACATTGACGCTGGCTATGTTAGCGACGCATCGGCATATCAAAATGTGATCGACCAGCTTAATCAATCTGACGGAGAATCCCAGTTTATTCAGTTGGTAACCATGCAAAACCATTTGCCATACGGGGACTACTACACCAACAATGAATTTAAAGAGGCAGATACTTCAACAGGTCTCGATGAAAACGAAGAAGTTCAGATTGATACTTATGCAAAAGGCATCAGTTATACCGATCAGGCCACGGCCACATTCCTCGATCAACTAAATATGATAGAACAGCCAATTACTGTCATTTTCTACGGAGACCATCTTCCTGGCATCTACGCATCAGCAGCAAAGTACAAAGAAAATCAACTCACTTTACACGAAAGCGATTATTTCATATGGTCTAACTCTTCTTCTTCGAGCGCTGGTTCAAAGCTATCGCCCGAAGAAAGCGATTACTCGTCTTCGAACTTCTTTATGGCTAGCGCCGCAGAACACATGGATGCGAAAGTCACGCCTTTCCTAGCTCTGCTTACAGAAGTACATCAATCTGTACCAGCAGTCAGCAGATTCGCCTCGACCGATGCCGATTGGGGTACTGGGTCAACTAGCTATCTGGATTCTTCTGGACAGTTAATAAAAAAGAAGACTCTATCATCAGAAGCAAAACATCTACTGGAGGATTATCGTCTGGTCCAGTATGACCAGACCGCAGGAAAAGGATATCTCAGCGAAAACTGGTTTAATCGAGTGCCATAAAAGGAAACGGCAGCCAGAATGCTCTGGAGGAAAAACAAGAACGTATACTAATGTTATGTCTGCACTAGAAGAAAACCAAGAATGGGAAGCAGTTAATAGAATTGTTTTCCCAACTACAGACGCGGAAAGCACGCTTCCTCTCTACGTTGTCAATTGGACACCGTCGCACCCAGATCCAGCTCTATTTGATGCCCGAGAATCTCTGGAAAAAGTCGCTTTCTCAAGTTTAAGTAAACGACAGCTCTCGGGGACCCTCAGGAATGGGATCTTTTCAGCACAAGAAGCAAGTAAAACAGAGCTTCCCGCGGGATCAGTTTTAATTAAGTCTCGAACTTCAATTGAGTTGGCAGCAGGTCAGCACGTCTCATTGTGCACTTTCTTTAACGCATTTCCGGCAAGTTACTGGCAACGCTGGACCAAAGTTACCAATGTACGTTTTATTGCGAAAGTTGGCGGCGTCGGACGTATCGTCGTCATGAAATCATCAGCCCGAGGAATCCCCTCTACTGTTACCACAATTCCTGTGGCACAAGAAAATGAATTCGTCGAAGCCGACATTAGCTTATCTGGCTTCATGGATGGCGGATTCATTTGGGCTGATATGGAATCTGCTTCGAATGACTCTTTGACCGTTACTGACGCCCAATGGCAGGTCCCCACCCAAGAAAGGCGCGCCCCTCACAACTCGTCTCTTTCAATTGCGATCACCACATTCAATAGACCGTCATACTGTTTGAATCAACTTCAAACCATTGCCGCCGAAAAAAACTTACGAGATCATTTAGATACAATTTATTGCGTCGATCAAGGAACAGATCGAGTACAAGATCAACCCGATTTTCAGCAAACGAGAGAACTCCTAGGGCAACAGCTAACATATATCCTGCAAGACAATTTAGGCGGATCTGGCGGTTTCTCACGAGGGATGTATGAAACAGTCAAAGCCCAGAAAAGTGCATATGTTTTACTTCTTGATGATGACGCAATAACCGAACCTGAAGCTATATTAAGAGCTCTTCAGTTTTCCGATTACGCTACCAGACCAGTTCTCGTTGGTGGTGGAATGCTGCATCTGGACAATAGGACTGTACTGTACTCTTCCGGCGAGCGCTTTGACGCAAGCTCTGCAATGCCAGCACCAGCCACCGGCACACATTACAATCATGATTTTGCTGTAAATCCGCTAAGGGATACTCCTGAACTGCATAAGAGAATCAATCCTGACTTCAACGGCTGGTGGCTATGCCTCATCCCCACGGAAGTCTTGAAGAAAATTGGTCTTTCCATGCCGGTTTTCATTAAATATGACGATGTGGAATTCGGCTTGCGTGCCAAAGAAAACAACATTCCGACTATATGTCTTCCCGGTGTCGCCGTATGGCACCAAGCATGGCATGATAAGGATATTTCCAGAACTTGGGAGGAGTATTTCGCTCAAAGGAATCGTTGGCTCTGCACTCTTATGCATTTCCCCGTACCAAGCAAAAAGTTTGCTTTCCGAATGCTTTATGAAGATGCTCATCTAGGAACAAAGCTTCTTTATTCTGCCATGAAGTTAAACCATATGGCACTTCGCGATTTGACCGAGGGGCCGGAATATATCGTCAGATGCCTCCCGCAGAAACTAGCAGAAGTTCGTAAAGCAAGAGAAGGTTTCACAGATAGTCTTGTTCTGCATAATCTCGACGATTTTCCAGCGGCACTTGCAGACTATGAACCGACATTCATTCCGTCGGATCCCAAAACCGTCACGAAGATAGGGCTCAAATCCGTTATTTCTGCATTCTTTTCTCAATCGAGCGGAATAAAAGACGCTCACCCTCAAGTGTCCATCATGTCCAAGGATGCAACTGTCT
>OJPU01000133.1_pt1 | contig 49471 bp, 37 predicted proteins | sample 1598561 | NCBI WGS metagenome assembly OJPU01 (sample SAMN03922500, study PRJEB24848) | human gut metagenome | isolation source: stool sample | host: Homo sapiens | place: Germany | collected 2011-11 | reverse complement strand
GGGCGTTTAGCTCAGCTGGTTCAGAGCATCTGCCTTACAAGCAGAGGGTCGGCGGTTCGAATCCGTCAACGCCCACACCAAAAAGAAAGTCTTACGAAGCAATTCGTGAGACTTTCTTATTTTATATATTTTGCATATTGAGAGTATGGTATGATAAAATAAAAAATAGATTTTGCTTGCAAAGAATGTTTTTTTTAGCTATTTTTGTAAAAAGCTTAAAAAATAAAAAAAGAATGTCTGTTTGTATATGATAGTGATTTATGTTAATAGCATTTGTGTTTGATGAAGTTAAAAGTGTTATTGTCTTTCTTTTATATGTAAATCCCGTAAGCTTATAGGGTATGAAGGTGATCCTATACATTGGATATATGCTTGTTAAGTTATATACTAAAGGGTATAGGATTATTGTTTTATTCACGTTTGGGTTATGCGAGAGTCAGTTTATAGAGTAAGGCGATAAGTTCCCACACTTTTTTATTATAAACTGTTGCATCGGGGAGGGCTGGCAATATAAAACAAATTATTATGAAAAAAATAACTTTTTTTCTTGTTTGGACTGTTTTGGTCATATTTGCCTTTTCTTATGGTGCATGTTCGGATTCGGGAGATGTTTGGACGGCAGCAAATCCAGAAGTGGTTACGTTTACTGATCCGTTAGTGATATTGGGGGAAAATTTTAAAATTCCAGTAAATGTTGCGGAGGGCATATTAAACGAATATATAAAGGATGTTCAGCCTAAGACAAGAACCCAAGCGGGTGTTGTCATATCTTATGATGGAAAGATGGATATATCTGTACCATCGGCTACCAGAACTGTAAATGTGGGTTCTGTCGGACTATATAAATATATCTTAGAATCGGAAGGGATCAAGGGATTTGCCTTGGTTTCCGATGATATACGATATCCTAGAGTTTTGGTATATTGTCCTGAAGGAGCTTTATCTGACACATTATTTAATGAGGGATTTGCTCAGTATATAAGAGAAATGCCTAGGTCTATAAATCAAAAGATAGAGAAAACAATGGAAGTGTTATTAAATCCCCAGAAGTATAATGCTGCTTTAGAATCCTTATATAGAAATCAAAAAACGAGATCGGGAGTTATATGGGGAGATATTAACAATCTACCACCGGAAGCAAGCGATTCTCTCGCTGGCTATCCCTATTCACCCCTTCCGTCTGTTGAAGGTAAAGAGGTATATGGTGATACCACGTATGTGAGGAAGGATGGCAGATTATACGTATATCATGATATAAATAGAAATTTTAGGGTTCCTGTAAAATGGGGGCAAAATTTTCCGTATAATAAAAATGTTCCATATCAATGTGGCACAAAAAAAGCTTATGCCGGATGTGTAGCCGTGGCAATAGCCCAAATTATGGCATACCATAAATATCCTTTAAACTACAACTGGGACTTATTGACTTTGACACCAACCATTGATCGGTATTCCGATGAAGCGAGGCAGGATGAGGTGGCAAGGCTGATGGTAGATATAGGCAGAAAGGTCGATATGAATTATGGTTGTAGTGGTAGCACGGCAAATATTTATAAAGCCAATGACGCTTTTGTAAGTTATGGATATAAGACTTTAGGTGTAATGGACTATTACATATTTACTACGTTTTATGGTAGTGGAAGTCATTTAGTAAACTATTTTAATCCGGGTAATTTTAGGGCTCCGTTTTATCTTAGAGGGGATAATTCTAATGGAGAGGGGCACGCTTTTGTTGTTGATGGTTTATTTGACAGTTTCATGGTTGTGGCTGCGACTATTGAGACATGGGTTAAAGGAAAACTTATCTCATCCGAGTTATCTGGATTTCCTCTCACTATATTTAATTCAGTGGTCACATTCCATATAAATGGGGATGGGATGGAAGTGGTGATGGCTATTACGATCAAGCAGATTTGGATTTTAATGATAATAAGAAATTAATAAAAGTAGACCTTTAATAAATGTATATGTCTTTATTTAGCAGACATTTATTTTTTTCATAATTCTATAATAATAAAAATATGAAACTAACACAGTTCTTATTCTTCCTCATTTTCTTGATTTCATGTAGTGCATCTGATTCAGATGTTCCAACGGATGGTCCTCGGGGTGACACCATTCACCTATCAGTAAAGAATGTGGACTGCGACTATGAGGAGCAGGCTATTTCTGTCTCTACGAAAGGATGGCATTGGTGGTTTGATGAAGTTGATGCTAATGGAACGCTCATCGAAATAAGAGATAGTTCATATGGACTTAATCCAGTTGTACCTTACTCCTTTATGCAAGGCTGGTTTTCTGTTTTAAGAGATACAAAAACAACATTCTTGATTACATTAACAGAAAATAAAACAGGAAATGCCAGAAAACTTGATCTTGTATTACAAGCTTACGATTTTTGGGATCGCGTTGTAATCACGCAAAGATCACAATGAATTCTTAAATTGAACTGTTTTTTTATTTGTATCTCAAAAGGTGGTAATTTGTGAACAATGCAAAATAGTATTAGTTAAATCTAATTGAGGGTGAGAAACTGTTTTTTAACAATAAGCAGGAGGTCTTATTCTTAGTGCTCTCGGTTTCTTGTGGATCTCTTTTATTGGATGATTTATCTACATGATAACATGTTATTAGGAGAAGAATAAATCGATTTTCCTGGTTATGATGTGGGTGGATGAAATTATAGAGTATTGTATAATGCAAATGCTTGCTTGAAATAGAGAAGTCTTACGAAGCAAATCGTGAGACTTTTTTTATTTCTTACCGCTTTTATACAAACTTTCTCTATCCTTTTGCTCTATAACTCAGGAAAAAGAGTTAATTTTGCAGTCTGATAATTATCTAAGAAAACGTATGGAACTTGATGTATTAACGGCCATATCTCCGATTGATGGTCGATATAGAGGCAAAACTAAAGCTTTGGCAGCTTATTTCTCTGAATTTGCACTGATTAAATACCGTGTACAGGTAGAGGTGGAATACTTTATCACCTTGTGCGAACTCCCTTTGCCGCAATTAAAAGGAATCGATAGCAATGTGTACGAAACTTTACGGAATATCTACCGTAACTTCTCTGAAGCAGACGCACAGCGCATTAAAGATATCGAAAGTGTAACTAACCACGACGTGAAAGCCGTAGAATACTTCCTGAAAGAAGAGTTTGACAAAATGGGCGGAATGGATGACTATAAAGAGTTTATCCACTTCGGACTGACTTCTCAGGATATTAACAATACGTCTGTTCCTCTTTCTATCAAAGAGGCATTGGAGCGGGTTTATTACCCGTTGATTGAAGAGCTGATTGCACAGTTGAAAACCTATGCGATAGAATGGGCTAACATTCCGATGCTTGCCAAAACTCACGGTCAGCCGGCTTCTCCTACCCGTCTGGGTAAAGAAGTGATGGTATTTGTTTACCGTCTCGAACGTCAGTTGGCTATGTTGAAAGCATGTCCTCTTACCGCCAAGTTTGGCGGTGCTACCGGAAACTACAATGCGCATCACGTGGCTTATCCTCAATATGACTGGAAACAATTCGGTAATCGGTTTGTTGCAGAAAAACTGGGACTGGAACGCGAAGAATATACAACGCAGATTTCGAACTATGATAACCTCTCTGCTGTTTTTGATGCTATGAAGCGTATCAATACTATCATGGTGGATATGAATCGTGACTTCTGGCAGTACATCTCTATGGAGTACTTCAAGCAGAAGATCAAAGCCGGAGAAGTAGGTTCGAGCGCCATGCCGCATAAAGTGAATCCGATTGACTTTGAAAATGCGGAAGGTAACTTGGGCATAGCAACGTCTATTCTGGAACATTTGGCTGTGAAGCTTCCTGTTTCCCGTTTGCAGCGTGACTTGACAGATTCAACGGTGTTGCGTAATGTCGGTGTACCTTTCGGTCATATCGTGATTGCTATTCAGAGTTCTTTGAAGGGATTGCGTAAACTGTTGCTGAACGAACCAGCTATCTATCGTGACTTGGATAACTGTTGGAGCGTAGTGGCAGAAGCTATTCAAACTATTCTGCGCCGTGAGGCTTATCCGCATCCGTATGAAGCTTTGAAAGCTTTAACCCGGACCAATCAGGCTATTACAGAAAGTTCTATTAAAGAGTTTATCGAAGAATTGAATGTAAGCGAAGATATTAAAAAAGAGTTAAGAGCAATCACTCCCCATACATATACGGGGCTTTAATTGTTTACTTATATAATAAACGTGTTTTTTAAATAGGCCGTGAGGCCAAAGTCTAATTTTATTCGAATAAAAAAATGAGCACAGAAAACGAAGAATGGCGCGAAAATTCTTTCAATGAAGAGAATACAGGTGCCGGCCGTGATGGTAACAGGTCTTACAACAGAGAAGGTGGAGAACGTCCGTATCGCCCTTCTTACAACCGTGAAGGCGGGGATCGTCCGTATCGCCCGCGATTTAATGCCAACAATGAAGGAGGCGACCGTCCTCAACGTCCTTACAACCGCGAAGGTGGTTCTTATGATCGTCCTCAACGTCCTTCCTACAACCGTGAAGGTGGTTCTTATGACCGTCCTCAACGTCCCCGTTTCAATAGCGGCGAAGGTGGTGATCGTCCTCAACGTCCTTCTTACAACCGTGAAGGTGGCGACCGTCCTTACCGTCCCCGTTTTAATAACGGCGAAGGTGGCGACCGTCCTCAACGTCCTTCTTACAACCGTGAAGGTGGTGACCGTCCGTATCGTCCCCGTTTTAATAACGGCGAAGGTGGCGGCTATCGCAGCAATAACGGCGGTGGGGGAGGTTACCGTCCGAGATACAACAATGACCGTTCACAAGGAGGCTATCGTCCTCGTCCGCGTACCGGCGATTATGATCCGAATGCTAAGTATAGCGTAAAGAAACAGATCGAGTACAAGGAACAGTTTGTTGATCCGAATGAACCGATCCGTCTGAATAAGTTCCTGGCTAATGCCGGTGTTTGTTCACGTCGCGAGGCTGATGAGTTTATCACAGCAGGTGTGGTTTCTGTAAACGGTGAGGTAGTAACGGAATTGGGTACAAAGATCAAGCGTTCGGATGTGGTTAAGTTCCACGATGAACCGGTAAGCATCGAACGTAAGGTATATGTATTGTTGAATAAGCCGAAAGATACGGTTACTACATCGGATGATCCACAGGAACGCCGTACAGTAATGGATTTAGTGAAAGGTGCTTGCAACGAACGTATCTATCCCGTAGGACGTCTTGACCGTAACACGACTGGTGTACTCTTGCTGACGAATGACGGTGATCTGGCTTCCAAGCTGACACACCCGAAATTCCTGAAGAAGAAAATTTATCATGTTCATCTGGACAAGAACCTGACCAAAGCAGATATGGATCAGATTGCAGCTGGTATTCAGTTGGAAGACGGTGAAATTCATGCAGATGCGATCAGCTATACAGATGATTTCAAGAAAGACCAGGTAGGTATCGAAATTCACTCCGGTAAGAACCGTATCGTTCGCCGTATTTTCGAATCACTGGGTTATAAAGTAGTAAAACTCGACCGTGTATTCTTCGCTGGGCTGACCAAAAAAGGTCTGCGTCGCGGAGACTGGCGTTACCTGTCGGAAGCAGAAGTAAACTACCTCCGCATGGGTTCGTTTGAGTAATAAGTCAATAAATAACAACTTGACAGAGGACGGGGAAAGAAAGCAGGAAAGAATTCATCCTGCATTTGAAACCTCGTCTTCTTGTATCTAAAAAGAAAAAGTTAAATGGAAAAGATTGGTAGAACAAAAATTGTTGACCTGTTGAAGCGCACAGATATTGGCGCTATGGTCAATGTGAAAGGATGGGTTCGCACCCGTAGAGGTAGCAAACAAGTAAACTTTATCGCACTGAATGACGGTTCTACAATAAATAATTTGCAGATCGTAGTAGATTTGGCTAATTTCGATGAAGAGATGCTGAAACTGATTACTACCGGCGCTTGTATCAGCGTGAACGGAGAAATGGTAGAATCAGTAGGTTCCGGACAGAAAGTGGAAGTACAGGCTCGTGAAATCGAAGTGCTGGGTACTTGCGATAATACATATCCATTACAGAAGAAAGGCCACTCTATGGAATTCTTGCGCGAGATTGCTCACTTGCGTCCGCGTACCAATACATTCGGTGCAGTGTTCCGCATCCGTCACAACATGGCGATTGCTATTCACAAGTTCTTCCATGAAAAGGGCTTCTTCTATTTCCATACGCCGATCATTACGGCTTCCGATTGTGAAGGTGCCGGACAGATGTTCCAGGTGACTACGATGAACCTGTATGACTTGAAGAAAGATGAGAGAGGTTCTATCTCATACGAAGATGATTTCTTCGGTAAGCAGGCAAGTCTGACTGTTTCCGGTCAGCTGGAAGGTGAGTTGGCAGCTACTGCTTTGGGCGCTATCTACACATTCGGTCCTACGTTCCGTGCCGAAAACTCCAACACTCCCCGCCACTTGGCAGAGTTCTGGATGATTGAGCCGGAAGTGGCTTTCAACGACATTACAGACAACATGGACTTGGCAGAAGAGTTCATCAAATATTGTGTGAAATGGGCGTTGGATAACTGTGCGGATGATGTGAAGTTCCTGAACGATATGTTTGACAAAGGCTTGATTGAACGTCTGCAAGGTGTATTGAAAGATGATTTCGTACGTTTGCCTTATACAGATGGTATCAAGATTCTTGAAGAAGCTGTTGCGAAAGGACATAAGTTCGAATTCCCGGTTTACTGGGGCGTGGACCTGGCTTCCGAACACGAACGTTTCTTAGTGGAAGAACACTTCAAACGTCCGGTGATTCTGACTGACTATCCGAAGGAGATCAAGGCCTTCTATATGAAGCAGAACGAAGACGGTAAGACCGTACGTGCCATGGACGTTCTTTTCCCGAAGATCGGTGAAATTATCGGTGGTTCCGAACGTGAAGCCGACTATAACAAGCTGATGACCCGTATTGAAGAAATGCATATCCCGATGAAGGATATGTGGTGGTATCTGGATACCCGTAAGTTCGGTACTTGTCCTCACTCCGGTTTCGGATTAGGGTTCGAACGTCTGTTATTGTTTGTAACAGGTATGGCGAATATCCGTGACGTGATACCATTCCCGCGTACACCAAGAAATGCTGATTTCTAATATTTCGGTATATTTATGTAAAACTCGCATAATCTTCAGGTTATGCGAGTTTTTTTATGCTCTGAATTGCTGTATTCTCAAAATAAATCTTTATATTTGGAAATACGCATTCGAGAGTGTTAACTAAAATAATACAACAATGAAAAAGCTCTATTTCTTTACCATGCTTTCAATAATGTTGTTAGCGGTAACAGGTGCGACGGCCCAGAAGAAAACCAAATTCAAAGCGGCCGATTTGAAAGGTATTTGGCAGCTCTGCCATTATGTATCCGAGTCTCCCGATGTTCCGGGAGCGTTGAAACCCAGTAATACATTTAAAGTATTGAGTGATGACGGACAAATCGTTAACTTTACCATTATTCCCGGTGCGGATGCGATTATTACTGGATATGGTACTTATAAACAACTCACGGACGATTCTTATAAGGAAAGTATCGAGAAGAACATTCATCTTCCGATGCTGGACAATCAGGACAATATTTTGGAATTTGAGATTAAAGACAATGATTATCTCCATCTGAAATATTTTATCAAGAATGATTTGAATGGAAATGAGTTGAACACCTGGTATTATGAAACCTGGAAGAGGGTGGAGATGCCGGCTAAATTCCCGGAAGATATTGTGAGATAGAAGAGCGCGTACTTTTTGGTGGAGGCACGGATTTTGCAAAAGGCTGCATAGTTGTTTGGTTATGCCTGACAACAGCTTATTTGGTAAAATCCGTGCCTGTTTTTCTATAAAAGATAAAAACAAAGCACTTTTGGACAAAATCAAAGTCCGTAGAAATAGAAACGAAAATGAAAAAATAGATTTGCAAAGGGTCTGTCCGCAACTTGCTCTAACTTTGTTGCCAGTAATAGAATACAGTAACAAAATAAAGTGGAACAATGAAAAACAAACTTTTACTGGCGGTAGGGAGTATGGCGCTCCTGACTGCTTGCGATGCTTCAAAAGGAAATGAGATGGCATGGTTTGACCATGCAGTGAAAACATCGGGACATCAGTTGCTCTATATGGCAGAACAATTGAAAAATGAACCGGATACCGCCTGTTTTCCCCGTTCTATTAAAGAAGGAAAGTACAGACTGGAGCACCCCACAGATTGGACGAGTGGTTTCTATCCCGGTTCCATGTGGCTGGCATACGAGTTGACCGGTGATGAGGCTCTCGCAAAAGAGGCGCGTAAATATACGGACCGTCTGCAGGATATGCAATATTATACAGGTAATCACGATTTGGGTTTTATGATGTTTTGCAGTTATGGGCAGGGCATCCGTTTGAAACCGGAGCCAACGGACAGTTTGATTTTGATTCATTCTTCAGAAAGCTTGTGCTCCCGTTTTCGTCCGGAAGTCGGACTGATTCGTTCGTGGGATTTCGGCGATTGGAGCTATCCGGTGATTATTGATAATATGATGAATCTTGAAATGTTGTTCTGGGCTTCGGAACAAACCAATAATCCGAAATATCGTGAAATAGCCATCTCTCATGCTGACAAAACGTTGAAGAATCACTTCCGGGAGGACATGACCTCCTACCATGTGGTGAGCTATCTGGCAGATAGCGGTGAAGTAGAGTCGAAAGGAACCTTTCAGGGATATGCCGATTCTTCCGCTTGGGCGCGTGGACAGGCTTGGGGAGTGTATGGATATACCATGTGTTATCGCTTTACCAAGCAGCAGAACTATCTGGATGCCGCTCATAAAATAGCGCGGTTTATTATTGACCATCGTCCGGCGGAAAACGATTACATTCCTTATTGGGATTATGATGCTCCCAATATTCCGAATGAACCGCGGGATGCTTCTGCAGCTGCCGTAACAGCTTCTGCATTACTGGAGTTGAGTGGTTATGGCGACAAGAAACAAGGGGAAGAATATTTCCGTTATGCGGAGCATATCCTGAAACAGTTATCCTCTGATGATTATTTGGCCCAGGAAGGAGAAAATCATGGCTTCATCCTGTTACATTCGGTTGGCAGTTTCCCGCACGACAGTGAAATTGATACTCCGCTCAATTATGCTGATTATTATTATCTGGAAGCCTTGAAACGTTATAAAGATCTGAAAGAAAAATCAGAAAACCAGTCTTACTAACTTGAAGAGAAACCGTAAAAAATTAAAGTTCAGGGCAACCGCATCTAAAATATGAATTCATAACTGTCGGACTTTGGCGCGGTTGCCCTGTTTTGAGCCGATACCGGTCCTTTATATGAGTTAAAAAACGGGATTCATTTATCAGATTGAATTGAAAATACTTATCTTTACGATAAATTCTTCAATATTAGCTCATGAAAGACCGGCATTTGCTATTTAAGTACCTATTCGGATTAACCGTTTGCATTTTATTTTTTCCTTTGGCTGTATCGGCCGCCGACAGCTTCATTCATTTTAAGCGATTATCCGTGGATGACGGGTTGTCGCAAAATACTGTGCTCGCTCTGACACAAGATCATAATAATAAGCTTTGGGTAGGCACCATAGACGGACTGAACTGGTATGAAGGTTCCCGTTTCGTTTCGTATTATAAAGCGCCGGATGATACGACCAGTCTGGCAAACAATCATGTCTATTCACTTCATACCGATTCGAAAGGTACGGTATGGGTAGGCACACAGGTCGGTTTATCCCGTTATAATATAGTAGGGAATAATTTCACCAATTATTCTTCACCGGACAATCAGCCGATGCAAGTATTGGCTATCGGAGAACCGGAGGAAGGCGACCGGCTTTTGCTTGCTACCAATATCGGTCTGGTGATTTTTGATAAAAAGACCGGGCGGATGAAAGTGCAGCCGGAACTTGCCGGAAAAACGATCTATTCTGTTTGCCGGATGAATGACGGTTTCCTGTTGGGAACTTCGGAAGGTGTCTATTTCTATTATGTACGCAACGAAAACGTGACCCGGCTTCTTCTCCAGTTGAAAGGAGAAACCATCTCCGATATGCTCTATGACGACAAAACCGGCAACTGTTGGCTGGCTTCATTGACAAATGGGGTGTATTGTGTGGATAACAACTTTCAAATAAAACATCATTATAACAAGCAAAATACTCCTGCTTATTTCCTTACGAACTCGGTCAGGACATTGTCCGGAGATGATAAAGGAAGGGTTTGGATAGGAACCATGGAAGGTTTGCTTATCCTTGAACCGGAGACGGGAGCTTTCCGTATCTGTCGTTTTTCTCCTGAAGATCCGACTACTTTGGGGCATAATTCCATCCGCTCTATCTTGAAAGATAATCAAGGGGGAATGTGGATCGGTACATTTTACGGCGGGCTTAATTATTATCATCCTCTCGCTCCGGCATTCGGACGCTTGCAACATTCCGCTTGGAGGAATTCGTTAAGTGATAACACGGTGAGTTGTATTGCCGAAGACCCGGATAATGGCAATCTCTGGATCGGTACGAACGACGGCGGATTAAATTATTATAACCGGAAAACCGGAGTCTTTTCGTATTACCGGACGGGTACTTCCGTCAATGCTTTAAAGTCGGACAATATAAAATGTATATGGACGGACAAGGATGGAAGTGTCTATATTGGCACTCATGGAGGGGGAATGAGTCGTCTGCATCACCGGAGTGGCAGGATAGAAACATATTCCTTTCCCCATTCTACTTCCCTGACTAACAGTTGTTACTCCTTATTGGACGGAACGGATGGAACGCTTTGGGTAGGCGGCATGAGCGGGCTTTACCTTTTCGACAAACAGACCGGCGAACTTTCACAGCATCCGTTGGCTAAAAAGCATAAAAAGTTGGAGAATGTATTGATATATACCTTGTTTCGCGATTCAAAAGGAAGAATCTGGATTGGTACGGAAGAGAGCCTGTTTTTGTATGCCGGCGGAAAACTGGAAGAACTGCATCTTTCCTCTTCGGCTTATCTGCATGGGTTGATACAGGCTTTCTGTGTACAGGAGGATAGCCGTCATGAAATCTGGATCGGTTCTTCCACAGGATTATATTGCTATAAGGAAGGAGCACCGACTGCCTGGAAACACTATACGATGAAAGACGGTTTGCCAAACGACTTTATTTATAATATACTGGAAGATGAACGGGGGCGTTTATGGTTGACAACTAACAAGGGACTGGCTTGCTTCAATACGGAGGAGGGTACTTTCCTCAACTATACGAAGCAGGACGGATTGCCTCACGATCAGTTTAACTATTTCGGAGCTTGCAAAGCGCACGATGGTACATTCTTTCTGGGGGCTCTTGGGGGCGTTGCCTATTTCAAGCCATACGAATTGGGTGATAATCCATATTCCCCGGATGCGGTAGTGACAGGAGCCGTTGTCTTAAATCAGGTGATTACGGATATGAAAAGTGAACGGGTACGTTATTATCAGGACGAGCAAGGGCGGATGCTGGGTATGTCGTTCCCTTCCGATCAGAAACTTTTTAATATCCGGTTTGCCGTTATCAACTATTTGGCTGGCAAACGGAACCAGTTCGTTTACAAATTGGAAGGCTTTGAAACCGAGTGGAACTACTCCCGCCATGTTTCCTTTGCACGGGCAAGTTATTCCAATCTCCCGCCCGGTGAGTATGTGTTTAAGGTGAAGGCATGTAACAACAATGGAAAGTGGAGCGAGGCGACCACTGAATTTTTTGTGCATATCATTCCGATGTGGTATCAGACTTGGTGGGCAAAGACACTTTTCATCTTCTTTTCTGTAGGGCTTCTCGTCTTTGTGATCTATTTCTTTATTGCCCGTGCCAAAATGAAGATGCAAGTCCGGATCGAACAGATAGAACGAAACAAGATAGAAGAAATCAGTCAGGAGAAAGTACGTTTTTACATGAATATGTCTCATGAGTTGCGTACTCCGTTGAGTCTGATACTGGCTCCGTTGGAGGAACTCTTGGGGCAGAGCAATCTGAAAGGTACTCCGGTACAGCAGAAACTGGATTACGTTTATAAGAACGGTCGTAAGTTGTTGCACATTGTCAACCAGTTGCTGGATTTCCGTAAAGCCGAAGCAGGTGCAATGCCTATTCATGTTGCGCAGGTGGATGTAGAAGGACTGTTGCAAGATGCTTTTGCCCTGTTTAAAGAAAATGCGCAGAAGCGTGCTATCAGCTTTCATATAAAATCCGATCTGGAAGGACGATTGTTTCCGGCGGACCGGACGTATGTAGAGACTATCTTGATGAACCTGTTGTCTAACGCCTTTAAGTTTACACCGGACGGTGGAAGTATTTCGCTTTCCTTATGGACAGAGGGAGATACCTATGGCTTCACGGTAAGAGATAGCGGAATCGGTATGTCTCCGGAACAGCTAACCCACATTTTCGAACGTTTCTATCAGGTAGACGGTCAGCGAAAAGGGACGGGTATCGGGCTGTCATTGGTGAAGATGCTGGTAGAAAAGCATCACGGCACTATTACGGTAGCAAGCGAACCTGCTCAATATACCGAATTTAAAGTCACGCTACCTGCTGATATGGCTGCCTTCACGGAGAAAGAGCGTGAATTGCCGGCACATGAAGTCGAAACATCTACTTCTCTCCGGGAGCTTCCGGTGGCTGATGAATATTTCTCTGGCGATGCGTCGGCTGTGGTTTCAGAAGAGAAATCGGACGACGATCAGATAGAAGTCGGCAGCGAGGAAGAACGGCCTACTATCTTGTTGGTAGATGACAATAAAGAAATGGTGGATTACCTGAAAGATAATTTCCGGCAGAACTATGTGACACTTACCGCCGGAAACGGTGAAGAAGCATTGGCTATTATGAAAGAGCATCGTGTGGATATTGTCCTTTCCGACGTGATGATGCCGGGTATTGACGGTATCAAACTTTGCCAGCTTATTAAACGAAATCTGCAAACCTGCCATATTCCCGTCCTGCTGTTGTCTGCCAAAGGAAGTGTCGATGCACAGACGGAGGGTATTCAGGCTGGAGCGGATGATTACATTGCCAAACCGTTCTCGATTCATTTATTGAAAGGAAAAATAGCTAATCAACTGAAAGCACGCCAGCGGCTGAAACACTATTATTCGAATACGATTGATATAGATACTGCTAAAATGACTTCGAATAATCTGGATGAGGAATTCATGAGCAAAGCTATTCAGGTGGTAGAAGAAAATATCAGTAATGAAGACTTCACCTCTGATGAGTTGGCAAGCCAGCTTTGCATGAGCCGTTCGTCACTGTATCTCAAGATGAATTCCATATCCGGTGAACCGCCTGCCAACTTTATCCGGCGCATCCGTTTTAATAAAGCGTGTAAATTGTTGCTTGAAGGGCGCTACTCCATTTCGGAGATTAGCGGAATGGTAGGCTTCGGATCTTCTTCTTACTTCTCTACCAGTTTCAAGAAGTATGTCGGTTGTCTGCCATCGGAGTATGTGAAGCAGCATACTAAGTAGTTGTTTTGCGGTTATGCATTTGTTCACCACAGAGGACGCGGAGGACACAGAGGTGAATCTTGTTCATGCAGGTGCAGAAATGAATGAGAGTTTTTTGTCTACTATAAAGTTGAAAAACATAAAAACATCTGCCACCTGCAACGAAACGCGTGTAATGCGCTAATTGACAAATAGTTGGAGCGTTGCAGATACTGTGGCAGATAGGTTGCAGATAAAGTATCTGCAACGCGTTATATAATCAAAGAAAAAGCCTTGATTCCTTTGTGCAAAGCTATGGGATAATTGGGATGACTCTATGGAGAATTTGTGGTGTCTCTACGGGGAAACGACAGTATCCTTACGTAGAAACTCTCGTGTCCTGCCGTGGAAACTGTAATTTCTAATGCCGGAAACGACAGTTCCCCGCCTGGAAACGGGAAGTTAATGTATACAATAAACTTTTGCCCTCCTGGAGAATTAGCTTATGTAAGGTTTATACTGTGTTGCAGATACTTTATCTGCAACCTATCTGCCACAGGTATCTGCAACGCTCTAACTATTTATCAACTAGTGTATTACACGCGTTTGGTTGCAGGTGGCAGATGTTTTTATATTTTTTCAACTTTATAGTAGGAGGATTACGCATCAAAATTAGGGTCACCACCGTAAGTCATAAACCAAATTCACCTCTGTGTCCTCCGTGTCCTCTGTGGTGAAAACCTAAACAAGAACTAATAACCTTCATCTTTCTATCGGTTTCGGTCATTCCGTTTTGGGGGCTATTTTACCCTTTTACCCTCTTTGTAGCCTCCTGTAACGCTTGTTTTGGACGAATTTTAAGTTGAAATGAACGAAAACAAAGTCTAGTTAGACAGTATCAGAGAAGGAAGAAATGAATTGAAAGTTCCGTTTCGGACGGTTTATCTACATTTGCCTACAGAAAAACCAATCATTTGATATCATGAAAAAAGTATTATTGATTTCATTCGTAATCTTGTCTGTGGCTGCACAGATGACACATGCGCAAAAACAAGCAGTCATTAAGCTGACGGAGAAGACATTGATGCACGAAATGCGTGCCACTCCTTATCCTCTTGATAAAGCGGTGGTTAATGACCGCGCGGTTTCTTTCCAATGGCCGCTCCGTTCGGATATGAATTCCCAGGATAGCCCGTTGGATGGATTCGAACACAAAGTAAAGAAGGTAGATAAAACGAAGGTTACCTATCGGTTACGTTATTCGCAGGATGCCGGATTGAAGTCGGGAGTTGTTCAAGTGGAAACTCGCTGGCCGTTCTATAATCCGGAACAACCGCTTGCACCGGGTGTGTGGTACTGGCAGTTCGGTTACGTAGAAAACGGACAAGTGACTTGGGGAAGCACACAGCAAGTCACCGTAGAAGATCGTCCGGGCAAATTCTGTCCGCCTTCATTGAAAACAGTGTTGGCAAAACTACCTGCCGACCATCCGCGTGTGTGGATCATGAAGAACGAATGGAAGGACTTTATAAATCACAGCAAACAAAAGGCAGAAAGACAATGGTATCTTGAGCGTGCAGATCAGGTACTTCAGACTCCAATGAAATCAGTGAAAGATATTAATGTCTCGCAGGTGAAGAATCTGAAGAACGAGATGCAGATAAATTCATACCTCACTCGTGAAAGCCGTCGCATCATCGATGCGGAAGAAGGCAACACCGAAGCATTGATACGGGCCTGGTTGCTGACGCAGGATACTAAATATGCTGACGAAGCCATCAAACGGGTATTTATCATGGCCGACTGGGATAAAGATAAGAATGTGAAAGGAGATTTTAATGCTTCTAGCTTATTGTCTCTCTGCTCTATGGCTTATGATTCTTTCTACGACCGGTTGAATACATCACAAAAGAAAGCATTGCTGGAAGCCATCAAAAATAAAGGTGGTGAAATGTATGAGAACTTTAATAACCGGATGGAAAATCACATCGCCGACAATCATGTGTGGCAGATGACACTTCGCATCCTTACAATGGCATCATTCAGTGTATATGGCGATCTGCCCGAAGCCAACACATGGGTGGATTACTGCTATAACGTCTGGTTGGCACGTTTCCCCGGATTGAACAAAGATGGTGGCTGGCACAATGGCGATTCTTACTTTACGGTCAACACCCGTACATTAGTAGAAGTACCTTACTATTGTAGCAAACTGACCGGTTACGACTTCTTTTCCGATCCTTGGTATCAGGGAAATATCATGTATACCATCTTCCAGCAACCTCCTTTCTCCAAATCCGGAGGAAACGGAAGCTCTCATCAGAATGTGGGACGTCCAAACAGTATCCGGATAGGATATTTGGATGCGCTGGCACGCCTTACCGGAAACACTTATGCCGCTGATTTCGTCCGCCGCACATTGAAAGTGGAACCGGATTATATGAAGAAAGCCTTATTGAATAAGCCCGGTGATCTTGCCTGGTTCCGCCTGCAATGTGATAAACCTCTGCCGGAAGGTGAAGGATTGACTGCACTCCCTGCAGGATACGTCTTCCCCGCAACAGGACTTGCCTCTTTCCAGACGAACTGGGACAGAGTAGGTGGAAATGCGATGTGGAGTTTCCGGTCAAGCCCTTATGGTTCTACCTCTCATGCACTTGCCAATCAGAATGCTTTCAATACGTTCTATGGTGGAAAACCATTATTTTACAGTAGCGGACACCACATTGAGTTTACCGACGTACATAGTATGTTGTGCCATCGTGCCACACGTGCTCACAATACGATTCTGGTGAACGGTATGGGACAACGTATCGGTACGGAAGGATATGGATGGATTCCCCGTTATTATGCCAGCGAGAAGATCGGGTATGTGCTGGGTGATGCTTCCAATGCTTACGGAAAAGTGATTTCACCGCTTTGGCTGACACGTGGCGAACAGTCGGAGGTGCATTATACGCCCGAAAATGGCTGGGATGAGAATCATGTGAAAACTTTCCGCCGTCACATTGTCAATTTGGGAAAGACAGGACTCATCTTTATCTATGACGAACTCGTGGCAGACGAACCTGTAAACTGGAGTTATTTGCTGCATACCACAGAAAATCCCATGACAGTGGATAAATCGAATCATCGCTTCGTGCATATTCAAGCCACGAACCGCGGAGGAGCATCAGACGCTTATCTTTTCTCCACCGGAACATTGCAGACAGATACGACGAGCCGTTTTTTCTATCCGGCAGTCAACTGGCTACGTGCTGATGACAAAGGGGTGTTCAAGAAGTATCCTAATCACTGGCATTTCACCGCTACATCGGAAAAGGCACAAGTATATCGTTTTGCCACTGTCATCAATACACATGCACTGAAATATCCTGCCAAAGATCCCGAAATCTTGTCCGACGGACGTATCAAAGTAGGCGGATGGCTGATTAGTGTAAACCTGAAATCCGACGGTGCTCCTTCATTCTTTATCCGCAGCACTCAAGAGAAGGTGAATATCACTTATAAAGGTGAAGCTACTGTCATTAATGAGGATGGGTACGAAACGGTAATGAGGGATACAGTGCCCGAACTGGAAATCTAATCAATGAACATGAAAGATACGAATATATGAGACACTCTACTTTTAATATGAGAACTATATGTCTGTTGGCTGCATTATCGGGCATAACCGTCTTGTCGGCACAGACTCCCGGTAAACCCCGTGTACAGACTTCGGCAGCTCCGGAGGAAACTACGGTTTACAAGCCCGGCGGGAAAAAGCAGGAGACAGCAGTTGCGACTTCTTCAAAAAAGGAGGAGGATAAACGCCAATCCGGCAAAGAGAATACAGGAAAGAAAGCGGCTGCCTTTGATGGTCAACGCTATCTGGCACTGAAAACGAATGTAATATATGATGCTTGTGCTTTGTTGAACCTTGCCGTGGAAATGCAGGTACATAAAAAGATCACGGTAGAGTTGCCGTTGACTTGCAGTTTGTGGGACTTGGGAGATAAGCGCGGCGTGCGTACGGTAGCATTGCAACCTGAAGCCCGCTGGTGGATAGGAAATGAGACAGGACGGGGACACTTTGTCGGACTACACGCCCACGTGGCATGGTTTAACGTAAAGTGGAACGATGACCGTTATCAAGATACTGATCGTCCGTTGTTGGGAGCCGGAATAAGCTACGGTTACAAACTCCCTCTTTCCAAACACTGGGGAGCGGAATTTAATCTGGGAGTGGGATATGCCAACATGAAGTATAACACCTATTATAATGTAGACAACGGCGCACTGCTGGATACGCGTGTCCGTCATTACTGGGGGATAACCCGTGTGGGAGCATCGTTGGTCTACCGCTTCTAACCTTAGATAGGAACATACATATAAATAAGATAACAATATGAGAAGAAATTTATATATACTGGCGCAGTGCACTTTCTTGTTGTTCATCACCCTGCTGGTGAATGGATGCAGCCTGCACGAAGAACCGGAAATGACTCCCGAAGGAGAACTGGGAGTGGATCCGACAGCTGTAACACTCAACCTTAATCTGGCAATGAATCTAAGTTTGGCAGAAAGAGCACCGGTGACCATCACCCGTGCGTCGGGAACCAACTATCTGCGTCGTTTCATCGTAGAAGCCTATTTGGATAGACAGGTGGCGGCACGGCAAACGGTATATGAAGAGGATTTTAACCGTGCCAGTCTGTCTGTTAGTATGAAGCTGCACGCCCGTAATTACCGCATCCTGGTGTGGGCCGATTATGTGAATGCGGAGACACCGGAACAGGGACTTGTTTACGATGCCAAGAATCTGGCTTTTATCCTTCCTGCCGGAAAGTATATAGGGAATAGCCGCTATAAAGATGTTTTTGCAGCTTCTACTACAGCGGACCTGACTTCTTTCCGCAATCATTGGGGAGCTGAAACAAGCCTTGACGTTGAACTGTATCGTCCTGTAGCACGCTATGAATTGGTGGCTAAAGATGTAGCGACGTTTCTCAATAAACTGTCCACAGGCGGACTGAAAGGTGAAAGTTTTACCGCTCGTGTGAAGTACAGTGATTATTTGCCTACCGGCTATAATTTGTGGGACGATGTACCCAAGAACTCGCTCATGTACATGGAATATAAAGTGGCCTTTGAACGCCCTGCCGATGGTACGAAAGAACTGATACTGGGATTCGACTATGTGTTGACCGATGCCGGAGAAACCGTTTCCATCCCTGTAGAGCTCGAAATCTTGAATGAGAAGAATGAAGTGCTGGCACGTACTGCTTTCCGTATTCCTTGTGAACGGGGCAAAAACACAGCGGTACGCGGTAACTTCCTAACTTCCGATGCTAATGGAGGAATAGGGATCGACCCCGATTATGACGGTGATCTGGAGGTAGACCTTGGAGAATTATAAAATAGACAAATCAATTAAGAATTGCTTAACCATAAAACAATTAAGATCATGAAAAAGAACTTATTTTATTCGCTAATGGCTTTGTTCGTAGTGCTTTTTGCATCCTGTGGACAAGAAGAAATCGTTTCGGACAACGGAACAGAAATCAATGCTCCTGTTACTATCTCTGTACAGGCTCCTGTAAATAACGTCTTTAGCCGTGCGGTTACCATTCCTGACGGTTATACGATGCAATGTATCATGCAATTACTGAATGCTGATGGCAATAAGATAGGCGATCAGGTAACTAAACCGGTTACAGACGGTAAGGTATCTTTCACTATTTCCGTAGATGAACAAAAAGAAGTGTCGAAAGCATTGTTTTGGGCTGAATACGTACCGGAAAGTGGTGCTGCTAATAAAGTATATAACACTGCTGATTTGAGAGCAGTAGGATATAATACTGCATCATTCGATCTGACAAATGATGCGTTGATGGCAGCCAGCGACGCTTTCTGCGGAAAATTGGAAACGATTGGTAATGCCAGTGTGACATTGAAGCGCCCGTTTGCTAATGTGAGCGTAAAACCGAAGAATCCGGAAGTAGCTGCGGCAGCTAATAAACTGGAAATAACATACAATGCTTTGAGCGGATATGATATTTTAGAGGGTAGATGTTCTGCTACGACTCCTGTGACTTATACAAATGCAAATTTTGCTTCTGCGGATGGCAATTGGTTCGCTAATTTCTTTTTTGCTCCTTCAAATGTAGGTAAATTTACAGAAGAAATAACCATGGCATTGAGTGGCGGATATAGTAAAGAGATTAAAATACCGGCAAATACATTACCTTTGGATGCTAATATGCAGATTATGGCTAAATTTGAAATCGGCGATGGCAACTTTGACATTGAAGTAGGAGTAGACCCGGATTATGAAGCATTGGAAATGAAAGTTGGTAGCTATATCAATGCTGAAGGTAAAGTGGTACGTGACGCAGCGGATGCTGTTGGTATTGTTTTCAAAATGGAGGCTATTGGTGATGATGTGCCGGCTAATTATCCTGTAGCACTTCAGAGCAAGACAATTGTCGGATATGCGGTAGCGATTGAGAATGTAGCGGCTGGTCGTCAATCTCTTAATCCTGACGGCGTGTTGACAAATTTGGTTGAGACAGCAGCAAGTATGACTAATGGAACACAGATTACGGAGGCGTTGTTAACAAGTATTGGAGACGTGGCGTTTAAAACAACTTATGAAAAATGGGTGGGAGAACATTCTCTTAGCAGTGAGAATTTGAGTGCATGGTATATTCCTACATTGTCGCAATTGAGTGCGTTCATGGGTACATTGTTTACTATGAAAGGAGTACCTGCTACTGGTAGTGAAGATTTCAGAAACCTTCCGGAATTTGAATTTGCCAATGGTAAAATGTTTGATAGGGAGACGATTGCTACGGTGAATTATGCTTCCAGTACTATCAATAACCAAAGTAATGTTTCAGGGGTACGTATTAATGTAAACAATGGTGTCATTGATGCACAAGAGGCAGGTATTGATGTGAAAGGAAAGGCTAATCAACAAGCTCTTTGCCGTCCAATGATTACGATTTTTAAATAGTCACTATTCGACCTTACTCAATAGAAATTCAAGGAAAGTGGGATCCCCCATCCCGCTTTACCTTCTTCTTACATTGAAACTTTTGAAAATAGCCCTCTAATCTTATACCTAGAAAAGAAAATAATATGCACACCACATTTCGCCTATCGGTTTTTCTTTTGTTCATGGTACAGTTATTCTGTAGCTGTACATCTGACTCGCTGCCCGAACCGGACAGTACGCAGCCAGAGATGCCTGCCGGAATTCCCGATGCCTATCAGGATAAGATACGGACGCAACCTTATCCCAAAGCAGATAATGAATTGTATCTGAATCCTGCTCCTCTTATTGTTCCTCAAGCCATGAAGACGGGCGAAAGACTGCAATTTTCCCTTTCACGTACTGAAGATTTCAGCAGTTCCGAAACGCTACTTTCCGAACCGCAGGAATGGTGTATGTATAATCTTCATCGTCGTTTGGAGGTCGGCACATGGTATTGGCGCTTTCGTTCCACCAACCTTAATGGAACTACGCCCGGTGAATGGAGTGCTATTTATCGTTTCGAAGTAAAGAATGATACACCGGAATTTGTAACACCTCCTTTTCAGACATTCTTAGCAAATGCTCCCCGTCTGCATCCTCGTATTTACTGTTTTTTAGACGACCGTATCGGAGAAGCTCGTAACCGTGTCACTTCACACCCTGAATATGCAGAACTACAAAGTCGTGCTTCTCAGGCATTGAAAGCCGAATATACCGGAATGACTGATTTATATAATCGTGCCGAAGAGCTCCGGCAACATGCCACTTATCTTTATCAGGCCTATCATCTAACCCAAAAAGAAATTTATGCCGAAAAGTTACGTCAGCTTCTCGAAGCGTTGATTGTCGCTCCCCCTGCTGACGGACAACTTTTTGCATCCAACTTTACTGCCAGCAACATCGCATGGTGTCTTGTTGCAGCCTACGATCTGCTTTATAATAACTTGTCTGCTTCCGATCGTACTGCTGCCGAAGAACTGATGATGCGTGTGGCACGTTACTATTACAAGGTAAATTGTGGTTTTCAGGAAAACCATCTCTTTGATAATCATTTTTGGCAGCAGAATATGCGCATCCTTTTTCAAGTGGCTTTGTCGCTTTACGACAAATCGGCCTATTCTTCCGAAGTGCTGCCCATGATGGAGTATTATTATGAATTGTGGACAGCCCGAGCTCCTGCCTCCGGCTTCAATCGTGACGGTATATGGCATAATGGCACAGGCTATTTCAGTGCCAATATCTTGACTTTGGCGTATATGCCGTCTCTTCTTTCATTCATCAGTCAGTACGATTATCTATCGCATCCGTGGTATCAGAATGTCGGACGCTCGCTGGTTTATACTTGTCCGCCGGGATCGAAAAGCAATGGCTTTGGTGACAATAGTGAAAAGGGTAGTGAACCCAACCGTCTGGTTGCCGCCTTTGCTGACTATCTGGCGTGTGAAACGGGTGATTCCTATGCCGGATGGTATGCCGGAGAATGTCGGGAGCTGTTGCGCCGGGATTATGAATTGCGTCTTTACCGGATGTGCACCGAGCAGGATTACAACACTGTTTTTCCTGCCGGGGCTGATAAAATGGTGTGGTATAAAGACGCTGGTGAAGTAGCCATGCACAGTGCCCCGGAAGATACGGGAAAGGATCTTGCACTCTCGTTCCGTTCCAGTACATTCGGGTCCGGCAGTCACACTACTGCCAGTCAGAATGCTTTTAACCTGTTGTATAAAGGTGTCGATGTGTATCGCAGTACGGGCTATTATCAGAATTTCAGCGATGCTCATAATCTGATGTCCTATCGCCATACGAGGGCGCATAATTCACTGTTGGTAAACGGCATCGGGCAACCTTATTCTACCGAAGGTTATGGCAGTGTGATGCGTGCTATGGGCGGACAGCATATTAGTTACTGTTTGGGAGATGCTTCACATGCTTACAGAAGTATCAGCAATGACCCGATGTGGGTTGACTACTTCAAGCAGGCAGGTATTGAGCAGACGCCTGAAAATGGATTCGGTGCCACTCCGTTGACTAAATACCGTCGGCACGTGTTGATGCTTCATCCTCATACAGTAATAGTGTATGATGAATTGGAGGCATCGGAGGCTGTCCGCTGGGAGTGGCTGTTGCATAGTCCTACGGAATTTAAGATTGATGCGGTAAAGAAAACGTTGTCTACAGATAATAAGACCAAAGGATGGGTGGCTGTGACACAACTTTTTGGAGGACATGTTTTTACGCTGTCCCAAACGGATCGTTTTGTAGTGCCGCCCGCCATCACCGGAGCAGAGTATCCCAACCAGTGGCACTTGACTGCACGGGTTGACGGTTGTTCTGCCACCCGTTTCCTGGCTATTATTCAGGTAGGAGATGAGGCTGTTTCTATTATTAACCGTGACGGTGATACCTTTAACGTAGGCGACTGGACGATCAAAGCGGTTTTGGATGCTTCCAAGGCACCGGAACTGACAGTGAGTCATCGCACCGAACAAGCAGTATTTAGTTATGGAACAGACAATCCTGCGTTGAATGGCAATTTTTACTCTCGACAATATACGGGTTCCTCGTTGCTTTACGACGAGATAGACGGGGCTTATCAGGTGGTAGAAATGACCGACCGGAGTCCTATATCTACCCGGGTAGTAAATCAATGATAAACAATGAAACATAGTGAATATAAATAACAAACAGAATATGATGAAAAGTAGAATTATTTGCATTTTGTTGCTTCTTGTCGGTGTATCCGGCATTTATGCCCAGAGTTTGACCGTTACCGGTAAGGTGGTGGACAACGAAGGCTTGGAAGTGATTGGAGGAAATGTGACCGTGAGAGGAAAACAAAACACGGGTACCATTACCGATATCAATGGTAAATACACCATTACCGTTAGTGATCCGCAGAAAGATGTCTTGGTTTTCTCTTTTATCGGACTGGAAAATATGGAAGTGCCCGTGAAAGGAAGAAAACAGATTGATGTGACCATGAAGGCTGCGTCGGTATTGTTGGATGAGGTGGTAGCTATCGGTTATGCAACAGTAAAGCGTAAAGACCTGACCGGTTCCGTGGCTTCTGTGAGAAGCGACGATTTGCTCAAAGTTCCTTCGTCTGATGTAACCCAGGCTTTAGCGGGACGTATGGCAGGGGTACAGATTATACAGACAGACGGTCAGCCCGGTGCTACGATGTCAGTGCGTGTTCGTGGCGGTATATCAATTACGCAAAGCAACGAACCGCTTTATATTATCGACGGATTTCCGACGGAAGATGGTATGTCCAGCCTTGATCCTGCCGATATTGAAAGTATCGATGTGTTGAAAGATGCTTCGGCAACAGCAATTTATGGTGCCCGTGGAGCAAATGGCGTAGTGGTAATCACTACCAAAAGCGGTGCGAAAGGAGAAGGAAAAGCAACACTTACTTTCGATTCTTATGTAGGTGTGCGTACGCTTGCCAAGCGGTTAGATGTATTAAGTGTAGAGGAATTTGTGTTGGCGGATTATGAAAGAACATTAGGAGATGCTACTGATCCCGAGGAAAGTATGCGGTCATGGCAGAATCGTTATGGTGGTTTTGTCGATCTTCATGAGAACTATGGCAATCGTAAAGGTATCGATTGGCTGGATCGTACGATGGGACGCACTACCGTTACGCAAAATTACCGGGTAGGCGTCAACGGTGGTAATGATAAGTTGAACTACAATATGTCTTATGGTTACTTCAAGGATGAAGGTGCGATGGTATATAGCGGCAGCGACAAACATAATATTGCGCTTAGCGTGAAAAGCGAAGTGAATAAGCGGCTCTCCGTTACAGGACGTATCAACTTCGATTATCTGAAAGTGTATGGAGCTGGTGTTGCCGGAAATGGTACGAATGAGGGCGGAAGCAATGTAGATGCAAAGTTTAATAAAATGGTTCAGATTTTGCAATACCGTCCTACTATTGGTATACGTGGTAGTGATTCGGATTTGTTGGCAGGAGAAGATCCTGTATTAAGCGATGCGGATGGAAACGTGATGCAGAATCCATTGATTGCCGCCGCTGAAGAAAAGGATAATAAGGAAACACGCACTTTGCAAGCCAATGGCGGACTGACTTTCAAAATCATCAAAGGATTGACCTTCCGCAACAATACGGGTATGCGCTATCAACTTTATCGCCGGGAGCTTTTCTATGGCGACCAATCTATAATGGGAAGACGCAACGGTATTTACGGCTCTATCAGAAATACAGAGACCGGAAGTTTTCAGACCTCTAACGTCCTGACTTATGACAAACGTTTTCAGAAAAAACATAAAGTAGTGGTACAATTGGGACAGGAATTTGTAAAACGCTGGACTCGTGTGCTCGAATCCGGTGTCAGTGGGTTGCCTACCGATGAGTTCATTTTGGGAGATATGAGTCTGGGTACTCCGTCCGTTGCTTCGTCCGATGAAAATTATGATGATAATCTGCTCTCTTTCTTTGCTCGTCTCAATTATGACTTTACGGATAAGTATTTGTTTTCTGCGACGTTCCGTGCGGATGGCTCTTCTAAATTCGGAAAGAATAATAAATGGGGATACTTTCCTGCTGTATCGGCAGCATGGCGTGTAGGTGAAGAGGATTTTATAAAGAAACTGAATGTTTTTTCCGACTTGAAATTCCGTATCGGATACGGTTTGGCGGGGAACAACAGAATCGGTAGCTATAACAGCCTTGCTTTGATGTCTTCCATCATCACAGCTATGGGAGATCAGCTTACTCCCGGTTATGCTTCCAAGCAGATACCGAATCCCGACCTGAAATGGGAAGCGAACAAGACTTTTAATATGGGGGTCGATTTAGGATTTCTGAATCAACGCATCACTGTTTCGCCCGAATTCTATATAAATAGGAGTAGTAACTTGCTGCTTAACGCCCAGTTGCCTTATTCTTCCGGTTATCAGAGTATGTTGATTAATGCCGGAGAAACGAAGAATGTAGGTGTGGAACTGACTGTGAATACTGTGAATTTCTCTACAAAGAAGTTTAGTTGGAATACTACACTGACGCTGTCTCACAATAAAAATTCCGTGAAAGCATTGACCGGTGAGGCGGTGCAACTCTATGAAGCCAAGTTCGGCTTTAATCAAAATACCCATCGTATTGCTGTCGGAGAACCATTAGGACAGTTCTATGGTTACATCACCGAGGGGCTGTATCAGGTAGATGATTTCAATTATGATGCTTCTACGCAGACCTATACCCTGAAAGATGGTATACCTTATCATGGTGATAAAGGCCAGATTCGTCCGGGCATGTGGAAGTTTAAGAACTTGACCGGAGATGATAATGTGATTGATGAAAATGATAAAACGGTCATTGGTAACGCTCAACCGAAATTCTACGGAGGCTTGAACAATTCTTTTACTTACAAAGGATTTGATTTAAGTATATTCCTGACTTTCAGCTATGGCAACGAAGTGCTGAATGCGACCAAACTGGTTACCAGTAAGGTGGGTAGCCTGAACTACAACGCATTGGACGTGATGAATAGCTCTAATCGCTGGATGACCATCAATTCGGATGGACAGAAAGTGACAGATCCCGGAGAACTGGCTGCTCTGAATGCTGGTAAAACCGTAGCCGCTTATCATGATGCTCAACAAGGAGATAATTATATTCATTCATGGGCAGTGGAGGATGCTTCCTATTTGAAATTAAGTAATGTGACTTTGGGATATACATTCCCTAAAAATCTGATTGCAAGGGTGGGATTGAAAAACTTGCGTTTGTATGCCACTGGTAATAATCTGTTGACTTGGACCAAGTATTCAGGTTTCGATCCGGAAGTCTCTACGATGAAAAGCGGTTTGACACCGGGTGTTGACTTTGGAGCGTATCCGCTTAGCCGTTCTTTTATTTTTGGTCTCAACGTAGCATTTTAATTCTTTAAATACATAGTAATCATGAAAAAGATACATCTATTATATGCCGTATTCGCTTTATTGGCAACAGGATTTTCTTCTTGCGAGGATTTGCTGACGGAAGAACCTAACTCAAAATATGACCGGGACCGTTATTTCGATTCAGAAGATAAAGCGGAAATGGCAGTGATGGGAATATATAGTTCATTGTCGGACTTTAATCATTACGGTTGGTACGAAATGGCTTCTCCCGCATCGGACGATACCTATTATACGGCTCGTACGCAGTCTGACAATCAGGTTCACGATATTGCACATTATCAACTAAACTCCACGAACACATGGATTGAAAGTATCTGGAAACTGAAATATGAGGGAATCGACCGGGCTAACCTCACCATTGACGGAATCTGTGGCATGACAGGATACGCAGAAAATACCCGTCTGAAAGCATTGGAAGCAGAAGCTCGCTTTCTGCGTGCTTTCCTCGCATTTGATTTGGTGAGATATTGGGGAGATGTGCCTTTCAAAACATCTTATTCTTCATCCTACGAATCTGCTTTTGGTGAACGTGTGGACAGGGAAGTGATTTATGACGAGATTATATCTGACCTTACTTTCGCTAAGAACAATCTGGATTGGGCAACTGCTTCTTCCAGTCCCGAACGAGTGACGCAAGGAGCTGCCCGTGCATTGCTGATGCGTGTCTATTTGCAGCGTGCAGGATATAGCCTTCAGTCGAATGGACAGTTGAAACGTCCGGAGGACAGTAAGCGAATGGAATATTTCGATGCAGTGATAGAAGAGTGGGAGGCTTTTGAAAAGAAAGGGTACCATGATTTTTATGACGGTGGTTATGAGGCACTCTTTAAAAGCTACTCGCAGGGGGTACTGAATAATAAGGAGAGTCTTTGGGAGATTGCTTTCTATCATTCGCAAGGACGTCGTAATGGTGGAGCATGGGGAATTTATAACGGTCCGCAGGTAGCGGAACCTACCGGAGTTTCCGCATCCGAAGCAAATCAGTATATGGGACGTGCCAACGGTTTCTTTATAGTGGTTCCCGAATGGCGTAACTTCTTCGAAGCGAGCGATAAACGTCGTGATGTTGCTATTTGCACCTATCGTTATACTTGGAATGGTACTAAAAAAGAGCATGTAAAAGAAGAAAGAAGCGCAGGTAGCTGGTATGTAGGAAAATGGCGCCGGGAATGGATGCCGAAAGAGTCGTGGAACAAGAATATCAATTATGCGGATGTGAACTATTGCCCTTTGCGTTATGCTGATGTGGTATTGATGGCTGCCGAAGCGTATAATGAAACAGGAACAGATAGACAAAAAGCATGGGATTTGCTGAATAGCGTACGTACACGTGCTGAAGCAACCTCTATTACAGAAGCGAATTATGATGAAATGATGAGCGCACGGAAAAAGACACATAACCTGACTTTCATCGACGACTCTACACCGGAAGGAAAGTTCCGTACAGCTCTTTACTGGGAACGTGGCTTTGAGCTGGCTTTTGAAGGACAACGCAAATATGATCTGATACGTTGGGGAGTACTGGGCAAGGCTCTGAAACTGTTTGGTGAGATCAGTTCCGTCAATCAGAAAGAGAACAAACCATATCCGGCTTACCGGAATTTTACGGAGGGTAAACATGAACTTTTCCCTATCCCTCTGAAAGAGATACAAAGTAATCCGAAACTCAATGGAATGAATAATAACGGGTATTAAGAAGACTCTCAATAGAATAGGCGACTGGAAAAATATACAAAAATAGTTTGCCAATTCAAAGAAAAGCCGTACTTTTGCAAGCCGATTATTATCACAAAATGATAAGAGATTAATTCATAGCAAGTTAGTATTCCTTTGTCCGGGGAAGACTAATGAGTGGTGAAGAAAATTTTTAGTAGTAACATTTAAAAAACAAAATTAGAGTGGATACTTTAAGTTACAAGACCATTTCTGCAAACAAAGCGACTGTAACCAAAGAATGGGTTATCGTTGACGCTACAGACCAGACTTTAGGTCGTCTGGGAGCAAAAGTTGCAAAATTGCTGAGAGGAAAGTACAAACCAAACTTTACTCCTCACGTAGACTGCGGTGATAACGTTATCATCATCAATGCAGACAAAGTAAAACTGACTGGTAACAAATGGAATGACAGAGTTTATTTGTCATATACTGGTTATCCTGGTGGTCAGAGAGAAATGACTCCTGCCCGTTTGATTACAAAACCGAACGGTGAAGAGAGATTACTGAAAAAAGTAGTGAAGGGCATGCTTCCTAAGAATATCCTGGGAGCTAAATTGCTGAACAACTTGTATGTTTACGCTGGTAGCGAACACAAACAGGCTGCACAGAACCCGAAAATGATTGATATTAATTCATATAAATAAGATATAATGGAAGTAGTAAATGCATTAGGCAGACGTAAACGTGCTATTGCACGCATATTCGTAAGCGAAGGTACAGGAAAGATTACTATTAACAAGAGAGACCTTGCAGAGTACTTTCCATCAACTATTCTTCAGTATGTTGTAAAACAACCATTGAACAAGCTGGGTGCTGCTGAGAAGTATGACATCAAGGTTAACTTGTGTGGTGGTGGTTTCACTGGTCAGTCTCAGGCATTGCGTTTGGCAATTGCTCGTGCACTGGTTAAGATGAACGCTGAAGATAAAGCCGCTCTTCGTGCAGAAGGCTTCATGACTCGTGACCCTCGTTCTGTTGAACGTAAGAAACCGGGACAGCCGAAAGCTCGTAGAAGATTCCAGTTCAGCAAGCGTTAATGTGCTGCCTGATAGAGGAATATGTTTAGTATCTAAACTACTGGGACTCTGTTCATAGACTACCCAGCGGTTGGTTTAGAAAAAACAAAAAAGAAAGTAAACGATTTAAAGAATAACAAAATGTCTAGAACTAATTTCGATACATTATTGGAAGCCGGTTGCCACTTCGGACACCTTAAGAGAAAGTGGAACCCTGCAATGGCTCCTTATATTTTCATGGAACGCAATGGTATTCATATCATTGACCTCCACAAAACAGTTGCAAAAGTAGACGAAGCTGCTGAAGCTTTGAAACAGATTGCCAAATCTGGCAAGAAAGTTCTTTTTGTTGCTACTAAAAAACAAGCTAAACAAGTTGTAGCTGAGAAAGCTCAATCTGTTAATATGCCTTATGTAATCGAGCGTTGGCCGGGTGGTATGTTGACTAACTTCCCGACTATCCGTAAGGCTGTGAAGAAAATGGCTACTATCGATAAATTGACTAACGATGGTACATATTCTAACCTCTCTAAGAGAGAAGTTCTTCAGATTTCTCGTCAACGTGCAAAATTGGACAAGACTTTGGGATCTATCGCTGATCTGACTCGTCTGCCGTCTGCATTGTTCGTAATCGACGTAATGAAAGAAAATATCGCAGTTCGCGAAGCTAACCGTTTGGGTATCCCTGTATTTGGTATCGTTGATACTAACTCTGATCCTTCAAACGTGGATTTCGTAATTCCTGCTAATGATGACGCTACTAAATCAATAGAAGTTATCCTGGATGCTTGTTGCGCTGCAATGATCGAAGGTTTGGAAGAAAGAAAAGCTGAAAAGATCGACATGGAAGCAGCTGGTGAAGCTCCTGCTAACAAAGGCAAGAAGAAATCAGTAAAAGCTAGACTCGACAAGTCTGACGAAGAAGCTATCAACGCAGCTAAAGCTGCTGCTTTCATCAAGGAAGACGAAGAGGCTTAATATATAAAATGTGCCAATTTGCTAATGTGCAAGGGTATTGTTATACACTTGCATCTTGATTGGCAGATTGGCACATTTTTTTGTTTCGAAAATTATTATTCATTTAAATAAAGGAAATTATTATGGCTGTAACTATGGCTGATATTACCAAGCTGCGCAAAATGACCGGAGCTGGTATGATGGATTGCAAGAATGCATTAACAGAGGCTGATGGCGATTACGACAAGGCAATGGAGATTATCCGTAAGAAAGGACAAGCTGTTGCTGCTAAGCGTTCTGAACGTGAGGCTTCTGAAGGTTGCGTTCTGGCTAAGACTACCGGTGACTATGCCGTTGTCATTGCTTTGAAGTGCGAAACTGACTTCGTAGCTCAGAATGCTGACTTTGTGAAACTGACTCAGGATATTCTTGATCTTGCTGTGGCTAACAAATGCAAGACATTGGACGAAGTAAAAGCATTGCCGATGGGTAACGGTACTGTACAGGATGCAGTGACTGACCGTAGCGGTATCACAGGTGAGAAAATGGAACTTGATGGTTACATGACTGTAGAAGGCGCAAGCACTGCTGTTTACAACCACATGAACAGAAATGGTCTTTGTACGATTGTTGCTTTTAATAAGAACGTTGACGAGCAGTTGGCTAAGCAAGTAGCTATGCAGATTGCTGCCATGAATCCGATCGCTATTGATGAGGATGGTGTTTCTGAAGAAGTGAAGCAAAAAGAAATCGAAGTAGCTATCGAAAAGACAAAGGCTGAACAGGTACAGAAGGCTGTAGAAGCTGCTCTGAAGAAGGCTAACATCAACCCGGCTCATGTAGACAGCGAAGATCACATGGAAAGCAATATGGCTAAAGGTTGGATTACAGCTGAAGATGTAGCGAAAGCAAAAGAAATCATTGCTACTGTTTCTGCTGAAAAGGCTGCACATTTGCCTGAACAAATGATTCAGAACATCGCTAAGGGTCGTCTGGCTAAGTTCTTGAAAGAAGTTTGCCTGCTGAACCAGGAAGATATCATGGACGCTAAGAAGACTGTAAGAGAAGTGTTGGCTGCTGCTGATCCTGAACTGAAGATTGTTGACTTCAAGCGTTTCACTTTGAAAGCTGAATAATCTGATTCAAATCTTGTTAAGTACTACTTACAAAGTCAGATTTATTATATGTAAAATTTGGGAAAAGAGTTCGGTGTTGCACCGGACTCTTTTTCTTTAAGGCATATCTTAGGGATAGGGACTATTTCAGTGCTTTATCTATTTGCTTTATCAGCGTATCTATGGCTCCATCTTCATAGCCGGTAGTGGCTGATATTACTTTTCCTTCTTTGTCTATTAAATAACTTCTGGGAATCATTTTGGTGGCAAATTTACCTGTAACTTCCCGTTTGGGATCCGGGTAGAGGGGAAATGTAAACCCTTTTCTTTTATTGTATTCCGCTAATTGGTCGTCTGTATGCTCGCGACCGATCACTAACATACAGAAATCCTTGTTGTTTTTATATTTAGGCCAGAGTATTTTCTGAACTTCAGCCAGTTCGCTTTGGCAAGGGCCGCACCAGGTAGCGAAAATATTGATTAATACAACTTTCCCTTTTAGATCTGCAGAGTTTATGGTGCCGTTTGCTGTTGAATGAAGGGTGAAGGCAGGTATATTGTCACCTACCTTTACAATATCCGCATCACTTTCTTGTGCGAATGACAACAGTGAGAATAGTGTTGCCGCACAGAATAATATTACTTTTCTCATTTCTTGTATTATTTAATTTAACCTCCTATACCTTTGGTTTTAGTATATCCTTCTTTGATGAGTAGATCTATGATCTTGGTCTTGAAATCTCCTTGTACCATTATCTCTCCGTCTTTAGCTGAACCGCCTACTCCACATTTGCTTTTCAGTAACTTGCCTAGCTCTTTCAAATCATTATCCGTACCCACAAATCCGGTAATTAATGTTACCACTTTACCACCCCGGTTCTTTTTGTCAATGGAAACTCGCAGGTTTTGCTTGTCTTTGTCGAGGGTAACCTGTTCTTCATCGTTATCCATTTCATAACCGAAGTCAGGATTCGTGGAGTACACAACGTTCAATCTATCTTTCCAATCATTATTTTTCATACTTGTCATTTTTAATCCTTTTCAAAAGTATTAAACTTATCGAAAAGAGCAAAATTTGAGTCTCTTTTCATCGTTTTGTTTAATCTCTATTAAGGTTTTCTGTTATAGGGTTGTCAGTCTCAAAAAATAATGTACTTTTGCAAAATACCAAATTTTGTAAGAAGTATGAGCACTTATATACGAAAAGAGGCGGATAAAGTGCCGGAGCCTACCTTGCGCAGACTTCCCTGGTATCTGTCCAATATAAAACTAATGAAAGAAAAAGGGGAGCAGTATGTCTCTTCTACACAAATCTCTAAGGAAATAAATATTGACGCTTCCCAAATCGCCAAGGATTTGTCATACGTCAATATCTCGGGGCGTACGAGAGTGGGATACAATATTGATGCGCTGATTGAGGTGTTAGAGAGTTTTCTTGGATTTACCAATATGCACAAAGCCTTCTTGTTTGGTGTAGGTAGCCTGGGGGCTGCTTTGCTTCGGGATTCTGGTTTGCATCATTTCGGACTGGAGATTGTGGCTGCTTTTGATGTGAATCCGGAACTGGTGGGAAAAGACCTGAATGGTATTCCTATTTTTCATTCCGATGACTTTGAAGCAAAGATGAAAGAATACGATGTAAATATCGGTGTATTGACCGTACCTATTAATATTGCTCAGGAAATTACAGATAAGATGGTAGACGGAGGCATAAAAGCCGTATGGAACTTTACTCCTTTCCGAATCCGTGTACCCGAGAATATAGTGGTGCAGAATACGTCTCTATATGCTCATTTGGCTGTTATGTTTAACCGATTGAATTTTAACGAGAAATAATGAAGATTATTGCAGTAGGAATGAACTACGCCCAGCATAACAAAGAACTGGGACATACACAAGTAAATACGGAGCCGGTGATTTTTATGAAGCCTGATTCTGCTATTCTGAAGGATGGCAAACCGTTTTTCATTCCCGACTTTTCTAAAGAGATACATTATGAAACGGAGCTGGTGGTTCGTATCAATCGATTGGGAAAAAATATAGCTCCCCGCTTTGCTAACCGTTATTATGATGCAGTGACTGTAGGGATCGACTTTACGGCTCGTGACCTTCAGCGAAAGTTCCGTGAGCAGGGTAATCCCTGGGAGCTTTGCAAAGGTTTTGATTCGTCGGCTGCTATTGGAACTTTTGTTCCGGTGGAGCACTATAAGGATATTCAGAATCTTGACTTTCATTTGTTGATCGACGGTAAGGAAGTGCAGCGCGGTTGTACGGCAGATATGCTTTTCAAGATAGATGATATAATCGCTTATGTAAGCCAGTTTGTAACGTTGAAAATTGGTGACTTGCTCTTTACTGGGACTCCTGTGGGTGTAGGTCCTGTTAGTATCGGACAGCGTTTGCAAGGTTATCTGGAGGGAGAAAAACTGCTGGATTTCTATATTCGTTGATCTTTTTTTATTCATTAGTACTCATTTGTTATATAAAATATGAAGATAAGAGTAGGCTTTGGTTTCGACGTACATCAGTTGGTCGAAGGTCGTGAGTTATGGCTGGGTGGCATTCTTTTGGAACACACAAAAGGATTGCTGGGGCATTCGGATGCTGATGTATTATTGCATGCTGTTTGCGATGCTCTGTTGGGGGCGGCGAATATGCGTGATATTGGCTATCATTTCCCCGATACGGCAGGAGAATTTAAGAATATAGATAGCAAGATACTGCTGAAAAAAACAGTGGAGTTGATTGCTACCAAAGGATATAAAGTGGGCAATATCGATGCAACTATTTGTGCCGAACGCCCGAAGTTAAAAGCGCACATTCCTTTGATGCAGGAGACGATGGCAACTGTTATGGGGATTGATATGGATGATATTTCCATTAAGGCGACTACTACCGAGAAACTCGGTTTTACAGGTCGTGAAGAAGGTATATCGGCTTATGCTACTGTGCTGATAGAGAAGATTTCTTAACCCCCTAAAACAAATAATTATGATTCGTCTTTTTAAAATTTACTTAACACTTGCCTTCTTATTGGTAACGACTTTTTGTATGGCTCAGAAGAGTGAACTGAAATTTAGCAAAGATGGTAAATTCAAGATTGTGCAATTTACCGATGTGCATTTTAAATATGGAAATCGGGCTTCAGATATAGCTCTGGAACGTATTAATCAGGTGCTTGATGACGAACGTCCGGATTTGGTGATATTTACCGGTGATGTTGTTTATTCTGCTCCGGCGGATTCCGGAATGTTGCAGGTACTGGAACCGGTAGTTAAACGTAAACTACCTTTTGTGGTCACTTTTGGTAACCATGACAATGAACAGGGAATGACACGGGAACAGTTATATGATATCATCCGTCAAGTTCCCGGCAATTTATTGCCTGATCGCGGAACAGTTTTATCGCCGGATTATGTATTGACAGTGAAATCGTCTTCCAATCTAAAGAAGGATGCTGCTTTGCTATATTGCATGGATTCTCATTCTTATTCTCCTTTGAAAGATGTGAAGGGGTATGCATGGCTTACATTCGACCAGATAAATTGGTATCGTCAACAGAGTGCGGCTTATAAAGTGCAAAACGGCGGACAGCCTCTGCCGGCTCTTGCTTTTTTCCATATTCCTCTTCCTGAATACAATGAAGCTGCCCGTAGCGAAAATGCAATTCTTCGTGGAACTCGTATGGAGGAAGCCTGTGCGCCTAAATTGAATACAGGAATGTTTGCAGCGATGAAAGAAGCTGGTGATGTGATGGGTATGTTTGTAGGACACGACCACGATAATGACTATGCAGTGATGTGGAAAGATATCCTTCTGGCTTATGGACGCTTTACCGGTGGAAATACGGAATATAACCATTTGCCGAATGGTGTGCGTATCATCGTATTGGATGAGGGTGCCCGTACATTCACATCCTGGATTCGTCAGAAAGACGGTGTGGTGGATAAAATCTCTTATCCGGCAAGTTTTGTCAAAGACGATTGGACTAAACGTTGAGGCTTGCGAACTTCACATGGCTAAGGCGCGTGTATTTTGAACCATAGCTTTCGTATCGGCGCGATACTTTCGCCGATGCAACGTAGATAATATCTCCCAGTCGGTATTCATGTTCTATCCCGGATAGAGTGCATGAAACCGCACTGGGATTTTTTGATGGAATACTCATGGTGACTAAATTTCCACTGGCATCGGTCAAAGTCAGTACCTGCTTGACAAAAAACTGTGGGGTAGTGCCGTTCACTCTTGTTTTGTACGGATCGTCTTCCAATCTTACCCGGGTGACTTTTAATTTTAAGTCTGTCAGCTTTTCTCCTAATTCTCCCAGATAACGGCTGGATGAACGCTTCTCCCTCGATTTTCTTATCATTATATCCAGGTGTATGGAATGATAAGCTTGTGCTATTTTGACGAAACGTTCCTGTTTCGGTATTTTGGGAATGAATTTGTATGCTACCCAACTTAGGTAGGCGGGATCTATTTTGAGGATTTCATGTAGAAAATGTCCCCGGTATTTTCCGAAGAAGATAAGATCGTCACCATTACTCTGCATTCTTTTCTCATTGTAATCTACCAGGATGATGCAACGCTTCGAATAATAAAACATCGTGCTGGCCATCCGCAGGGACTCGTTGATGTCTGGTGACAGGTCATGTATATAAAGAATGGATTGCTTTTCGGGCAGGGGAGAGTACAGCCAAAGGGAATAATTTGGTTTCCCCGGTCGGGGCAACACCATCAGGTAGACTCCTACCTCTTTAAAAGAGGCTCTGCCTCGGTTGTACTCATTCAATTTGGCATACAATAAGGCTTGCTCGTTTTCGGAAATGCCCGGTAATCTGGGGTTAGCCATAATTGTTCTCGCTTTTGGTATATTTCAAATATAAGGATTTTCTTTCAGAAAAGCAACTTTTCTCTTTGAAATCTCGTACATTTGTATCCATGTAAATTTTCAAAATTCGAATGGAAGAACGAAATAAGAGAGTATTGGTAGGTATGAGTGGTGGCATAGACAGCACCGCTACTTGCTTGATGCTGCAGGAACAAGGATACGAGATTGTAGGGGTTACCATGCGCGTATGGGGAGATGAACCACAGGATGCCAGGGAGTTGGCTGAACGGATGGGGATCGAACATTATGTAGCAGATGAACGTATTCCTTTTAAAGAAACCATCGTAAAAAACTTCATAGACGAATATAAGCAGGGGCGTACACCGAATCCGTGCGTGATGTGTAATCCGTTGTTTAAGTTCCGTGTTTTGACGGAGTGGGCGGATAAGTTGAATTGTGCATGGGTGGCTACCGGACATTATTCACGATTGGAAGAGAAAAACGGAAATATTTATATAGTAGCCGGAGACGATGATAAGAAAGACCAGTCGTATTTTCTCTGGAGATTGGGGCAGGATGTGCTGAAACGTTGTATTTTCCCATTGGGAGATTATACGAAGGTGAAGGTTCGTGAGTATCTTGCAGAGAAAGGATATGAAGCAAAGTCGAAAGAAGGAGAAAGTATGGAAGTCTGCTTTATCAAGGGGGATTACCGTGAATTTCTTCGTGAGCAGTGCCCCGAACTGGATAGTGAAATTGGACCGGGATGGTTTGTCAACTCTGAAGGAGTGAAGCTTGGGAAGCATAAAGGAGCACCTTATTATACGATTGGGCAACGAAAAGGATTGGAGATCGCTTTAGGAAAGCCTGCTTATGTGTTGAAAATCAATCCGCAGAAAAATACGGTGATGCTTGGAAATGCCGACCAACTGGAAACTGAATACATGTTGGCGGAGCAGGATAAAATGGTGGATGAACGGGAATTGTTCGGATGTGAGAATCTGACGGTACGGATTCGTTATCGCAGTCGTCCGATTCCCTGCCGGGTGAAAAGATTGGAAGACGGACGTTTGTTGATACATTTCCTTGAAATAGCTTCGGCCATTGCTCCCGGACAATCAGCTGTGTTTTATGATGGAAAACGGGTGCTGGGAGGAGCTTTCATTGCTTCCCAAAGAGGAATCGGGCTGGTGATTATGGAAAATGAAGAATTATGATTGATTAAAATAGAAAGATAACTTATGAAGAAGTTTATAGTATTGATTCTCGCTTTAAATATGTATTTGGGTGTGTTTGCCCAGTTTACTCCGGGAGATACCTTAAAATATCGAATTAGTCTGAAAGACAAGGCGGCTACTGACTATTCCTTGCAGAAACCGGAAAAATATTTGTCTATAAAATCTATAGAACGGCGAAAGAAACAAGGATTACCCATTGATTCCACCGATTTGCCGGTCTGCAAGAAATATGTAGATGCTATACGGAAGACGGGTGTTCATGTACTTGTGACGGGGAAATGGGATAATTTTGTTACTGTTTCTTGTAATGATAGTACTCTGATTGACGAAATAGCAAAGTTACCTTTTGTACATTCCACAGAAAGAGTGTGGAAAGGTATCACACAAAGAGCCTTTCAAAGAGATTCGCTAATAAATAAACCGGTGCGTACCGATAGCCTTTACGGTCCTGCAATAACACAGGCGGCAATGAGTCGTGTTGATCTTCTGCATGATGCGGGCTTTAAGGGACAGGGAATGACCATTGCCGTGATTGATGCCGGATTCCATAATGTAGATAAGATTGATGCCATGAAAAATATCCATATTCTCGGGGTGCGTGACTTTGTGAATCCGGAGGCAGATATTTATGCGGAAAGCAGTCATGGAATGTCTGTATTGTCCTGTATGGCCATGAATCAGCCGCATGTGATGATTGGTACAGCTCCTGAAGCTTCTTATTGGTTGTTGCGTAGCGAGGACGAATATTCGGAGAATCTGGTAGAACAGGATTACTGGGCGGCAGCCATTGAGTTTGCGGATAGTGTAGGAGTGGATTTGGTGAATACATCGCTTGGATATTACTCATTTGATGATCCTGCGAAGAATTATAGATATCGTGACTTGAATGGTCATTATGCGTTGATGTCTCGTGAAGCTGCGAAGGCAGCCGATAAAGGAATGGTCGTTGTTTGTAGCGCTGGAAATTCGGGTGCAGGTTCGTGGAAGAAGATTACTCCTCCGGGAGACGCAGAGAATATAATAACGGTAGGAGCTGTCAATAAAAGGGGAGAATTGGCGCCGTTTTCTTCTGTTGGGAATACGGCTGACGGACGTGTGAAACCGGATGTAGTGGCTGTCGGTCTGAATTCGGATGTGATGGGAACGGATGGTAATCTTCGCCGTGCCAACGGAACTTCTTTTTCTTCTCCGATTATGTGCGGTATGGTAGCTTGTCTGTGGCAGGCTTGTCCGAAGCTGACAGCGAAGCAGATTATTGATTTGGTACGTCAATCGGGGGATAGAGCCGATTTCCCGGATAACATATATGGATATGGTATTCCTGATTTGTGGAAGGCTTATCTAAACTCTTCTTCCAAGGAAAAGAAATAAGGTGACTGTTGTATGATAAACGCTATAAACAAGTTGAAGCAATCTGACTCACCCTCTTTGGGAGAGGGTGGGGAGAGGCTTTCTCTTTTAGAACTGAATGCACTCGTGCGCCGTAGTCTGGAGCAATGCCTGCCCGATGAATATTGGATACAGGCAGAGTTGAGCGATGTCCGTTCCAATACGACAGGGCATTGTTATCTGGAATTCGTGCAGAAAGATCCTCGCAGCAACAATCTCGTAGCCAAGGCACGCGGTATGATTTGGAATAATATCTACCGCTTGTTGAAACCTTATTTTGAGGAAACCACAGGGCAGCTATTTACTTCCGGCATTAAGGTGTTGGTGAAAGTAACAGTTCAGTTTCATGAGCTATACGGTTATAGTCTGACGGTACTTGATATTGATCCTGCTTATACATTGGGAGATATGGCTCGTCGCCGTCGGGAAATATTATTGCAGTTGGAAGAGGAGGGAGTGTTGACGCTGAATAAAGAGCTTGAGATACCGATTCTTCCCCAGCGTATTGCTGTCATTTCTTCGGCTACTGCGGCCGGATATGGAGATTTCTGTCATCAGTTGCAGCACAATTCGGGCAGGTTCTTTTTCTATACGGAGCTTTTTCCGGCTTTAATGCAGGGAAATCAGGTGGAGGAATCCGTGTTGGCTGCTTTGGATCGTATTAATGCCCGCATCAATGAATTTGACGTAGTAGTCATCATTCGTGGCGGTGGAGCTACTTCCGATTTGTCCGGCTTTGATACTTATCTATTGGCAGCTGCATGTGCGCAATTTCCATTACCTATTATTACCGGTATTGGGCATGAACGCGATGATACAGTGCTTGATTCCGTGGCTCATACCCGGGTGAAAACTCCTACGGCTGCTGCCGAACTCCTGATTCATCAGGTGGCGGAAGTCGCGGAGCATCTGGAAGAATTATCTATGCGGATTCAACAGGGAGCTTATATGCTTCTTGATCTGGAACGACGGAGGTTGGAAACCCTTCAAACCCGTATTCCCAATCTTGTTCATCGCAAACTTGCGGACGCCCGTTTTTCTTTGCTGGCAGCAAAGAAAGATTTGTCACAGGTGACGAAAGCATTAGTGGCCCGTCAATCTCACCGGTTGGAACTTTTGCAACAACGAATAGCGGACGCTTCTCCGGATAAACTTTTGAGTCGGGGATATAGTATTACAATAAAGGATGGGAAAGCGGTGACGGATGCTTCTTTACTGAAACCGGGAGAGCATTTGATAACCCGGCTATCGAAAGGAGAAGTTCGATCGGTAGTAGAAAAGTAGCTATCCGTCAAACGTGTATTTGTAAAAACATTCATTATTAACCATTAAATATCAATCATCGTGGCAGCAAAAAAAGAAACATATTCCCAAGCGATGGAACGTCTTGAAAAGATCGTTCGCCAGATAGATAATAACGAACTGGATATCGACATTTTGAGTGAGAAAATAAAAGAAGCCAATGAAATTATTGCCTTTTGCAAGGATAAACTGACAAAAGCCGACCGGGAAGTCGAAAAATTATTGCAAGAAAAGAGGCAATCTGAAGAATAAAAGTTATTTTTGCGTTTCAATGCATAGAAAATAAACTAATACATAACAATATGAAAGAAATAGACTGGGCGAATCTGTCGTTCGGATATATGAAGACAGATTACAATGTGAGAATCAATTTCCGTAATGGTGCATGGGGAGAACTGGAGGTAAGCAGTGAAGAACACCTTAATTTGCACATGGCGGCAACCTGCTTACATTATGGTCAGGAAGCTTTTGAAGGACTGAAAGCATTCCGTGGAAAAGATGGTAAAGTACGTATTTTCCGTTTGGAAGAAAACGCTGCCCGTCTGCAATCTACTTGCCAGGGAATCCTGATGGCAGAACTTCCGACAGAACGGTTTAAAGAAGCAATCTTGAAAGTCGTAAAACTGAATGAACGTTTTATCCCTCCTTATGAAACTGGTGCTTCTCTTTACATCCGTCCGCTGTTGATCGGAACAAGTGCCCAGGTAGGTGTACATCCTGCTGAAGAGTATATGTTTGTAGTGTTCGTAACTCCGGTAGGTCCGTATTTCAAAGGTGGTTTCTCTACCAATCCGTACGTTATCATTCGTGAGTTCGATCGTGCCGCTCCTCATGGAACAGGTATTTATAAAGTGGGTGGTAACTATGCAGCCAGTCTTCGTGCTAACAAGAAGGCACATGATCTGGGCTATTCCTGCGAGTTCTACCTTGATGCAAAAGAAAAAAAATATATTGATGAATGTGGTGCTGCCAACTTCTTCGGTATTAAGGATAATACTTATATCACTCCGAAATCATCTTCTATCTTACCTTCTATTACCAATAAGAGCTTGATGCAGTTGGCAGAAGACATGGGTATCAAAGTGGAACGCCGTCCGATACCGGAAGAAGAACTGGAAACATTTGAAGAAGCTGGTGCTTGTGGTACTGCCGCAGTAATCAGCCCGATTCAGCGTATCGATGATTTGGAAAATGGAAAATCTTATGTGATTTCTAAAGACGGCAAGCCGGGACCTATCTGTACGAAATTGTACAATAAGTTGCGTGGAATCCAGTATGGCGACGAACCGGATACACATGGCTGGGTGACGATTGTAGAGTAATTGTATATTATGAAATAACACATTTATCAATTAATATTATTCACTATGTTAAAACTAAACTCAGAACTACGTGCGCAGGCGCGTGAGGCACTTCGAGGAAAGTGGCCTATGGCAGCCGTTGCTGCACTTATTTATTCAGCAATTGCCGGTGGATTATCTGCTATTCCTGTGATTGGCGGATTATGTTCATTATTTGTTGGACTTCCGGTTGCATACGGCTTTACTATTGTAATGCTTGGCGTATGTAGAGGCAAAGACATTGATTTTGGTGTTTTGTTCGAAGGCTTCCAGGATTATGGACGTATTTTTGTAACTATGTTGCTTCAGGCTGTCTATACAATTTTGTGGTCACTGTTGCTGGTTATACCGGGTATCATTAAGTCTTATTCTTATGCAATGACATCTTTTATCTTGAAAGATGAACCGGAAATGAAAAACAATGCAGCTATTGAGAAAAGTATGGCTATGATGGAAGGGAACAAGATGAAGCTGTTCATGCTTGATTTAAGTTTCATTGGCTGGGCTATCCTTTGTATTTTCACTTTGGGTATTGGACTTCTTTTCCTGCAACCGTATGTTGCTATTTCGCGTGCAGCTTTCTATGAAGATTTGAAAGCCCAACAAGGTGGAAGTGTAGAGGTAAACGTTGAAGTGAATGTTGAGATTTGATAAGACGAATCATTCAGTACTATAGAAGAATGGAGCATAGAGAAATCTGTGCTCCATTTCTTTTTGTCGGTTGCTTCAAAATCAGTACCTTTGCGACCTAATCAGGATTGATATGGGAAAGAATAAATTAGAAAAGTTTGCCGATATGGCGAGTTATCCGCACGTGTTCGAATATCCTTATTCGGCGGTAGATAACGTGCCTTTTGACATGAAAGGGAAATGGCACAAGGAGTTTTTTAAAAACGATCATCCGATTGTGCTCGAGTTGGGTTGCGGACGTGGTGAGTATACTGTTGGCCTGGGTAAGATGTTTCCCGAAAAGAACTTTATAGCAGTGGATATAAAAGGCGCCCGTATGTGGACGGGAGCAACGGAGTCATTACAGGCCGGAATGAAGAATGTCGCTTTCCTGCGTACCAATATTGAAATCATCGAGCGTTTTTTTGCTGAAGGCGAAGTGAGTGAAATATGGCTTACCTTCTCTGACCCGCAAATGAAGAAAGCAACCAAGCGACTGACTTCTACCTATTTTATGGAAAGGTATCGCAAATTCTTGCAACCGAATGGTATTATCCACCTGAAAACGGACAGCAACTTTATGTTTACCTATACAAAATACATGATTGAGGCGAACAAACTTCCGGTTGAGTTTATGACTGAAGATTTATATCATTCTGATCTGGTAGATAATATTCTCGGTATTAAAACCTATTATGAACAACAATGGCTGGATCGTGGTTTAGATATAAAGTATATCAAATTCCGGCTTCCGCAGGAAGGTAAACTGCAAGAGCCGGATGTAGAAATAGAGCTTGATCCCTATCGTAGCTACAACCGCAGCAAGCGTAGCGGTCTAAGCACAAGCAAATAGCTTGCCGGGACAATCACCCTAAAGTGAACCGGCAGCCATCTGAATAGTGACTTTAAATAGTAATTTGTAAATCGTCAAATAGTAAATAAAATGACTCTCTATCCTAAATTGATATTGGATGCATTGGCAACGGTGCGTTATCCCGGTACGGGAAAGAATTTGGTGGAAGCGGAGATGGTTGCCGATAATCTCCGTATTGATGGTATGACTGTCAGCTTTTCATTGATCTTTGAGAAACCGACTGATCCGTTTATGAAATCAATGTTGAAAGCTGCGGAAACAGCTATTCATACGTATGTCTCTCCTGATGTGCAGGTAACAATCACAGCAGAGAGTAAGCAAGCTGCTCGTCCGGAAGTTGGCAAGCTCCTTCCACAAGTGAAGAATATAGTCGGTATATCTTCCGGTAAAGGTGGAGTAGGTAAGTCTACGGTGTCTGCGAACTTGGCCGTTGCTTTGGCTAAATTAGGCTATAAAGTCGGTTTGCTTGATGCCGATATTTTTGGTCCTTCTATGCCGAAAATGTTTCAGGTGGAAGATGCACGCCCTTATGCTGAACGTATCGACGGTCGTGACATGATTATCCCGGTAGAAAAATATGGAGTGAAATTGTTATCTATCGGTTTCTTTGTTGATCCGGATCAGGCGACTTTATGGCGTGGTGGGATGGCAAGTAATGCGCTGAAACAGTTGATAGCTGATGCAGCCTGGGGAGATTTGGATTATTTCCTGATAGACCTTCCTCCCGGAACCAGTGACATTCATTTGACGGTTGTTCAAACATTAGCCATGACAGGAGCGATTGTTGTCAGCACTCCGCAAGCGGTTGCTTTGGCAGATGCCCGTAAGGGAATCAATATGTTCACCAACGATAAGGTAAATGTACCTATTCTCGGTTTAGTTGAGAATATGGCTTGGTTTACTCCCGCTGAACTACCCGAGAATAAATACTATATCTTTGGTAAAGAAGGTGCCAAGAAACTGGCTGAAGAAATGAATGTTCCTTTGTTGGGGCAGATTCCTATCGTGCAAAGCATCTGTGAAGGAGGAGATAATGGTACTCCCGTTGCGTTGGATGAAGACTCCGTGACCGGACGCGCTTTCTTATCCCTGGCTGCCAGTGTTGTTCGTCAGGTAGATTGCCGGAATGTAGAGATGGCTCCGACTCAAATCGTGGAAATGCATAAATAAATGGAATCTGGAGTTGGATAGCTTTGCAGTAAGTTATCCATAGGATATAGAGCGAGCCTCTGTAGTCTTTTCAAAGACTATGGAGGCTCGTTTATTTATTAGGATCATATAGAATCCGTTGTTGGCGGATTCTCTTCTACAAAATAGTGACGGTATATGACAACGATACCGTCACTATCCTAAGCATATACCGTCACTATTTTTTCTATATCAATCAGGAGTCTTGCATTTATTTATGGCGTATATCAACAACGATTTCTGCTTGATCTATTTTTTACGTTTGAATTATTTATTCAAAGCTTTCATGAGTTCTTTTTTCATGGTGTCTACTCCGGGAAATCCAGTTTGTTTGAAGGTGATATTACCCTCCGGATCAACAACAAAATAAGTGGGAACTCCTCGGATATTGAAGTTGGACATTAGAAAGCTCCATTGCTCATTTGTCACACGGAAATGCTCACCATGAATATCGGTAATCATGTTTTCCCAGGTACCTTTGGGGGAAGTTTCGCCTGTGATGTAGAGGTAGATAATATCCTTGTCTTTTAATTCCTCTTTCATTGGAGTGATGGCTTTATTAGCTGTGCGACAAGGGCCACACCATGTTGCCCAAAAATCAACTAACAGTGTGTGTCCCCGGAATTTAGAGATAATGGATGGGAATAAATCTTCATTGGAGACTTGTCCAGTCTCGTTAACAGTGAAGCCTGTCTTTCTTTTGTTTAATTCTATCTTTTTTATTATCTCTTTGTTAACTTGAGTAAGCATCTCTGCATATACCGGGGAAGAAAAAGTCTTTAATTCAACATTCTGTTCTGCTGTTAACGGGGTAAAATCCTTAATGGATTGATATAGCTTATTAAATTTAATGTTATCGAATAGAGGTCCCTGTCCCGTTCTTAGTGTCTCTTTAAGTACATCTAAAGAATTCGGCAGAAAGTTTATTAAATATATCGTTGACGCGTAATATTTGCCGTATAAAGCTTTAAGAGTGTTGATAGAACTGAATTCCTTCAGTATGTCATAGTAGCCTTTAGGAGTATCGATGCGGGTATTATAAAAATAATCATCAGCCTGCTCTCTATTCAGTTTGTTAACAGCAATATGTGCTGATTTTAGTTCTCTCTCCGTCATGGCGATTTTGCCGGTCGCATCCAGGTCTACCAGGATATTTAATAGCTCTTTGCACGCATTGCTGTATGGGGATTGCGCAATTTCTTTTCGAACGGATGGAAGGCGCTCAAGTACATAAGCTTTATATTCATCTGCACTTTTCCCGACAATGTCATTGTACATATCCATGTAATAAACGCTTTTTAATACAATATCTATATCTACTGAAGCTAATTCTTGTTGTAGGCTAGCCAGATAACCATTGAAGTATACAGGCTCTCCATACGTTTTATCTTTTCTTTGTAGATGTGCTTGTCTGCGGCAAAGTTCCTTTGTATTTATAATGAGTGATGTCTCTTCATTGGGAGCTATCAGACATTCAATCCAACCAAAAGGAAATTCCAATGCTACGCTTGTGACAGATGCAACCTTTACTTCCACCAGGAAAGTGCCGTCCTCCTTGATTTTTATGATATTCTGTTCGTTGTGGATATTCAGTGCAGGACTTTCTATGTGCATCTTCACTTGCTTTATCATCTCTTTTTGATAGTCCAGTATTTTTCCTTTAAGGGTGGCAGTTCCATAGACTAACTTAGGAGTCGGCAATATCGCTTTCTTATTTATTTTGTGCACGACTGCTTCTTTGGGAAGTTTCTGTTTATAGAATGCGTCCTTATCCAGTTGTATGCCCCATATCTTATATGCTCCGTCAAAATCCCCTTCTGAGAAGTCCAGACTGGTTACATTTTCGGGTATGGGAGGAAATTGTAATTGGAATTCCGCTTCTCCTGATTCCGGCATCCAGAACTCTTTATCTAATGTGATTCCAACTCCTCTTCGAATGGGATAAAGCATTCCATTGTTGTCTTTCAGGAAACTGCCCGTAGCTATTTTTATCCAATATTTAGGATGATAGAAAGCCTTTATATACACTGTTGTCACTGTATCACTCATGACAATTTTATCGACCTCAATACTATTGGAACTCCATGCAAGAAAAGGAGGACGCTCGATCACTCTGTCTTTGGCTTGTATGGTGCAGGTTATGCAGAATATCAAACCGATAATCCATACGAATCTTTTCATGTGAATAATGTTTTATTACACGAACAAATATAAGGATCTTTTTATAACTATCCTTGTAAAAAACTAAAAAAGAAATGATTTTTTTGTACTGGAGAAGGATATATCCGGCTCCGGGGAGAAAGGTGTTTCCCACCGATGAACGCCCCGTTCCTCACCGATGAGGAAAGGGGGCGGCACCGGAGAGAGAAATTACTGTAACCTGAATACGATAGGAATGGTATACTTGACAGAAACAGGTTGTCCTTTTTGCATTCCTGGTTCCCATTTAGGCATATTACCCACTACGCGTACGGCTTCTGCATCCAGTGACGGAGATACACTGCGTAAGACTTTGATATTTGACAAACTTCCGTCTTTACTAATAACCATCTGTATGATGACTCTGCCTTGCTCCTTACTTTTTTGAGCGATGACGGGATATTTGATACTTCTAGCCAGATATTGGAACAGACCGGCTTGTCCTCCCGGAAATTTAGGCATTACTTCTACCATGGTGAATACTTCGTCTTCATTTTCTCCTTTTACACTGCCTCCCTCTGGAGTTGGATCATCTTTTGCAGCATAGCCCACCACCACTACTTCATCCATGTCGGACTGCTTTACTTCTTCTGCTTTGGGAAGTTCAGGACCGGATAGCCGGAAAGCAACAGGAACTGTAAATTTCACGTTCACTGCTTCCCCCCTTTGTTTGCCGGGTTTCCATTTGGGCATGGCGGCAATTACACGCATGGCTTCCTTGTCGAGATACGGATTGACACTTCGCTCCACTTTCGTATCGGCTATGCTTCCGTCCTTTTTGACAGTAAAGCTTACAATCACACGTCCTTGTGCACCGATTGCATGTGCTTCAGCCGGATATCTGACGTTCTTCGATAAGTAGTCCATCAGTGCCTGTACTCCTCCCGGAAAATCCGGCATTTCTTCTACAACCTGGAAGACAACGGAATCTGGTACACTTTTGATTTGAGTTTCCGCCATTTCCTTTTCTTGCTTATCTCGTGGAAGTGTAGTTCCTTGAATATCTTCTGTAGGAAGTTCCGGAATATCCGTAGTTTCAGCTTGCATGGCAACTTCTTCTGTTGCTTGTCCCATCATTTCTTTGGCAAATTTTTCAGTGGTACGTGCTACCATTTCGATGTTACTGACAATCATTAAGATAGCAGCCAAGGGAAGAAACATCAGATATTTTGTCCTTCCTATTTCTTTCGTTCTTCGTTTATTCATCATTTTAATACGATTTTTGAGTGGTAAAACATTGAAACTATTTGATAAATTTGCTGCAGCCTTGTGATGTGCCAGTCCCAACAAATGGTACTGGTATGATTTACTATCATGCCCCGTCTCTAATACACGGTGATCTGCCATGTATTCGAGGTTTCTTCTGACTTCCCGTTTCATCAGCCAGATAAATGGATTGAACCAGCAAAAGATACACATTATCTCGCTGATAAGCACGTCTACCGAATGGTATTGACGGGCGTGGGTCTCTTCATGAGTAATAATTTCACTGATTTCAGATTCCGTATGTGATTGTGGGTGTATGAATATCCAGTGGAAGAAAGAAAAAGGGCCGGTTTTTTTCTTTAATAGATGTACGCGTACTCCTTGTATCTTGCTTTTTGAGCATTGGAAGTGTAACCGGATGATGCTGCCCAGTTGTACAAAGAAACGTGTGGCTAGTAATAACATTCCGCTCCAATAGATAACTTTCGCGAGCTGCATGATAAACTCTTGCCAGTTCATTGCAGGCTCTTGTAAAGGAGTAACTACTTGCTCCGGAAGGATGATGGTTGCATAAAGATCTGCCATTGCCACCATTGGTTCGTGAGCTTTTATCCATCCCTGAATATTCAGTAAAGGATAAAGCATGGAGATGGCAAAGAAACATAGCAAAGCCATCCTACGCCAATGGAAGAAGGTGTCTTTATGGAAAAACAACCGATAGAATGCATAGAACAGAGCTATCGCTACATTTATCTTTAGAAAATAAGCTAGTTCCGGAGTCATGGTGATGAATGTTTTCTATTAATTTTCTTTTCCTTTTTCAATGAGTTCGATAATATCTTTGAGATCATCGGTCGAAATTTTCTGGTCTTTGGCAAAGAAAGAAACCATTTCTTTGTAAGAGTTCTCAAAGTAGTTACGAACTACGCCACTCATAAAATGGCGTTTATATTCATTTTCGCGAATGGCAGGAGTATATTGGTAGGTATTACCCACACGTTTCGGTGTGACATATCCTTTCCGCTCGAGGTTCTTTACGATAGATGCTACTGTGGTATAAGGAGGTGCCGGTTGCGTATACTTTGCAACAATGTCTTTTACGAAACAGCATTGTAACTCCCAAATGTAGATCATTACTTCTTCTTCTTGTATAGTTAACTTTTCCATGGAGATGTTGTTTAATTACGAATACTTCGCAAATCTACGAATGTTTCGTAAACGAGCAATAGCTAGTCGGTTAATAATTGTAAATGTATAAATCTTGCAAGAATATTTTAATTGCATTGTTATTCGGAAATTATTTAAGCATAAAAAAAGACCGGATGAACATTATTTTTTTCTATATAGTCACTCTTTAATAACCTTTATGCAAAAAATAGACTATCAAGGATTTTTTTATATAAAATAAATGAAATATATTTGCGGCTACAAAACATACGTTAAATACGGAAGGGTGTGTTTCAATACTTTAATCGGTTGCGAATAATTCCCCACACTTCAAACAGAACTATTAACTAACAATGCCAACCAAAGGGAAGAGGAAGGCAAACTAAAAAATGAATGATATGAAAAAAGGTTTGATTTTTGTGCTATTTGCACTTGTTTCTATCGTTTCTTATTCTCAGATTTCTTGGAATGCCAAAGTTGGTATGAACATGAGTAACTTTACTGGGGATATGGATACTGACATGAGGATTGGATTCAATGTAGGCGTTGGCATGGAATATCAGTTCTCTGATATGTGGTCTATTCAACCTTCGTTGATGTTCACTCAAAAAGGTGCTAAACAGGATGAAGTGAAAATGAATCCAATGTATTTGGAGATTCCGGTATTGGCTGCTGCAAGATTTGCAATTGCTGATAACCAGAATATTGTAGTGAAAGCTGGTCCTTATTTTGCATTTGGTATTGGTAAGCGTCTCCGCGATTCTATCTTGTCGGCCTTTTTTCATTCTTATATTTTTGCGATGTATAAAAATGAAGCATTATGGATTTA
>OJPU01000117.1_pt1 | contig 54151 bp, 54 predicted proteins | sample 1598561 | NCBI WGS metagenome assembly OJPU01 (sample SAMN03922500, study PRJEB24848) | human gut metagenome | isolation source: stool sample | host: Homo sapiens | place: Germany | collected 2011-11 | reverse complement strand
GATAATACTGGATGTCTTATCGAGCATTTTGGCAACGCAGATGCCGTGCCGCAGCCGCCGGAGCGGTGCTTAAGCCGTCAGGCGGGAATTGTGCGGTGTTGCCTTAGGAAAATTGATACGGAATAAACTTATCCGTTGATTTTATAAATGCGGCTGCCGCCGTTCTCGTACCAAAGGGGATAGCGCGCTGCATACCAGCTCTCGTCCGCATTTTGGATGTTGCTGAACACATAGCTGTCAAACAGCACATAATCAATGCCCCACTGCGCCAGGGGGGCTTCATCGGGATTCTCGTACAGCTGGTGCATGGCGTTGTATTCAGCGGTATAATTCATGCCGTGGTAGTATACAAAGCTGCCGGAGCCGCACAAAATGCGCCGCCCGGCCAGGCTGAACACCGGGCAAAGGTGGCTGTCACTGGTCAGGAATACTGCATCGGTTTCCGCATTGTCATCAATATAATCCGCCATGGCAATGTCGTCTGCGCTCCACTGCCAGTAGTCGCTTAACGCTTCGCGTCCAACAGTCAGCACACTGCCAAACATGGCGATAAAGCAGCAAAGGCACAGCCCCAGCGCCCGCCAGGGGATAGCACGAACTTTGCTGAACCAATCCATCAGCAGGCTGGCCACCAACAGGCAGCCCAGCAGATGCCAGATATACAGCAGCTTGTTGTTGTCATAATTGTTGGGCTGGAACACAACAAATTCCGCCAGAACCAGAATGGCCAACCCGCCGCCGTACAGCCAGCGCTGCTTGGGTTTGGCATGGAAAAATGCCGGGATCAGCAGCAGGTAGACAAGGCCGATGTTTTTGATGTAGAACCAGAAATAATTGTCTTTCAGGGTGCCGTCATCCTGCCCGTTGATCCAGTTCAAATGCAGCCGCAGCATGTGCTGCCCGTCCAGCGATTGGGCAAACACGGTGTTCCACATTTCTACCAGCCAGACCACGCCGCACACCAAGGCAAACCATCCCCATGGGGCAAGCACGGCCTTGGTGCGGGGGCGGCAAACCAGGGTGTACACCCCGCACGCCAGGCAGATCAGCACCAGCGCCAGTGCGCTGTGGGTGTGCATCAGTGGCAGGGGCAGAACCAGCAGGGCGAGATACCGCCAAAGCCGGGTTTCCTCCTCCATACAGAACCGCCAGACCAGATACAGCGCGGGAAACAGCACACACCAGCCAAACAGGGTGGCCCGCTGTGGAATCAGCAGATCCACGATGGGGTTGACCCAGACGATGTTTTCGGCAGTGTAGTTGGTGGGGGTGGTGTAAAACCCGGTAAAGATGCCGGCAAACGCCTCGGCGCTGCCAAGGAAATACACAAACCCGAACCCGCTGCCCATAAAGAACAGCCAAAAAGCCAGGCAAGCTTTGCCCGCGCTGCCCAACACCTGCCGCGCCAGCTGCCACATCATGCCGTACACGCTGATGAATGCGGCCAGCATGGGCAGCAGGTAAGCGGTGCGGGCGTCTGCCCCCAGCACCAGAAAAACGCTGGAAACGGTCTCGCACAAAAACGGGTAGCCGAACCGGTGCTCGCCGCCCAGCAGGGGATACACCGGCGGCAGCTTGCCGGTAACGGCAATGTTTTTGATGAATCCCAGGTGCATCGCCATATCGCCATAGCAGCTTTGCCCGGTGTGATAACTGCCGTCTACCAGATGCAGCACATGGGTGTGCAGCAGGTACAGGGTAACAACAGCCAAGGGCAGCACACAGGCCCACAGAGCGGCGGCGTCCGGATCCGGTACACGGGTGAACGGCGTGCCGTGCCGCGCCAACCAAACGACCAGCGCGGCCACAACAGCTGCGGCCAACAAAAGGGCAGGCAGCCGGAAACCCAGTACCACCGCAAAACAGGCCGGAACAAATGCCAGCAGTGAGACCCCGAACCCGCACCCCAGCGGAATGCTGACCGAAAGCCCCGCCTGCGGCAGCGCCCTGTGTGCAATGCAAAAGCCTGCCAGCAGGAACACCGCCAGATAGACAAAAGAGAAGATGTTCACACAAGACCTCCTTGCGCAGCCACCGCATCAGACCCCTTCCAGGTCAAACGGCGGGGTGTATTCCTCGCGGGCACTGCTTTTTTCCTGCATGTAGCCGTCCGTCAGGCCAAGGGCGATGGCGCGGTCAACCACTTTGCGGTATTCGTAGGTGGTAATGCGCCGCCCCAAACCGTGCTCCGCGGCGCGGTAAAACGGGGTGAACTGGCTCATCAGGCTGGGCACAAACGACACGCCGGTTTCCTGCCGCAGGTCGGCCAGGCGCTGCAAAACGGCAAGGCTGTCATCACAGTGGCCGGGCAGGGCAAGGTGACGCACAATCACGCCTTTTTGCAGGTAGCCGTCGGCATCGTACACTGGGGCACCGGTCTGCAACAGCATTTGGCGGATGGCGGCGTGCGCCACCTGTGGGTAATCCTGCGCGGCGGAAAGCTCTTTCGCCAGGGCAGGGCTGGCATATTTGTAATCCGCCAGCCAGATGTCCACATACCCGGCCAGAGCCTTTACGGTTTCCACGGTTTCGTACCCGCCGGTGTTATAGGCCACCGGCAGGGTCAACCCATTGCGGCGGGCGGCATCCAGCGCCTGCGTCACCCACGGCAGCCATTGCGTTGCGGTGACAAGGTTCAGATTTTTGGCGCCTTTTTGCTGCAATTCCATAAAAATTTCAGCCAGGCGCTCCGCCGTCAGCGGCTTGCCAAGGCCCTGCTGGCTGATCTTGTAATTCTGGCAGTAGCAGCATTGCAGGGTGCAGCCGGTAAAAAATACCGTGCCGCTGCCGGTCGCGGCGTTGGGGTCTCCGCTCAGGCAGGGCTCCTCCCAATGGTGCAGGGCGGCGCGGGCGGCCAGCAGGGTATCCCCCGCGCCGCAATAGCCGGTGCGGCCCGCCGCGCGGTTGGCCCCGCAGCGCCGCGGGCATAAGGTGCAGTGCTCAGGCAGCTGCATTAACAACACCCCCGAAAAACTTTGTGGTGAATTCATACTAAGTTTACCACAAAACGAAAAAATGTGGTATACTAAATATATATCTGCCCAAATGGAATGGGCCGCAAAACAAACCATGGAACACAGCGGCTGGCCAACCGGCCGCAAAAATCCAATATAAAGGAGCGTATCTGATATGTCTACCCCACACAACCGCGCCAACCCCGGCGATTTTGCCAAAACCGTGCTGATGCCCGGCGACCCCCTGCGCGCCAAATTTATTGCCGAAACCTTTTTGGAAAACCCGCGCCTTGTTACCGATGTGCGCGGCATGCTGGGTTATACCGGTACCTACCAGGGCCACCCTGTCAGCGTGATGGGCAGCGGCATGGGCATGCCGTCCATCGGCATCTACTCCTATGAGCTGTACAGCCAGTATGGGGTAGAGAACATCATCCGCATTGGCTCTGCCGGTTCTTATACCGAAAAAGCCAAGGTCTTTGATGTGGTTCTGGCTACCGGCGCTTACTCCGAAAGCAACTATGCCGTGACCCAGTCCGGCGATACCGACGACATCCAGAAGCCCAGCGAGGAACTGAACAACGCACTGCGTGCTTCCGCCAAAAAGCAGGGCATTCCCCTGATTGAAGGCACCATCCATTCCTCCGATGTGTTCTACCGCGAGGATAGCGGCGCACGCCCCACCTACTGGGAAGTTCTGCGCGACGAAAAAGGCTGCCTGGCTGTTGAGATGGAGAGCTTTGCGCTGTTCCACAACGCCAAGGTGCTGGGCAAACATGCTGCCTGTATCCTGACGATCTCGGACAGCTTCGTCAGCCCCGAAATCACCACGGCAGAAGAGCGTCAGACCAGCTTTACCGCCATGATGAAAGTTGCACTGGGGGCGGTGCTGGAATGAAGCCGACGGATGCGGAACTGATCCGCGCAGCGTTCAAGGCGCGCAGCTTTGCCTACACGCCGTATTCACACTTTAAGGTGGGTGCGGCGCTGCTGGCCAAAAACGGAATGGTATATACCGGCTGCAACATCGAAAACGCCGGCTATACCCCCACCAACTGTGCCGAGCGCACCGCGCTGTTCAAGGCGGTCAGCGAGGGCGTGACCGAGTTTACCGATATTGCCATTGTGGGCAGCCTGGACGGCAAAAAGAACACCCTTGTCACCGGTCCGTGCGGCGTCTGCCGCCAGGCTCTGTATGAATTCTGCGGCCCCAGGCTGCGGGTGCTGATGGCCAAAAGCGAGGATGATTACATCGAAACGACCCTGGGCGACCTGCTGCCCTACGGCTTTGGCCCGACCAATCTTGAAATCGAGCCGGGGGCCGATTAAGGCGGCTCATTTACCCCAATAAAAGGAGATTATTCCACCCATGTCTTTACCCCAGAACAAACGTTTTGCAGCCCGGCGGCTGCTTTGCCTGTTGTTGGCGCTGGCCTTTGGGCTGGCGCTGGCGGGCTGCGGCAGCAGCGCTTCCTCTGAACCTGCTGCACAGGATCAGGAACAGGTGCTGACGGACGATGCCCTGTATGAACTTACGGCAGAAAAAGTGAACCAGCCGCTGGACGGCGCTGGAGCCGCAATCGCGCTGGCAGTTGGTGCCGAGGGAACGGATATCGGTGCCGGTGCGGCTGTATGGCACGGCGTGCAGACGTTTTGCAGCAATTTTAATTATACCGCGCAGCAGTTTACTGCGGCGGATACCAGCCTGGATGCCGCCAAAGCAGCCCTGAACAGCGCCGCCCAAAGCGGTGCGGGACTGGTGGTGTGTTATGGCAGCGAGATGGCCGCCGCCCTGTATGACATCCAGGATAATTACCCCACAGTCAACTACCTGATGATCGGGGATGAGCCGCATTCCGAGGATTACACCGACTACCGCACATCCGCCAACGTGCACTGCGTTCTCTTCCGTGAAGAACAGGCTGCTTACCTGGCCGGGTATGCCGCCGTGCGGGAGGGCAACACCAGCATGGCGGTGCTTGGCGGCGAGCCGCTGCCCAGCACCGTGCGTTACACCACCGGCTTTGTGCAGGGGGCGGAAGCCGCAGCCGACAGCATGGGCGTGCAGGTGTATATCCGCATCTGGTACAGCAACATGACGGCCAGCGATGATGACCTGACGGATTATGTCTGCGGCTGGTATAACGAGGGCTTTCAGGTGGTTATGGCGGCCACGCCGGAACTGGCGGACAGCTGCATACAGGCCGCAGAGAAAAGCGGTCGCGAAGTGATCGCCACCGGCTGGGACTGCGCCGAGCAGAGCAGCTCGGTGATAACCAGCGCTGTGAACTGCTACAGCACCGTGGTGCAGAATGAGCTGTACCTGTTCGGCACGCAGAACAACTGGGACCAGGACCACAGCGGCCAGACCGAGACCCTTGGCACCGAAGTGGATGCCGTGGGCCTTGCCACGCAGGAATGGCGGCTGAAGACCTTTACCGGCGAAGAATATCGTGAGCTGTACCAGAGTATGGCAGCAGGCACTGTAAAGGTGGAACGCTATTCTGATACCACGGCAATGCCGCAGACCCAGAATGTGACGGTGGATCAGCCGAACCAGTAACAGGAACCAAAGGGCATTGTCATGCTTTTGTAATGCTTTACACATTGAAAAAAGCACTGCCAGACGGTATAATAAGATGTATACGAGGGGATGCAAACCATGCGCCCCTGATAAAAAAATAAGGAGATCACACATGAAAAAGTATCTTGCTTTGACCATGGCTGCCTGCATGGCACTCTCTTTGGCTGCTTGCGGCAGCTCTGCCAGCACCACTTCTTCCAGCGCTGCTGCTTCTACCGAGGCTACCAGCGATTCCGCTGCTACTGCTGAAGCAACCGGTTCTGCCAACATCACCGGCATTGCCCAGTGCTGCGATGTTGGCACCCTGGACGATGAAAGCTTCAACCAGGGCTGCTGGGAAGCTGTTAAGGGCTACGGCGATGAGAGCGGCATCGAGTACAACTACTACCTGCCTTCCGGCGAGGACGCCAGCGATGAAGACCGCGAGACCCTGATCCGTCAGGCTGTCGCCGATGGCGCAAACACCATCGTATGCGTTGGTTACCTGTATGGTCCTGCTCTGGCCTGGGCTGCCACCGAGTATCCTGATGTTCACTTCATCGCAGTTGATGTGAACGGCTTTGATATCAACTCTGAGGACGGCACCATCCCCGAAAACGTGTTCTGCGTGACCTTTAAGGAAGAAGAAGCCGGCTACTTGGCTGGCTATGCAGCTGTCAAGGACGGCTTCACCAAGCTGGGCTTCCTGGGCGGCATGGCGGTGCCCGCCGTTATCCGCTATGGTTACGGCTATGTTCAGGGCGCTGATGCTGCAGCACAGGAGCTGGGCATTAACGTTCAGATGAACTACTACTACGGCGGTCAGTTCTATGGCGATGAGAAGATCACCGCTAAGATGGACGGCTGGTACGATGGCGGCACCGAAGTTGTGTTCGCCTGCGGCGGCGGCATCTGGACTTCTGCTGCTGAAGCTGCTGACAAGCATGACGGCAAGCTGATCGGCGTTGACGTTGACCAGAACTACCTGGGCGTTGAGGGTGTTGAGTCCGGCAAGTACAAGGCAAACCCGTTTGTTACCTCCGCCATGAAGGGTCTGGGCGCTGCCGTTAAGAATGGCCTGGATACCGTCAATGCAGGCGACTGGAGCACCATCGCTGGCACCAACGGCAACTTTGGCCTGGAAGAGGGCGACTATGTTGGCCTGCCCACCGACGAAGCAAGCTGGAACTTCAGCACTTTCACCATGGACGAGTACAACACCGTTCTGGAGAAGATCCGCAACGGCGAAATCAAGGTGGATAACACCTCTGACGATGCCACCAAGCCCACCACCAGCAGCAACATCACCGTGGATTACCAGGTCTGATTTTTGCCTGAACAGGCTTTGAATTAACAAGCACACCGCCCCCGCCGGGAAACTGGCCGGGGGCGGTTATTTTTATGGAGTAAACCTATGAAAACGTCCGTAGGGAGGGATGCCCTCATCCCGCCGTGGAGAAACCTTGCAAATTATGAGTAAATTCACGCCGTGCGTGGCATGCGGCGGCCAGAGGGCTGGCCGCCCTACCGTGAGGTAATCACCATTCATGATATGTACCCACTAGCGCATTTACGATCTCCCCGCGATTCATATAATAAAATAGCACCCAAAACCAAAACGAACGCATGCGGCCCCAACGGGTAACCACATGCGTTCGCTTTATATTGATTCGACGCTAAAAAATTACTTTCAACCCCTGCTCAGCAAATATAAAATCCACCGCGCCCACCGCAGCAGCAAATGCTGCACAGGTTGCAAAGCATCAGGTACAGCCAGGCCTGCAAACAAAAGTTCATGCCGTGCTGGCGGCTGCCGGGCTGGGTGTATGCCTGCTGATAAGTGGAGTACGCCCGCCCGGGGTTCTGCAGCCGATCCAAAAGGTTCTGGTACTCGTAATTGCCGGGCTCCATGTCCACAGCGGTGCGGGCTTCGTTCTGGGCGCGGATGTTGTTACCCAGGCCGGAACTTGCCAGCGCGGCATAATAATGCCAGCGGGCGGCCCGGTCAGCGGGGGCAATGCCTTCCAGAACATTCATCGCTTCTGCATAGTACCCGTTGCGGATATAGTTGTTGGCGGCCTGCATCTCCGGCGATTCCCGGCGGTCATAGCTGCTGCTGGCCCCGCCATAGGTGCCGCCAAAGCCAAAGGGGTCAAACCCGAACCCAAAGCCAAACGGATCCTGGTACTGCTGTTGGCTGCTGCCGCTGCTGCGCTGCCCATAATAGCTGGAAGAGCCGCTGCTGGATGCACTGGGCCCGCCGCCGGAACGCATCCGCATGACCTCGCTGTAAGCGGCCTGTACATCTTTGAACTTGTCCTCGCAGGTGGGGTCGTCCGGGTGTAAATCTGGGTGGTATTGCTTGCACTTTTGGCGGTATGCTTTTTTAATGGTTTCCTCATCGGCGCCCGGCGTAATGCCAAGAACACTGTACGGATCGTTCATTCGTTTGGTTTCCCCTTCCGTGGTGTGCGTGTGGCTTTCACCAGCGCGTACTTGCTCCACACCCCCGCGTAAATCGTGTTGTGCAAAAGCTGACCTTCGGGGGTATCTTTCAAAATCGGCAATAATTCAAAGTTCTGGGCACAAAGGGCCATCTGCTGGGTCAGCAGCTCGCGGCAGCGCGCTTCAAACCCGGCAGTATCGCTGCCAAACGCCTGTTTGGTGGCGGCCAGTGCATTAAAACTGCCGTGCCGGGTATCTTTTTTTAAATCGTCATAGGCATCCATCAAATAGATGAACCCGCCTAACCCGCGGCCCATTTGCGTCAGGGCAGGGGACCAGAAATCCTCCCGCGGGCTGAACACCGCGCCCAGCAATGCGCCAAAGGCATTGCAAAGGGCATCCAGGTCGGTGCTGTTGGCGCTTTCCAGGCGGTTCAGCTCATCCAGCTTGGTGTGGATGGCCTCGCACTGGCGCGGCCACTGGCGGCGGATGTTTTCTAGATGCGGCTCAAGCTGCTTTGCCAGCCGCAGGCGACTGCGTTTATGGTCGTCCTGCCAGTCATCCAGATAATTGTAATAGGCCAGCACCACCGTCATGTCCGCAGCGTAATCGGTGAATTCGTTCACGGCCCGCGGCCGGGTGCGCAGCGGATGCGGCGCGCACCGTCCCTGCGAAGTCTGTGTGGGCGGGTCATACAGGGCGGTCAGCAACAGCGCGGCAAAGGTCATGTCATAGCTCAGCGCCATGCGCGCCGCCGTGCCGTATTTGCGGCCCAAAGATTGGCAAAGCCCGCAATAGTACGCCTGGTAGCAGTCCATTGCGGCATTGTCTAAATCTTTCTGATAAATGGTAACATATCCAAACACGCAGCGTCAACCTTTCATCGAAGTGAAGGGAAAACCTTTAGCTTTTTTTAATGAACTGGGTGCCGCATTTGGGGCAGGTGATGGAGATTTTGCCGCGGCCCTTGGGCACGCGTACCTGCTGGCGGCAGTGCGGGCAGGAAAAATAGCGGTAGGTTTTGCGCAGGGCAAACCGCTGCTGCAGCTGGCCGAACTTGGCGCGCACACCAGCGGTTTTCTGCATAAAGGCAATGTTTTCTGCATAGCGCTTGTGTACGTTGCGGCTGAGCATGCGGAAGTACGCATAAAGTAGCAGCAGAAGCCCGATATAATAAAAGATGCCCACAAACAGCCCAATTACCAGGCAGACCAGCGCCGTTACGCACAAAAAGTTGCCAAAAGTATCACTGCCGTACCGCCCGGACATAAAACGCTGGAACCATGCCTTCATCTTAAACACGCCATCCTTTTGAATACAGGTGTACCCCAAAAGCCAAAAAGCAGGCCGTTGCGTTGTTAGCGGATACACCGTTTTGTAATATGTCAATTATTATCGCATGTATTTATGGTTAAATCGTGAACGACTTCGGAACAGAATTTGAACAAAAGGGAGTAATAGGGGGGACATTCTGTACATAGCCATGCACGCCCTGTGCAATAAGAAGCAATCAATTACTTTTACGGGTCATTTGAAGTACGCACTCGGTATGACTTTCGTTGTCCAAACACAGATCGATATCGCTTTCAACGATAGGCAGTCGGAATTTGATGGATTTGAGCCACTGACCGTTGGGCTGACGCTCCGGGTAGATCTGAATTTCAGAAATCAGATGTTCCATCAGCTTTTTGCGTTCAAGGGGATTCATCACATTGTAGAGCTTTTCAAAGCAGATGAGAACTTTGTAAATGTTATCGCCTGTGATTTTATCCGCTTCGATAGCCTGTTTCTTTGCCCGGGCATCCATCAGGTTGTTTTCGGCTTCCTCGATTTTATCGTACATCTTGTAAAGCCGCTCGTCAAGGTCGGATTTGCGGATGATGTAATGGCGGTCATCCGGGTCAAGTGTGTCGATCTCCTCCATAATTTTGGACTTGATGGAATAATACTGCCGCAACTGCTTTTCAGCGGCAGCAATTTCCTGTTCAATGGCAATGGTGTCTACTTTGCTGTTGATCTTCTCCTGCATCATGGCGGCAAACTTTGGATTGCTAACCAGTTTGATGATAACCTCCACCACGGCGTTGTCCAGAACTTCTTCCTGAATTTGCTTGTTGAAATCGCATTTTTGCCCACGTTGCATCTTGCGGTGCTTGCAACTGTAATAAGAGAAAGATTTATAGGGTGTGCCATCTTTCTTTCGTTTGGTGCATTTGTTGCTGTACATTCCAGCACCGCAAATGGGGCACTTGACAAGGGCGGATAATAAATGCGCCTGTTCCGTCTTGTTGCGGTTGACTGGTTCGTATCGTTTGGACTGCGCCAACAGCTTGACCTGTGCGGCGTTCCACAATTCTTCCGATACGATGCCCTCGTGCAGGCCGTCCACCAGCAAATAATTCTCCTGTGGAACCTGATGATATTCATTCCGGGTGCCGTGGATCTTTTCGAGTTTGCGGCGACCAAAGGCGATTTTTCCGCAGTAGACGGGGTTCTTCAGGATGGCACGAATCAACGTTGCGCTGAAAAGGGGAGAGGTGCCATTTTGACGGGCAAGTTTCTGAAAGCCGTGGGTCTCCAGATATTTGGAAAGACCATTTGCACCTGTGTCCGTGTTTACATATTGCTCAAAAATTGTGCGAATGGCAGGGGCTTCATCCTCATTGATTTGCAGCACACCGTCAACCAAACGATAGCCATAAGGCGCAAAACCGCCGTTCCAGCGACCTTCCCGTGCCTTCTGGATGCGGCCTTCCATGGTTTGGACACGGATGTTCTCACGCTCGATTTCAGCGACAGCGGACAGAACGGAGATCATCAGTTTGCCGGCGTCTTTAGAAGAATCAATGCCGTCCTCCACGCAAATCAGGTTCACACCAAAATCCTGCATTACCTGCAGGGTAGACAGTACATCGGCAGCATTGCGGCCAAAGCGGGAGAGCTTGAACACCAGCACATAGGCAACACCATCCTTGCCGGATTTGATGTCCTCCATCATCCGGCAGAAAGAAGCACGGCCTTCAATGGATTTGCCCGATTTGCCTGCATCCTCGTATTCGCCGACGATCTGGTAGTCGTTGAAGTCTGCATAGGCTTTCATGCGGGCTTTCTGCGCATCCAGTGAATAGCCATCAATCTGCATGGTCGTGGAAACACAGGTGTAAATGTAAACCTTTGTCTTTTCCTGTAACATAAGAAAACCTCATAAAACGGTTATTTCTTGCCTGTTTTCTGCTCCAGATACTTAATGGAATCCAGATAATCCTGCTCCACATCGCTGAGGGTTTTAGCCTTATATTTCCGATATTCGGTAGTAGCTTTGTCCACTGCCTGCTTGTGGGTCACACTGCCATTGTCAACAAGTAGCTGCTCGCCGCTCATAGTCAGAATACGGTCAAGGTGGTTTGCCCAATCCTGCATTGTCATGGGCTGTTCACGTTCTGCCTGACGTTCTGCGAAATCCAGATAACCGGAAACCAACTGCCCCATAGTACGAAGCTCTTTTTCATTCAGATAGTTTTTGGCAATAGTAGCTTCTCGTAAAGTGGGCTGGTTTCCTGCAAAAGTGGTCAGACCCATAAATTCCTTTTCGGCATCTGCACGGTTGTAAATGACCTCGGCGGCAGTCTGACCGTGGATGGCATAATGAATTTTATTCTGGACTTTTTTGAAGAACTGGACGGAGATTTCTGCTTTTGGGTCGTAGTCAATGCTGGTTGCATAGATTTCCAGAACCTGACGATAAAACACTTTTTCGGAAGCACGGATGTCACGGATGCGTTCTAACAGCTCTTTGAAATATCCACCGCCGCCCAGATTTTTCAGGCGTTCGTCATCCAGCGCAAATCCCTTGCGCATATATTCCTTCAGGATGCCAGTTGCCCAGATACGGAACTGTGTGCCTCGTTTGGATTTGACACGATAACCAACAGAAATAATGACGTCAAGATTGTAGAATTCGACCTGATAGGTCTTTCCGTCTGCGGCAGTTGTTGCAAATTTTGCAACAACTGAATCTCGTTCAAGCTCACCCTCTGCAAAAATGTTTTTGATGTGACGGGAAATTGTGGATTTGTTACGTTGGAACAACTCAGCCATCTGGTCAATGGAAAGCCAGACGGTGTCACCGTCAAAGGTAGTATCAATTTTGGTCAGGCCATCTTCTGTGGTGTAAATGAGAATGGAATTATTGGGAGAGTCATCTGGACGATTCATTTTAAGCACCTCGTTCCGTGTATGTAATACAGTGGAAGGGGAGACCTTACCACTGTGTTGGGACAAATATTACAAGAACATTATATCATGCTGCAAGAGCGGTATCAACGGCATCTTGTTGATTTTTGTTGTTGGTTGAGGATACGGCGTTGTCTATTTCCAAGACCGATGCGTACTTCTCGATCACATCGGCTAGAAAGGTTGCGAATGCGCTCCATTCATCGAGTGTGGGCGTAGAGCAGTCCAAAGAGGAAGGGCCGGTTTCTGTACGGTGGCAATTATTCAATAGGCAGCTCCATTTCCTTGTAGCAGAACTTTGACTGTCCTGCGAATTTTAGAAACATCCCTTGATGTCCATCCACAATATAGCCGTTCCACGTGATGATCGGATTCAGTACACGTTCTTCTTTTAGGATGTTCATTTCCAGTTGGTGGGTTTCCTCAAACGATGGAGGGTTGATTTGATTCTGGAACTCCGGATCGATTTTAAGCTGGCTCAGTTTTGTCATAGGCAAACCATCCTTTCTGAAATGAAATAGAATATCGTTGTTCTTACGCCGTTCTCTCTGCATGGATTTCCTGCCCCCTTCCAGCGGCGTTTTCCGGCTCGTCCTCATAAGGTCTCTTCGCCGGGTATTCCATGCAGACGGTCATGTGGTTTTCAAGGTTCGATGAAGGCTCTGAAATTAGAATAACACATTTATAGTAGATTTTTTAGGAGGTCGTACCTCCGGTTTTGGGTTGTAAAAAAGCGGAAGTAGTGCTTCCGGTTTTCTACTGCAAACCATTGAAAAAATTGTATCACATCGTAAATTTTATTTTTAGGAACTGGTAGTTCCGGTTTTTAAAAAATACGAAGTGAATTTCAAGGCAAAATCGGAACTATTGGTTCTGGTTTTGCGTATCAACGTAATTTCGAATTTGGAATGCCGTTCTCTCTGCACGGACTTCCTACCCCCTTCCAGCGGCGTTTTCCGGCTCTCCCTTGCGGGGTCATGGCCGGGTATCCCATGCAGACGGTCATTCGGTTCTCAAGGTTCGATGAAGGCTTGTAGAAAGCCTATCACAATCAAATAAGTATTTTTAGGACGTATCAGGTCCGGTTTTGAGGGAGAAAACCGGACTTGGGAGGTCCGGTTCTTGTGAACGGCTCTGGATAGAGCATACCATAAAATTGCTCGATTTTTTAGGACCTATTAGTTCCGCTTTTTACCTTCAAAACCGGAAGTGATAGTTCCGGTTTTATGTAATATTGAATGAATCAACGCCGATTTTCATAGAACAAATTTTTCTCCAAGAAAATTTGCTTATTCGGTATCAGCGGAAACGTGTAGCCAGCGCAATTTTGTGCGGAATATCGGGTTTGGGCGAAGCCCAACAAGCGTTTTGAAGCTGGATTTGTAAAAAATAGATTCAAAAAATTGCGAGGTGGTACAAACTCGCCCTGCTTGCTGCGGTTGCAAACTCGAAAATTTTTGTGCAGAAAAATAACCGCCCGCTTCAAGTTGAACTTGAAAACGGACGGTCTCGATTGCAAAATGATTTTCAAATTTGGGAAGCACGTTGAGAGGCTTCATAGCACCCGCAAGCAATGCAGACGTATATACATCTGCTTATTTTGCGTTGCAAAATACTTGTTGGGAGCACCCAAACCCTTGAACTGCATCCGGTGGATGCAGGCTGTTTTAAGCAAATAAAAAGGAAAACTGTTTTACTTATTGCGGAATTCCCCATACAGCCACTCTGCCAATGCCGACATAATAGCCTTGTACTTGCTGGTGTCCTCAAACAGGGAAGAGAAGGTGTCCTGCGCTTCGAGATAGCTGTCCTGTGCGGCGGTGTCAAAGGCTTTGGGGAAGATGCTCTCGGTAAAGATCTGCGGGTCGGAGCTGCGCGCCAGCTTTGCCAGCTTCGGGTCGGCCAGCAGACGGTCATGCAGGGCGGTAAGCAGCACCCGGTCGGCGCTGGTGAACTCACCCTTGAACTTTTCGTTGATCTTCAAAATGATCTCGTCCAGCGGCTCCTTGGGGTCGTGGCCGAGAGCACCCTTCTGGGTGACCGGCTCGTAGACGCCCTTTGCGTGTTCCAGCTCAATAGCACCGGCAAAGGTCTTTTGCAGCTTGTAATACTCCAACTGCAATTTGCCCTCCAGATCCAGCGGAGAGACCTCGTCCGGCGGCAGCAGCTTGAGCAGGTAAGCGCAGAATACGTTCTCCTTGTGCAGCTCTTCATCGAACATCCGCGCCACCTGTGAAACGTAGCCGTACCACTTGACGAGGCTGCGCAGCAGGCGGCGGAACTGGTACCGCTCGGCCTGCGTTTTCTGGTTGTAGCGGTCTGCCACCGGCTTCAAGACGCTGCTCATGCGGCCCACGGCATTTTTATCCTGCTTGGTGCTGCGGAAATACTCCTTAGCAAAGGCTTCCACGTCTGCATCGGAATAGACGGCAAAGCTCCGCAGTTCCTTCTGGGTCTTGTAAATGAGGTCGGTGTTGACCTCCTGCTCCAGAAACGTCTCCTGATAAAACGGCTGGAAGGCCTCCCGGATGTCCTCTGCCTTGTTCACAAAATCCAGCACAAAGGTGTCAGTTTTGCCGGGGCAGGTGCGGTTCAGGCGGGAGAGGGTCTGCACCGCCTTGACGCCCTTCAGCTTTTTGTCCACGATCATGGTATGGAGCAGCGGTTCGTCAAAACCGGTCTGGTATTTTTCTGCCACGATGAGCACATTGAAGTTGTTGTGGAACTCCTTTTTGGTCTGGCTCTCTGCAATGTGGCTGCCGTCAGCGCGGACGTTCAGGGACTGCTCCGTGTACTCCACGCCGCCGTCCGGCACGGCACCGGAAAACGCCGCTAAGATCTGCACATCGTCATAACCTTGCTCCGCAATGTAGCGCTTGACCTCGTGGAAGTACCGCACCGCCGCCAGCCGGGAGGAGGTGACTACCATCATCTTGCCCCGCCCGCCGATCTTGTGGCTGGTGGTCTCCCGGAAGGTTTCTACAATGATCTTTGCCTTCTGGCTGATGTTGTAGGGGTGCAGCTCTTCATACTTGCGGATGAGCTTTGCCGCCCGGCTGGCAGGCAGGTCGGGGTTGTCCGGGATGGTCTTGGCGATCTTGAAGCAGGTGGAATAGGTCATGTAATTTTGCAGCACATCCAGAATGAACCCTTCTTCAATGGCCTGCCGCATACTGTAAATGTGGAAGGGGTGGTGGCTGCCGTCCGGGTACTCGGTGCCGAACAGTTCCAGCGTGGCGGCTTTTGGGGTGGCGGTAAAGGCAAAGAAGGACAGGTTCTTGTGCCGTCCGTGGGAGGTCAACTCCTTCACCAGTGCATCCTCCGGGTCGATCTCGTCCTCCGCTTTGCCTTCCAACTCGGCATATTCCCGCAGCGCATCCTCGGTGTCGGCAAGGGCGGCTTTCAGCTTCAAAGCAGAGGTGCCGGTCTGGGAGGAGTGCGCTTCGTCGATGATGACGGCATAGTTTTTCCCGGCGGTCTTGTTCACCTCAGTATAGATGACCGGGAACTTTTGCAGCGTGGTGATGATGATGCGTGCGCCGTTGTTGATGGCATCCCGCAGGTCGCCGGAGTTTTTGTCCTCGCCGATGGCCTCCACCGCACCCAGTGTATGGTCAAAACCGGAGATGGTCTCCTGCAGCTGTGCGTCCAGCACGGTGCGGTCGGTCACCACGATGACACTGGCAAACACCGGCTTGTTCTCGGTGTTGAACAGGGAAGCCAGCCGGTACGCCGTCCATGCAATGGAGTTGGACTTGCCCGACCCGGCGCTGTGCTGGATGAGATAGTGCTGCCCGGCACCCTTCTGCCGCACATCTGCCACCAGCTTGCGCACCACGTCCAGCTGGTGGTACCGGGGAAAGATCAGGGTCTTGCCGTCCTGCAGGCTCATGAACTTTTGCAGAATGTCCATCATGCTGTCCTTCTGGAACACTTCTTCCCAGAGGTAGGCGGTAAGGTAGCCGTTGGGGTTGGGCGGGTTGCCTGCACCGCCGTCCCGCCCGGCACCGTTGGAGCCCTGATTGAAGGGCAGAAAGCGGGTGTCCTTGCCTGCCAGCCGGGTTGCCATCCACACCTCGGTCAGGTCTACGCAAAAGTAGCCCAGAATGCGCTTGTTGAACTGGAAACACACCTCCCGGGGGTCCCGGTCGTGCATCCACTGCTGTTTGGCGTTCTCCACGGTCTGCCCGGTGAACTGGTTCTTCAGCTCAAAGGCGAACACCGGGATGCCGTTTACCGCCAGCACCATGTCCACCGAGTTGTGGGTGGTGTCGGAGTAGAACCACTGCCGGTTGCAGGTGATCTCGTTTTGGGCGTAGCGCTGGGCGTCCTTCTGGTTCAGCGCGGACTCCGGCTGAAAATAGCACACCCGGAACCGCCGTCCCCGGTGCTTGAACCCATACCGCAGCACCGAAAGCAGTCCGTCCGCATCGCAGGCATTGTTAAAGGCCGTGCAGAACTTCCGCACCGGGTTTACCGGGTTCTGCTTTTCAAAAAATGCCCACTCGTTGGGCTGGGTCTTTTGCACAAAGCGGATAAGGGCATCCACAAACAGCCCCAGCTTGGGGTCGTAGCAATCCCCGTTGCGGGTGTAGCCCCCGGCAGGGGAGAGCAGCGCCGCCGCAATGTCCGATTCAAACTGCTTTTCGGTGGTGTTGAGGGGCATGGTTAGACCTCCTTATTTATAGTGGTTAATAAACCTTTTTAGAATCTGTGATGGAAAAAACTGCCAATAAAAGATTGCTTTGGACGATATAGGTTATGGACACAATCAATCGTATCAAAGTGCAAAAGCTTTTCATTTTCTCTGGGATGATCTCTTGGAGCAAGCTCTTTAATTGAGAAACTAATATTGTATTCATAAAAATTAAAGCACTTATCATATAGGCCAAGGTGGATGGAGTTCACATGACCTGATGTGAAGTTTGTAAGCCTAGAACCATGAATCTGGTAGCACTCATCCGGGCGAATAGCAGAGTTTTCATCAAAAGAATAGATGTCTTCATTGACTTTAATGTATTTTAGAATACCGATAGAACTTCCGATATTAGATAAACAAAGGTAATCCCATCGGTAAAGTGGCGTGGAAACGTCATCTTCATCGAAGTCGTTTTCATCGTCAAGCATATAAATGTATCGTTGAGAATTCCATTCACTACGCTTGACTTCCGATGGATGAACAATAACTAAATAGGGTTTTATTTCCTGAAGATGCTCCGAAATGTCTTTCTTTCGCTCGTGTTTAATAGTTAGAATTACACCAATAAGAGTAAATAATCCGCCGATAATACCGGAAAGCAGTGGAACCCAAATGTCACGGAGCATATCGTAAGTGAAAAGAGTGGACATATCTTGTACCTTTTATTCTATAATCTCATAAATCAAAATTTTCTTCTATCGTCGATGGTGCAATTGAAAAAGTTAAACTTCTCTTGGTTTGCACGGTAGTAGCCTTCTGCTGTTCTAGTGAGCTTTGTGCATAGATTGACGATATTGATATCAAGGCGACGATAAATAACTTGTTGATTGGCTCCATAATGAACGGAACTTGTGTCTCCCGAAAAAGTACTTCCAATGACCAAGTTGAATTCATCAACTTTACAGCGAATGTCTTTGATTTCAGAAGATACAATATTGGGATTCCCTTGATGAAGAAAAGCATTGCGTAGGTTATAAAGAACCTCGCCACTTAAATAAGGCATATCAATTCCATACGGACTGTCATCCTTTTCATAAGCGCTAATATATTCATTTGTCCATTTGATATACCTTTTGGTAACGCCGTCTGTTGGATATTCTGCTTTTCCGCAAATGTCAGGAAGTGTAAGTGCCATTCCGAGGGCAGACATAAAACATTCATGCTCTAAGCAAATGTTTATTTCTTTGATAATTTGCTCGAATATTGAATTGCTTTCCTTATTCAAATTTTACACCTCCCTCTTTCCCGTTACAACCTCATAAATCAAACTTTTCTTATAGCTTTCCAGTTCTTTTACCAGCTGCTCTTTCTTTGCAATCAGTCCGTCAATCTCGGCGCACTTGGCGTCAAGGTAGTCTGCAATTTCTTTTTGTTCAGTAGAGCTAGGAAGAGTTATATAATAATTGGCAACATTTTCAGCAGAGAGATTGGCGGCGCAAGTGCCATTCATAAAAACAGTAGTCTGTATAGAAGCAACGTTAGACAATAGAGAATAAAGAAGATATTTTGGGTGGATGTCTTTTGGACGAATCGTAGCTAAAGAAGAAGCGACTGTCCCGCAGGATAAAGTTTGGTTGATTGCACATTTACCAACACTACCACGTAAACAGAATATAATATCATCAATTTGAATTTTGGCACCAGATAGACTGTTGTATTTGCTTTCGGTTATATACTTGGTTTCTGAAAGATTAACTTCATCGCCGTCTATATTTCGTGAGGTGAGAAAAGCAATACCGTCATCAACAAAATCGGTTGGTTGCGGATATCGTGAGGTTCTGTCACCATTGAAGAACGATGCAATCATTTTTATTTTGGTTCGTCCCCATTCTTTCGGAATCTCCCCAATCCACTCAACACCGCTATCCTTCATCTCCCGCTCACCACGCACGCCTTTGGTAACAGCCTGCGTAATAACTGCCTGCTTGAGCTTTTTGTAATCTTCAATACTAGAAAGATTTTTAGAGAGTAAAGCATCAATCTCAGAACACTGTCGGTCAAGATAAGTGACAAGCAGAAATTGCTCGGATAATTGAGGAATTGGAAGCTTGAAATGTACAATTTGGGAAGCGTTAATAGCAGGATAGCTGATTCCGACAGAATTGGCTTCAACTTTACAAATAAAATTATCTGATAAAACAGAATACATAAGAAAGTGCGGATGAATTTTAGAAGTATCAGCTTGTAAAACAAGAAAACCCGTAGAGGCTATTTGAGGCAGTCGATGTTCATTGACACAAGCAACTGCGCGTAAGTATGTTCTAACGGTAGAAACAAGAATATCACCAGAATGGACGATTCTTCGAGCACGAGATGGGGCATCTTTGAACTTGAAATTTTGATAATTGGTAATTCCATCAGTATAAGTGACGGAGCCGATGTCAATATAACTAAACTCAAAGTCGGGAGAACAGGATTCGGCCAGAGTAGCATAATTGTACTTGGCAAGATATTTTACAGGAATGATTTCCCACCCCTCCGGAATCTCCCCAATCCATTCAATGCCGCTGTCTTTCATTTTCCGTGCCATGGTCAGCCCTCCTTATGGAACAGCTCTGCCAGCCCGGCGGAGATATCCTGTTCCAGTGCGGTGATGCGTGCCACGATATCCTCCACGGCTTCCGGTGCCTGATACTCGTAGAAATAGCGGGTCATGGGGATCTCGTAGCCCACCTTGGTCTTGCTGTGGTCGATCCATGCGTCGGGGGCGTAGGGCAGAACTTCGCGGGCAAAGTAGGCGTCAATATCCTGCACCAGCGGCACGTTTTCAGTATCACGCAGGCTGGTGTCCGGCACAGGCTTGCCACGCTTCAGGATAACGTTGCCTGCCTCGTCCCGCTGGGGACGCTCCACCACGATCTTGTTGTAGCCGAAATCCACTCTCTCGAACACCTTGCTCTCGCAGTAGATGCCGTTTTTGTCACCGTACACCTTGCCGTTAGCAAACTCGCCGTAGGCGGTGACGATCAGCTTCCGGCAGGCATCGGTGATGTCGTTGCGCTTGGTGCCGATGCTCTTGCGGCGTGGCTCGAAGCAGTGGCTGGCGTCAATAAGCTGCACCTTGTTCGCACGGTGGGCGGGCTTATCCTTGCTGAGCACCCAGATGTAGGTGGAGATGCCGGTGTTCATGAACATATCGGTGGAAAGCTGGATGATGCAGTCCAGCCAGTCGTTTTTCAGAATATACTGCCGGATGTTGCTGGGGCCGCTGCCGGCATCGCCGCTGAACAGGGGAGAGCCGTTCTGGATGATCGCCATCTTGCCCTCGTTTGCCAGCTTGGCAAGGCCGTTCAGCACAAAAAGCTGCTGACCATCGCTGATCTTGGGCAGACCGGGCTCAAAACGCCCCATCTTGCCCCGGGCGGCTTCGGCTTCCACCGCCTTCTGCTCCCGCTTCCAGTCGATGCCGAAGGGCGGGTTGGAGATGATGTACTGGAAGGTGAACCCGGGAAACTGATCCTCTGACAGGGTGTCACCGAACCGCATATTGTTGGGGTCGCCGCCGCGGATCATCATGTCCGCCTTGGCGATGGCAAAGGTGGAGGGATTGAACTCCTGCCCGAAGCAGGTCACCTCAATGTCGCTGTTCAGCTCGTGGATGCGCTCCTCCATGCAGCTCAGCATCTGGCTGGTTCCCATGGCCATATCGTAAACGGTCATGCTGCTGGTGTCGAGGTCGGCTTCGGACAGCAGCAGGTCGGTCATCAGGTAGATGATGTCCCGGCTGGTGAAGTGAGCTCCGGCTTCCTCGCCAAAGCTCTCGGAAAACCGCCGCACCAGGTCCTCAAAGATGTAGCCGCAGTCAACGGCACTGATCTTGTCCGGGCCAAGATATCCCTTCTCAGTGCCGAACTCCTTGATAACGAGGTAGAGGGTGTTGCTCTCTACCATCCGCTTGATGATGTTGTCAAAGTCGAACTTTGCCAGCACATCCTGTGCGTTGGCAGAAAAGCCGGACAGGTAATCCCGGAAGTTGGACTCAATGTTGTCCGGGTCTGCCAGCAGGGTCTCGAAGGTGAAGCGGCTGGTGTTATAGAACTGGTAGCCGGAGGCCTTCTGCAAAAAGCCGTCGATGACCTGCAGCTTTTTCACCTTTTCGTAGGTGTCCAGCACTGCCTGATGGGTGGGCAGCAGGCAGTCGTGAAACCGCTTCACCACGGTCATGGGCAGAATGACCAGACCGTACTCGTGGGGCTTGAACGGCCCACGCAGCATATCGGCTACGTTCCAGATCATGGCGGCTTTTTCGGCAATGTTGGCACCTACGGCGGTGATCTTATCGTTTGGCATACGTTGCTCCTTATTTTTTGTGATAGGTGGACATCCTGATTTTACAACAATGGGTGTCCTATAAATTGGATGGCAGGACGTTTTTTCAGAAAAAATGATTTTTACACCTATTCTACCACGGATTTTGCGGAATGACTATATTTTGCCAAAAAGAAATGCCCGCCTGAAAATCAGACGGGCGGTGGAGAATCAATATGGAGAATTCTTAATCTTCGCACAGAAGGCCGTTGCTGTGCATGAATTCAACAAAGTTGAAGATGATTTTGGCATTTCTTTCCACAATATCAGATTCAGTGAAATCTGTAGCCGTTGCAGCAAGAACAGTTAATTCTTCGATTTTTGTTCCTTCCTTTCTCTGCTTTCTGTTGTTTTCAAAACCTGTGTAGTACTTTACTTTATCGCTAAAGCGATAGTCAGAGGCACGAATATTGATTCGTTTTTCTAACAACGCCTTATTTCCGAGGCTTTCGATATTTCTCGGATTGGAAAGTGAATGCTCTTTTTCCTGGCGGCTGCGTGCATAGATGTGTTCAATTTCCAATACGCTTTCAAGCGACAAAAGTTTCTGATGTGAATTCTGAAATGCCCACCAAGTCAACATTGCTTTTGTAATAGCTCGATTATTGCTGAACGCATAGTTGTTGAAGGCATTCTGCAATTGCTGGGTATGGAACAGGTAATCCGTAAATTGAACCGGCTGTCTATTCACAAGATTGATCATCTCTGCAAAAATTGGTGTGCGAAGTGCGTTGACACCTGGATTGGTAACAGCGTATGCCCAGATGAAGGCTGTGATTTTATTCAAAAATCCGTAAAAACAATCATCATCAAGGAACCCGTTGGAATCCCGGTTGGCCATATAATACACAGAAACGAAATATGTCCACATACCGTTGGGCGCATAGTTCAATACAAAAAGCCGCCGAAGAACTTTATCGGAGAAACGTTCAACATTTTGATTCTGCACATCGTTCCAGAAATTGGCCAGATCAATCAGGTTTTCAAAGGTCTGATCATTCTTTAATAAGCTATATGCATTCCGTTCGTAGAATTTGCGCAATGCCTCTGTTGTCGAGGATTTGATTCCCTGCTTTGCACGCTCGTAATACATATACCGGGTGAAAAGCTCATCCATCGGGGTGCCGGTAAGGGGATGGAAAATAGAGTCGCACAATACCTCAAGATCTTTCCATTTCTGGATAAAAACTTCACGTTCACCCTTGGCAGAGTAGTATTTATAAAACTGCGCCTTGAAGATATCTGCGTCTGATAACGGCTTTCCTCTATCGTTCAGCGTCGAGAAGATCCGCAATGCAGTATCCTGGGATTCTGCTTCGATTGGGAGGAGGATGCAATTATTCATGATCCGGATTGGGAAGAAGGAAAACCAATCAGGGTAGGTGTTCAAAAAATCCACGATTTTCTGCTGAAAAAAGCGGTAATTGTTAGCATAGCTGCTTTTTTCGTTTTCAGAGACTTTTCCTGTTTTCAGGATGTTTAAAAATTCCCCTTTTTCTTTGTCGGTAGCAACTTCTGAGTCGATTTTCAAAGCTGATTTGTCAGGGTCACCGAATTCATCAGTCTTCCAGATACACTGCTCAATGAATTTGCTAGTTTTAACAGCCTTGTCGTTCTTCATGCTTCCATACTTTTCATAGAACGCTCGAAGCAACAACATCAATGTTGTTAGGCGTTGTTGACCATCAATGATTTCCAATTTTCCATCATCGTTTTTGAATGTGACGATCGGCCCTAGAAAGTATTCATCACTATCGCTTTTAAATTTGTCACAATCGTTATCAGGAAATGCAAATAGGAACAAATCGTCCCAGAGTGTCTGACATTCCTTCTCGCCCCAGGCATAAGGCCGCTGATAGTCAGGAATAAGAAAGTCGGCTTTCTTTTCGCTAAAGAGCGCTTTAACACTTTTCTGATCAATATTTAATTTTGACATCCAGTGCCTCCTATATGAAAGACAAAGACTTCTCTATGAAATTTGAGCAGGTTACATACGATCCGTCAAATCATCTGAAAATGCTTTAATGCCTCCACAATCGCATCCTCTTTTTCCTTCGGACACTGGGGCTGCTTGGCGTTTTCACTTTTCGCTTTGTGGTAATTCTCTCGCTCGATGATGCCATACTTCTGCTTCACCTGTGCGATATAGAGATTGGATACCTTCAACTGATGGTGCTCCCACACATAATCCCGAATCTGATCGTAAGTCGCCTTGCTTTCCGTAGCAGTCACATCCAGCTCCTCCATGTTAACGTCCACTTCGATGTGTCGCTCGACATTGAGCTTGGTCAAAAGGAGGACCGCTTCCACGTGTGTCGTCGCTAGAATCGGAACACATGGATTCAGCCTCGTTAGAAGCATGGGAACACAGAACAGCAGGGGAGTGGTTCTCCTTGCTATTCTTGCGAAGCGGCTTGAAATTCTTGCCGTCCACACTGTTTTTGAACCCGGTCTTGTAAACAAAGACAATCATGTAGGGGTCTTTGTTCCCATTACTATCATAACCGCCCACGATTACTTTTTCAACTATACTTTCAAAAATATGTCGGTCAAAGGTGTCCAGAACCTCGTTCTGTTCAAGGGTCTGCCGGAACGTGGCAACACGCTTGCGCATTGTAGATTCGGTTTCGGCTGCATCTTGCAGGCTTTCACACTCTTTCTGCAACTGCTCAATCTGACTGGACAGGTCCCAATACTTTCGGTCGTAGGTCTCCTTGTCGATGGTATCTTCAAGACGCATATCAACCAGCTTGTTTTTCTTGACTTCCAGAGCGTGAATATCTCTTTCGGCTTTCGCCAGACGCTTGCCCGCGTTGCTTTCAGAAAGAGTTTCTTCTGTCCGTTTCATAAACTCGTCCAGAACATCCTTGTTATTCTGGCACAAGAGGCGATAAGATTCTACAAAAGCCCGCTCAATCGTTCTTTCGTCAACGCCCTTGCTCTCCGGGCAGAACTTTTTTCCTTTTTTGGTGGAAACAACACATTGCCAGATAGCTTTATTATACTGTGAACTGCTATGCCAACTCCTCCTTGTCAGGGTGCCACCACAGAAACCACATTCTATCATGCAACTAAAAGCGTATTTCCGGCTGAACTTTTCACGTTTGCCGTCCACGTTAAGGCTGCGGGGCTTTGCACGCCGCCGCAAAATTTCCTGTGCGGCTTCAAAGACTTCTTCCGAAATAATGGGCTCGTGGTGCTCACGAATATAAAATTGATCTTCCTCGCCGAAGTTGTACAGACGACGTTTTGAAATAGGGTCAACGGTAAATGTCTTTCCTAACAAAATGTCGCCTTTGTATTTTTCGTTTTTGATAATGCCGATTACGGTACTGTCTGCCCATTTGGGACTGCCGCGTTTGGTTTTATAGCCTAAGTTTTCAAGTTCTTTGGCAATAACCGAACCACCGGCACCCTCCGTGTATCGCTGAAAAATGTAACGGACAACAGCCGCTTCTTCTTCGTTGATGGTGATGGTTTTGTCCGCTGGATTGTAGTCATAACCTAAACAGCCCTGAAACCCGACCAGCTCACCGCGCTGCATCTTCATCTTCAAGCCCTTTTTGACATTTGCAGAAATATTTTCGACTTCCTGCTGTGCAACAGAGCTTAAAATTACAAGGAGCAGTTCACCGTCCATAGTAAGGGTGTTGATGTTTTCTTCCTCAAAAAACACAGCCACGCCTTTATCTTTGAGCATCCGAACATATTTCAGAGTGTCAAGCGTATTTCGGGCAAAACGCGAAATGGATTTGGTAATCACCATATCCACGTCACCGTTCATACAGTCGTTGATTAAACGCCGGAAATCCTCGCGCTTTTTTACCTGCGTACCCGTGATAGCTTCATCAGCATAGATGCCGGCCAAAGACCATTCCGGCTTACTTTTTATAAGTTCGGTATAGTATTTGACCTGCGATTTGTAGCTGTTCAGCTGATCTTCGGTATCAGTGCTGACACGACAATAGGCAGCTACGCGTAGCCTTTTTTCAAAGTTTGTACGCGCTCGTGGCGAGAGCGTGTTGTGCGCTTTAATGACTTCAACATCTTTCATGCTTGACCTCCTTGTTGAATGTGTTCCTTTCATTGCGTTAATCATAACGCAAATGCAACACAAAATCAAGAGGATGGTTCGGAAACCACACGATAATCTTTCATTAAGCGCTACTTGATAAGGGAATACTCTCTATCGGTTATGAGCTTTCTTTCTAACAGCTGCTTCAAAAAAGCAAGCTGAATGCTATAACGTATCAAATTTTGTTCTTTCAAAAATATCCCCCTTTCACAAAATAAAAAATGAGCCAACGGACGGCTGCTGGCAGCAGCCCACGGGAATCTCACCCATGCATTCCTCATGCAGCCCTACTCATTGCCTGCGACGCTCTGAACGCTCGGACTTTGACGGTAAGGGAGTATCAGCCTGTCTGTATGTCATGGCCCGCAAGCAGCCGCGCTTGCATTGCGGCGTGGTGATGATCGCTCCACTTTTCAAAGAAAAGCATCGTGGCGCACCCGCCGTCCGGCTCGATACAGACAGCAACGTATCCGTTTGCCCTATGACGCACCGCCATTGTCCTGCGGGCATATTTTTCAAGGTGCTGTCCCGAAACGTGGAAAGGGTCAGACCGTTTCGGCTTTGGTTACAATAGAAGAAATCAGTTTGATTTCCAGATGGCGTTTCATGTACTCGTCTATGCACACATGAGGCTGACCGTGCTTGTCATAGAGAATGCCTGTACAGAGCTTGTTGATATAACCTCTGTAATGTCGCAAAACCTGTTCAACGGCATCGGTGTCCCCAGCGCAGGCAGAGCGAATCACCGAGAGCGGTAAAAACTCTCTACTCGTGTGTTCATAGGAGTTCATTTACGCCTAACCTCCCTCCGGCAAGTGCGCCTTTAGCTTTTTTTACAGCTCGTTCAGCGTTTTTGTCCGGTGGCGCTGTACAGCACTCCGGGACATTCCCATGAGGTCGCCAATCTCACCATCGCCCAGTTCCAGAACGCAAAACAGAATCAGAATGCTTTGTTCTTGCTTTGGCAGGGCGGCAAACGCATTGGCAACAAGTTCATTGTCGATGTGCAGATCACAGCCGTAGGATGAAAATACAAATTCTTCACTTGGATAATGGTCTACACTCGTGAGCTGCCCCAGTTCTTCCAACGAAAGAACGCTGAATGACTTTTCACGGTCAAGCAGACGTTTCTTATTTCGGTGATAGTTCCGGGCCTCATTTCGCAGCACCGCTTTGCAGAACGCATCGAATCGGTACTGTTCGCCATCGTTGCGAGGGATAGCTTCCATCTTCTCACCCCCTTTCCGTGGGGATGTTGGGTGGATTTTTCCCTTTCCGCTAATATGACACCTGAAACACCCGATTCTACCCGCTTTTTTGAAAATTTCCAAAAATATTTTTTGAAACAGATAGATTTTCAGGCGGCAATAGAAAAGCCCAGCAGACCAAAAACGGCCAACCGGGCATAATGGCAGTATGAAATGCACAGAAGCTACATTGTATAGTACACAGTAAAAGCCCTGCTGACCCTGTGCGGGAGCAAGGCTTTTTTTGATAGGTCAAAGCTAGGCGTTCGATAGAATATCAGGCGCATGGCGGCATCCTCCTATGGCCGCCATACGAACGATGAAACGCTTTGATAAGCAAAAAGAACCGGCGGCCTTGAGTTTCTCAAAAGCCGCCGGTTCAAAATGGGCGCGCGGATATGTCTGCTATACGACGGCTTTTTTTCTTTTGCCGTCGTGCGGCAGGTGTTTTTACTTTTTATTCTTTTGTGCCACATGGACGATTATGGCAACTAAAATAATTGCGGCGACCATGCCAATTAAAGGGAGCCATGTGTCGGTGATGCTTTGCAATACGGCATTCCAGTTTATATTTTCAGGCAACATAGTTTAGACCTCCAATTCTCGCTGTTCTGTGACAATACGCTTACAGGAAAGATACGTTGCAAGGAAATAACTTCCATAGACAAGCAGGAAAAGGACGATTGTCAGTCCGATATTGGTTGCGATATGGATGTTCATAAATTCTTCCACCACAGCCATTGCTTTGCCAATCAGGAAAGCAGAATACACGCCAGCGACGACTAGCGGAATGGCAAAGAACACGGCTGTCTGCACAAAAAGCGTATGATTGATTTGCCTGCGGCCTGCCCCCAGCTTTTGCAGCAAGCCATAACGATACACATTGTCGGTCGTTTCGGTAAGCTGTTTTAACGCCAGAAGTGCGGCGCAAATCAGCAAAAAGACCAACCCGATATAGCAGCAAAGGAAGCTCACCAAGGCATCAAGGCCGTAGAACGTCTCATACATCATGTTCTTTTCGGCATACCGATAGCCGTGTGTACTATCCAATCCAATCGGAATCATCTTTTGCAGAACTTCATTGGAATCTGCATCGGGTTTATATTGCACCAAAAGCACATTTACGTCTTTTTCAAGAGAAGCGGTGACAAAATCGGGAACAATCAAGGTGCCGCGGTCATTATTGCCAACCGAAGTCATAACGTATGTTTCCTGCAAAACATTATCTTCTGCACGCTGTAAAGTCGCCCCGCCAACCGTGATTTCCGGGTGGCTCTGCAATGCAGCAGCAACATACCGATACGTTCCATTGTAGTTGCAGGTCAACAGGTATTGGCCATCGTTCAGCGTGATGGGTGCTTTGTTCTGCATGGCTAAAGCACGATTCAAGTCCGAAATGGAGATTACGGAAACCTTGCTGTCAGGAACTTTTTCATCAATCGGCCAAAATTTGACTTTCTGTCCTTCAAATAGTTCAGAGTAGGTCATATCGGCCTCGTAAACACTGATTTGCTCTGTGACTTTGGCGTAGTTGCTTATGGTAATATCGTGTGCAGCGAGATAGGCAGCAATATCGCTGTCCCCATCAACAGAAACATTGGAAAGCACGTTCAAATCATAGGGCGTTGCAGATTGGGACATTTTGTTCATAGCAAGCGCTGTGCTTGCGCCAATCGACACGGCGCAGATCGTGATGGTCAGCAATCCGCATACAACCGTTACCACAAGATAATTGGTTCGGATTTTACTGCCAATCTGACGGACAAGGAACGTATTCAGACCTTTCAGGTAAAAGCATTTCCTCGCACTTGCTACTTGCATGAAAACGGCTGACAGCGAGTAGAACAGCAGAAAAGTTCCCGCGACCAATGCCGCCGCTGCCAACTGGAACAGATTATTTTCATGCGATGGCAGAACCCCGTTTTTGTTGAACAGCGCGGCAGAAATTCCGATGCAAAGCAGCGAGAGCAGGAACAGACAAACCGGCAAGATGCGGTTTTCATTCTGCATACTTTCGTTTTTTCTGCCGTCCGTCAATAGGTCAATCAATTTAACATTGGTGACAGACCGAATATTGAAAAGCATGACGATAAAAAAGATGATTGTGAAACACAACACGGTCTGGCGAAGCGCTCCGGCTGAAAACACGATCCGAAACTTTTCAAGATTGATTGCAAAAAGCCGCAATGCAATCAAAGAAAACCCTTGCGAAAAGAAAAAGCCAAAAAGCAATCCTGTGCCCAGCGCAATGATGCCAACACAAAGCGTTTCGCCTGCAAACAACCGGGAAATACGCCCTTTTTTCATGCCGAGCATCATATACACGCCTAATTCCTTTTTGCGACGTTTCAATAAAAACTGATTGGCATAAAGAATCAGAAAAGCCAGAACAACCGCAATCATAGTGGAAAGCGTAGAAAGCATAATGCCGAGCTGACGATATAAGAGCGTGCCGGTCATGCCCATATTGGAAAAAGCCGGCTGGTCAGAAATGGAATTGAACGCATAGAACAAACTGACCGAAAGCGTCAAGGTAAGAAAATAAATCAGATAGTCACGAATGTTCTTGCACACATTTCGGAAAATCAGCTTACATGTGTTCACTCTGTTCACCTCCCAAGACGGAAACTACTTCCAGAATTTTTGTAAAAAATTCTTTGCGCGTATCCGTCCCACGATGCAGTTCGTTGAACACCTGCCCATCTTTGATAAACAAAATGCGATTGCAATAGCTGGCAGAAAAAGCGTCATGTGTTACCATGAGAATCGTTGCTGAAAGCCGCTCGTTCAATTCAGTCAACATTGTCAACAACATTCGGGAAGAATTGGAATCCAGTGCGCCGGTCGGTTCATCTGCCAGAACGATGGCGGGATTTGTCACCATCGCTCTTGCAGCAGCTACTCTCTGCTGCTGACCGCCAGACATCTGATAGGGATATTTACCCAATACATCCTGAATGTTCAGCGCTTGGGCAATCTGTGGAATACGCTGTTCTATTTCACTGGGTTTAGTGCCTGCGATGGAAAGGGCCAGAGAGATATTTTCATAGGCGGTCAAGGTGTCCAGAAGATTGAAATTCTGAAAAATAAATCCCAGCTTTTTTCCTCGAAAGTCTGCAAGCTGTGCCCCGTGAAGCGCCGTGATGTCCTTTTCTTCTACATAGATATGACCGCTGGTGACGGTATCAATCGTGGAAATGCAGTTCAGCAAGGTGGTTTTGCCAGAGCCGGAAGCACCCATGATGCCGAGAAATTCTCCTTTGCGAACAGAAAAAGAAATGTGGTCGATGGCTTTTGTCAGGTTGCCTTTGTTACCGTAAAATTTTTGGATGTCATCCACCCGTAAGATCGTATCGCCCATAGGTCAGGCTCCTTTCTCAAAAGCGCCTTGCTTTTGTGCTTTTACTCTACCACAAGGAATTTTCCGATGCCATTAAGTTGGATTACATTTGTATTACCAAAATGTAAGGTTGAAAAAAGCGAGGCTTTACAGCCCCGCCGCCTGCAAATAGCTTTCCGTAGGAAAAACCATCGTCACAGTCGTTCCCTGTCCCGGAACGCTGGAAATAGAAAGTGAGATATTCATTTTTCGACATAGCCTTTGGCTCAAGTACAAACCAATGCCGGTTGATTTGGAATAACGGCGGCCGTTTTCACCGGTAAAGCCTTTGTCGAACACGCGCGGCAAGTCAGCAGCAGAAATGCCAATGCCATTATCGGAAATGAAAAGAGATACCGTGTTTTTCTCTGCTCTGGCTGAAAATTCAACTTGTAAATTATCTTTCCGATACTTGATAGCGTTGGACAGAATCTGTCCGATCACAAAGGTGCAGCTCTTGCTGTCTGCGGCCACGGGAATATCCAGTTCCTTTAGAACCGGCTTTCCACCGACCTGAATCAACGGCTTTGAGTACGTTTTTAGCGCAGCGTACACCAATGCCTGCAAGGTGGTTTTCTCCACCTTAAAGTCCTTTTCCACATCGGTACTGCGGGCGTAATATAGCACCTGCTCCACATAAGCATCAATTTTCCGCAGTTCATCGTCAATTCGCAGTGTGGTGGGATTCTTTTCATTTTCAACGATCAGCCGGGCAGAGGTGATAGGCGTTTTGATTTCATGCACCCATGAATCAAGGTATTCCCGATATTCACGGTTCTCCTGCTCTGCACAGGCAAGCTGGTCGTTCTGGTATTTGTTGCAGCACCGCAGAACGTCCACCAAAATCTGCCCCTCTAAAAAATGAGGCGGCACCATTAACTCGCCTAAAAGAGTTTTTATGTCCATCTGTTCTGTCATTTTTTGAAGCAGATTATAAAAACTCTGCTTGCGGAAAAAATCATACAGCAGCGCTGTACTGTACGCTGCAAGTAAAATCACCTCGGCAAACAGAATAAACACAGCAGGTGTTTCAATCAGCCAGAGGAGCGCAAGCAGCACGAGTGCAGCCACCAGCATACAAATCAGGGAAAAGATACGGTCAAGCAGATACTCGGATAACTTCATACGCAATACCCTAAACCACGTTTCGTTTCCAGATAGTCCGGCAGACCGATTTCGGTCAGTGCTTTCCGTAACCGAACGATGTTGACATTCAATGTGTTTTCGTCTATAAATTGTTCACTCTGCCAGAGTTCATCAATAATAGCGTCACGGGGAATAATGTTGCCCTTATTCACCATAAGCAGGCGCAAAATCCCAAGTTCATTTTTGGTAAGTGGTTTTTTGTTCCCTTGATAGCTGATTTCCGCCTTGAGCAAATTTAAGGTCAAGCCTTTGTGCGTGAGAACGATGTTGTCCTGTACTTCATAGGTCCGAGCCAGAAGTTTTTGGATTCGCGCCAAAAGGATCTGTGCATTGTACGGCTTTGCAATATAATCATCTGCGCCGATGTTCAAGCTCATCAACTCGTCAAAATCGCTGTTTCTGCTGGTAAGTACAATGATAGGAAGATTGGATTTCTGCCGGATTTCTCTGCACACTTGGAAACCATCCTGATAGGGCAGATTGATGTCTAAGAGAATCAAGTTAGCCCCTGAGGAAAGAGCAGCTTGCACAATGTGGTGAAAATCATCGCTGCTGTCGCATTGGTAGCCGTACTTTTGAAGAAGCTGAACAAGTTCCTCGCGGATTGCCGGTTCATCTTCTATAATGAAGATTTTCATGCTCACACCTCCATATTCTATTATATTTTGATTTTCCAGAGAATACAATGCTCAAACCATGAACAATAAAGTTTAGCAACAATGCGCTTTGCATCATTTCGCCAATCGTCCATGAACTATAAAATGTATATGGGTGATGCAGAATGGCGAAAATCGAGGACTGTCCCGGCTTTGAAACGTTCGGAGCGGATGTCAAGGCAGCACGAAAGGCAAAACAGCTTTCCCGCAGTGCGCTGGCTGACATGATACATTGTGACAGCCGGTATCTTGCGAACATCGAAAACGAAGGCACGCTGCCCAGCCTGCCGGTGGTGATTCAGCTGATAAAAATATGTGGTCTGCCCGTGGAGCGGTACTTCAACCCGGAACTCATGCGGGAAGAAAGTGCGGAACGTCAGCGGGTCAGCCACAAGCTGCAGCTTTGCCCGGAAGAATACTTGCCCATCGTAGAAGGTGCCATTGACGGTGCCTTACGAATCCATGAACAGGAAAAAGAGCCCGTGTGTGTCTGATTGTCATGCACGGTCATTGAGAGGATGCAAAAGCATCCTCTTATTTTTTTTTTTGCATTTTGCGGGCAAAACGGGGGTGTTGTGGTGTCATAGTAGTGGGGAAAGGTAACGTAGCAAGCATAGGGAGTGTAGCCACTCCCGGCAGAAATGCTTGCTGGGGAGTACCCCAGACCCCCAAGAAACGAGGTGAAACTATGACGAATCGAACCCGAAAAATTGTTCTGCGTGTTCCCGTGACGCCGGAGGAACAGGAACTTATCCGGCAGAAGATGGCTCTGCTGAACACACGGAATTTTTCTGCCTACGCCCGGAAGATGCTGATAGATGGTTATGTTGTCCACATCGACACCACCGACATCCGGGCGCAGACCGCCGAACTGCAAAAGATTGGTGTCAATATTAACCAGATCGCGCGGCGGCTGAACAGCATGGGGCCGCTGTACACACAAGATGTTGCGGACATCAAGGGAGCATTGGCGCAGATATGGCAATTACAAAGATACATCCTATCAAGTCAACGCTGAAAAAGGCACTGGACTACATCGAGAATCCGGCAAAGACGGATGAAAAAATGCTGGTATCCTCCTTTGCCTGCTCCTACGAAACCGCCGACATCGAATTTGAACTGCTGTTGTCACAGGCCATGCAGAAAGGTAACAATCTGGCCCACCACCTGATACAGTCTTTTGCGCCGGGCGAAACCACGCCGGAGCAGGCCCACGAAATTGGCCGACAGCTTGCAGATGAAGTCCTGCAAGGAAAATATCCCTATGTGCTGACAACGCACATTGACAAGGGGCACGTCCATAACCACGTCATCTTTTGTGCCGTGGACATGGTGAACCAGCGCAAGTACGTTTCCAACCGACAAAGTTATGCCTACATCCGGCGCACCAGCGACCGACTGTGCAAGGAACACGGCCTGTCCGTGGTAATGCCCGGCCAAGACAGAGGCAAGAGCTATGCCGAGTGGGACGCACACCGCAAGGGCACAAGCTGGAAGGCGAAGCTGAAAGCTGCCATAGATGCAGCCATCCCGCAGGCCAAGGATTTTGACGATTTTCTGCGGCTCCTGCAGGAGCAGGGCTACGAGGCCAAGCGTGGCAAGTATGTTTCGTTCCGTGCGCCCGGACAGGAACGGTTCACCCGCTGCAAAACGCTGGGCGAAGCCTACACCGAGGAAGCCATCATCGAACGCATCAAAGGGCGGTTCGTGGAGCGGAAGCCCAAAGAAAACCGCAAAATTTCGCTGCGGATTGATTTGGAGAACAGCATCAAGGCCCAGCAGTCCGCAGGGTATGAGAAGTGGGCAAAACTCCACAATCTGAAACAGGCTGCCCGGACGCTGAACTTCCTGACCGAGCATGAAATCGAAAGCTACCCGGATTTGGAAAGCCGGGTAGCCGAGATCACCGCCGCCAGCACCGAAGCTGCCGCCGCGCTGAAAGCAGCCGAACGCCGACTTGCAGAAATGGCTGTGCTGATAAAGGATGCCACCACCTGTAAGGAGCTGCACCCACTGTTGCAGGAGTATCAGCGGGCTGCTGACAAAAAGCAGTTCCGACGTAAGCATGAAGGAACCTTGATTCTCTATGAAGCAGCGGCGAAAGCTCTAAAAGAGCAGGGCTTTCAAAAGCTGCCCGACCTCTACACCCTGAAAAACGAGTATAAGCAACTAACCGAGCAGAAAAAGCAACTGCAACAGCAGTACGCCGAAATCAAACGCCAGATGCAGGAGTATGGCATCATAAAGCAGAATGTGGACGGCATTCTGCGGATAGCACCGGGAAAGGAGCAGATGCAGGAACGGTAAATCTGCACAAAATATTGTTCGGATTTTTGAATTCCAAACGCTTAGACCGGGTGGCGTTTCCGCCCGAAATCATGTAAAATAGACTTAGACAACGAAAGCGAGGAACCCTCTATGGCAGAAGTGAACGATAACAGCTCTATCCAGCTTTTTGAAGATCAGAAAATCCGCACTGCATGGGATGCAGAAAAGGAAGAATGGTATTTTGCCATCGTTGATGTGATTGCTGTTCTGACTGACAGCGCAGACCCACAGAACTATTGGCGCGTTCTAAAAAAGCGTCTTAAAGACGAAGGAAATGAAACCATTACAAATTGTAATGGTTTGAAAATGACCGCTCCTGACGGCAAAAAGCGCAAAACGGATGTTGCTAACACCGAACAGCTCCTGCGCATCATCCAGTCAATCCCATCTCCGAAAGCTGAACCGTTCAAGGCATGGCTGGCAATGGTGGGCAAGGAACGCATCGAAGAAACCATCGACCCGGAGCAAGCTATTGACCGTGCGCTTGATACCTATTTGAAGAAAGGCTACTCCGAAGAATGGATTCACCAGCGGCTTTTGGCAATCCGCATCCGCAACGAACTAACGGACGAATGGAAGAAGCGCGGAGTGCAAAAGGGCAAGGAGTACGCCATCCTGACCGATGAAATCTCCCGCGCATGGTCCGGCATGACCACGGGGCAGTACAAGCGGCTGAAAGGTCTGACAAAAGAAAATCTCCGGGACAACATGACCGATTTGGAACTTGTGCTGACCATGCTGGCGGAAGCATCTACCACGGATATTTCCAAGACTGCAAAGCCACAGACCTTTGAAGAAAACAAGCAGGTTGCCAAGCGTGGCGGCAAGGTAGCCGGTATTGCACGGCAGGCTCTTGAAGCAGAAACCGGCAAACCCGTTATTACAGAAAAAAATGCGTTTGACTTCCAGCAGCTTGTGACCGACATTGTAGAAGATGCCGCCGAACTGCCGGAAAATCCCACCGAGAAAAAAGATAAAGACTGATACATGAAAAATAGCCGGACACAGCAACCCCAAGGCCACCGTGTCCGGCTATTTCTGTGTTGACAATGGCACATTACTTTCACTGAAAACAATGTGCCATTGTTAAGCTGGCGGTATTATTCACCCGTAAAATCAAACCGCTGTCCGTCAAAGTCAACATCGGTCATGTGCTCCAACTTTGCAATGGTGCCGTTTGCCAGCCGCCGCATTTCCGTGTCCATGTCCGGCAGGGCGGTCAGCATCCGCGCCATCGTTCGGCGGCGGTCAGAGGTGTGGTACATACAGATCAAATTTTCTTCTTCCACGCTAAAATTCATGTGTCAGACCTCCATTTCATGTTGCTTGCTGCGGGCCGCTGCCTTTTTCGGGCTGGCAGCCTGTTTTGTTTCGGAAAGCTGTTTGCGGACGGAAGTGCGGGGCTTGCGAATGCACTTGTCCCGGTTCTCGTTTTTATCAATCAGCGCGTAGATGCCGAAACGGTCTTTCACGCTGGACAGGCGCAGGGATTTGTACGGCAGCATGGCAAGCAGCTGGTCCGTGTCCCGGCTGGATGCCAGTTTGGTGAAGTAGGGCGATACCTCCACCATAAAATGATTTTTGTCCGGGCTGTTGGGAGCAGCCAGCCGCTTCATATCTGCCGCGATACGCTGCGCCTCGGCCTCGATCAGCCCAGTGTGCAGTTCCGCAAGATGTTCTTTGAAATCACCGGGCCGTGCCGGTTCCCGGCCGCGCTGCTCCTGCCGGATGGCCGCTTGCAGAAGTTCCGGGTCACGGGGTTGCATTTCATACCGCACGAACTCTCCAAAATATTTGTCCGAGCGGCTGTCGAAATGCTCTTTGGAGCCAATTTCCCGCATCCCACTTTCGTAGATCAGGCGATTGGCACCTACGGGCAGAGCGGCATCCCGGATATGCTGGAAATGCTGCTGGTAGTCCAGTTCATACAGATTGCCTTGCACGGTTCCGTTGGCCGCACCGGTCAACTCCACTGCATAGGCAAGAATCCTGTCATGGGTCTGTTCACCGCAAAATTTCCATGTGTTGTAGGCTTGGGTATCTTTGAGCAGCACATCCCGTTCCCGGAAGCAGAATGTTCCAGAGGGCCGGGACAGCCACAACAGCAGCTTATCTTCCGGCTGGTCGCTGCGGGCGGCCTCCCGCAGCATTTTGATGTCAAAGGCAAAATCGCTCTGATAGTATGCGGTGTTCTGGTGCATAATGGCTTCCAGCGCAGCGATCACATCCATATTTTCAAATTTTTGCACGGCTTATACCTCCAATTCCTTTGTCTTTTCCCGTGGCGGCGATTGCTTGCTCTGCTCCTTTTTCGCAGCGTCCAGCTGTGCCCGGATGGACGGCTTTTTCGGTTTAGCTGCGCGGGACTTTTTGGCTTTCGGTGCCTTTTCCTCGGCCTTGACTGCGGCGGCAAGGTCCGTCAGTGAGATTTGTTCTCCGGCCTTTGCTTTGGCCTCCAACTCGCCCAGAGAGGGCGCATTGTTCAGCACACCGTCAATCATGTTTTCGCTTTGTTCGGTGGAAAGTTCTGCGGTGCGCAGAGGATTTTCCCGCAAGAACTCCGGCACCTGCTGGAAGCCCACACTATCGCAGTAGTGAGCGGTATTTTGTCCGTTCTGGTGCAGCACTACCACATCCGAAACGGACAGCGAGTGTCCCTTGAAATCTGCCGGATGGTCCACATTGAATGTGCGGTAGATGTCCTCCAACGTGGTGCCAGCAGTCAGCGGCGCGGCGTATACTTCCGTATAGTTGGCCTTGTCCACGGTCAAACCGGCAGCCTGCAGGCGGTCGTAGGGCTCAAAACGGTAATCGCGGGTGGAATCCTCATTGCGCAGCTGGTAGATGGAAAAGCTGTCCTGCTGCGGTGCTTCAAAGCCTGCCGCTGCGTATTCCTCTACGGTCATTCCGGCGGCCGCCGCTTCCTGCGCGATCTCGGCCTGCACCTGTGCCTTGTAATCCTGCAAGCTCTGGTCGAAGTCGGCCAGCTTGGGCGGTTCCGGCAAGTTATACTGGCCTTGGTTGAGCAGCGGGCGGCAGTCCTGCACATAGGCCACAACAGCGTTGTAATAGGCCGCCTGTTCCGGCGAAATGTTCTGTCCCTCTCGCAAAGCGGCGGTAGCCGTCTGCTCCATAGCGGAAAGATTGCAATGCTGTTTGAGGTACGGGATAAACTCGGTCAGCACCATTTCCCGCTCTGCCTTGTCCTGCTCCCATGCTTTCGGGCCTTTGTTATGCAGAACAAAATTCTTCCAGTTTTCATCTTTGGCGTAGTATTCGTGGTAGTTCTGGATGTGTTGAACCAAAGAACCCTCTCCGTCACCAAAATCCTGCCGCCCCTCGTAGTTGTCTGGCTGGCCGTTCAGGGTAAAATCAATGCGGAATGCGGTCTTGTCGTACCAGCCACCTGTGTAGCCGTCCTTTTCCCGTTCCGTGTGCTGGGTGGTGTCCAGTTCTTCAAAAACGCGGTTTGCCACGGACAGTGGCATGGTTTCGCCGTCCTGCAGCTTGTCACTTTCACTCCACAGAATTGTGACCGTGGGCTCTGCGGCGGGGTCTGGAATTTTAACGGGTGCGGGAATTTCATTCGCTTTTTCTGCTGCCTCTTGGAACGCTGCCAGCTTGTCGCCCAACAAAACTTCCGACACCTTGACTGTCTGCCCCAGCAGAGCAAGAGCTTCCTCTCCGGCATCCGGCAGGGTCAGACCGGGTGCGTCCAGTTGGCCGCCGTCCAGAGCCTTATTATCCGGGCCATACAGGGTGTAGTCATAGCCGGAATCGCAGGTCTGGATGAACAGCGTATTGCCGTTGTCCAGCGCAAATGCAGCCTCCTGTGCAGTGGAAAGTTCTGTTTCCCGCTGCTGGCGCAGTTCTGCCAGATGTTCGTCCAGTGCGGAGATCAGTTCATGGGCCGTATTGCGGATAATTTCCAGAGAGGCTTTCAGTTCGGCCAGTTCCCGGCCAGAACTCCACCCGGCCACATAGCCAAAGGAATACTCGGATGTGTCCAGCCCGTAGTACTGGCAAACAGCATAGGCCACACTTTCGGCCTGTACCTCGCGGGTGCGGCTGTCCGGGCGGTTAGTCTGTTCTGGGTCGTTCGGGTCGATGGCGTGCAGCTTGGCATGGGCAATCTCATGGATGGCTGTCTTGATGGTCTGTAACTGGCTCATGCCCTCTTGAATGGCAATGCGGTTGTCGAGCAGATGAAAGTACCCATGCGCGCCTCCCTCGATGTCCTCAAACCCGATGGGCACCGGGGAGACCTGCTCCAACGCCTTGAAAAAATCTTGATAGTCCTGCACGCTGCCGGACAGTTCATCCACCGCAACGGACGGAAGCGGTTCGCCCTCGGTCTGGCTGACATCAAACACGGACACCACCTTGAAGGCCGGAATCTGCACGGTCTTTTCTTCCGTCAGCGGCTTGCCGTCCTTGTCCAGAATCAGCTTGCCCTGTTCGTCCAGCTTTTCTGTTTTCTGCTTGACCTTGTAAGGTGCAGGAGCAAGGATTTTGATACCTTTTTCGCCTTTCTTAACGGTGCGGTGAAACGTGTCTTTCCACTTGTTGAAACCCGCCACCAGCTGCCCGCCCTGCATGGCGATCAGCAAGGTGTTGTTGAAGCTGTAATTGTGGAACTTCGCCATCGTAGTAAGGTAGGCTTTGTAGCGGTCACTGTCGAACAGCTGTTGAATGCCAGTTTCCAGCCGGTCCGTAATTTCTTTCATGCGCTCTGCGCTGTCCTTGCCATTCAGGATAATGGGAAGAACCTTTTGCGGCTGCGGCTCACTCTGGATGGGCGTTGGGATGTTTGCTGCATCCCGCAGGATTTCCGGCGCAGGAAGGGACAACACCCGGTATTCCTCTGGCACAGGCTGGCCCTCGTAGACTTTCTGCCATTCGTCCCCGCTTTTGACAAGGTAGCCATACTCGGTAAACACGCCCTGCTCCTGCTGGGCCACATACCGGCCGAACTGCGCCGTGTCGATGCCGCCTTTCCATTCTTCTGGCATATCCACCATGCCGGAACGGTTCAGATAGTAGTCACCCAGCTGGGCAGGCCCGCGCACATCCGGCAGATACACATAATAGTCCACGTTTTCGGGAAAGTCGGTGATTCTCCCGATGCTGGAAAGCTCACTCTGCGGGGCTTGCAGGGCGGCGTTCAGCTCTGCGCGTTCCCCCGCAGAAAGCGTTTCCAGCTGTGCGGCCAGAAAGTTCAGCGCGTCCACATTGGATGCCAGTACCATGTTGTAGGGAATCGCAAAACGCTTTTCTTCCTCGGCAAAGTAGCCGGAAATGAAAAGGCCCTGCGGATTATCGGACGAAATGCCGATTTGCCGCAGGGCCGCTTGTACCTGTTCGGTTGTAGTGGGCAGGTCCAGCCAGACGCCATCCCTGCCTTGCTGCTGCTGCTGATTTTGCAGCTGGATGGAAAATAATTCGCTCATTTGGTCACACTCCTTTTTTGCTATCCTACGGATAGAGCGAGCCGGTTATGGCAAAATGAATGCTTCACCTTACCATAACCGGCCCTCGTAATTTTATTATGAACTTATCCGGAATCTGTTAAAGGGACATATAAATATACCCATACGACTTTTCAAGCCGTTCAGGTGGAATTGTGATATTGGAATTTGCAAGAATTTCGCCAAATTCTTTTAGACCTGCCATTACCTGATCCGAAAGAAAGTTTAAATAGCTTTCAATTGTTGTGAACTCCGACCCTTTATACCAAAAATCTGTTAGAGAATCATTTTCTTTCAAATCTTTTCTAGTGATTTCCCAACAGGTAGTGCGCAAAGGCCTGTATTTATCACAAGCCTTTAGATAGCGTCCGACATCTTCATCTTTTAAGTCATCAAACGGAAAATGAAAAGAGCTAGTGTATTCAGACAATGGGACAGATTCCATTTTGAGCTGTTTTAATCGCGTTAATGTCCATTTGTCTGCAATTATATCTGTAAATTCATTCCACGTCATCAAACGTACATTTGAAAGGTTTGCAGCCTCAATCGCACCGGATTGGAAGCCAGCTTGTGAAATCAAAAGACCTAATGATGCACCAGAATCTTGTACAACCGTTCTGAATGCGTGAACTTTTTCTTTTGGAACTGAAGAATTCCAAAATTTGCATTCACACACAATTCTTTTAACCAATTCATCAGGAGATTCGACCAAAACATCGACTTCCACTTTACCACGGACGGTATCAATTGTACAAGGGCTAACTGCTCGATATCCCGATTGATTTAGAAGCAGCGCAACATCATCCTGCAACTCTTTCCAAGTAGCTGGACATCTATCTGTAAATTTCATTACGGCATCTCCCTGCAAAGTTCCTTTAGTTAAGTTTATTTTATCACATTATAGAATCCCTCGCAATTCGGTAATTGACGTACTTGCCTCCCGTATCAGCCAGAAGCACCGTTGCATCATAGGTTTTGCCTGTCTTTTCGGAATAGAGGCCCTTGACCTTTGCCTTACCGTTTTTGAGCAGAGCAGCGGCGATCTTCGGTGTGAACGCCTTTTTGCGCTGCTCAAAGAAGCGGTCATTCTTCCACATCACGAACTGACAGCTACGATTCCCGCAGTAGAAGTTTTTCTTGCCCTCATAGACGTTTTCACCACACCGGGGACACTTGCCGATAATAACCCGTTCCGACTGGAACAGGTTTTGCTTATCTGCACTGATACAAGAATAGGTCTTGACCAGCTGGCGCACCTGCGCTTCAATTTCGGCCATGAACTCGTCCGCGTCTGCATTGCCCTTGGCAATCTCAGTCAGGCGGTTTTCCCATTCGGCGGTCAGGGCGGGAGAGGTCAGGCTCTCCGGCAGAACCACCGCCTGATTGATGCCGTCTTTGGTGGGGACAAGCTGTTTGCCCTTGCGCTGCGCAAAGCCCATTTGCACCAATTTTTCCAGAATCGCGGCGCGGGTGGCGGGTGTGCCCAGCCCCTTGCGTTCTGCATCTTCCGGCATATCCTCGGCCCCTGCCCACTCCATTGCCGACAGGAGCGTATCTTCTGAAAGCTTTTGTCAAGGGGGTGCGTGGATATTTTTCATATTACTTACGCAGATTCTCTCTCTGCTTCTGCCTGAATAATGCGTTTCAATCTGTCCTCAGCAGTCAAACCGCTACTATGGTCAAAAAACACTTTGACTTTATAATTTGTTTTGCCTTGCTTAATCACAAAAACTCCATCCGGTTTGTTTTTCTCCGAATGGTTATTTGGGGTGGGTAGTGTACTGTTCACGATATTTGTCATACGATATTCCTCCTAATTAAATGAAAAAAGCCCGACAAGGAAAGGTCTGACAACGAAGTTCCGACAACGGACATCAGAAAACCTTTTTTCTTTATCGGGCGATACTATCTTTTTACTATTTCCTTTTTCTTTATAATATTGATTGTCATGGTTGTCAGAGAGGGAAAAGTGCCGCAATATCAAGACTTTCGGGATTTTCGCCCGACAACCAGACCGACAACCGGCTCGACAACCGAAACGACAACGGGCTTTTATTTTTGCTTCAACCATTCTTCCGGAAGTCCTAACTGTTCCATTTCCTCTGTCGGGATTTCTTGAAAACCATCCATGCTGTTGTCAGGCTCGTTGTCGTTCCTGATACGCTCCCAGCCTTTTTGTCTGCGGTAAGGCTCTGGAAAATACCTCGGATTGCTAAACGCCCTCCAGCCTGTGATGGTGTTATTCATAATGTCATTGATCTCTCGCAGTTCCCATTGTTTCGGTTCGTCATAATCATGCCCCAGTGCTTCCTTATAAAGCTGTTTGGAACAGACCATGCTGCCGGAATAGCGTTCCAGATAGTCTAAAATCTGTCCTGCCTTTGTGTCCTCCGGCATAAAATCCTTTTGGTGGGCTTTCAGATAATCGTTCATAGCCGGACTGAATCTCAGACGGAAATTGCCGCTTCTGTAAATCTCCATAGCTTCTGCCCACATCTGATTGATATACTCTCTGGAAGCCTGTTCATCCGCCAAAATATGAACCTCAGCCCTTTCAGGATAGACCATAACCGGAACGAAGCGGCGGTTGCCTGTTCGGTCAAGGGGAAGAAAGTCAAGAGTATTAGAAGAACCTCCAAACACACATTGTCGTTTTCTGTCTGCCGGATGTGTTTCATACGGTATCTTATAGGTTTCCTTTTGGCGGCTCAGAAAGGACTTGATTTCTTCAATGCTCTTAGCGTTGGCGGTTGCAATCATTTCCGACATTTCAATAATCCAATGCCCCTGCATTTTGCGGTACACATTTTCATCATCCAGCTTTTTCAAGTCATCAGAGAACCAGTCATCATTGACCGCAAGCAAACGGAAGAAAGAGGACTTTCCAGCTCCCTGACCGCCCACAAGACAGAGCATAACCTCAAATTTGCACCCCGGCTTAAAAGCTCGTGAGATAGCACCCAGCAGAAACAACTTCAATGCTTCATAAGTGTAATCATCTGTATCAGAACCGAGAAAACGGTGCAGACAGAAGCGTATGCGTTCCGTTCCGTCCCATTGCAGGGCATTAAGAAAATCACAGACAGGGTGGTAACGGTTTTCGTTGGCAATAACCGCAACTGCGTCTATGATTTTCTTCTCTACGGTCAAACCATAGTTTTCTTCAAAATATAGGAGCAGATATTTCACATCCACATCCGTCAATGTCGGGCTGTCACGATACCAGCCGAGGGACTTCACAATGTCGATTCTTTCGGTCAGAAGATTTTTTCGGATAGCCCCTTTCAAAAGTGGGTCATATTGCAGAACACGCTTATAATTTGCGGCAGTATTATAAACCTTACCTTTCGGGTGGCATATTCAGACTTCATGGCAGATGATAGACTGCAAAGCAGGGTATCGTCTGGCGTGAAGTACACAAGGGGTAGGGAATGCAATTCCCGTAGGGGAGTGTAGCTCCCCTGTATCAGCGGAACGCTGATATAAGCCCTCGGCAGAGCGCACACACCTGTAAAGGTGTATAAGTGCGCCCTTGTCAAGCAAGGGAGATTTAATTCTCCCCGTTTTCTTCCCCGATTTTCCGTAAATGCTCCTGCGCCTGTGCGGTCTGAAAAGCAATCTCCAACAAGTCTTTTATCTGCTCGTTGCTGTACTGCTCCGGTTTCTCCAACAGGCTTTCCAGTATCGCCCCTCGCTCAATAAGGCGGTGCGTCCTTGCCTTGCGTTCTGCGTCTTTTTTCTGATTGAGAAGTTTCCGCTTTCTGTTCTGCAACTGCCGGATTTCTTCTTCCGCTTTTGCAATCTTTTCTTCAATGTCTGTCATGTCAAAAATCTCCTTTCTGATTTCGGGCATAAGAAAAGCAGGAAGTCCGTTTCGGGATTTCCTGCTCGGTGGTGCTACTGCAAGGGTAGCGGTTATTCCGTTATATGTTCCTTTGGTTTTTCTATTATGTAAGATTGTAGGCTTGTTTGACAGCCGTTTTTTTCGTAAAATGCTTCTACACCCGGCTGTGCGCCAAAATACAACATGGTTGGGGTGTTCTCCTTTGCAAGTTCAAGAAGTTTACTGCCTACGCCTTGTTTTTGATACTCTGGAAGAACAAGTAATTCTGTAATTGTTCCAAAAAAATATCCGTCTGTAAGAATACGCAAACACCCTACAAGTATTTTATTATCATACGCTGTAATATTCAGCGTTTTAGATAATGCGGCTTGTGTGCGCTCTATATCATAGTCGCCTTTCCATATTTGGTTGACAAAGGGAATGAAAGTTGAAGCAACAAGTTTTATATCGTTTACTTTATATTCCATTTTGTTCCTCCATTAAGCATAATATTGCTTTTTTCAAATCAGTAACAAATTGCGCTTGTTGTTTTTTTAGATAGGATTTGACAAAAGGTTTCATAAAGAATTTTTTCGCTGTTACATACTCTGTGAAATCAATCTCCGTTTCATTATCTTTGGAAATAAAAAGACCAACCCAGTGTCCTTTCATGTTGCTGTTTTCCATGTCAAATTCCCAACGCTTATATGGTTCTGTAATAGTGATTGTAAAGGTGGTCGGATAGCCCTCTTTGGTATATTCGATAAACCGCTTGTCGCTTATGACTTCTGTTTTACTCAAATCACTACGCCATGTGTAATTTTCAACCTCTGTAACAACTTTCCATACGCTATGAATATCACAAGGAATACTGGCTTTAATATTTGAAGTTGCCATTTTTAACACCTCCGCACAAACTCCGTTTTTAATATCTTTATTTTACCATACCTCGCTCGTGTTTCCTATCCCTATTCAACAAGGACAATCAGCTTTTTTCTGACTGCCCCTGTCTGTACTCTCGCCTTATCTGTCTATCCTGAAATTCTCCACGACAGCATGAATTAAGCGGCGTTCCATGAAGTCTTTTTTATCTGTGTCTATCCCGTAGTACACAAGCCCCCTTTCGTCGTAAACTGTCTTGATACATTTGTTGCGGATATAGCTTTCATAGGTTTTCAGCACCGTTTGAATGGCGGCGGCTTCTCCCTGTGTAGCGGCTATGATTACCTCAACGGGAAGATAGCGGTCTTTGTATTTTTTACTCATGGCGGCGCACCTCCATTTCTGACCGTATCTGCCGGACAGCCCTCATTTTGTGGTAACTGATTTTTCCGGCATTACAGCCGTAGAGGGCGGCAATCTCTTTGTTCTTAAAGCCTAAGAAAAAATACAGTAAGATGATTTCCTGCCTGTATGGGGTAAGCCGTTCTATGGCGTGTCCTAACGGCTCGCTCTGCACCTCTACAAGCCATTCCCTCACTTGGAAACGGTAAAGCATACAAGGGTAGCGGTCTGTGGTGCTGACCTCGGCTAAATCCTTTTCCAGTAGGGAAGAAAAGGACACTTCATGCTCCATGCGGCGGCGATTGGCGTGATAATAGCTGATAGAAGCATATTTTAAGACTTTCGTACAGTATGCGTCAAACTGGCGTTGTAAGATTTCTATGTTTTCATTCATTTTGATTTTCCTCCTGTCTGTTCGTGTGATAGTTATGCAAAGCAGACAGGAGAGGTGGCGAACGGCACTTGACCGCTTTTTTTTATTAGCTTCATGTTCCTGCACCAGACTTTCGGTTTCCGTAGTCCTAGACTTTCGATTATCGAAGTTCAAGAGTTTTGATTTCCGAAGTTCAAGAGTTTTGATTTCCGAAGTTCTGGAATTTCGTTTATCGAAGTGTATAAGACTGATTATATCAATACAAGTATAACAGACTTATCTATCAATCCTATCCTTTCCTTTCCCAAACCCTTTCCCTCCCACGCCTACCAGTCATAAAGGGAAGTATCGTCCATGAAGTTCTTGACATAGATAATGTTCGGCTTTCCTAAACCCTGCCGAACACACTCAATCAGCCCGATACCTTTCTCGCTGTCTAACTCTGCAAACAGCTTCACAATCTTTTCAGTGCCGCATTTCAACCGTTCCCTTGCGTCCTCCAGTGTGAAGTAGATAAACACACGCCCGTCCTTATCCGTCCAGCCGTTTTTCATGGAAAGCTCCATGCGGTCTATCAGCATACCATACAACAGCTTTGCGTCTGTGGAGAGGGCTTCAAAGCGTTCATCAGAAAACAGCAGCTTCGGTATGCGGTAAAAGGCGTACTGCTCGGCGGCTCTGCCGTAGAAGTAAGGAAAACTCATGCAATCAATCCTCCTTTCCCACCTCAAACAGCGCAAACGGCATAATCAAGAGGTAGATATATCCTAATACCTTTTGCGGTTTCCGGCTTCTTAAAATGCTATTGGAATAGGGGGTGTGAAGTGCAGAACGCCCCCAAAACGCCCTCATTTGTCTGTCCTCTGCAATCTCTGTTTTGCCTGTTCTTTCTGCTCCGCTGTGAGCGTGACGGTCTTTTCCTTTGACCGCAGGCTGATAAACCGCTTCGGCATGGAATAGGTCTTGCTGACTTCATCAGCCTTGACGCACTGATAACACTGTGGATTTTTCTCCACCAGTTTATCCAGTTTCCGTTTCCATACGGGGTCTGCGGTGTAGATACTGGCGGTGTCCTCTGCGGCGTTCAAAAGGATAATAGTTTCTTTCTCATATCGGCTCAATCTCATATCTGCTCCTTTCCGGCAAGAGAAAAGACACTCCCTAAGAAGTGCCTTTCCTGCCTGTCATGCCCTGTCCGGCGGCAGTTCCACCTGCCCGACAAAGTTAAAATACACATCAATTTTCTGTTTCCTGTCTGTCCTGCCGCCTGTGGCTTCATGGACTACCACCTTTTCTATAAACTCATTCAGCATAGGGGTGGTAAGTTCCGTAAAATCTGTATATCGCCGCACAATGGCTATGAATTTATCGGCTTTTGTGTTGTCCTCATCAAAGCTGTCAATCTGCTCCTGCAAGTCCTCAATCTCGGTTTCCAGTGCGGTCTGCTCCCTGTCATAGTCGGCTAACAGCCGTTCAAAATGCTTGTCGGGTATCTTGCCTGTGGCGTTGCCCTCATACAGCTTCTTGATTAGGGTATTCAGTTCTTCGTTGCGCTCGGTGGCTTCTGCAAGCCGCCGTTTCTGTTCCCTCTGCGTTTCTGCCATTTGGACGGTAGAGGTCTGTTGTACCTTGTCTATGAAAGCCTGTTCGTCCTGCCGCACATAATCGCTGACCTCCCGTATTGCCGTTAAAATCAGTTCCCACAAAACGGAAGTCTTGATAAAGTGCATGGTACAATCCTTTGTTCGCTGTCGGTAACTGCCGCATATATAAGCGTCGTCTGCGTCATACTTCTTTTTCTTTGTGGGGCTTGGCTGCCGGTGCGTCATTTTACTGCCGCAATCGGCGCAATACACAAGCCCTGTCAAGGGGTGGGGTGGTCTGTTATAACTTGGCTTTCTGACTGTTTTCCGTAGCTTCTGCGCTAAATGCCATGTTTCTTCGTCCACAATGGCAGGGTGGGTGTTCTTGAAAATCATCAGTTCGTCCGGCTCTGCCTTGCGCCGCTTCTTGGTCTTGTAGCTGACGCTGATTGTCTTTCCCAGTACCGTATGCCCCATGTATTCCTGCTTTTCAAGGATATAGGAAACGGCGGTAGCAGACCAGAGATAAGGATTTGTAAAGCCCCTGCTGTGGTCATTTTCGGGGCAATGGATTTTTGCGTAGGCTGACGGTATCAGCACCTTTTCAGCGGTCAAAATGTCGGCTATGGCGGTAATGCCTTTCCCCTCGATTACCATTTGATAAATCCGGCGCACAACGGCGGCGGGTTCTTCATCAATGATTAGCTTCTGTTTATCTTCGGGGCTTCTCAAATAGCCGTAGGGAACGCTTGGGGAAACACGCTTGCCGTCCTGCATACGGGATTTGAAAACTGCCTGTATCTTGCGGCTTGCGTCCCTTGCATACCATTCATTCATAATGTTTAAGAACGGGGTAAAATCGCTGTCCTGTTGGTTTGCGCTGTCTATGCCGTTATTGATAGCGATAAACCTAACTCCCTTTTCTTTGAACATGACTTCGGTATAAAAACCGACTTTCAGATAATCACGCCCAAAGCGGCTCATATCCTTTACGATAACTGCGCTCACATTTCCGGCTTCAACCTCTGCAATCATGGCTTGGAAGCCCTCACGCTCAAAAGTTGTTCCGCTTACTCCGTCATCTGTGAAGTGCCGGATAGGGGAATAGCCGTTTTTATGGGCGTAGCTTTCAAGAAGCTGTTTCTGATTTTTGATACTGTTGCTCTCACCTACAAGTTCATCATCTCGGCTTAAACGCTCGTACAAGGCTGTGAACTTCATAGTCTGTGTTGCTGTCCTCATGCTCTGCACCTCACTTTCTGTGGCTTTATTTCCTCTGTCCTTAACAGATTAACCCTTTCGGGTCTGTGACCACGAATGAGGTGGGATAGTCGGAAGTGGGAAAACATTGCATGAGGTTGGGCTTCACATAGAAGCGGGTCTTGCCGCTGCCGGAGCCGCCGATCACAAGCACATTTTTGTTCCGGGCCGTCTTGGGGTCTTTGGGCCGCCCGGTCATGGTCAGGCGTTCGGTCTGGGTCAGCAGGATGTTGTTTTCAAACTTGGGGTCGATGTACGGGGCAATGTCTTTGGCGGTGCCCCACCGGGCAGAGCCGTATTCTTCACCCTTGCGGTACTTCTTGGCATTCTTGCCTTTGCTGTACACAATGAGCCGGACAGCCACCGCTCCAACAACGCCCACGCACAAATCAAACGGATGCAGGCTGGGCAGCGGGCTTGCAAAGGCGACAGAGATGCCGCCCGTCAGGTGGAGCAGCTTTGCCGAAGCATCCGCGCCCGCCGCCAGACGGTACGCCTGCCCGCATTTGGCGAACAGGTACACGAACAGCAGATACGGCAGATTCAGCACCAGCAGTTTTTTCAGTTCAGGCTTCATCGCTCTAACCCCCTTTGCTTAATTTTTTCTTTAGCGCGTTTCGGCTGCTGGGCCGCTTTCTGCTTGGCTGCTGTCAGCACCTTGCGGATGGAGGGCCGCTGCTCCTTAGTGAGCGTTTTGGCCGTAAACTCCCGGAACGCCTGTTCCAGATTGTCCGCATCCTTGGCCTTGAAGATCACGATGTAGTGGGGCGGCTGGGTGGTCTTGTCCTTGCGTAAGGTGAAGTCCACGCCGTACTTCTTGGCGCAGGGTTTGAATGCCCCGACGTTCGCCTCCGTGACTTCAATATTGGTCAGAGCCGCGCCGTGAGCTTTCAGCTGTTTCAGGCTTTGCTTGCCATGATGCAGCTTTGGTCCCTTGGCCCGGTGCTGCAAATATTTTTTCAGGGCAGCTTGCAACGCTTGGGCGGTGAGTTTGCCCGTTTTCATGGACAGGGCAATAGTTTTCTGGGTGACTTCTTCCTGCAATATGAATCCCTCCTTGTTGCAGAAAATTCAGAGCGGCAGCTAGGGTGGAACCACCAGCCGCCGCAGGTAAAGGGTTCTCATGGGTGGGTACTCCTTTCGGTCAGGTGTTGGGCGGGCGGCCCCAATCGGGCTGCGCCATATCGTGCGCCACAAGGGACGCATAGTAGCTGTTGATGGTGCTGGGGGCGTTGAACAGCATGGCCCGCAGGTATTGCTTGATGTTGCGGACTTTGGTGGTGTTGTCCCGCAGGCAGTCCATGACGAACTCGATGTGATGGCTGTCCAGCTTCAAGAATTTCGCCTTGACCAACTCTGCCGGGTAATCGTCCCCGGCCACCCGGATGGACTTGCGGGAAGTGCAGACCGTTTCCAGCAGGATGTCCACGATCTCGTCCAGCTGCTCCCGGTCTATCCGGGGATTCTGGATGAGGGTGTCATACTCGATGTTCTCCAAAATCAGGTCCCGGTAGATTTGATAGGCCGCTTCCTTTCGGCTTCCTGTCCGTTCCGGCGGCGGTGCCGCTGCCTCGTTCTCGTTCAAAGGCAAGGGGTTTGGGGAATGGATAGGAATGGAATCGGTATTTAATCCCTCTTTCTTTTGTTTTTCTGTAATTAGTTTATCTTTATTTAATTGCATTGGATTTTCCAACGTAGGGTTTTCCTGCGTGGGATTCTCCAACGTTGGATTTTCCAATGTAGGTGAAACCGATGCAGGAACAGGCTGCGGCAGCTCGAAGATCACATAGTCTGCACCGCGCAGCCGTCCTTTCTCGTCCCGTTCTCTGGAACGCTGGATGTAGCCTGCCTGTTCCAGTTCCCGGATAGCCTGCCGAATCGCGTCTATGCTTTCCCGGTTGATACGGGCCAGCCCTTGCAGGGTGTAGTCCCAATCTTCCGGCAGGGAGAGCATTTGGGAGAGTAAGCCCTTGGCTTTCAGGGACAAGGCCCTGTTCCGCAGGTGGTGGTTTGACATGACCGTGTAGCCGCTGTTCTTTTCTACCCGAAAAACTGCCATTTCACGGATGCCTCCTTTCTGTTTTTGGGCAAAGAAAAAGCCGCAGGCTTTTTGTGAAAGTCTGCGGCTATGCCGATTGTTAGATATTCAATTCTTTGTGTTTCCGCACTCCATATCAATTACCACCGAAACGGTGATGTGATTTTCAATGCGTTTATTGCGGAGTTTATCGCCCTCGCCATCGAACACAACATGACGAGAAAACAACGTAAAGCGGATGATTTCCACTAGATTCCTCTTTGTAGCGAAACTATCGCTTCCACATGCCTTGTCCTTGGGAACAAATCCACGGGCTGAACCTTTTCCAGCGTATACCCCTGTTCACACAGGAACTTAGCATCGCGGGCGGCGGTGGAGGGGTTGCAGCTGACCATGACGAGGGTGCGTGGGGCCATCTGGACAATGGCAGTCAGGGTGGCGTTATCGCAGCCTTTGCGCGGCGGGTCCACCACGATCACATCGGGGTGGGCACCCTCGCTGGCAAGGCGGGTCGCGGCTTCGCCGGCGTCCATGCAGTAAAAATCGGCTTCCTCCGGGGGCAGGCCAAGATGCGCAGCAACGGTTTTGGCACCTTCCACTGCCTGCGGCACAACCTCAACGCCGACCAGGCGGCGGCAGTGCGGCTTCATCGAAAGGCCAATGGTGCCCATACCGCAGTAAAGGTCCAGCAAAAAGTCATCCGGCTGCAGCCGGGCAAACTCTTTCGCCTTGGCGTACAGCAGCTCGGCAGCGGGGGTGTTGACCTGATAAAACTCGTGCACACCCATCTGGATGGGCACTCCGGCCAAAGTATCCTCAATCACGCCGGGGCCAAGCACGGTGCGGGTATCCCGCCCTAAAATCACGTTGGTGCGGGCGGTATTGCGGTTGATCAGCACGGTGGTCAGCTGGAACTCCTGCTGCAAGGTGCGGCAGATCTCGGCTTCGTTGGGCAGGCCGTTGCCGTTTACCACAAAGCACAGCAGGCGCTGACCGCTGTGCCAGCCCTGGCGCATATACAAATGGCGCACGCGGCCCTTGCCGGTTTCCTCGTCATAGGGGGCAATGCCGTTGGCTTCCAGTAACGCACAAGCCCGGCGGGCCAGGGCGTTCATCCACTCCGGCTGCAATTTGCAATCGGGGCAGGGGACGATACGGTGGGTGCGCCCGGCGTAAAAGCCGGTCACGACATGGCCATCGGCATCCAGCCCAACGGGCAGCTGGACCTTATTGCGGTAGTGTGCGGTGTGGTCCGTCAGGGCGAGAACGGGCGAAAACTCAAAGCTGCTTACATCAAAGCCGCCAAGGCGGGCAAAAGCATCCCGCACAAAGCCGGTTTTCGCCTCGCATTCCGTAGCATAGCTCAAATGGCGCAGGCCACAGCCGCCGCAGGGAGTGCACACGGCACAATCCGGCGCAACACGGCCGGGGCCGGGGACTAAAATCGCGTCAATGCGGCCGAAAGCATAGCTTTTCAATGCCTTTACAATGCGGCAGCGGATCACATCCCCCGGTGCCGCGCCGGGCACAAAAACGGCCTGCCCTTCCACATGGGCAACGCCGCTGCCATCGCTGGAAAGGCTTTCGATCGTGGTTTCAAAAATCTGATTTTTCTTCAAAGACATGGTTTGCTCCGTTTGCTCTAATGTTATGGCAAATATATCAGTCTGCCGGTAAAAACTGAGCGGCAGCACCAAAAAGCAAGGTGCTGCCGTATGGTGGGACATTGTGTGGAAATGGCTTATACCAGCCCCAGCTGCGGGTCTTTTTCCAGCGCGGCAAGGTACTTGCTGGGGGGAACGCCTTTGACCTTTTTGAACACGCGGGAAAAATAGAACTGGTCAAAAAAGCCGACGGAGACCGCGATTTCGGCGATGGAAAGCCCGGTGTTTTTCAGCAGGGAACACGCTTCGCTGATGCGGTAGCCCGTTAAATAGTCAATCGGGCTTTGGCCTACATTGGACATGAACACGCGGTACAGATGGCTGCGGCTGACCCCAACCGCCTTGGCGATGTCATCTACCGAAATATCATGGGAATAGTTGAACTGAATATACTTGATAGCGGCCAGCACATACTGGCTGCTGGAAGACGGCGTGTTGGGCATGGCTTCGCGCGCTTCCTTCATCAGCTGGGCCATGAACAGGTACAGGTAGCCGGTCATCAGGGCTTCGCACTGCGGTTCCGGGCCGCGGGCCAGGTAGATATTATAAATGGTTTCACGGGTGCTTTGGGGGTCTTTGCAGTGGTGCACGGGCTGCACATCGCTGAACGGGGTCTGCTGCACCAGCTTGTTGGCGCAGGCACCGTTAAAGCCGACCCAGTAATATTCCCACGGGTCGGTTTCATCTGCCGCATAGGTGATGAGCTGGTTGGGTTTGGCGAGGAAGAGATCACCCTCCTGCAAATTATAGGCAGCGCCGTTGACCTGATACACACCTTTGCCCGCAACAACAAGATGGATCAGGTAATGGTCACGCACACCGGGGCCCCAGGTGTGGCCCGGCTGGCAGTATTCGTGGCCACAATTAAAAATGGAAAGCTCTACATTATCGGTATAGTTCTGCTTATAAGATTGCTTTGCGATGGTCGGCATACCAAATCCCTCACTCTTGCAAAATCTGGTTGTAGTTCGCCATTCTGCTCCCAAAACAGGGCCCACCGCAGCAGGCCGGAACAGGATGAAGCATATTTTTTACCATTATATCAGAAGATTCATCAAAAGTCCATAATCGCGTTGAAAAAAGATGTTTACATCCTGCTAAAATTTGTTATACTGAGTACAAGAAGCCGTGATACTGGCCTAAAATGCGCTGCATAGCTAAAAAGAACGCGCGGTTTTTGTGCATATTTTACAAGGGACAGCCAAACGAAGAAAGGTGTATGAACGATGGCAACGAGTGCGGAACTGAAACAAAATATCTTGAACGGCGGTTACGACCAGGCTTTTGCCAAGCTGTATGGGGCAGACACTGCTACTGTGGCAGCCCAGCGTGTCCGTTATGTGGATATGATCGACCATTTTGAAGAAAACTTTGGCACGGGCCGCACAGTGTGTTTGTACTCGGCACCCGGCCGCACCGAGATCGGCGGCAACCATACCGACCATAACAACGGCGTGGTGATTGCAGCTGCCGTAAACCTGGATATCATTGCTGTGGTTGCCAAGAATGACGAGAACGTTGTACGCGTGATTTCCCACGGCTTTGGTAAGATCGACGATGTGAATCTGCGCGACCTGACCCCGCAGCCCGTTGAAGCAGAGCACAGCGCCAGCCTGATCCGCGGCGTGGCTGCCGGCATTGTGAAAGACGGCGGCAAGGTGGGCGGCTTTGACTGCTACACCACCTCTGACGTTCTGGGCGGTTCCGGTTTGTCCAGCTCGGCTGCCTTTGAGGTGTGCATGGGTGCTATCTTCCGCGGCGAGTACAACGATAATGACATGAAGCGTTTCGACCAGGTCAAAAACGCCATGATCAGCCAGTATGCTGAGAATGTTTTCTTTGGCAAGCCCTGCGGCCTGATGGACCAGACCGCCTGCGCCGTGGGAAAGGTCATCACCATCGACTTTAAGGAAGTGGGCCATCCGGTCGTGCGCGAAGTTCCGTTTGATCTGGCAGCCAAGGGCTTTGCACTCTGCATCAGCGATACCAAGGGCAGCCACGCTGACCTGACCGATGATTATGCCGCTGTGCGCCGCGAGATGGAGAGCGTTGCCGAATTCTTTGGCAAAAAGGTTCTGCGCGATGTGGACGAGGAAACCTTCCTGAAAGCCATCCCCGAAGTGCGCAAAGTGACCGGCGACCGCGCCGTGGTGCGTGCCATCCATTTTTATAATGACAGCCGCCGCGCCGGGGAAATCTATGAAGCCATCAAGGCAGATGATTTTGACCGCTTCCTGCAGCTGATCATTGAGGGCGGCCATTCCAGCTTTGAGTTCAACCAGAACGCCTACAGCATCAAGAACCCGCAGGAGCAGGGCGTGCCTTTGGCATTGGCCATCAGCCAGAAGGTGCTGAACGGCCGCGGCGCATGGCGTTTGCAGGGCGGCGGCTTTGCCGGTACCATCCAGGCATTTGTTCCGCTGGCACTGCTGGAAACCTACAAGAACGCCATTGACGCTGTGTTTGGCGCGGGCAGCTGCCATGTGCTGAGCGTGCGCAATTACGGCGCTGTGATGGTTACGCCGGATATGTAAAGGCAACACCGCACAATTCCCGCCTAGCGGCTTTAGCACCGCTCCGGCAGCTGCGGCACGGCATCTGCGTTGCCAAAATGCTCGATAAGAC
>OJPU01000074.1_pt1 | contig 82554 bp, 66 predicted proteins | sample 1598561 | NCBI WGS metagenome assembly OJPU01 (sample SAMN03922500, study PRJEB24848) | human gut metagenome | isolation source: stool sample | host: Homo sapiens | place: Germany | collected 2011-11 | reverse complement strand
GTACATGGCTGATGGGCAACCGTATAAAAACGGGAGTGGCGTATGTCGTAAAATTATTGCCCATTGCTATCGAACTGATTGAAAAATATAGGGGTACGGATGAAAAGAAAGACTCCCCGAATGTGTCTTTCCGGTAGGTGAATACAATGCCATGCGGCTCAGTCTTGGAATCATAGGCAGGAAATGCAACTCCGGGGCGAGGTCACCCCGCACATCGGACGCCACGCATTTGCCGTTCTGGCCATACTCAAGGGGATGCTGCTGGAAACTCTTCAGAAAGTGTTTGGGCATAAGTCCATCACATACGTCCTGCGCATCCATTCACTTGTCCGGCGCAGGCGGGGCAATCTTTTTCTGGAAGTCGCCCATCTGTACGACCAGCGTGCTGACCAGCTTTCTCAACTCCTAATACGCGCTTGTTTCAATAATTGTCAGTTCCATACTAAAATTCTTTTTAAGATTCTGAATATGCGACAAAGTAACGCACATCCTATATCCTTTCCAAACAGATAATATCAGAGTCTTCCGTTGGCGTGCATTGGCGTATCCAACGTTAAAAGAGAAGGTCCTTCACCTGCATCCATGCGGCAACGGAACTTCCATTCCCTTACTTGTTTTCCATAAATTTATAGGATTAATTTCTGGTGCATGATATTAATAGTCATTATTCTGTCTGCTTTTTTTGCTTGCATAATTGCAGCTAACAGTTATCTATTCCAGAACGCATTGTTATGGAAAATGGCAAGCTGTTTTGTTGGTTTATGGATATTGTGTATGATAATTACCGTCTTCGTTTGTCGTAAACTTGAATACTCTAATTAAAACAGTACGGTTGTCATGCTTTGTGTGTTTTATTATAAATATTATGAATTATTTGGAATTGATATGTAATATAGATAATTTTGCAGTCGGGAAATGGTTTCGGGAGGTTTACGCCTTCCGAATGAAAAGGGAACCCGGTGAAAATCCGGGACAGTACCCGCTGCTGTGAGTCCACAAAAACGGACATCGAACTTTTGCCACTGGTGTAATACCGGGAAGGCACGATGACCGGGACGAGTCAGAAGACCTGCCATGACCGGAATGAGATTTACACCTGCGGGATATACGGGTCGTAATCAAATAGGGAATAGCTCATCGGCCATTCAATATTTGAAGACAGACATATTCCCGTTCGTGTAAGTCCGCACGAACGGGAATTTTTTGTGTTTGTTAATAATATGTTTTACATTAAAATGAGTGACCTATGAAAAGAAAATTACGCTTTCTGGCAGGTGCCTGTCTATTTACCGCAACCGCCTTGTTCTCTGGCTGTAGCTCGGACGATGACTTTTTGATGGACCCGGTTGATTCCGGAACTTCGCAAACCCGTGCTGTGACAAATTCGGACGGTACTTTAACTATCACTTTCGATGATTTCGATCCCGGCATGTTAGCAGGACCTACCTCGGCCGGAGAAAATCTTTATTCGTACCAAGGGTATCCTCAAGTAACCACCATTTACGACAATACTCCGGAAGAATATCTCTTCCTTTCAATGTTTAATACTGTAGGTGGAAGCACAGAGTATTCCAGCGGCGGCATCGCACTTTCCAACTGGAACATCCGCTCCAATCAGTCGGGAAATACCGGAGACTGGTGGTATTCTTATCTAAACCAATGTTCTGTCTATAACACTGCGGTGGAAGCGGAAGGACAGAATAAGGAAGCCGGGCACAGCGGTTCCAATTTCGGTGTCGTTTACGGATATGTGGATGCTTACAATCAGGCATGGATGGCTAAACCAGAATTTTATTTCAATGTTCCCCGGAAATTGGTCGGCCTGTGGATCTGCAACACCTCATACACTTATGGTGTCATTACTTATGGTAATCAGTTCGGTTCTACGGGGGTAGCGACTCCTCTGAAAGAGATGAAAGGGTATTTCCAAGTGAATCTGGAATGTTATGATGCGAATGGCGGTCTGATCCGCACTTACAAACGTCTTTTAGCCGATTATCGTAACGGCCAACAACAGGTTGATCCTATCACGACATGGGATTATTGGGAAATCAATGCCGAAGGGGTGCAAAGTGTGAAATTCAACTTCGAGGGTTCGGATTCGGGAGCATACGGTTTGAATACTCCGGCTTATATCTGTATTGATGATATCACCATACAATAAAAAGAATACAAGGATATCCCTTCTGTCGGGGGTATCCCTGTTATTTTTCTAAAATCCACACATCATGCATCGTTTTCACTATTTTATTATTTCTGCCTGTATGCTGTTCACCTCCTGCAACAAGGATGAAGTCATTACCGAAGAAGTAGGAGGACAACCTATAATAGAACTTGACAGCGAGACCGGTATTTACACGGTCAAGGTCGATCACGAATTGACTATCGCCCCGACATACCAGAATGTTGAAGATGCTCTTTTTGCTTGGACGATAGACGGTACGCTGGTTTCTTCGGGTCCGTCTCTTCAACGTACATGGAATGAATGCGGGGATTTTTATGTCAAACTAAGAGTAGACAATGCGGAAGGCTATGCCGAAGAGGAACTGAAAGTAGAAGTGAAAGAACTCACCCCTCCGGTCATCTCACTGGCACTACCTTCGCAGGGGCTAAAAGTCGTCCGGAATACCGATTACACATTTACTCCCGATATTCAGCATTCGGATGTCGAAGGGTTCAAAATCGAATGGGTACGGGAAGGAAAAATCGTTTCCACCGAGAATACTTATACTTTCAATGAAAAAGAACTCGGTGTTTATACGGTGACAATCAACGCTTCCAATATAGATGGGACAACAACGAAAGACGTAAGCGTAGAGGTCGTGGAAACGATGCCCTACGTTGTCAAATTCCCGACCCCGTCTTACCTGCAAACATCCACGGACAGGTACACTTTTGCCGACCGTCCTGTTTTCCTGCGTCCGTTGTTGGAGTATTTCGACAATCCCCGTTTTGAGTGGAGTGTGGACGGTCAGGTCATGGAAGGAGAAGTGGAACGCATGTTCAAGTTCACGCCGTCCGCACCCGGAGAATACACCGTCTCCTGTACTGTGTCGGAAGACACACCGACGGAAAAAATAAGCAGGAATATCGACAAAGGGAAAACGGCTGTCACTGCCACCGTAAAAGTCGTTTGTGTGGACAAAAAGGAACAAGACGGCTTCCGGGCTTCGGGAAGTTCCAAGCTCTGGAATAAAGTCTATGAATATACCCCAGCTCCCGGCCAATTTATCAACGAGACGAGCACGATAGGCGGTATGACCGGCAACGAAACATCCCCTGAAGCGGCTGTCGCATGGGCAACACAGCGTTTGAAAGACAAACTGCACGTCTCTTTAGGTTCTTTCGGGGGTTATATCATCGTCGGCTTCGACCACAGTATTCCCAATTCGGGTAACCAATATGATTTCTGTGTTCAGGGGAACGCCTTTGACGGCAGTTCCGAACCGGGTATCGTATGGGTCATGCAAGATATAAACGGAAACGGATTGCCGGATGACGAGTGGTACGAACTGAAAGGATCTGAAGCAGGCAAGGAAGAAACAATACAGAATTTTGAAGTGACCTATTACCGTCCGGAAGGCAAAAAAATGGATGTCCAATGGATCAGTTCCGACGGTAGAAACGGCTGGGTAGACTATCTGTCCGCTTATCATACACAAGACTATTATTATCCGGCTTGGATTTCGGAAAACAGTTATACCCTGACAGGCACTTGTCTGGCCGCCCGCAACACCCAAGATTCTCAAACCGGTTATTGGGATAATCAGAGTTATGACTGGGGGTACGTGGATAATTTCGGAAACGACCAGATAGAAGGCGGCAGTACGGTGGATGGAAGCGGACAAAGGAACGGTTTCAAAATTTCCAATGCCATCCATGCCGATGGAACGGAAGCCAATCTGCAATATATTGACTTTATCAAAATACAATGCGGTGTTCTGGCCAAAAGCGGCTGGCTGGGCGAAGTTTCTACGGAGGTATTTTCTTTTGAGGATCTAACCAAATAATAAAAATTACAAGTATGAAAATTTATTTTCTTCCCATGCTCCTATCCTTGTTCTTTTTGGGAGCGTGTGACAAAAACGATGAAATTATACCTGAAGATGCAGATGAAAATTTCATCACATCGGTCGTGATGACCGTGGACGGGAAATCGTACACGGCCGACATTACGGACAATACAGTAACAATAACCGTTCCCTATACGGTATCGCTGAACAACGCCGAAGTGGAATTCAAGTACACAACTTCTGCAACAATCATACCTGATCCTGAAACGGTAACGGACTGGGATAACGAACGAACCTTCCGGGTGACATCCTATAACGGAGATGCCCGCGAATATACCTATAAGGTCGTGAAAAGCGAGATAGAATCTGACGGAGATGTGGAGTTGAAGACCACCGAGGAGGTAGCTTCTTTTGCCGCAACCAAAACAACCGTTGTCAAAGGGAACCTGATTATCGGCTCTGATGCGGAAGAGGCAGAAAAAATCACTGACATATCTGCATTGGCATCTTTGAAAGAGGTTACTGGCAACATTGTCATTCGTAACAGTTACAACGGTGCAGACTTGACAGGGTTGGATAATATCGTTTCTGCCGGAGGTTTACAGGTAGGTTCGACCGATGTCGCCTCGAAAGCTACGGAACTTCACATGATTTCCATGAAAGCATTGGAAACGCTCTCCGGAGACATATCGGTATATAACGACCAAGTGACGTATGTCCTATTCGAGAAACTGGCAACTATTGAAGGAAGCGTGATGTTCAATGCGTCGTCGTTACAGAGTTTTGAGTTTCCGGTTCTGACTACTGTAGGTCAGGATCTGAATCTTCAAGGACTCAATGAAGAGAACACAGCAGCCGGTTCGATTGCGTCTTTGGAAATACCGGAACTGACAAGTGTCGGAGGGGTCTTGTCCGTAAACAATCTTGCCAAGCTGACTTCCATGAGCTTCCTTAAGCTGAAAGAGACCGGTGGCCTTGATTTCCATACCGTCCCCGTGATGTTGGAAACCATCAACCTTCCGGAAATCGAAACAGTAAACGGAAGTATTATTATGGAAGCCAATATGGAAGCTCCTCCTACCGGTAGTTTTGTTCCCCAACGAAATGACGTGCTTCAGGCTTTCGGTGGAATGGACAAACTGACAACGATAAAGGGACAGATAAAGATAAAGAATTTCACGGCACTCAAACAACTTCCCGACTGGAGCAAGATCACCACACTTGGAAGCATCACGCTGGATTATCTTGAAGATGTGAGCGGAACACTGCTGTTGCCGAACGCCCGATTTGAAACCTTCGGAGAAACAGCGCCCCAGATTGAAATTATAAACAAGGTGCAGCTCTCCAAAATTGAAACAGCCGAAGATTTGTCAAATGTAAATTTTGTCATCACCAGTCTCACGAATAATAAGTTCCCTGAAATCACGTTCAAGAATATCAAAGACTTCACTTGTAAGCCAACCACCAACAATACCGATTATACCATATCGACAATTCAACATGTATATGGAAATCTAAATGTGACAGGCCAAATGCGAAGCAATGCCAAATTTCCCGACTTGGAAATCATAGATGGATATGGATATATCCAAATACCCATGTTTGCTTCAATCACAATGCCAGTCTTGAAAGAAGTGGGAGGACAGTTCTATTTATCTGGAAATTTTACCAGTTGTAACTTGCCCTTACTATCCAAAGTTTGTTGTTCAGCTTCTCCTGTATATTATAAAGAGGGAGAGGGTTCGTTAGCAATATCTTTACAAAGTAAATCGCTGGATATTCCGGAATTGCTTCACGTAGGAGGTGAAGGGTTGTTCGTTAATAAAGCAACAGGCATTACTTGTGATAAATTACAGACTATAGATGGTACGCTACAGATAAAAAGTGCGACTTCTCTTTCTCAGGAAACACTTTCCATGGAGAAGTTGGAGACCTTGCATGGGGTTGTTTTTGACGGTTTGACGAAATTTACCGACTACACTTTCTTCGGCAAGTTTATAGAAAACGGAATGATTACGGGGGAAAGTTGGAGCGTGACGAAATGTGGGTATAACCCAACCTTCCAAAATATGAAGGACAAACAATATACGCAGCAGGATTAAACCTTATACCTTAACCAGAGTACCCGTAATGATTCGGGTACTCTTTTTTATCCGAATGACAATGAGCAGAACAATACAACGGATTTGCCTTTTTCTTTTCTGCCTGCCAGTTTTCGGCAGTTGCATGAAATGGGATTACGGAGAGATGGAAGATTTCTCTGTATCGGCCTCTGGTCTTTTCATTACCAACGAGGGGAATTTCCAGTACAGCAATGCCACGCTTTCCTACTACGATCCCGCCACGTGCGAAGTGGAGAATGAAGTGTTTTACCGTGCCAACGGGTTCAAGTTGGGCGATGTGGCCCAGTCTATGGTTATCCGGGACGGTATAGGCTGGATCGTGGTGAACAACTCGCATGTGATTTTCGCCATCGACATCAATACTTTCAAGGAAGTGGGCCGTATCACAGGTTTCACCTCACCCCGGTATATCCATTTTCTGTCGGATGAGAAAGCCTATGTGACGCAGATATGGGACTACCGTATCTTCATCATCAACCCCAAGACATACGAGATTACCGGCTATATCGAATGTCCAGACATGGACATGGAATCGGGTTCCACCGAACAAATGGTACAATACGGCAAGTACGTCTATGTGAACTGCTGGTCGTACCAGAACCGCATCCTGAAAATCGACACGGAGACGGACAAGGTCGTGGACGAACTGACCATCGGCATACAACCTACTTCGCTGGTCATGGACAAATACAACAAGATGTGGACCATCACGGATGGCGGTTACGAGGGCAGCCCATACGGTTACGAGGCACCGTCTCTCTATCGTATAGACGCCGAGACTTTCACCGTAGAGAAACAGTTCAAGTTTAAGCTGGGCGACTGGCCTTCGGAAGTCCAGCTCAACGGTACACGGGATACACTTTACTGGATCAACAACGATATTTGGCGAATGCCGGTGGAAGCCGACCGTGTTCCCGTCCGGCCTTTTCTGGAGTTTCGGGACACCAAATACTACGGCCTTACGGTCAATCCCAACAACGGGGAGGTATATGTGGCCGACGCTATTGATTACCAGCAACAAGGTATCGTGTATCGCTATTCGCCGCAAGGCAAGCTGATCGATGAATTTTACGTGGGAATCATTCCGGGAGCTTTCTGCTGGAAATAACGAGGAAGGAGGACAAAAATGAAAAGACATCTTATTCTATTGTTCGTGGGGGTAAGCCTGCCCTTTCTGCTTGCCGCCCAGCAGAAAAATTCCGTCAGCATTACCAAAAGGGTACTACGTATTCCGGAGGTTACGGTGGTGGGCAAACGACCTATGAAGGATATAGGCGTGCAACGAACCCGTTTCGATTCCATCGCCATGAAAGAGAACATCGCCTTGTCTATGGCCGATGTGCTGACATTCAACTCATCCGTTTTTGTCAAGAACTACGGACGCGCCACGTTATCCACCGTGGCTTTCCGGGGTACCTCTCCCTCGCATACCCAAGTGACGTGGAATGGTATGCGCATTAACAACCCGATGCTGGGCATGACGGATTTTTCCACCATCCCTTCTTACTTTATCGATGATGCCTCGCTGCTGCACGGAACGTCATCGGTAAACGAAACGGGCGGCGGCTTGGGTGGTCTGGTCAGGCTCTCCACTTCTCCGGCCAACCATGAAGGGTTCGGGTTGCAGTACGTGCAGGGAGTGGGGTCGTTCAGCACGTTCGACGAGTTTCTCCGCCTGACCTACGGTGACAAACACTGGCAGTCCTCCACCCGTGTGGTGTATTCCTCTTCCCCCAACGACTACAAATACCGAAACCGGGACAAGAAGGAAAACATCTATGACGAGGACAAGAACATCATCGGTTCCTATTACCCGACGGAACGCAACCGCAGCGGGGCTTATAAGGATCTGCACGTCTTGCAGGAAATTTATTATAACACGGGCGAAGGCGACAAGTTCGGGCTAAACGCCTGGTATATCAATTCCAACCGGGAACTGGCGATGCTCAGCACGGATTACGGGAACGACATGGACTTCGAGAACCGCCAAAGGGAGCAGACGTTTCGCGGCGTCCTCTCGTGGGATCGCGTGCGGGAGAAATGGAAGGTCGGTGTAAAAGGCGGCTATATACACACATGGATGGCCTATGATTACAAGCGGGACAAGGGAAACGGCGAAATGGCTTCGATGACCCGCTCACGCAGTAAGATTAACACGTTCTACGGAAGTGCGGACGGGGATTATGCTCCTTCAGAGAAATGGCTGTTCACGGCCGGTGTTTCCGTACACCAGCATTTGGTGGAAAGCGCGGACAAAAATATCATCTCGCAGGAAGGTAACAAGGCTGTTGTCGGGTATGACAAGGGACGTGTCGAGTTTTCCGGTTCCGTTTCTGCGAAATGGCGGCCTGTCGATCGTTTTGCCGCCTCGCTTGTCCTTCGCGAGGATATGTTCGGTACGGAATGGGCCCCGGTTATCCCGGCTTTCTTCATCGACGGGGTACTGTCGAAAAAAGGCAATATCGTGGCGAAAGCATCCATCTCCCGGAACTACCGTTTTCCCACGCTGAACGACCTCTATTTTCTGCCGGGCGGTAATCCCGACCTGAAAAGCGAGCACGGCTTCACATACGACGTGGGGTTGTCGTTCTCGGTGGGGAAAGAAAATGTATATGCTTTGAGCGGTGGTATCAACTGGTTCGATTCGCACATCGACGACTGGATCATCTGGCTACCCACAACCAAGGGATTCTTCTCCCCCAGAAACCTCAAAAAGGTACATGCTTACGGGGCAGAGACCAACGCCCACCTTGATATAATGCTCGGAAAGGACTGGAAACTGGATATGAACGGAACTTTCTCGTGGACTCCCTCGATCAACGAGAGCGAACCGATGAGTCCGGCAGACCAATCCGTCGGCAAACAGTTGCCATACGTGCCGGAGTTTTCCGCAACGGTGACCGGACGTCTGTCATGGCGGACATGGAGCCTGCTTTACAAATGGTGTTATTACAGCCAGCGTTATACCATGTCGAGTAATGACTATACCCTGACGGGCTATCTGCCCCCTTACTTCATGAATAACGTGACACTGGAAAAACAGCTCTCTTTCCGATGGGCCGATCTGTCGCTAAAGGGCAGCATCAACAACCTGTTCGATGAAGAATACCTTTCCGTATTGTCCCGTCCCATGCCGGGCATCAATTTCGAGATATTCATCGGCATAACACCCAAGTTCGGAAAAAACAAAAATAGTAAACGATAATCTGCATCAATATGAACGCATTAAAGAATTTAAGCCTGATTTTGTTGCTTTCTCTGGCATTTACAGGCTGCCACAACAAAAGCTCAAAAATCAATGATTTCAACCTGCTGCTTTATGCTCCCGAATATGCCTCCGGCTTCGACATCAAAGGGGCGGGCGGGAAGGAAAGCGTACTGATAACCGTCAGGAATCCCTGGCAGGGAGCGGACAGTGTAACCACATGGCTGTTTATCGTCCGCAACGGTGAAGAGGTTCCCGAAGGGTTTGCAGGACAGGTACTCAAAGGAGACGCCAAACGCATCGTGGCGATGTCTTCCACTCATATCGCCATGCTTGACGCAATCGGTGAAGTCCGGTGTATAACCGGCGTTTCGGGAATCGACTACATTTCCAACCCAGACATCCAAGCCCGCCGCGACAGTATTGGCGATGTCGGCTATGAAGGGAACATCAACTACGAGTTGCTGCTCTCGCTCGATCCCGACCTCGTTCTGCTCTATGGGGTGAACGGCGCAAGCGCAATGGAAAGCAAACTCGAAGAACTCGACATACCGTTCATGTATGTCGGCGATTATCTTGAAGAGTCGCCTCTCGGCAAGGCCGAATGGATGGTAGTGCTTTCAGAAGTCACAGGAAAACGTGAGAAGGGTGAAAAAGCCTTTGCCGCAATCCCGGTCAGATACAACGCCTTGAAAAAGAAAGTGGCCGACAGTACCCTCGGCACTCCTTCGGTTATGCTTAATGTTCCCTATGGCGACTCGTGGTTCATGCCTTCAACCCAAAGTTATGTAGCCCGCTTGATTACTGATGCGGGAGGCCGCTATATCTACCAGAAGAACACGGGAAACGCTTCTATCCCCATTGACTTAGAAGAAGCATATCTGCTCGCGTCGGATGCGGACATGTGGCTGAACGTGGGAATGGCGAACTCCCTTGACGACTTGAAGGCATCATGTCCGAAATTCACCGATACCCGATGTTTCAAAAATGGAGAGGTGTATAACAACAACGCCCGTACCAACACAGCCGGGGGTAACGACTATTACGAGTCTGCCGTCGTGAATCCTGACATCGTGCTCCGCGACCTCGTGAAGATATTCCATCCTGAACTGGTGCAGGAAGAGTGTGTGTATTACAAGCAACTGAAATAGATGCGTTCCCGTTCGACTATATTATTCTCCATATTGATTACGCTCACGGTCGGTCTTTTTTTACTGGACTTGGCCGTGGGAGCTGTCAACATTCCGATCCGCGATGTATGGGCAGCACTGACCGGGGGAAATTGTTCCCGTGCCACGGAAAAAATCGTACTCAACATACGCCTCATAAAAGCTATAGTGGCACTGTTGGCCGGGGCTGCCTTATCGGTCAGCGGTCTTCAGATGCAGACCCTCTTCCGTAATCCTCTTGCCGGTCCCTATGTCCTTGGCATCAGTTCCGGTGCAAGTCTCGGTGTGGCACTTGTGGTACTTGCCGGGATCGGTTCATCAATAGGCATTGCCGGAGCAGCGTGGGTGGGTGCGGCTGTCGTGTTGCTCGTGATAACTGCCGTCGGACAGCGAATAAAAGACATCATGGTAATCCTGATTCTGGGCATGATGTTCTCATCGGGCGTAGGTGCTGTCGTGCAGATATTGCAGTACCTCAGCAAAGAGGAATCGCTGAAAGCCTTTGTCATTTGGACGATGGGGGCTTTGGGTGACGTCACCTCCGGACAACTTCTGATTCTTGTTCCATCGGTGTTTGCCGGACTGCTGTTGGCTGTACTGACCATCAAACCGCTTAACCTCCTGCTGTTCGGAGAGGAATATGCCGTAACAATGGGACTGAATATTCGGCGTTCACGCAGCCTGTTGTTTCTCTCGACAACGCTGCTCGCCGGAACGATAACCGCTTTTTGCGGTCCGATAGGTTTCATAGGTCTCGCTATGCCTCATGTCACAAGAATGCTTTTCCAAAATAGCGATCATCATGTCCTTCTGCCTGGAACAATTCTTTCGGGAGCATCGATATTGCTTCTTTGCGACATCATTTCTAAAATATTCACCTTGCCGATCAACGCCATTACAGCTCTATTGGGAATCCCAATCGTCGTATGGGTGGTTTTACGCAACAAATCCATCACCGCATGATAGAATTACAGCATTTTTCCATAGGTTACAAAGAAAACTCGTTGCTCCACGAGGTAAATGCCACGATAAAAAAAGGTCAACTGACAGCCCTTATCGGAAGAAACGGGACAGGAAAATCGACGTTGCTCCGCGCCATAGCCGGTCTGAACCGGTGTTATTCCGGAAAAATCATTCTCGACGGGCACGACATCGCCTGCATGAAAACCGAAGATATGGCAAAAACGCTGGCTATCGTCACGACCGAGCGCACGCGCATCGCCAACCTGCGGTGCAAGGATGTCGTAGCCATAGGCCGTGCTCCTTATACCAACTGGATAGGTAGGATGCAAGAAACAGATAAGGAGATAGTCATGCAATCGCTCATTTCGGTGGGAATGGAGGCTTATGCAAACCGCACGATGGATAAAATGTCGGATGGCGAATGCCAGCGTGTGATGATTGCTCGTGCATTGGCACAGGATACTCCTATCATTCTCCTTGATGAACCGACTTCCTTTCTTGACATGCCTAATCGCTACGAACTTGTGGCGTTGCTTCGTAGGCTTGTCCACGACGAGAAAAAATGTATCATGTTCTCGACACATGAACTTGACATCGCGTTGTCCATGTGCGATTCGATAGCATTGTTAGATACCCCGAATTTAAGTTGCTTGACCGCGTCTGAAATGCAGAAAAGCGGATACATTGACAGACTTTTCCAAAATGAAAACATCCGTTTCGACTCCTTATGCGGTACAATGATTTTGAAACAATGAGTATATACACTGTAGAAAATTTTACTTCAGACATCACTGTTGAAGGATATATCGCCGAATTCCGTGACGAACCACATTTTCTTGAACTTTGCAAACAATGTACCAATTACGGTAAAAGTTGGGGGTGTCCTCCATTTGATTTTGATACGGAATCGTTTCTCCGACAATACAAGTATGCACATCTTATGGCAACGAAGATAATCCCTGAAGACAAAGATATTCCGATTGAATATACACAAAAACTCATTTTACCGGAACGGATACGAATCGAGAGCGAATTATTGGATATGGAACGGAAATATGGAGGGCGTTCATTTGCCTATATAGGTAAATGTCTTCACTGCTCAGATAACGAGTGTACGCGTAACTGCGGCACACCATGCCGACACCCGGAAAAAGTGCGTCCGTCACTCGAAGCCTTCGGATTTGACATAGCCAAAACGCTTTCTGAACTTTTTAACATCGAACTTCTTTGGGGAAAGGATGGCAAATTACCTGAATATCTTGTTCTCGTAAGCGGATTTTTTCATAATGAATACGAACTTTGCAACATAGCATACTAATGATTCGGACATGAAATAAACAGACAAACTAACCACATTCGGTTCAATCTGTTTTGTGATTTCAAATGAATTATAGTTAGATATGTAAAAAGCGACGCTGGAGCTTGAAATAAGTAACGGTTTATCGGTGTATTCTCCGTTAAACCGTCCTGTTTTCGTTAAACGAAAACACAACTTGCTGTCCGCAGGAGCGGACCACATTTATCCAATAATTATTGTGTATTAGCCCATTGTATGGCTATTCTCCTGTGATTTACGAGGCATTTCCATCAGGTGTTTGCCGGCTGCTCTCCCCATAAAAGGGTGGATATCTCTCCATAATCATATGACTTACGTCCATAATTCGGGAATAAGGAGGCGAATATACGGGAAATCTGCCCTTTACATGCCCTATTGTCCATTAATGGATTGTTACTTCTACACATCTACAAATGGAGAGCGGCAGTGAGCCGTATATGGTTTATGGTTTTTCTGCATTATCTTCATTAATGGATTACTACTTCTACACTTCTGCAAATGGAGAATGTAGCCGTGTACACCTTATGGTCTTCCTTCATAATTCTCCATTAACGGATTAATACTTTTACACTCCCATAGACCGATAATTTAAGAATCCGTATCCGGACGGATGCGCGCTCTCACGCCTGCCCATAAGGATTAAAAAGGAACGGTGGACAAGGAAACGGAATCCCGCTCGCTTTTCCACACCACTACGGGCCTCTGATGTCGCCTCCGCATAGGAAGAACCGTCCGAACGGAACGGCATCTCCGTCCCCCCCGTCATGTGTATCATGACAATAACTGACTTTGGATGACTATAAGTGACAGGTGGTTTCATCCTGTTCTCTTCTTCCTTTATTTTGTATTCCGAGACAATACCAGTTGTGTAATTTAATAATTTAAGATTTTAAAATATGGATTCAGAAAAGGAAAAGAACCGGCTTTCCGATATCGTTCTCGAGAGGGTCGGACTCACGGGGAACCTTCTGTCAGCTCCCGTTTCCCCATCCCTGGAACCAGTGGTGGAGATACCAAGTCATGGAAGTCAGGTCCGGGCAGGGAAAGTGACAGGTCCGGAGGAATACAAGAGGAGGTTTCTGGTTCCCGCTCCCAGAGCCGCTGAGTGGAAGACCGCCTACATTGATGGGAGACTGCACCGCCGGATCGCCATGCTGGTCAGGGCCGCCGGCTGCGGCAGCATCTCCGGTTTTATCATCCGGTTGTTGGAACTCCATATGGAGGAACACAGGGAGGACATCGCCTCCCTGCTCGGTGAGGTCTACCGTCCCTGGGATGAGGACGGACAGCCGGGAGGAACACCTCGCCGATAAAACGTTGTCATTGTCCAAGAAGGCATATCATGACAGGAAAGAACGTAAAAGAGCGGATTGGTCTTGGCGGGATGGACGCGGACCGCATCCGTGAGATCATGGGGGAAGCGCCTGCCTGTCCCCGGAAGAGACGTGGAACGTCCGGTAACGACATTATACGTCCCGCAAGGAAAAATGGCCCCATGCAACCGTCCGTCTACGGGGAGGAATACCTGCATGGCATTGCGGGCGTGCAGCGTCGGTCGCTGCATATTCCCGCCGCCCTGCACCGGAAACTGTCCATCCTGGCGGGAGCCTCGAGAAACGGAAAGGTCACTCTGGAGGGGTTCATCAACCACCTTGTCTCGCGGCATCTGGAAGAATACAGGGAAACGACGGACATGATTCTGGAGGAGTCCCTGCCCGGCCCGGTCATAAAGGCTCGTCCCCCATGACAGGGGATCTCCCCCGATGGGAGCATTATTTTTGTTTCTGAAACAATAGTGTTTAACTTTTAATGAAAAAGAAGTATGATGAAAAAAGAAAAAGAGTTGTTGGTTGCCATCGCCAGCCAGAAGGGTGGCGTGGGAAAATCCGTCTTTACGGTACTGCTGGCCAGTGTCCTGCATTACCGCAAAGACGTGCGTGTGGCGGTTGTGGACTGTGACTCCCCGCAGCACAGCATCGCCCTGATGCGTGAGAGGGACATGGAGAATGTCATGAAAAATGACGACCTGAAGGTGAACCTGTACCGGCAGTACGAAAGAATCCGTAAGCCTGCCTATCCGGTCATCAAAAGCGACCCGGAAAAGGGGGTGGAAGACCTGCGGCGTTATATGGACGAAAAAGGGGAGACTTTCGATATCGTGCTCTTCGACCTTCCCGGAACGCTCCGCAGCGAGGGGGTGGTTCATACCGTTGCCGCGATGGACTATATCTTTGTCCCGCTCAAGGCGGACAATATCGTCATGCAGAGTTCCCTGCAGTTTACCAAGGTGCTGGAAGAGGAGCTGATCGCCAAGGGGAACTGCAACTTGAAAGGAATCCGGCTGTTCTGGAACATGGTGGATAGAAGGGGACGGAAGAATTTGTATGATGCCTGGAACCGGGTCATCCACAGGATGGGGCTGCGGCTGCTGTCCTCACACATTCCGAACACCCTCCGCTACAACAAGGAGGCGGACCCTGTCTGTAAGGGTGTCTTTCGTTCCACGCTGTTTCCACCCGATCCCCGTCAGGAGAAAGACTCCGGCCTTCCTGAACTGGTGGAGGAGATATGCCATGCCATCGGTCTGGAGGAATCCGATACCGAGCGGTAGCGGATGATAGGATACAGACACCTTGAATAAGGGCTTTTAGCCTAAGATAAAGTAAGATAATTGCATGATAATAAGTTTTTTACAGATGTGACTTCTCCTATAAAAGCATTACCTTAGTAGTGTAATGTGCGCCAAGAGGTCACACAAGTAATTGTTCAGCATCGTGTCTGAACCTATTGTTCCATCAATAGTAGCCTGAAGAGGCGTACGTGACTGGCAACGGTCGGGTGCGAAGCCCTCTTGACAACGACGTTCCAACCTAAGCATCATAGGCGAAGAATGTCAAAGCTGACTGATATGAGTAACCTAAGTGAATCGCCGTACCATCGTGACTATGAATTAGCTCACGGATATTTATGGGCCATTCCAAAAGGCAAGCAGTCAGGATAGTACGCTGTTACATCGTGCTACACGGATGTCGCACTGCTGGTGGATAGGCGGAGTCTAAGTCGGTCGTCAGTTATTTGTGCGAAACTTGGTAAGCCCGTATCTCTCCCGTCAGCCAATAACCGATGGGTGGCCAATTGTAAGAGCGGCCGAATGAGGTGCGGGTAAAGGATTGTGGAGAAAGCGAATGCCATGGTGTAATGCCCTGGATAAAGGTTTCAACGTCACCCTACGCGAAAGCGGGCAGACTTCCACAGGGTAATTCTTTGTGAAACGAATTGTAGAACTTCAAGTATAAAGAAACAGCAAAGGAACAAGGCGCAAGCCGAGTGTGCATCTTCAGCCGGACGCAAAACCGTGTGGAAAGGAATAGACTTCGCACGATGCGAACGTAAGGTATCAATCGTTCACTGACTGCTATGTTCGGTATTAATGCAGACTGAATCCTTAATCATTTATCCAAACTCTTGAAATATCAAAGCCTGATTTAAGTGCAGATAACTGATAGAGTTTGGATAAATGGAAAGTTTGAATAAAATACATTATTATCAATTTCTACAGATATTTTTCCTTGCGCTCACACCCCACTGCATATTTGAGAAAACAGAATGATTTAACATACTATTTTTCATATCCAATCTTTTTTAATACTCCCCATGATAATACTCACTATAAAAAGTCCAATCGAATAATTTTACGCGGTGATAAATGAAATTAATAGAAAGCGATTACCTTTGAAGAAAAAGTCTGTAATTTGGTCAAGAGAAAAGTACAATAGGTCAAAACATGGATATTATAATTCGCTTTATTTGCACTACCATTTTAAATCTAATTGTATTAATCCTTATTATAAACTTTAATATCTGCACTATGAAGAGAAAAGTACTATTAAGCACATTGTTTCTAATACTACATTTCACTGTAGCATTAGCACAGCAAGTAACTATTTCAGGGCAAGTGTTGGATGAGAAGAGTGAACCTCTTATCGGTGCCACGATAAATATCGAAGGTACCACCAATGCAGTAATCACCGATTTAGAAGGAAAGTTCACGATAAAAGTACTTCCTTCTGAAAAACTGGTCATCAGTTATCTGGGATATAAGCCCAAAACTATCACTATCGGAAAGAACCGAAGATTTGATATCATTCTAGACCCTTCAGTCACAGAGATGGATGAGGTGGTTGTTGTAGGCTATGGTAGCCAGCGAAAAAGTGATATTGCAACCGCCGTTGCTTCTGTGAATATAAAAGATATTGTAAACAGTAGTTCTACGCAGACGTTGCAAGCACTACAAGGCAAAATCAGCGGAGTACAGATTATCCCCACAGACGGTTCATTGTCAAGCGGAATGACTTTCAGAATCAGAGGTGTCAACTCCGTCACAGGAGGAACCCAGCCTCTCTTCGTCATTGATGGTGTACCAATGCCTACTCAACAGATCACCAATGAAGATACCGAAACGGTAAACAATCCTCTGCTGGGACTGAATCCAAATGATATTGAATCCAATTTGAATTATTGGAATCCTCGTCCTATCAAAAAGGATAATCCATATTTGACCGTCCAAAGGAAGCTCTCTCCACAGACTGTGGAGGATTTCGCCAATAGACTGTTCATCTACCAGGTAGGAAAAAACAATCATATCGGCTTTCCATTCCGCAAACCCTCCCAGATGGAAATCCTTAACTTTGAAATGAGGAACTATTTTGCAGAGACCAATACCAATTATAAAGCCTTTGCCACGGGTGGTGACAAGGCACAAAGCTGTTGGATGGCCAATTTTGTTCCTTTTGACAAGGTTACAGACATATATCTCTTTGAATCCGCTATTGACGCAATGAGTTTCTACGAAATAAACCATTATACTAAAGAAACCACATGCGCATTCATAAGCACGGGGGGATATGTCACCAAATCCCAAATAGAGAATATAAGCCGTATATTCCCATCTGATAAGGTAAAGTGGAATTGTTGCTATGACAATGATGCCAGCGGTAATGGTTTTGACATCACCACAGCATATTATCTCAAAGGTGAGGAATGTAAAGCTTTTGCAAGGACCAACACTGGAGACACATATAAGACCATCTATTTAAGTTTCCCGGATGGAAACACACAGACCTTCAAAGAAGATGCATTTTCCTCCGGCGAGTATCTTAAACAACATGGTATAGACAATGTAAATATCATCAAACCTTCACGGTACAAAGATTGGAATGAACTTCTTGTCTATTACAAAAGATTTGATTTGAACCTGGGTCCAGGAATGAAATTCATCCCGGCTATCGAAAAGACCATATCCCAACTGAATCTAAGAGGATATGAACAATTGGCCAATAGTATCAGTTCTTCCACAAAAGAACTGGTGGATTCTCTGCTTGAGCAAGCCAATTACTGCATTTCCGCACCTCTTGCCGAGAGCGGCGCTTATACTCTTATGGTAGACTGTAATATCTTCATGGGGCTGGACACGATGGTACCGGTACCAAGCAACTTATATGTTATAGAAAAGTGCACGCAAAAAAAGATATCGGCACATGCCATAAATGAATTTCTTAAAAAAGAATATATAAACATTTTTAGAGACATGAGTTCATCTGATTTCAAAAATTTTCTAGAGAAAGACATCCTAACTTATACAAAGGGTGCTGTAGAAAAGAATTTTGAGAAAGTGATATTGACTTCCGGATGGAGCCTTAAACCTTCAATTCTAAAAAAAAAGAGTTTTGACTTAGAACATGGTATATAGCATAACAATACAGCATGATACCATAATAGTAGCTGTTTCAAGCAGACATGTTGTCACAATTCCTGCCAGGTTTAATGGAATGATTCTCGGGCTTTGGAACTTGATACAGATTTTCGTTGCCTACTGTAATGAGAATCCGAATTGGGTGAGTAATGTCCGGTCACTGTGGGGTGACCGATTCAAATAGGGACAGGTATGGAACGGATGCCTATTCATGCCCCTATTATAGCTGACACATGGACTTTTATACATTCTTGCACTTTTTAAGTGGGTAAAAAAGTACTATTTGTATTTTATACAAAAAATTGTTTGCTTAATGAAATGGAACATACATTGCCAATGATATTTAATACCTATATATAGGTATTAGATGCGTTTTTATACCCCAAAAACGGTATTTTTATAATCTTTTGTAATATCTAATTTTGCGTCCTAAAATAGATCTTTTATCGAAGAGAGATACAGTTTCCTTATATTTGAACTGGGGCTTCTGTAAAGTGCGATAAATATGAGGCTGGAACGGAGCTATCAGAAGAATTTTGGAGAAAATCCGTTTTTTAACTTAGTTAGATCTATCAATGAAAATATAAGTATTTATCTGCGTTTTATTAAGATATAGCATTATGGAACTTAAATAAAGTACTAATATATATTGGATTTTCCTAAATATAATGCAGTTGCTATATTGTTAGACAACAGACGGTTGAGGTCTGTGAGATTATGCAACGGTACCAACAAAAACAACATGTATTTTTAATAATTTTAGTTTTGTTACACACAATGGTTTGTATTTAAAATTTATATATAATTTTGTATTATTAATAAATATGATGTTACTTATGAAAAAAGGTATTTTGGGGTGTAATATTATATACTTGTTTATACTTATTTGCATAGGAATTGCCCTCCCTATCAAGTCGCAAAACAATTACAAAGTAAAACTTACAGGCACTGTTTATGAGTACGACCACAACAACAAGCGCTTGCCTTTAGAATTTGCAGCTGTGTCTATTCCTGAAATTGCACTAGGGACAACCTCTGATGAAAATGGTAGATACATACTGGAAAACGTACCTACTGGTAAAATTCGTATGCAAATTCAATATTTGGGCAAAGTCTCCATTGACACCTTAATAAATGTAAATAAGGATTTGGTTCTTAATTTTACAATGAGGAATGAGGATTTTAAGTTGAAAGAAGTTACAGTAACTGCAACCAACAGCCGTTCAGGCAAATCCACATCTTCTCACATTTCCCGCTCTGCTATGGACCATATGCAAGCGACCAGTTTATATGATGTAATGTCATTGATGCCAGGTGGAATTTCACAGAATCAAGATATGAGTTCGGCACAACAGATTAACATCCGTCAAGTTTCCAGTTCCAGTGGTCCGGAAGCTCCGATGAATGCTATGGGCACCGCAATAATTCGTGATGGTGCCCCCATCTCAAATAATGCTAATCTATCTGCGATGAGCCCTACGGTATTAAGTGGTACGGAAACACCCGCTTCATTGGCCGGAGGTGCCTCGCCGGCTGGTGGAACCGATGTTCGTAGTATTTCTACTGAAAATATAGAGTCTATACAAATCGTTCGTGGTATCCCTTCTGTTGAATATGGTGATCTGACCTCAGGAGCAGTAATTATTAATACAAAAGCTGGTCGTGAGCCGCTACGTGTCAAAGCAAAAGCCAATCCCAATATCTATCAGGTGTCTATGGGAACCGGTTTTGAACTTGGAAAAAAGAAAGGCGCTTTAAATGTAAGTGCAGATTATGCTTATAATACGAATAATCCAATATCCAGTTACCAGCACTATCAGCGTGCCACAACAAAGTTGCTCTATTCAAATACTTTCTTTAATAATAAGTTACGTACCAATTCCAGCTTTGATTTTATTTATGGTAAGGATCAACGTGAACGTAATCCTGATGATGAACAAACTAAAACAGCTTCGGAAGGCCGCGATGTAGGTTTTACTTTGAATACCAATGGTACATGGAATATAAATAAGGGCTGGTTAAAAACACTACGCTATGTATTGTCAGGTACGTATATGGATAAAGACAGTTATTATGAAACCGTATACAGTTCTGCTACATCTCCTTATTCCATGACCACTACAAACGGTGCGGTACTTAGTAACTTTGCAGGTCAGCATATCTATGATGCCAATGGTAATCAAATTACTAATTTTGGACCGGAAGACATAAATCATTATGCTGTTTATCTACCAAGCAGCTATTTGGGACACTATGAGATCGATAGTCGTGAAGTTAATTTGTTTGCTAAAGTGACGAGTTCTCTATTCAAGGCGAGCGGTCATGTAAACAACCGCATCTTGATTGGTGCGGATTTCCGGAGTGACGGTAACGTTGGTAAAGGAAAAACTTATGACCCAAGTACTCCTCCTTATCGTAGTCAATACGGTCATAATTCATCTTTCCGTCCACGTAACTATAAGGATATTCCTTTCATTAACCAATTTGGTGCATATGTGGAAGATAATTTCAAATGGTCCATAAGCGGTACGCATGATTTGAACATTCAGGCTGGTGTGCGTTATGATCATACCTCAGTAGTAGGAGGCATTTTCTCGCCACGTGTAAATGCATCCATTGATTTGATTCCGAATCTATTAAGTCTTCAGGGAGGTTACGGTATTGCTGCAAAGATGCCTTCTCTTCTCTATTTATATCCAGAAAATGCATATTTTGAATATATCAATATAAATGAGCTTGCCAATGAAAATATTCCGGAAAGCCAGCGCTTGTTTATGACTACCACAGAAGTTCGGCAAGTAGATAACTCAGATTTGAAGATTGCCCAAAATCATAAGGCAGAAGTCGGTTTTAATTTACGAGTGGGTAAAACCAATCTGAATGTAATAGCTTATAAGGAGCGTCTGAAGGATGGTTATGTAATGAGCCAAACCTTCAACACCTTCAATACATTTATCTACAATGAATACCAGCGCACAGAAAACGGGATAGAGCTTAGTAGTAGCCTACCGGTATTGTCTACTTATGCAAAACCAACTAATAATTTAAATATAGAAACTAAAGGTTTAGAATTTGATTTGAATATCGGACGTATTGATGCTATCCGTACGGCCTTCCAAATAAATGGCTCATGGATGCGTACTAAGAGTTGGCGTCAGGGTTATAGCTTCTATGACAATAGCGAAGATGCTGCTTCAGCCCGTAAACCGGTGGCCATTTATTCTCAAGAAGGCAATGCAAGTTACAAACAACAATTTGTAACGACTTTACGTGCCACTCACAATATCCCGCGTATCGGTTTTGTTGTTACGATGACAGCACAAGCTATTTGGCAGCAGTCTAATTGGAATACATTTGGAAACGATTCTATACCTGTGGGCTATTTAGCATTGGAAGATGCGTCTGTAAATATGTTTCCCAAGGGGAAATATACCACTACCCAGCAAGTAAAGGATGCAGGATATGGATATATGTTGAATAATGTAAGTCATAATAATGCTATAAAAGAATCATACAGTCCTTATTTTTGTTTTAACTTGAATGTAACTAAAGAAATTAGCAATATGCTACGTGTTTCTTTCTTTGCCAACAATATGTTCAGAAGTTATCCGCGCAGAGAATCCAAACGTAATCCGGGTTCATATATTCAATTGAATAACCGATTTTTCTTTGGGCTGGAATTATCACTCACTTTATAATGTTTAGGAAGTTATGAAAAAATATTTAATATATTTGTTTACATTGGCAAGTACCCTTTTGATAGGATGCGATTCGTTCAGGGACATGTCTGGCACAGCAGAAGTGAATCCTATCACAGTGGATGTATATTTGGATATTACCGTTGAAAATATATCCACACTGAAAGATCTGACTGTAAAGTTCGACAATTACGATGAAGATTTACATTATGTAAAAGAAGTAACTGATAATAGTGTGAAAGTTGACGGAATTATCCCCGGAATTTATTCGGTAACAGTATCCGGTACAGCGATCGATACAGAAAACAATGAATACTACATCAATGGCAATTCTGTAAATGCGGCATTATTTAAGCATGGTAGCGCATTGAATATTGAAGTACAAGGGCTTAAAGTGAGCCCATTAATATTCAAGGAGATTTATTATTGCGGTAGCCGTCCGGAAAAAGGAGGAGTCTATTTCCGAGACCAGTTCTATGAGATATACAATAACTCTGCTGACATTTTGTATTTGGACGGTATTTATTTCGCAAATTTAACTCCGGGTACAGCTACCACTAAATTACCTATTTGGCCGGAAGCGGACGGTAATAATTATGCATATGGAGAACGTGTGTGGAAATTTCCAGGAAATGGAACCGAATATCCGTTAGCGCCAGGTGAATCTTGCATCATTTCTCAATTTGCCGCTAACCATCAGTTGGACATCTATAACCCTCAAAGTCCTATAGACGGCAGTAGTTCTGAGTTTGAGTTTAATATGAATAATCCAAACTTCCCTGACCAGGCAGCTTATGATATGCAACATGTTTTCTACCGAGGAAAAGCAGAGATGGGAAGTATACCACAATATTTGACATCCGTATTCGGAGGTGCTTATGTGATTTTTCGTGTTCCTGAAGGAGAAGCTTGGGATCCGGTCAACGATGAAAATATGAAGACAACAGATCTTAGCAAACCGAACAGCAATGTTTATTATGCAAAAATACCTATTAAATATGTATTGGATGCTGTTGAAGCAGTAGACAATGAGTCAAAGATGAATGCAAAACGTGTCCCCGGTGTACTTGATGCAGGTATTACTTGGGTAGGAGCTACTTATTGCGGTTTAGGTATTGCTCGCAAATTGTCCACAGACGAAGAAGGTAATCCTATTATTCGCGAAGAAACAGGTACATATATATATCAGGATACAAACAACAGTACGGATGACTTTGAACGTGGCGTTGTTCCTGTAATGCGTCGTAATGGAGCAAAAATGCCTTCATGGAATCACACATTGTAATAATTAACTAAAAAGACAGAACAATGAAAAAACAATATATGAACTATATGAAAAGCTGCCTGCTGGTAATGATAGCCTGCCTTGTAAGTATGGTGGGAGCGGCACAGGGCTTCTCTCCCGCCGCTATGGAACAATTGAAAACAAGACGACTATGGTCTCATTCACAGAATGCTGCCGGTATGCCATTCGATGATATTCAGAATTATTCGAATGTTATATTGGGATATGACTTACAGGACGGAAACTATTGCCGTCCGCAAGAGGGGCAGAAAGAGGCTATCGTAGGTGTATCCAGTGAAGGCTTTATCAATCTGAAAAATGCATATGTGTGGGGAGCATTTAATTTTGCACAAAAAAATCTGACAGATGCCGGATATAACGCCTCCATTGCCGATCCATTCAGGGGAATGCCTTACTATGTCGCAGACCAGCACTTAAGTAAATGGAGAAATCAATATTACGATCTGAAGTTTCGTGCAGCTACTCCTTTACTTGGTAATCATTGGGCATTGGGGTTGGAAGGTAATTATGTAGCTACATTAGCTGCCAAACAGCGCGACCCGCGTGTGGATACCCGTTTTTATACGCTGGGACTGACGCCGGGGATTACTTACAAGTTGAATAATTCACACAAGTTTGGTGCAAGTTTCAAGTATAGTTCTATCAAGGAAGACTCAAGAATGAGTAATGTCAACTCTTATGTGGATCAGGACTATTATATATTATACGGTTTGGGAACAGCCATAAAAGGAATAGGCAGCGGTGTAACCAGCAATTATATTGGAGACCGTTTCGGTGGAGCTCTCCAGTACAACTTCAGTATGCCCTCTTTCAATTTACTGCTTGAGGGCAGTTACGATGTAAAAGCGGAAACTGTTCAGCAGAGCTATACGACTCCTAAAAAAATAGCCGGTGTAAAAGATAAAACTGCTCATGTTTCTTTAACGATGATTCAGGAAGGAAAGGACTATACCAATTATATGAGAACCACATATACAAATCGTAACATCGATGGTATTCAGTATATTTCTCAACGCGATAACTCTGAATCACAAAGTGGCTGGGTGGAATTATATAATAACATCCGTTCTACGTACAAGGCACAAACCGCTTCTCTTAATTATGCATTAAGCAGAAACCGCGGGAATGAATATAGTTGGAAAGCAGAATTAAATGTGAATTATACCAAGCAAGACGATGAATATTTAATGCCTAATTCTGTACAGAATGCAGAAAATTTATCTTTAGGCTTAGGTGGCAAAAAAAATTTTGTTTTAGGCAATAGTTTGAATCGCAGGCTTTTAATAGATGTTCATGTTGCGTATAACAATAATCTGGGAGGTGAATATGTATATGGTGGCAGCCATGCAGACTATCCAACTGTAACCGAATTACAACAAGGGCTGACTAATTATTATACCTGTGATTACTATCGTATTGGCGGGTCGATAACGTATTCGCAACAAGTCAGAGAAAACAGACGTATGAACTTATTTGCAAAAGTTGTATTCGATCGTGTAAATACCTCTGACTATGATTATGATGGGCGTACTCATTTATCGATAAGTTTAGGATGTAATTTTTAATGCTACATAACGAAATCTATATTACAAAACATGCGTAAATTAATAACTGGAAGTTTGATGCTCTGCAGCATATTATCTCTGCGGGCACAGACATTTGTTAAACCGGCTGTGAAAGTAAAGGACACCTCTTTTGCTGTAATTACAGATAAAGGGACATTTCAGGCTTGTGAAGCCGAGCTTAAAGCCTATCAGGAGATTCTAGGAAAGGAAGGGTTGCCTACGTTCATCGTATACAATGAATGGAATAAACCGGAAGATGTAAAGAAAGTTATTGTTAAGCTCTACAAAAAGGATAAATTGGAAGGAGTGGTATTTGTCGGTGATATCCCTATTCCAATGCTCCGCAAAGCCCAGCATATGACTTCCGCTTTTAAAATGGATGAGAAAAACAATGACTGGAGAGATTCTTCAGTGCCCAGCGACCGTTTCTACGATGATTTCGACCTACAATTCGATTTTTTGAAACAGGACAGTGTCGAAAATAATTTCTTCTATTATAATTTGGCTATAAAATCTCCACAGCAAATTCGGTGTGACATATATTCTGCACGTGTCAAAGCTGTTGATAACGGCGAAGAACCGCATGCGCAAATCAGCCGCTATTTTAAAAAAGTGGTGGCTGAGCACCAGATAAACAATAAATTAGACCAATTCTTCTCCTATACAGGTGATGGCTCTTACTCTAACTCATTGACTGCATGGACACCGGAAACCTTTACTATTCGCGAACAAATGCCGGGCGTATTCGATAAAGAGGGACGGGCCCGTTTCATCCGTTATAATTTCAGCGATTATCCCAAGGACGATGTCATTAATATGCTGAAACGCACAGATCTGGACTTGTCTATTTTTCATGAGCATGGTATGCCCGAACGTCAATATCTTTCCGGTAGTCCCGCTACTAATAGGTGGAATGCTCATGTAGATGCAATGAAGTACTATTATCGTGGTTTAGCGCGTAGAAAGCAAAACAACAAAAAGTCTTTCGACGAAATGCTGGATATGATGAAAAACACATACGGTTTGGACACTACTTGGATTGCAGGCTATGATGATCCCAAAGTAATTGCAGAAGATTCTTTACTAGACCTGCGCACCGGTATTATCCTGTCGGAAGTTACAGAGTTTAAGCCTAATAGCCGTATGGTAATTTTCGATGCATGCTATAATGGTGATTTCCGGGAAAAAGATTACATTGCCGGACGTTATATCATGTCGGAAGGAAAATGCGTAACTACTTTTGCCAATTCAGTCAATGTACTGCAAGATAAAATGGCAAACGAGATGCTCGGCCTGTTAGGTATGGGAGCACGAGTGGGGCAATGGGCTAAATTGACGAATATTCTCGAATCGCACATTACCGGTGACCCTACTCTACGTTTTCAATCTATCAATGAGGTAGATGCCAATGCTTTGTTCAAAGAACCATATAGCGAGTCCCGCATGTTGGAGTTATTACAGTCGCCCTATGCCGACATACAGAATTTTGCTTTGCACAACCTTTATCGCAATGACTATCCGGGTATTTCTGATTTATTAAGAAAAACTTTTGAAACTTCCTCGTTCATGATGGTACGTTTCACCTGCTTGGCATTGCTTGAGAAGATTAGTGACAAAAACTTCCGGGAAGTCTTACACTTGGCCATTACGGATTCCTATGAATTTATTCGTCGCACCTCTGTTCGTATGATGCAACATGTGGGACTGAACGAGTATGTTTATCCGCAAATCAAAGCCTATGTAGAAGACAACCTATCCGAGCGTGTGGCATTTAATGTGAGTTTGGGGCTTCAAGTCTTTGATCAGGCAGCCGTACAGGCGGCAATTGATAAAGTAATGGCTGAGACCTATGTGTTGCAAGACAAGGAGGAGATGCGTAAGGTTTTGGAGAATGCCAATAATAGTCGTAGCATGCAAAAAGAGTTATTAAGCAAAGAAACTTCCGAACGTTGGCGCATCCTTTATTGCAATTCTCTGAAAAATCATATGGCACATGCCTGTGTAGACGGCCTCTTGGCTTTACTTACCGACTCCAGTGAAAGTGAAAAGCTAAAAACCTGTTTATTGGAGGCTTTTGCTTGGTTCACTCATTCTTATCGGAAGCCTGACATCCTTCGGGTATGCGATCAACTGAGAAAAGATAAGAGCTTATCCGAGAACCTTCGTGAAGAAGCCGACCGTACATATTACAGACTTAAAAATTAATTGGCCATGATTAAAAAAATAATATATCTGGCATTTCTTTTGCCATTGGCAGGAAATGCACAAACAACAGTCATAAAGCCATTGGTCAAACAACCTACCGCTTTTGCTATCATAACAGATAACCAAACTTATGCAAATACCAAAGATGCCATGCATCAGTACAAAACTGCGGTTGAAGATGATGGTTTGGCAACTTATCTGATCAGCGGTGACTGGCAAAATCCAGATCAAGTCAAACAGATAATCATCAAAACATATCAAGAATGCCCTTCATTGGAAGGTCTGGTTTTAATCGGCGATGTGCCTGTCGCATTGGTACGTAATGCGCAACACATGACTACTGCATTCAAAATGAATGAGAAAGCCTTTCCTTGGGATCAGTCTTCCGTACCTACCGACCGCTTTTATGATGATCTGAACTTAAAGTTTGAGTTCATCAGGCAAGACTCAGTAAATCATCAGCATTTCTACTACAAATTGACAGAAGACAGTCCCCAGCGGCTAAATCCTACTTTCTATTCAGCTCGTATCAAGTATCCGGAAAAAAAGGAAGGGGATAAATATGCGGCCATTGCCTCATATCTGAAGAAAGCTGCTGCTGCCAAGGCAGATAAGCATAATCAATTAGATCGGGTATTCTCATTCAATGGTGCTTCTTACAATTCCGATTGCCTGATTGTATGGATGGATGACGAAAAAGCTTATATGGAGAACTTTCCATTAGCTTTTGGTCGTCAAATGGGATTCAAACATTGGAACTTCCGAATGAAACACCCTATGAAATATAAGTTATTCAGCGAATTGCAACGAAAGGACCTTGACTTATTTATGTTTCATGAACATGGAATGCCAACAGGGCAGCTTATTAATGATGAATTGGCATGCACTGATTTCAATAATCGTTATAAAATGTTGAAGAGTACACTTTATAATGCAGTCATGTCCCATGTTGGAAAACGTGACAAAGACACCTTACGTATTCAGATGCAGGAAAAACGACAAGTGAATGAGGTGTTTTTTAAAGACCTGGACAATCCTAAGTTCTGGGAAGCAGACTCTCTTCACTACGCTGATGAACGTATCGTAACGGAAGATTTAATGAAGAGAAATCTTTCCACTAATCCGAAGATGATAATGTTTGATGCGTGCTACAACGGTTCTTTTCACGAAAACGACTATATAGCAGGACAATATATCTTTAATGACGGTCAGACATTAGTAGCACAAGGAAATACCCGTAACGTATTGCAAGACCGCTGGACTATTGAAATGATTGGTTTGTTGTCCCATGGTGTACGAGCCGGGCAATACAATAAGCTAATCGCATCACTTGAAGGTCATTTGTTTGGTGATCCCACTTTCCGTTTTGCTCCTATCGAAGCCAATACTTTAAGTACCGATATAACAATACACAAAGATGACAAAGCCTATTGGAAGAATTTGTTAAACAGCCCATACGCTGATGTACAAAGTTTGGCCATGCGTATGCTGGCTGACGCCGATACCCAAAAGGAATTATCTCCGTTGCTCCTGAAGAAGTACCGGGAAAGTGGCTTCAATACGGTTCGTATGGAAGCTATCAAGTTGTTGAGCCGTTATCAGGACGACAACTTCATCGAAGCATTACGCGAAGGTTTGAACGATACTTATGAAATGGTAGCTCGCCAAAGTGCCATTTATGCTGGATTTGTAGGTGACGATTCCTTATTGCCCGCTATTGTGGAAGCATTGGTCGAACATAATGAACGCTTACGCGTACAAATGAGTGCCAACAAGGCTTTAAGCCTTTATCCGAAAGAGAAAGTAGAAAAGACTATAGAAGACTTTTATGCAAAAGTTGACCGTTTGAATGAAAACGAAGAGAAAAAACGATTACTAAGAAGCCTGGAAAGAATGTTTGTACAAGAGGCAAAAGTCCATCAGACCTTGATGGATGTAGCTGCACCGGAAGCAAAACGTATCAGTGCAATCCGCAATGTGCGTAACTATACATTCCATTTCCACGTGGATGATTATTTGAATGTAATTCGTGATGCCGGTAATCCACAGGAAGTACGTGTAGTAATGGCCGAAGCATTAGGTTGGTTTACTAATTCTGTACAACGGCCACACATTCTTGAAGAAATAAAGAAGATGCAACAAACAGCCAATCTTCCGGAAGATTTAAAAGCAGAGCTTGAACAGACAATCAAAAGATTAAGTTTATAAATATGAATAAATACATCCTTTTGGCAATTACCGCTTTGTGCTTACAGGATATGCAGGCGCAAACAGTTGTACATCCTAGTATAAAAACAAAGACTACTTTTGCAATTGTAGTCGATCAGAAAAGTTATGATGAAGCGAAAAGTGAAATTGATGCTTATCGTACCAGTATAGAAAAAGAAGGTTTAGGTACTTACTTGCTAATTGATGATTGGAAAAGGCCCGAACCTATTCGTGAGCAACTTGTCAAATTGCATGAGAATGAGAAAACGCCTTTGGAGGGTTGCGTATTTATAGGTGACATCCCTATTCCAATGATTCGTGATGCACATCATCTATCTTCGGCTTTCAAAAGGTCTCCCAAAGCCAATTGGCAGAAATCAAGCGTTCCTTCCGACCGTTATTATGATGACTTCGGATTAAAATTTGATTATATTAAACAAGACAGTTTGATACCTGACTATCATTATATGACATTGCGTGCTGATTCTAAACAGTATATTTCACCGGATATTTATTCGGCCCGTATCCGTCCATTACATTTAGAAGGTGAGAACCGTTATCAGATGCTACGCGATTACTTAAAAAAGGCAGTTGCAGAAAAAGCAAAGCAAAATGCATTTGACCAACTGACTATGGCCCGTGGCCATGGTTACAATTCTGAAGATCCTTTGGCATGGAGCGGTGAGCAAATAGCCTTACGTGAGCAATTGCCGCAAATATTCAAATCGGGTAATACAGTGAAGTTCTATGATTTTAACATGCGCTATCCGATGAAACCATTATACTTGAACGAGATTCAGCGCGAAGGATTAGATGTCATGCTATTCCATCACCACGGTGGCCCCACCATGCAGTATATCAATGGCTATGAAAATGGTTCCGGTATTAATTTGAGTATTGAGAATGCCAAAATATTCTTGCGAAGCAAAGTGCCTTCATACGCCAAGGAACATGGGCGTGAAGCTGCTATCAAAGAATATGCCAAGCAGTATGGGGTGCCTGAAAGTTGGTGCGCGGAAGCTTTCGATGAGGAGAAAATAAAATCGGATTCCATTGTAAACCGTAATATGGATATCTATACTGAAGATATTCGTCTTTTGACTCCTAATGCGCGTTTTATACTGTTCGATGCTTGTTTCAACGGTTCTTTCCATTTGGATGACAACATTGTAGGCTCTTATATATTCAATAAGGGTAAGACCATTGCTACTATGGGATGTACGGTTAACACCATTCAAGATAAATGGCCGGATGAATTTCTCGGCTTGTTAGCTGCCGGTATGCGCATCGGGCAGTTCACTCGTTTTACCTGCTTCTTGGAAAATCATCTGATCGGTGACCCGACTTTTCACTTCACCAATAATGCCGGGCTGGATATGGACATCAACCAAGCTTTAGTTGCGCAGGAAGGAAATGTTACATTCTGGAAAAAACAGCTGAATTCCCCTATGGCTGACATGCAGGCAATGGCGCTCCGTCAATTGTCAATGGCAAATTATAGTGGTCTCGTTGAGTTGCTGAAGAAAAGTTACCACGAATCGAACTATTTCGTTATGCGGTTGGAAGCATTACGCCTATTAGCTTTGAACTATCCGACAGAGGTTGCCGATGTATTGCAGACAGCCATGAACGACAGTTATGAACTGATCCGTCGTTATGCGGTGGAATACGTTGAAAAGAATTGCAATCCGGAATTGTTGCCGGCATGGATAGAAAGCTATTTATTACGCGGACATGAAAACCGCCATCGTTTCAGAATTTTTAGTGCTATCAACACGTTCGACCATGATATGGCTTTGAATGAATTGAAGAAACAGGCTGCCGATTGGTCTTTCTACGATTCTTCCTATGTGAATGAATTGTTAGAATACCTTCCTCGCCAAAAGAAAGGACTTGAAAGAGATTTTGCACTTATTGACAGTCCGGAAAGTACTACCAAACAGATACAAAGCGAAATAAGTAGGTTCCGAAATAAACCTATTGCTAAAGCTATTGAGCCATTACTGAACATTATAAAAAATGAAAGCCAAGAAGAAGAACTTCGCATATTGGCTGCTGAAACATTAGGCTGGTATAATTTATACTATAATAAAGCAGATATAATCAAAGAACTTAACACATTTAGAACTTCCAATCAAAAGCTAATGAACGAAGTTACCAAAACAATTAATAGGCTGAAAAGTCAAAATAGGTAGAATCATCCAAACGATGAGATAGACCGGATCCAAAGGGCGGTTCTGCCATTCCTGAGCAGCCTGGTTGACTTTGTTCGTGATGATGGAAATAGCTGATGTGGACAGTTCTATCTCATAGATTTCACGCATCTCCTCTTCTATGTCTGACACGCTCATTCCTTTGGCATATAGGGAGATAACAAGTTTTTCTTTAATATTATCGACACTATACAGGGACATTCAGTAAATGTCTATAGTATAACTCCTCAACCAGTTCCAGACACCAATCATTAAAACAGGGATATTCCTAAAATAATAAAATTTAAGGCAACTAATTCATTGCGAGTTAGTTGCCTTTTTTGTATCTTTAAGCATTCCCCCCAAAAAACGGTTTGACGGCCAAAACGGGGGTAATCTAAAATAAAAACACATGGTAAAGATACAAAAAATCTCAGAAATCGAACCTCGTTTAGGTTTTACCGAGTTCGATATGCTAAAAAAATATCGTCAAAGTTTTGCAACGAGTGAATTAGGTCGCCTCCATGCTCTGTTTCCTTTCTCGGAACTGGCCCGACAAATGCATTTGAAGTCCTCTGCTTTGGGTCGTAAAAGTTATTTTTCTCCCGAAGGTAAAATAGCCTTGATGGTCTTGAAGTCCTATACCAACTTTTCCGATGCACAACTGATTGAGCATTTAAACGGTAATATTCATTACCAGTTGTTTTGTGGTGTTCAGATTGATCCGCTTCATCCACTAACCAATCCTAAAATCGTTAGTGCAATTCGTCAGGAACTAGCGCATCGCCTTGACGTTGAGCCCCTCCAGCTCATTCTTGCCGAGCATTGGAAACCTTATCTTGAGAACCTTCATGTCTGTATGACCGATGCCACCTGTTATGAAAGTCATCTGCGTTTTCCTACTGATACCAAACTCTTATGGGAAGGTATTGTATGGCTTCATCGTCATCTGTGCAAACATTGCCAGACCTTGCACATACAACGTCCCCGTAACAAGTATCTTGATGTACGCCGTGCCTATCTTGCTTATAGCAAACTGCGTAAACGCAGGAAATCACAGACTCGTATGATTACACGAAGGTTACTTCAGTTATTGGAAAATTCAATACTGCCAACAGATAATCCAAATGATCGCCTGTCATAATATAACAGGCATTGTTCATTACATAATTGTTGGCATCATATGCAAAAGCCATTTGGTTTCCGATTATTTTCCATACAATTTTTGGCTTAGAAAAATCCTCCCAATAACTGATGCTATCTTGTGTTTCAAACCACTCGTTACTAGTTTTCTTTCGGGCTTTTATTTTTTTGCCATTAACAATATGAGTTTCTCCTGTTTGTTCTAAACGCTCTATGCCAATTGACAGAAGATAATTTTTCACCGCAGGATAACTTTCTATATCATAATGCCGCGAAGGAAATGTGGCTATAATCCACAAGTCCGCCCATTCATATTCATATCTCTTGATATCCCTGCCACGAAGAATCGGTCGTATAAGTTCAGCCGTCCGAACACGTTCATCTTCTGTTTGACAATTCGCTAGTATCTCATCACGCTTTTCGGTAGAAATGATAAAAGCATCATTGAAACCAGTTTTTATCCCATAGTTGATTTGGATGTTCCAATCCTTCAAGGGTATTCCCACAGACTCAATCTTCTGCTTGATGCTCTGTTCAATGGGAGACAATATCACCCATGGGATAGAATCTGCAAAGTTACACTTCACGCCTTGTTGCTGCACGAAATCGCTCAAATTATTCAAGCCATTCGAATCTTGTACCAAACAAGCTTGTGTGTTAAAAATATTTGCTGCTTTTTGAGATAAAAGAATATTTGCTTCTACCGTTATTGCATCGAATATTTTTATACCTGCAAAATCTACCAACATAATAGGATTGGTCTTGCTTGCGAAATAACCTCGCAAGGCTTCACCATACCCTGCACGCATCCATTTATTAGACGTGATATAGCAAAGAAAACCATTGGGAGTAAGCAGGTTCATACCCAACTCATAGAAGAGGCAGTAAATATCACCAGTGCGTGCATAAGTTATGTAACCCATGCATTCTAATACATCGGCACTCTTACCCATAGATTGTAACTGAATGTAAGGTGGATTGCCAATGATACAGTCAAATCCCAAGAAGTTGCCTTCGGCATCGAGTACTTCTGGAAACTCTATACGCCATTCGAATGCACCAAGATAAATTTTGTTGGAGCGTATTTCCTCAAATATATTTTCTAAAGTCGCAATTTCTTTCTTTAAATCGGCAATGCGCTTGTCCGACGCTTTCTTTTCCTTTTTTGTCGGTTCAAACAGTTGAGGCGCTTGTAAGTTTGCCAACTCAGAGCGGCGTTTGTTCAATCTAACCAATCGTGCATCCCGGCGGTTGATCTCTGTTTTCAGTTTCGACTTGATTTCTGTTATAAACGTTTCCAAATCCTGCTTTTCGCTTTTACTTTGGGCATTTTTATATTTAGCTACAGCCTCCTTATATTGGCTGATGCTGATACTAGACTCTCGCAGTACGGTCTGAATACTGTCTGTCAAAGCGAATCGGTGAAGCAAAGAATTTCCACATTTGATGTTAATGTCGATATTTGGTAAGGTTTCTAAATAAGTGTAATTACTTTCAGCCGTATAGTAAGCATTCTTCAACAATTCAATCCACAGTCGTAGGCGGCAAATCTTCACAGAGTTGGGGTTAATATCAACGCCAAATAAACAGTTCTCAATGATTTGACGCTTCTCCTTGAAAAGAGTTTCCTGCATGCGGCGACTTTCCGCATTGAGTGGGTTGTAAGCAAATAAATTACCTTCGGTATCGGTAACAATCAGCTCGTCATTTTCAATGGCAAGTTGATAGTCCGCTTTGCGGATACGCTTACCGGTAGCATCTACCAAAATACCTAATTCGTATTTCAAGAGTATCAGTTCATTGAGAGCAGACACAAGAAAGTGACCCGAACCAACAGCTGGATCACACAGTCGCAAACTGTTAATTAGTTCATTAGCTTCGACTATATTGTCAATATGGTTGTATAGTTCTATACGGGTGGTACAATTCCAGCCATAATAACCATTAAACTTTTGCAACACGGTCTTGGTGATTGCTTCACGGCACATGAACATAGTGATAAAGCCTGGAGTGAATACTGAACCATCCTTGTGACCATTTATTTTCTCGAATATAAGCCCTAAAACAGAAGCATTGATGAGTGTTTTAGCCTCTTCTTGCACTTCTTCACTGCCTTCGCTCGCAAAGTTATAAGCGTCGAGAAAAGCAAACAAATATTGCAGGGTGGGTAATGCGTTGACTTGTAGATTGCGTTTTTTATTTCGTAATACGCTACTCGCCAAGACAGGAAGTACCGTACGTTGTGAAAGGCTGTTTATCTTAATTGTTTTACTTTCCAAATCTGTCACCTCGAAAAGAGAACTGTTAAGATAGGGAACGTAAGCAAAATCACGCATAATGGAGTGTGTGCGGCTGCCCATGTCACGTGCAAGCACTTGGAAAAAGAGTGTGTTGAGATCATCATAGTCATGAATCTTAGTTATTGAAAGAAATTTATAGATTGCATCTCCATTGTGGTATTTCAACATCTGAGCCTCCAACAGTTTCAAGAAAAGGATACGATTCATCCAAGTAATACACAATTCCATTGCAACATTGAATAACCGTTCCTCATAATCATTCCCATACAAACGACCATTTATGTGACGCAAACAATCTTCTGCATCCAGTTGGTTAATAGTATTCTCTAGTAATGAAGCCTCGTCACGCCGTTCCACAGCTTTGCGTACAATCACGGTTTTATTATTCTCTTTGCGTTCCTCAATACCAATAATGTGTAGCAGCTCAGTGTAGAATCCACGGTTGAGCGAATTGCTGTCATTTTGGAACGATAGCTTCAAAAGATGTGTATCGCTGAATATCTTATAAAGTTCGATAAGTTTGCGTGAAGCGCTACTGTCTGTTCTATCAAGCAGGTGTTGATAGTCTTGTAAGTTGAAGTAAGTGTATTCAAGGCTATCTTTCACCTCCTCAATATAGGTTGTTGCAATTTCAGTATAGAAGAAATCGGTTTTGTTACTGGTTTTGCGTCCATCCACAAAGTCTTGAAACTCACGACGTAATTGTTTGTTCTGATAGAATTTGCGTTCAAACTCATGGGCATCAAAAATAAAGAATTCATGAATATTAGTAGCGATGAGATATTTAATATCATTGTTCTTCTTATTGACACGTTCTTTAAGATAGTATAGCAATAATTCCTGCAAAGCCTTACGATTAAGATTGTCATTAGAAATCATCTCACCTTTGTTGGTGGTACTCTTTACTTCAATCAATAACCCTATATTGGACTTGATAGTTTTATCCAATCGGATAGCCAAATCAATATCTTCTTCGGGAGCCATGTAGTATGGCTTGTAGAACGTTTCACTCAGAAAATTACGTAAATGTTCTTTTTGCGTGTGTTCTCTTTGCCCATCCACAATATTGTCTCTCAATGTGCGAAGGGCATTTTTGAATAAGTCAAAATCTGTTGTTTCAATCGCAACCTGTCTATATGCTTTGTTCAAAACTTGATTCGGTTTGAGTAGTCCCATAATGTTTGGTAAATGAGTTAATAAAATACAAAGGTAGTCTAAAAACTTGATAATAAAGAATGAACGTATTGGTTTAACGAAAGTTTGTTCTACTGCCAGCCATTATCAACAAACAATAGCAGCAGTAGATTTGACATGATTCTACTTATTATATTGTAATAGCCAGCCAAAGTAATCTTTTCACATCCGGATCTATCACAGGTTGGATAAGTTGTTAACCTGAAGGTAACCGACCTGATGGTATAGGAACAGGAAGAAGTCTGTAATCATGGCATTTACCCGGATAGAGAAGCCACATTTTTTATTGCCGGACTTCCGGCATTGCCTCATCCATGTGTGAAAAGGAGTTTTTTCTTTCACCACAACGTTCCTTTCACATACCCAAAGGGGGTAGTGGATCCAGACCTGCTTCGGCTTTCTTTTTCCTTCCCATATGACAAAAACCGACTATCCATGACTATTCCTGCCAGTGTGCCGGTCGTGCTTGCCTCTCATGGTTTCTTCCCTTATATTCGCACTGATATTTAAACGAGTTGAAAATATGGAAATATGCTACATCGAGGCCGGTGTCCTTGAGAGGATGCTGGCATGCGTCGAGAAACTGTCCGGAGATGTGGACAGGCAGTATGAGAGGAACCGCTGTAAGGAACCCGGCGAGTGACTGGACGGCCAGGATGTCTGCCTGCGCCTTGACATCTCGCCGCGTACCCTGCAGACTCTCCGCGATACCGGACGGCTGGCGTTCACCCGCCTCCAGCGCAAGTTCTATTACAAGCCCGGGGATGTGGAGAAGCTGATGGCCTACGTCGGCATCAGACGCAAGGAGAAGGAGGTGAGAGAAAGAAGGAAGAACGGAAACCTTTAAAGAGCGGAAGAGATGGAAGGCATTATCGACAAGGAGAACGAACGTGTCCGCAGGTTCTTTGCCCTGCTGGACGACATGGAGAAAAAAGTGGAACGTCTTGCCCGTGACAACCGTCCTCCCTTCAACGGGGAACGGTTCCTGACCGACAGGGAGCTTTCCGGGATGTTGAAGATCAGCCGCAGGTGCCTGCAGGATTACAGGGACCAAGGACGGATTCCCTATATCCAGCTTGGCGGGAAGATCCTGTACAGGCAGTCGGACATCGAGAGGCTGCTGGAGGAGAACTATCACCCTGCATTGGTATAATATCGTATTTAAGTTTAAGGATTGTCGCCGGAATTGCATTTACGATTCCGGCGGCAGTTTTTATTTAGCCTGCGGCTTCCTTGCCGGCCGCGGGCTTTCTTCTTTCCATCAGCCGGTTCATGTCCGAGGATATCTTCCGGTCGGTGACCTGGGCGTAGACCTGCGTGCTGTCGATGTTCGTGTGGCCCATCATCCTGGCGATGCTCTCTATCGGAATACCTGCGGTCAGTGTCAGGGTCCCGAACGAATGCCGGGCCATGTGGTAGGACAGGTTCTCTTTCATGCCTAATGCCACGCCCATTCCATGTGCCTCATACCAGAGGACGTCGCGGACCGGCAGCGGGAATACCGGCCTGTCGTCATCCGTGGTGTTGTAAAGCTCCAGTATCTGTCCGGCTATGGGATGCAGCGGGATGAACGCCTCCACGTCCGTTTTGGCGCGGCGGATGCGGATATACCTTCTTCCTTCCGAAGTCGTTCCGATGTGACGGGGATGGAGAGCCCTCGTATCCGCGTAGGCCAGACCGGTCAGCGAGGAGAAGATGAACGTCCTGCGTGCCAGCTCCATCATCGGGTCGGGCAGCGGGGTCTCCATCATCCGCTTCAGTTCACTGCGGCTGATATGCCTTAGTTTAGGTGCTTCTTTCCTCTCGTATGCCACGTCCTCTATCGGGTTGGCACGCAATACTTCCCGGTCCACGGCGATGTAGATGAGCCGGTTGAGCCAGCACAGGCAGTGGTTCACGTGTCCGTTCCTGTGTCCCAGCTCCTTCTTGAGAAAGACCTTGAACGATTCGGCGAACTCCTCGGTGATGTCCGAAAAGGCGATGTCCTTCATCCCGCGGGATTCGATGAACTGCCTGAGGTTGAGCTGGGTGGTCTTCGACTGGCGGTAGGTGGAAGTGGAGTTGATCTCCTTGGAGCGGACCCTGAGCCGTTCGCGTTCCACCTCTCCGGCCTGCAGGAGGTATTCCGGCACGGAATTGGCACCGGATACGGTGGTCTTGAGCTGCTCGGCCGTGACCACTCCCTGGTTCCTCAGCAGGTTCCCATACGCCTCTTCCAGCCGGCTTCGGAAGGCGGCAAGGCGGTTGTTCTCCCTGGCTGTTTTGATTTCACACTTCTTGCTGTCCCAGTCCCCGGGTTTGCAATAGACGCCTGTCGTGACTGCCGATTTCTTTCCGTCGATGCTGATCCGGCAGAGGACGGCGGTCGTGCCGTCCGATTTCACCTTGTTACGGTTGATGTAGAATAAGAGCTTGAATGTACTGCGCATGATAATGATTGTTTAGGGATTAAAGGATAAGTTTCAAATCGCGGGTTGCCTCGACGAACCTGTCCATGTCCTCGAACAGCTTCTTCGGGGTTACGCGCGCGTATATCTGGGTGGTCTTTATGTTGGAGTGTCCCAGCATTTTGCAGATGGTCTCTATCGGCACTCCCTCCTCGAGCGTGACCAGCGAGGCGAAAGAATGCCGTCCCATGTGGTAGACAAGGTCCTGGCTCAGCCCTGCCATCAGGCGCAGGGATTTCATATTGGCCCTGAGCGTGTGGTAGTCCTGCGGCGGGAAAAGAGTCTCGCGGGTATCGTCCCGGTATTTCTCAATCAACGCGACGGCTTCCGGAAGCAGCTTGACACGTCCGAGGTAGTCGGTTTTCTTTCGCTGGTATTTCAGCCAGAGGCTGCCCTCGTCATCCCGGAAGAGGTTCTTCCGGGTGATGCTTACCGCATCGGCATAGGCGGTGCCGGTGTAACAGGCGAAGAGGAAGAGGTCCCGGGTGATGACATGTGACCTGCGTTTTTCCGGTATCTCCAGATCACGCAGCTTCTCGAAATTCTCACGGCTGAGTGCTTTCGGTGTTGTCTCCTTCTGCTTGGGCAGCTTGAAGTGGCAGAAATGGTATTTCTCCGAGTGGCCCTCCTTGTAGGCGATGCGGCAGATCTTTTTCAAGATGGCCAGGTAGCCGCGAAGCGTGTCCACGGCATATCCCTTTTCCAGAAGGATGAAATCCTGATAGTCGCGGATGAACTGCTCGTTGAGCTGCCCGAAGACAAGGTCCGGAACCTTGAATTTCGCCTTGATGAATTCGGAAAGCGTGCGGTAGGTGAAGAGGTAGGTCGAGAGTGTGGTGGGCGCACGGTCCACACCGACACGGGCCTTCATTTCCCCGTTATGCCGGTCGAGAAGTTTGAGCAGGGTCATCTGCATGCCCGCATTGCCCTGGAACATGTCCCTGACCGCGGCGGCATCGAAATCCCTTTTTCTTTCCATGAGGGAATTGAAGGCCGAGTGTACGGCAAGCAGCAGTCTTTCTATTTTTTCATTGGTCTCCACCGCTTCCCGGCTCTTGCCGTTCAGCCGGCTCTCACGCGCGTTCCACAGCCCGGGGGTGCAGGAGAGCTTGCAGCTGAACTGCGCCATCGTGCGGTTGAGGGTGATCCGTCCCATGATCGGGGCTTTGCCGGTCTTGTCCGGCTCGCTCTTTTTCAGGTAGAGCAGCACCTTGAATTTTTCCACTTTCATAACGCTCTTTTTTAGGTTGTAAAAATACTCCTTTGAAAAGCGTCCTTTGGCATGCAAAACATTGATAAACAGTGAATACAAATCCGCTTTGTTCCTATCGGTAAAAATTCGGTTACCTGCCGTTGTTTCCGAAACAGGCGGCTAACAGTCTGGTAACTGAAACGTCGCAATATTTTGTTTTCTTTTGCAGGTCTGTCTGTTCTGCAATTCTCGCAAAATGCTTAATTATAAACGTTTTACGTTTAATTATCGTCATTCTGTTTTTTATTGCATTTCTAAATATTACTTATGTGGCCCGCCATACATGGGCAACGACAGCTTACTATTGTGAAATTCACCCGGGCGTTATTTCTGAAGCTATGGGACACTCTTCGATCACAGTGACCGAGACGTATCTCAAACCTTTCCGGAATAAGAAAATAGATGAAGCCAATAAAAAGGTGGTGGATTTTATAAAGCGCTCAATTTCAATAGCAATGTGTTGAATTTAAGCCTGTTACTTCATAGGTAACGGGAATAAATATCGGTGCAAATATGAGCATATTTCTTAAAACAACCAAACGAAATCACACATTTTTTTTAATAAACTACTCAAAAGCGGAACTAAAACAGATAAAACACGTGGATTCTTTGTATTAGGGCTTTGTTAACTTCTAAATATTGCACAAGATTTCCCTCCCCTCTGCCGCTTATCAGAAGCAGGGGTAAAGAACTTTCATAATCTATCGTATAATTTTTCAGTATTGACTACTCTAAAAGAGCAGGAACAAAGGTTTCCCTGTTACCTATGAAGTAACGGGAAAAAGTGTTGGGAATATATTCTTGTCCATACTAAAGAATCATGGACACAGGTAAAACGAAAAGAAAAGGAGGTTACATTAATAGAATGAAAAGGGAAACACAAATGGCTTTTGAATCAAAAACGAGAAATTATATTTTTATTTTTTAATTTATAAATTAAAAGTTTTTTTATTATGAACAAAAAGTTTTTAAGTGCAATCCTGTTTGGAGCATTACTTGCGTCTACCACAGGAACATTTACATCTTGTAAAGACTACGATGATGATATCAATGGTCTAAGCGAACGTGTAGATGCAATCGAAAAAACATTGGCTGAATTGAATACTAAGTTTGGTTCATTGGCTTATGTGAAATCGGTGTCTTTTGCAGATGGAAAGTTAGTAGTAACAAATCAGAATGGAGATGCTACTACTTATAATATTCCTGATACAGACACTAATACTACGTATACTTTGAATGTTACTCAAGATGGTAATAAGGCTACTATTACCTTGACTGATGATAAAGGTAATGTTCAGACTAAAGAAATTGAATTTACGGATACTGACACTGATACTAAGTTTGATCCGTCTGCTTTAGTAGTAGGTAAGGATGGTGTGACAATTGAGTATAATGGTGAAGCTACAGGTGTTAAACTTCCTACTCTTGTATCGAATGCTTTGAGTGTGACAGAGTTCACTAAAGATGGTGTTACATATGGATGGGCTGTAAAATGTGGCGATTCAGAACCTGTTAACTTAATGATTACTGATATTCTGCCTCTTACAGGATTTAGCTTTGAACCTGATGCTATTCTTGGTGGTGTGCCATCTATGAAAGCATTGAGTGTAGAATATAAGGCTTGGAGTGAAAAAACTAGTTGTGAACCTGCTACTGCTACTGGTGAGGTTTGGACGCAATCTACTGATAAATCATATATATCTCCAGTTATTGTTGGTAAGTATTATTTGAATCCTTCAAGTGCTACTAAAGATCAGATCGTTTCTATTGAAGTACTTTCTAGAGATATAGAATATATTTCTAAGACTAGAGCTGCTGGTTGTGCTCCTAGCGTTGATAGTTATTCTGTAAAAGATGGTATGTTGACTGTTAACTTCAAGGCAAATGCTGAATTGATTAAGGCCGTTGAAACTTCTGAAATAACTGGATTCAAGATTCGTGTTAAAACAAAAGCTGGAAATACAATTACTGATCAGGACTATAGAGGGGTATATGCGACTAAATATACTACATTAGTTTTGGCTGATAAGAAGAAAAAGGCTGCTAACCCAACAAATCATGATTTATATGGTGCTAATAGCGGAACAGCTAGGGTTGCTATTGATAAAATACCTGATTATGAATTATCTTACAAGTCAACTACTGGGTTGGATATGAAACCATTAGTAGTTACTTGTTATAAAGATGAAGCTACTAAAGCAACTCATCAGACCATGTCTGATAAAGATCTTGAAAGCTTAGGATTGCATTATGAGTTCCATTTATGTAATTATATTCAAGGTGATAACGGAACTGCACAAAATGATTATGCAAAAATTGTAGACGGTGTTTTGTATCCGAAATTATATAATGAAACAGGTACTCCATATGCAGCTGTTGGCCGTATGCCATTAGTTCGTGTACAGTTGATGACAAAAGATAATCAAGTTGTTAGCACAGGATGGATTAAAGTTGAAATTGTTAAGGATAAGATTCCAGCAGAAGAAGTTGAATTTGACTATCCGGCATTTACTAACCAGTGTGCTAATAAGGAATTTAAGTTGACTGTGGAACAAATGAATGTGAAAGTATATAATAAACTTGGATTAGATAGAACTCAATTCAATAAAGAGTATACAATTAAGCAGGTTTCAACAGTTGAGGGAGAAGCTAACTATGGTAAAGGTGATGGTACTGTTGCTTTGGTTTCAGATGCCGATCCGACTACAATGACTGACTTATTGACTTGGACAGTTACTCAGGCAGATATGGCTGCTGCATTGGCTAAGGATGGTACATTAACAACTGTTGTTACTTATGCTGCTAACGATCCGAAGTCTCGTGGTGATGTTACTATTACATTTACTTCTAAAGTTAATGCTATTGATGCTGTGACAATTCCTGATAATAATAAGATTAAAGAATATTGGGATGCTAATAAGGAATATGTTCGCTTGAATGTTGCAGTTCCTGATGGTAGCAATACTTGTACATTTGTAGTTGACTTGGATAATGTATTTATGGGTAACAAGCCTGCTATTGGATCTGACAAATATAAATATGTATTTGCTGCTAAGAACATAACTCGTACAGATGCTGTTGGCTTGAGTGGAACTAAATATGTTTTGACTCTAAGTGATAATGCTGAAACTTTATATGCAAATGGAGAAAAAGTTGCAACTATTGAGGAGACGACAGGTGTAATTTCTTATGCAAATACAGATGAGGCTAAGGATTTGTTGAATGTTGCAAGTCATAGTTCAGTTCCTAATGCATTCTATGCTTGGATTAATATTAAGGCTGTAACAGGTGAATGTGAATTAGAATTGCCTATTACTAACGGTGAATTCAGAGCATTCTTCTTGCGTCCGATTAATGTAGCTGCAGGTGCAGGTAAGTTCCAGGATGCTGTTGATAACGGTTCTACTGTTAATATGCTTGATTTGTTGAAGTTTACAGACTGGAGAGATTATGAATTTAGCCCGAAGACAAATAAGATTTACTTTAAGTTCTATGAAGTTACTGCTATTTCTGTTGATCTTGATGAAATTACAACTGACTTGAACGGTGGTGATATTAATACTCAGAAATTGAGTTCTGTAACGTCAGAGTTGAAAGTAACTCAGGATGCTAAGACATTTAAAGTTAATGAAATTCCTACTAGTCCTGCTGCTGATGCTTATGGTACTGTAACTTACAAGAATAATGGTACTGCTGTAGGTGCATTCAACTTGAGATTGCCTGTAACAGTAACTTATAAATGGGGTACAGTTAAAGCTTATGTAACAATTCCAGTTGAAAAGACTCAAGGTAACTAATCCTTTTATTAAATATCATGAAGCGCTTCTCTCTGATGAGGGGCGCTTTATGTTTAATATTAATCTATTATGAGCATAAAAAGAATACTATTAATAGGAATATTGGCAATCAGTGTGTTGCCGGTTTCTGCTCAAGAACAACGTGTAAAGGAACCTGGTAAAACAGTGTTCAAACCTCATTGGTTTATTCAAGCACAAGTAGGAGCTGCTCATACTGTTGGTGAAGCAAAATTTACTGACCTTCTATCTCCGGCAGCTGCTTTTAATGTTGGTTATAAGTTTGCTCTCGCATTCGGTGCACGTATTGGTGTCAGTGGATGGCAGGCAAAAGGAGGATGGGTTAATCCGCAGCAGAACTATAAGTATAAATATCTGCAAGGTAATGTGGATATTATGGCTGATCTCAGTACTTTGTTCTGTGGTTTTAATCCGAAGCGGGTGTTCAATGGTTATATCTTTGCCGGTGCAGGACTGAATCGTGGTTTTGATAACGATGAAGCCAATGCGCTTGATACAAGAACTTATGAGTTGGAGTATCTTTGGCAAGAAGGTAAGATTCTTCCGACAGGTCGTTTCGGTCTTGGTTGTGATCTTCGTTTGAATGATCGTTTGTCCATTAATATTGAAGGAAATGCGAACGTATTGTCTGATAAGTTCAACTCCAAGAAAGCTGGTAACTGTGACTGGCAACTGAATGCCCTTGTAGGTGTAAGCATTAAACTGGGTAAAAGCTATACAAAGACTGCTCCTGTTTATTATGAACCAGAGCCTGTGGTAGTGGAACAGCCTAAACCTGCTCCTGTAGTAGAACAACCACAGCCTAAAAAAGAAGTGGTAGTAGAACCTATGAAACAGAATATCTTCTTTGCCATCAACTCTGCAAAGATTCAGGATGATCAGCAATCTAAGATTGCTTCTTTGGTTGACTACATGGAGAAACATCCTGCAGCTAAGGTAAGTGTAACAGGTTATGCTGATGTTGATACGGGTAATCCTAGAATCAATAGTAAATTATCAGAGAAGCGTGCTAATAATGTTGCCGAAGCTTTAAAAGCAAAAGGCATCGCTGCAGATAGGATAAAAGTTGATTATAAAGGAGATACTGTGCAGCCATATAATACTCCGAAAGAAAACCGGGTAAGTATTTGTATTGCTGAATAAGTTTTATGAAAAAGATTTCTAAACAATATACCCTAATTTCCCAAAGAGAGTTTTCCCCACTTCTTTATATATTCAGTTTATATAAGGTGCTCTCTCTGGGACTTCTAAGAAGTCCGGACTTGTGAAAGCCCGTATTTCTGCAATAATAACCCTTTCTTCACCTAAAAGTGAAGATTTCCCTTAGGAAATGGTTGAAAGCAGTGCTTGTGAAAGTACACTTTTCATATATCCATTTCCAATACGAGGATATCTCCCTTTTCCCACGGATATCCTCTATCATACGAAACGAGGCTATCTCATTTTGAGTTTAGCCTCGTTTTTATTTTAAGACTCCTCCTATTCAACTCTTTATAATTTTTTCCCTTTCTCTCCCCCTCAAACTCTTATAGATGAGAATAAATTGAAGCACGGAGATTGCACCGGTAGTAAATGGTGCACACAGCTTCAAACAAGATAAAAAATTTCCGGGTTGACCCCAATACTTAGAAGATCATTGGGCGATTCAATTCGAAGGATAGCAGCGGTACCAGTAATTATCACAGCTACAGTCTGGGTAATGAAAGTATGACAGCCTATCAAAGAGCCAAGTCAGGACGAAGAGTCTTGATAACGGCTCTTTATTTTTTTCTTCTCATTTTCCTTATCACTCTTCTCACTTCCCTTCTTCTCCTTCCCTCTTCACCTTAAACCCTTATATATGACAAGAATAAGAATAAAAGACAAGAGAAAAAGAACATATTATTAACCAACAACAAAAACCAAGAGAAAAATGAAACATTTAATGAAAGGAATCAGAATCGCAGCATACATTGCTGAGATCATCGTGGCAGGTTCAACTATTGTGGAACTTGTAGAGAAGTATGGTGGCAGGAGCAAACGTAAATCCGCCGCAAGTAAAGTTGATACAGGCAATGTAACAACTGAAACCCCATAGAAACGTCTGGTGAATGGATTATGATAAAGCACAGGACGTAATAATAACCATCCTTGAGGTAACCACATCCATACTCAAGGGAATCAAGAAGCTAAGAGGAATATTTGTAAAAGCAAAGAAATAAACCTCTTGGCTTTTTCTTTTATCGGATTTTATTAACCAATTAAAAACTATAAAAATATGGAAACAACCAATTTATTATTACCATCCACAAGGATGACAAGAATGGGTATGGTCAACCCAACCTTTATCGAAGATGCAGTAATCGTATCAGAAAAGGAACAGAAGAAGGAACATCCCAATTTTATTGAATCAAACACTTCAGGCATTACACTTGAAGAACTGGAAACGAACTGTATTGTACCCAGCTTTGGAGACAACCAGCTTACAATCAGCCACCAGACTTTTATACACCGTATTGAGGAGGCGGCAAGCATGTTTTTTGCAGGAGAAACTTTCGGTAATACGGAAATCAGAGTCTCACACAAGATTTTAGGCAGACATCCTTCCGCACTGACAAAAAGGAAGGAAGAACTCAAACCTGAAGACGAAACCATCTATTATCAGAGAATGGCATTCTGTTTTCATATCCGAACCATATGTCGGGAAATAAACGGTGAGGAAGTGCATCTTTGTATCGGCGGCGTAAGAAGCCTGAACGAAGAGAACCTGTACGGAAAAAAATCCCCTGAAAAATTTAAAATCTTTATCGGATGGAGAGTCAGGGTATGCAGTAATCTTATGCTGACATGTGACGGCTTGACAGGACGTCTGGAAGTGATGGGCGATACGGATATCTATATAGCCGCACTAAAACTGTTTCAGACATTCAATCCCGAACAAAATTTGAGACTTCTTGAAACCCTGGGGAGAACAATGATTTCACAGGAACAATTCTGCCAGATAATCGGACGTTTACGGCTTTACCAGGTTTTACCGGCATCACAGATGAAAGAATTGCCGAAAGTTATCCTGGGTGATTCAAACATCAATGCAGCCACCAAAGGCTATATTGACAACCCTAACTTCGGCTTACGCGGAAGAGCAAAAATTTCATGCTGGGACCTGATGCAGCTTCTTAACGAGGCGGCCAAACAGTCCTATATTGACAAATTCCTCGAAAGGAATCAGAACGCCACAGATTTTGCAGTGGGCATTCAGAAAGCCTTGAGAGGGGAAGACACTGAAAATTACGGATGGTTTCTGAGATAAACCGGAACATCTAAAAATCCTATGAAGGGAGAAAGATCTAAAAATAACAAACAAGGTCTTTCTCCCTTCTTTTGTTGAATTAAAATCAGAAAGGAGAAAATATATGAGCGTAACATGTATACAGGACATATACCATTGTGACACCTGTAAATCAGCACTAGACGAGCACGGAAGGAATTGCAGGCACGGGATGTTATTTCCCCTGCTTCTTTTAATGGGAAACTTTAAAAAGTGCATGAATTATGAATTTGATGCGGAGAAGGTGGAACTTCAGTTGCTAAGAAAAGAAAATGAACGGACAGAGCACACCGGTGAGTAAAACGGGAATGGTTCTGAATAAAATGGAAAGGAATAAAGTATGGCACATTACACCTTCGATATAATCAAATATACCTTAATTACCGAAGAGGGGGAAACGTACAAGGACTTCATAGAAATGATGCCCTCGCTGACGGTACAAGCAACAAATTATATTGCAGCCACTTTAAAAGCCGAAAAGGCATATCCGTCAGATAAATATGTACACCAGCTCATTGATACTGATGCAGAAAAATGGCCGGTCAGTGCAACTATATTTTAACTAAAAACGAATCAGAAAGAAAAATGGAAAGATTTGAAATTGAAAACAGCAGAGAGTTCAAGGCGGCACAGGAATTGGCAAGGGCCTTGAATGATTACGGGTGGAATGAAAAAAGATTCGCACTTGCAACGACAACATTTCACCAAACCCTACAACAGACATTATTCAGGACTATTGTAGAGATATTGAAAGTATATGCAGATCCTCAAAGAAGGACGGACCTAAGAAATGAAGCATCTAAAAAAGGTGCAAAAAAGTTAATGGAAGTGCTGGAAGAACTACATATTCCATTCATTTGAAAGACGGTTGAAACATACCGGAATTGTATCTGAGGAGGATATCACAATCAACGTGGTGTCCTCCTTTTTTTATTTACCAACATTTTAAAACAAAGAAAATTATGTTATACTACAAATTTAAAAATTATGAAGAATTCAAGGACATGTTTGGAATTGTCAAGCATGGAAACGGGGCATGCAGCAGAAAGAACAGGATACTGCTGGCATATATCAGGAACAGGAGATTACTACATGAAGCAATAGAGACAAACAATTATACGCTGCTTCATATTTCCTCAATGGCGGAACTGAAGAAGACCATTACACGGACAATAATTATAAGCGGGCACTCAGATATGTCATTACGTTATGTTCTGGAGCTGGACGGAGAATTCTTTTACTCCAGAAACTTTGAAACGGACGATATGAAAGGGCTGTGTAAAGACGGGGATACCAGGTCAATCCGCTACATTAACCATGAAAACGGAGGAAAGGTGTTTAAAATGAAAGCGGGGAAACTCTACCGTTCCCTTATACTGGAAACAGAATTCGGCAGAACCCTCCCTGAACAGGTAGTGACTTATCTGTGCGAGGAATTCTCGGCGGACTGGCAGACTTATACAACGGGGCGGCTCCCTAAAAACAGGTTATGCGTAGACAAGAATTTCGAGAAGATATACTCATCCTCCTCTTGTATGGGAGATTTTCATTCCTGCATGGTGGACAGGGAACTGCATGATTTCTATACGGAATCGGTCGATGCAAACGCGGCATACCTGATTAATGAAGAAGGAAAGGTGACAGCAAGGTGTGTCATCTACAACAGGGTTACAGACCAGAATGGAAAAATATGGAGACTGGCGGAAAGACAATACGCTACGGATGAGAACAACACCCTCAAACGTGCTTTAATAGATGCCCTGATTAAGAAAGGATACATTGACGGTTACAAGAAAGTCGGTGCCGGATGTGGTGATTCAAGGGCTTTTGTTGACCTGGAAGAGAATTCATTGTCAGACAGGAAATTCAGGATAGAATGTGACCTGGACTGGGATGATACGCTAAGCTACCAGGATTCATTCAAGTGGTACAATGAATCTAAAGGAACGGCGGACAATTACGGAAGTGGTGACATCGCACTTGATATTACTGACGGTTCTTTGAATGGTGAGGAGGAATACGATGATTTCCACGAATACCATTGCAATGAAATCAGCCTCGTATATTATCACGGACACGAGTATTACTGTGACGTAGAAAATCTGGACGAATTCATATGGATGGAAAAACTCGGGGAATACCATCACGAGTCGGATGTTATAGAATGTCCGGAATGTAGCGAGTATTTTCTGGAAAAGGACAATTTCTATTCGGACATAACGGAAGAGGATTATTGTTGTGAAGAATGCCGGAAGAAAGCGGAACAGACATACAAAAAGGAAAACTGGCATTATTCCGATTATGACGAGGAATACTATGAGCATGCAGAAGACATAACCATATACCGGGTATGGAACAATATCCTCTGTGAATATGAAAGAAAGACAATATCCGTAGAGTCAGCACAAAGACTGCAGGAAGCGGGAGAACTTCATAAATTGAATGACATGCTTTATGACGGAATAGATGAGGAAACCGGACTGACTTATGCATACGAGATGAATGAAATAAATGTTTAACCCACAAAAAATAAGAATTATGGAATTGCTTAAGAAATTATACAAGGTTTATAGCCCGAGCGAAAAAGAACGGGCAATGATAAAGTTTATATGGAATTATACCAAGAGAATTACCGATACCAAAATCGAAGCGGACATCACCGGGAACTTGTACATAACAAAGGGGGAAGCGGAATCATATCCCTGTATCGTAGCACATCTCGACCAGGTACAGAGATTACATTCAAAAGATTTCACGGCTATTGAAACGGGAGAAATCATATTCGGTTACAGCTCCCGGAATAAAAGACAGGAAGGACTCGGAGCCGATGACAAAAATGGAATCTGGATAGCACTCAAATGTCTGGAAAAGTATGACTCCTTAAAACTGGCGTTCTTTGTCAGTGAAGAGACAGGATGTGTCGGGTCAGGAAAAGCGGTGATGGATTTTTTCAATGACTGCCGCTTTGTTATACAGCCTGACAGACGGGGATACCAGGATATTATTAATGAAATAGGTTGGACCTCACTATGTTCTCCCAGGTTCCTTCAAGCTGCCGGATATAAAAAGTTCGGATACAAGGAAACACGTGGAATGATGACGGACGTGCAGGAACTAAAGGAACGGGGGCTTCAGGTCAGTTGCATCAATCTTAGCTGTGGATATTATGAACCACATACAGACCATGAGTTTACGATAAAGAAAGACCTCATGAACTGTCTGTCACTGGTAGAGCATATCATTGAGAATTGTACAGAACCTTATCCTCACCAAACAGAAATATTGGACAGACGATGGAGGACTTATGATGAATTTGACGAAGCTGTAGACGAAATATTTGCGCTGCTCGATCAGGGGGAATTATGGAGCGTAGAAGACCTCTATTATATGTACCACTCCGTTTTCCCACAACTGGACATGAAAGACTACCGGAGAATATATACAGAATATTACAACCTGAATATGCCGGAAGAGTATGAAGACAGGAAGATTCTGTCCTAAGTGCGGACGTATGCCGAGTAAATCCAAAATAAAAGGTTACTCACTTCAATGTAAGAGCTGTGATGAAGACTTTTACAGGATAGAAGTATTAACCAGAAAACAAATAACTCAAAAACAAATAGCAATGGAAAAGATTATTGAAGACTTCCTTTCCCGTATACAAAATGAGAAAGGAAAATTCCACCTTACAACTGTTGAAGAGTGGGAATGCATGTGTAACACCTTCCGGTATATCAAAAGCGGAGAAGCTGACATGAGGGAGAACTGGATTGGTATCATAGGCCGGAACAGCACATACTACGACGGGTATGGTAACGGACCTGTGATAGATATTAAATACGGAAGATTCTTTATCTGTCCGGAAAAGAAACTGATGAGAGGACAGACTTTTGAAGAATTTTATGAAGGACGTAACGTGGACTGATATGAAGAACAAGAATTATGATCTGAAACTGGCCGGATATATATGGTCAATCTTAAAGACACAACCCATTATAGTAATGTCATGGGGAGTAGATATGGATACGATAAAACCCGTCAAAGGAGGACTGGAATTTCATGTGCAGGGATTCAAGCATACGGGAATGGTACGAATCGTTCTCGATGAAGGAAAGGATCTCTTTGAAATATATCTTATTCCTGATTCTGAAGGAGAAAAAAATGTAATAGAAGACGTTTACTTTGATATGCTCGTTTCTGTGATAGACGAGAATGTGGAGAGAACTGATGATTATGACAAAAGGATTTCTGATACATACAATATTATAAGGTATTAGGGAATCTTTGAGAAATTCAGAATTTAAAAAGATGGCTTTCTGTGAGAGAATAGAATTTATAGCAACTCGAAATCTCATGGAAAGCCTTTTTTATGCAATAATATGACCGGTTCCATAGATTAGACGACCATCTAGTCAGCGGAACCACTGTTAAAACTATTAAAATTTAAAATCAATGAACAATCAATATGTAGCTTATCTTCGGGTAAGTACACAGAAACAAGGATACTCAGGGCTGGGACTTGAAGCACAAAGGGAAATTATACAGAAATATCTTCGTGACAAAACTCCGGTTGCTGAATTTGTTGAAATTGAATCAGGTCGAAAAAAGGACAGGCCTAAACTTAAAGAGGCATTAAGCCTTTGCAGAAAAACGGAAGCGACACTGATCGTTGCCAAATTGGACCGGTTGGCAAGAAATGTTTCCTTTTTGTCAAATCTTCTGGAGAATGATGTGGAGATCGTGTTTTGTGATTTCCCGCAAGCTAATAAAATGATGTTGCATATCCTGTCGGCAATCTCACAATACGAAGCGGAACTAATAGCGGCAAGAACAAAATTCGCTCTGCAGGCAAAGAAGGCAAGGGGATTCAGGCTAGGTAATCCGGAACACTTAATGGATAAACATAAGCAGGCAATCCAGAACAGTATCAGAACCTGCAGCGAGAAAGCGGATAACAATCCCAATAACAGGAGAGCTGTCGCCATGCTGCGTACATTAGTAAAAGAGGAACATACCCTGCAGGAGATAGCGGATATTCTTAATAAAGAAGGATTCGTAACTTCCAGAGGATATAGATTCTCCAAATCAACCGTTTACAAATTAATTAGAAGGTATAATCTGAAATGAGAAAGTTTATAATCTGTTATATGATAATCAATGGTGACATGAGTTTTGGGTAATAGAAAATCTTTATAAAAAGAGAAGCTGAGGGATGCCTCGGCTTCTTTCCTTTCTTCATCGGGTTGGTCAGAGACAGAGAGTACATAGTATATGATACATAACCGACAGGATAGTATGTGTTATAAAATATACTACAAAAAATGTACTTCTATTATAAAAAGTACACGATTTGCACACTTTTTTATAACACTTTTATCTCCTTCCAGGAGTTATGTAATCATCACTCACTACGCTTTCATACTTCCTGCCCTGGCTGACCCCAAGAAATAAAAATGCCGTCAATATTATGTATGTAGATGTCGGAAATCTCGGAACTATCGGGATTATACTCCTAATACGATACTGGCATCAATATTCAATTTCCGACTAATCTCACGGGCTACTTTTAAGGTAGGTTCACATTTACCGGAAATATAGTCACTGAAGCGTGAAGGACTTACACCGATCAGTTTGGCCAGAGATTTTTGATTGAGTCCCAGTTCGAACATTCTCAGTTTCAAGACATCCACAAGGGTTGGTTCGCCTAAAGAAAAATGTTCTTCGGAGTAATCGGCTACAAGATTGGAAAGCAGTTCCAGTTCTATGCTCCCGGGATCATCAAGAGGAGTATCATCCGTTACCAGAGGAAGTAGATGCTCTACTCTACTGACTGCCCATTCATATTGGGCCGGGGTTTCTATCTTAGTCATAACTTCTAAATTTTAGTACAATCAATCTTATCATATTCCTTATGAGTACCGATAAAGCGTATATATACGAACTTTATGGTAAACTTGATAACGACAACCAACCGATAAGTATTACCTTTGATATTGAAAACATAGTGCTGATTACCTACATTGTCTACAGTGTTGAAAGTTTTCTTGATATCGGCAAAACAAGTCCACTCACTTCGTTTAACAATAGTAGCCCATTCTTGTAAAGCAACTTTTGAATCCGGATGCTTTTCGGCATACGCTTTCAATACCTGTTCAGTAAATATTCTCATTGGAAGTCGTTTTTAATTCACAAAGATAATCATTTAATTCTATTTCTCGAAATTATATTCAAATATTCGGGATCTTATTTAAGCAAAGCAAACAATTACAAGATAAATGGAGTTCTGGAAGGTTATCCTTGATCAGGTTAGGTGATGGCAGAGAACATGTGACAGGTATATAACCGACAGGATGGAGTATTTATTTACAAAAATGTGCTTCTATTGTGAAGTTATAAAGCGGAACCTGACAATATAAATGTAGAAATAATCGAATGTAAATCAAGAGGAAGAGAGCATTTGTAACAGAAAATAAGGGATGAAGCCGTTTTTTATGGAAAAGCTGTGGATGTATAAATCAAATAACGGGTATTTTATTTGGAACAATAAACAAAAAATCCTATTTTTGCGGCATGAATAAAACAAAATTACATATAATTCTAATTTACCTTAAGAAAATTCTAAGAAGAAAGGTGAAAATAGTTATAAGTTTTTTTGAGAGATTTCAAAAAGAACAATTTTGCATTCAGTCATGAATGTCCTATTAGTTCCTTGAGTTTCTTTCAAAAATGTTTTTGTTTATATAATATCATTTGAGAAAGAAATAATAAAATAGAAAAGATAATTAATCAAATATTTAATATTGGCTATAATAAAAATGAAATAGAGTTTATATAAAAATTATATATAGAGAGAAATTAATTGGGACATAAATGACTAGAACAATAGTTATTTATGTCCTTTTTTTATTATCAATGAAGAATTAAGAAAAAATGAATTCATTATTAAAAAACATAATAGAAAAAAGTGCAACAGTCATATTGATATATGCTGGAAAACGTCTTATAGATAAAGGTATAATATGGTGGGATGAAAGAAAGAAGAAAAAAGAAGCAATACCGGCTGATCATACTGCTGAAAAGTCGGATAAAACTATTATCCCCGTTTCGATGAAAGAAATCATAGAGCGTAACAAGGGACAAAGCGCAGCGTCCCTGCCACGAGGCCTTTTCACCCCGGGAGAACTCCATGTAATCTGTGCGCAGACAGGTATGGGAAAATCCATTTTTGCTGTAGAAATGGGTCTGGCGATGGCCGGGGGTAAAGAATCCGAGCCCTATGCGATAGTTAAGAGCATATTGGGTGACAAGTGGGATACCATGAAGCAGAGGGTGGAGTACCTTGACGGTGAAAACGGTGAGGACGAACTGTATGAACGTTATGGTAGAGGAGATGTCAATTATCCCGTCACTTTTACCGTGGTTCCTTCCGGAGAGATATCATCCATTGATGACTTGGAAAAGTACATCCGTCAGCGTGCGGAAGAAAGCAAATACAGGGAAGATCGCACGATCATCATTGACCATCCCGGATGTTATGATGGAAGCGACAATCCCCATCGTATGCAGAAGTTTTATAAATCCCTGAAAAGTATTATAGTAAACTATCGGCAGGGAGGTCATTGCCTGACTGTCTTTGTCCTGAGCTTTGTCAATACAGACAAACCATGGAAACCTGTATACTCGGAGGATATTATAAGTACGAAGGAACTCAAGAATATAGCCCATACGATCGTAGCCTTGTGCCCGTGTCGGAAGGGAGGAGAATACCGTTTCCTTAAGGTTGTCAAATCAAGGAGCGGGGAGAAAAATGAAGAGGTGCCTGTTCTTAAAATCAGCAAAGAGGGTGGCCTGTTTCTTCACTTTGTCGGCAGGATGAATGAAAAGGATGCGTTACCCTTACCTGTGAAATCCCGGAAAACTCCCGTTACTTCTCCCGATCTCGAGCAAGATATCTTTGAAGTCACCGGAACCTCTGTTGCTTCAAGTGAGTCGGTTCTCCAGGATGAGAAGCCTGAAACGGTGGAAGAGGTAACCGGTTTTGCTGTGGAACCGGACAAACGCAAAAAGGTTACACCTGGGAAATTACAGCGTATGAAGCAAATGTACAAAGAAGGGCTGAAACAGGGGGAAATAGCCAAAGCCTTGGGTTTGTGCAGAAAAACTGTCAATAAGCACCTGCAATGTATCAACCGGGAAGAGCCTCAGTGTAACCTGTTACCATTATCCTGCTGATACCTATTCCTACAGGAAGCGTCCTTTCCTCTCTTGTAACCTATTTATGTTTTTGTAAATGGGTTACAATATTGACAAGGATAAGGTATCAGTATTATCTTTTCCTTCAATGTTCATCCCGGATCGGCTATGCCGAATTTTCACAGAATTTCCGGGATGCGTATTGTTATTGTATCATGTGATGAAGTTGGTTTGTGCAGATTTTGTGTTTGAAATGGCTAAAGGCAGATACTATATTAGGCAAGATATCAAAGTTTGCTTCTCCTTATATTCTTTGGGATTATTGTCGTGTAACCTGTTATGTGAAGCATTTGGAAGGCATACTCTAATAGACTAAATCTATACTATTTGGGAATAAAGAATAGGTTACAGTTACATGTAATACTTTAATAATCAAAAGAAAATGTCTTGTAAATTACAGCTTGGGATTATAGCTTGTGTTACAGTTTATGTTACAGCTAGAGCCATTATATAAAAGATAAGTACTCAGGCTTATTTCTTAATTAGTTCTATTTGAGCATTTTTATATTGTCAGGGAAGTATAGTTTGTTCCAGTTTGGAGATAACTACTCTCAGTAAAAACAAAAAAGGACTTAATTCTTGTAGTAAGCATAAGAAATCGACATGTAGAAAAGATATTTTTCCTGCAAATATTATTGTACGGATAAAATCTTCCTCAGTAATGAACTATATTTTAATGTTTCTTTTCATAATTGTAGGCTTTTTACGGTTCTGGTTGTGATCATTAACAACCGTTCATTCAATATCATTCTTTGCTATAGTTGATGTTATTATGTTGTGTGGCGGTTTTATGATGCCTAATATGTTAATAAAGAGTAAAAGTTTAGATACTTATTCTATTTTTTATCTTTCTGGAAAAACTTTTGTGTCACCTAAACTATATTTTATCTGGCAGTAGAAAAGATAACTCTGAGTTTGGCTTAGTTTCTCTTTGTTCACATTTCGCATCTTAACGAATAATACCTAAATGCTACTTCTTAGCTTACTGAAAAGTGGTGATCAAGTTTACCAAAAAGTGATTAATCAACTTTACCAAAAAATGCTGCTTTTAAATTTGCTTATTACATGCTTTATACTTCCTGTTTTAGTATAACTTACTTCTATTCGATTTATTACACAAACGAGTTGCTGAATTTATAAAATGAACATATAGTACACAAAAGACATTGGCAATAGTGAAATATTACCTATTACACATAATACAATCTTTTTCATTTTAACTGGACTCTGCAATATTTCTCTGTATTCAAATTATCCTTTAACCAGTCAACGGAACGCAACATTTTTTTCGCAACTATATACTTTATTGTACCAATGATTGTGTACAATATTACTTTAGTTTAAGAAAGATAGAAAAAGAGACCCAGTGCAAGGTAAAAGATGCGGTAAGAACTTTCTATATTACAAAGAAAGAGGATTGTATATTCAGCGAATTTGTTAATTCTTTATCATTCGATAAAGTCAATAAGGATAATTATACTAAGGTTATCTTGGAGGACTTTATAAAAGGATTTAATGCATCATTCAAATCCAACAAGAATAACACACAAGCTATAAGTACAACCAGCGAATAATACAGAGGCTTTGATAGTAAAGATTATATCTTTTGGGGTGTATTTAAGGGAGGAACTACGGGTATAAGCCGTGAAGTTTATGAGTCAGACAATGCGACAAAGCCGACAAGCACTATTGATGAGTCCAAAGTGGCAACTTTGTACTATTACTACAAAATATGATTGCCTTTGGATTCAAATGTAGGAATTTTAATGGTACAAAGTTATACGTCTGTTGGATGTACTTCACTTTTTAAAGAACAATTAGAAAATTATTTTATACGTAAGGGATATAAAATATCTAGTTGGAGTAAATGTATTCCTAAAGAATATATTTAAAAGATGGATATATAAACGAAATACATGTTATACATCGTAAGCGTGATATTGAAAAGCTTTTGAATCCGTTTTTTGGAGCTTTTATGTTTGCTAAAAGGAGAGAAATATTTAATCGTTTCAATATATTTTTTTAAGATTTCATTTCTGTTGTTAATTATAAATCAGTATTACAATCTCAGATTAAAGCTATCTCTACTGATTTTGATGAAGAGCAAGATGTCGTGAAATTGTTCTATGTAAATTCTAAAGGTCAAAGTGCAAATGCTACATTAGCAAATATAGAAGATATATTGCCAACAATAACTTTTGATGATAGTCTGAAAGATGAAAATACTCAGCAACCTAAATGGGATGAATTGCATCTGTTTACGAAAGATTTATTGTATGATATTAAGAAGCAAATATCATACACTCCGAATTTGATAGTATGATTATTATTTTTAGACAATTATATCGAATAATTAAAGATGGAATATCTTCATTGTCATCTGACATTGATGGTAATAAGACTTCCCCAAAACAGCTTATTGTATTTTTCATTATTGTACCATATTTTATTTTTGGATTTACCTATTGGCTGGAAGTAAATTTAGACAATATTATTGATACTTTATTAAGTGTATTAAGCATATTTACAGCATTAATATTTGGTGTTCTATTTACTGTTCCTGATAAACTACCACACAGAATCGAGAAATTAAATCAGAAAAAAAAGATAATGCTACTCAAAATTACTTAATACGTTTCTATAATTTTACGAAGAAATTTGTACAACAACATCCTTTATTATTGCATTAAGCATATTTTTGATTATACTTCTTGTTTTCCAGAAAGTTGTCGACAATAATGTGCCCAAACTGATACTGACAGCTATAAATTGTTCTTTGTTTTACATTTTGATTATATATGTTCTTTCTATTTTAGTAAACATATATATATTGTTAATGGATGATATAAAAATGGGAAAGGATGGGAGTATAACTTAAAGATTGTCAGCAAAAATGCCATTTTCTTTAAATTTATTATGTATTTCTAGTCATTGAGAGTCATAAACTGGATTTTTAAGTCAGGTTTCTAGATTTAAACTGTATTTTTCGTATTTTATTCAATGCTAATCTGAAGCAATATTCGCAAAATATATTGAGATATGCAAATTTTCGAATATTGAAAGATCATTTCGTGATATAATTGAAAAATTTAAAATCGGCTGTACATTTAAGAGAGTTTTTGTAATTCCATAAATTGATATTGTGTGGTGGAAGGGTTTGTGGGTTTTGGCTGTGGTTTTGTTTCTATGATTGTCCCGTAAGAAGTGAGTAGCATACAAGTCATTACTGTCATGAATCATACTATTGTGTACGGATAAATAGGCGAAGTATTATTTATAGTCTATTATATTGTAATTCGGTATATGAGTGTTGTATTCTGTTGATTGAGGGGAAAAAGGAAACAATTAAGAAATATTCACATATGTTTTGTGTGTTACTTTGTAGGTTAATATGTATATTTGCGCTCGATATTATTTCTCTTATGGGGAGAGAAATAATGGAATAAGGTTCTAAATAGACCTTGAATGCATCTTTTATGGTGAAGATGAAAGAATATAATATTAGTGAGAAAGTTTCTCTAACTTTTGTGGGGATTAATTGTAACTGCTTGATATATAATAATTATTATATTTGAGCAGGATTAGAAGAATTGCCTTAATTCATTGTTGAATCAGGAGAAATACTACTACATCTCCTGTCATAGGAATTGGAAGAATCATTTTAATTCATTATGCTATTTCCGGGGTATGAACAACAGATGCATTGGTATGTAATGCGTGACCTCAAACGTTCCAATGCCAAGTTACCTGCTTATAAACAGCTCAGTGATGAACATATAGAAGTATTTACTCCCATGCAATGGCGGTTGAGTTTGAAGAATGGTAAACGAATTCGTGAAGAAGTACCGTTTATGCAGGATTTACTTTTTGTTCACGATACAAGAGAAGTTCTTGATCAGTTTGTCCGTAAAATACCAACCCTCCAATACCGTTACCTGAAGGGAGGTGGTTATTGCCAACCTATGATTGTTTCCGATTTGGATATGGAGCGTTTTATACGTGCTGTCAGATGTTCGGAAAATCCTAAATATTATTTGCCTGAGGAGATAAGCAATACTATGTATGGCCGTATGATCCGTATCGTTGGAGGTCCCTTTGAGGGGTATGAAGGTCGTCTGCTCACTACCCGTGGCTCTAAAATTAAACGTCTTCTTGTCGAACTGCCTAATTTCTTTTCGGTGGGTGTAGAAATAAATCCGGATTTGATAGAGATAATATAATTATGTACGATTATATACTATTATTCTAGTTGTTTATAATCAGCGTTATAAGAATATACGATAATTAATTGGGGGATTTAAATTATGAAACACGCATTTGACCGTTTTATTCACTATTTACAGAAAAACTACTTTAGCTATTGGGTTATATTAGGAATTGATACGTTCATAGCTTTGATTTGTACCTGGGTGTCATTTATCGGCATTCATTATATAACGGAGACTTCCAAAGAAATCACTTCTCTCTTCCATATTTTGGCGGTTTCAGTTATATCGAGTGTTTTGGGGGCTACTCTATTTCATACTTATCGTAATACGATCCGTTTTTCCCAGTTGAAGGAATTATGGAGGTTGGCGGGAGGTGTGCTCATAAAGGCTGTCTGTATAGCCATTGTTATTTGGTTTCTCCTGCCACAGACGGGATTACATAACAGTCTGAAAATAATTTTTGTACTGTTTGACGCTATGCTTACTTTTATTGTCATGGTTGGTTTTCGTATGCAGTTGATTATTGTTTATGAATTCTTGCTGAATGTACTGAATAAAAAGAATATGCGTATTCTGATTTATGGCATTGATGATAAGAGTGTGGCATTGAAAGTCCGGTTACTGAACAGTTCTCATTATAAAGTTGTAGGCTTTTGTATTTACGGAACAGGTAATTCTATTCGACGTGTGGCTGATCTTCCTGTTTATTCTTTTAAAGATGAAGAGTGCTTCAATAAACTGATTCATAAGAAATGTATCGGAGGCATCTTGTTTGCCCGCTATGAGAATACCCGTGAAGAGGAAGGACGTTTGCTTCAGTATTGTAAAAGAAACGGGTTGAAAACACTGATAGCTCCGAGTATTAGTGAGGCTGACGAAAACGGAAGTTTCCACCAGTGGGTACGTCCTATCAAGATTGAGGATTTGCTGGGTCGCTCAGAAATTCATATTAATATGGAGGAGGTGATGACAGAGTTTTGTGGCAAGGTTGTGTTGGTGACAGGAGCTGCCGGTAGTATTGGTAGCGAGCTTTGCCGGCAATTGGCTCAGATGAATATCAAGAAACTGATCATGTTTGACTCTGCCGAGTCACCTCTGCATAATGTCCGTCTGGAATTTGAGAAGAATTATCCCGGTCTTGATTTTGTTCCTGTCATTGGAGATGTCCGCGTGAAAGAGCGTCTTCGTATGGTGTTCGATATCTATCACCCTCAGGTAATCTTCCATGCTGCTGCTTATAAGCATGTTCCGTTAATGGAGGAAAATCCCTGTGAAGCTGTGCTGGTCAATGTGGTCGGTTCGCGTCAGGTTGCTGATATGGCTGTAGAATACGGAGCTGAGAAAATGATCATGGTTTCTACCGATAAGGCGGTGAATCCGACCAATGTAATGGGCTGCTCGAAACGTTTGGCAGAAATCTATGTACAGAGTCTGGGATGTGCTATTCGTGAGGGAAAAGTGAAAGGTCATACCAAATTTATCACTACCCGCTTTGGAAATGTCTTGGGTAGTAACGGCTCTGTAATTCCCCGTTTTAAGGAACAGATCGAGAATGGTGGTCCTGTCACAGTGACTCATCCCGATATCATCCGTTTCTTTATGACTATTCCCGAAGCTTGTCGGCTGGTAATGGAGGCCGCTACTATGGGTGAGGGCAATGAGATTTTTGTCTTTGAGATGGGCAAGGCTGTGAAGATTGTTGATTTGGCTACCCGTATGATCGAACTTGCCGGTTATCGTCCGGGTGAAGATATTGAAATAAAGTTTACGGGATTACGTCCGGGTGAGAAACTTTATGAGGAAGTCCTGAGTGATAAGGAGAATACGATTCCTACTGAAAATAAGAAAATTATGATAGCTAAGGTACGTCATTATGAATATGCTGATATTCTTGACACTTATGCGGAGTTTGAGAAGTTGTCGCGTACAGTAAAGATCATGGATACGGTGAGGTTGATGAAGAAAGTGGTACCGGAGTTTAAATCGAAGAACTCACCGCGGTTTGAGGTTCTGGATAAATAATTAGAATAATCTATAACACTAACATAAATCAACAATGGATATGAAAGATTTAAAGATTGCTGTTGCAGGTACCGGATATGTTGGTCTTAGTATAGCAACACTTTTGTCGCAGCATCACCAGGTGACGGCAGTCGATGTGATTTCCGAGAAAGTAGATATGCTTAATCGTAAACAATCACCTATTCAGGATGAGTATATAGAGAAGTATTTGTCCGAAAAGGCATTGAATCTAACTGCTACGCTTGACGGTGCTAAAGCATACAGTGATGCGGATTTTGTAGTCATAGCAGCTCCTACTAATTATGATCCGGTGAAGAATTATTTTGATACTCATCATATAGAAGATGTCATAGATCTTGTTTTAAGTGTCAATCCTGATGCTGTGATGGTAATCAAGTCTACTATTCCTGTAGGATATTGTCGGGGACTTTATTTGAAATATGCCCGTAAAGGAGTAAAGAAGTTTAATTTGCTTTTTTCTCCGGAGTTTCTTCGTGAGAGTATGGCTCTTTATGATAATTTATATCCAAGTCGTATTATTGTTGGTTATCCAAAATTTATAGAGAGCGAACAATTTAAAGAGGAAAATGAAGCAATCAAGGCTGTTGCGGATATTCCTGCCCTAGAGAAGGCTGCACGTACTTTTGCCGCATTGCTTCAGGAAGGAGCTATTAAGGAAGGTATTCCTACCCTTTTTATGGGTTTGAAGGAGGCGGAAGCTGTTAAACTGTTTGCTAATACCTATCTTGCTTTACGTGTCAGCTATTTTAATGAACTTGATACTTATGCGGAGATGAAGGGGCTAGATTCTCAGTCTATAATACAGGGTGTTGGTTTGGATCCTCGTATTGGCACACATTATAATAATCCTAGTTTTGGTTATGGTGGTTATTGTTTGCCGAAAGACACGAAACAACTATTGGCTAACTATCAGGATGTACCCCAAAACATGATGAGCGCTATTGTAGAGAGTAATCGCACAAGAAAAGACTTCATAGCTGATCAGGTTCTGGCTAAGGCTGAATATTATGGTTATAGCAGCCAAAATCACTATAATGAAACACAAGAAAAAGAGTGTGTTATTGGAGTTTACCGCCTAACAATGAAGTCCAATTCTGATAACTTCCGCCAAAGTGCTATTCAGGGAATCATGAAGCGTATTAAGGCAAAGGGGGCTAATCTAATCATCTATGAACCAGCTTTAACTAATGGTGAGACATTCTTTGGAAGCCTTGTTGTAAATGATCTTGCAAAATTCAAGGAATTGTCAAATGCCATCATTGCAAATCGTTTTGATGATTGCTTGAATGATGTAGAGGAGAAGGTCTATACAAGAGATATTTTTCGTCGCGATTAGACATCTACAGTCTAATAGATGCTGTTGCCGTATTCCCAGCTTTTCTTGGTAATAAGCTGGGAAGGCTGTTTTCAAGTGACTACTTACTTATATCCATCTAATGACAGAATCAAAACAAACAAATAGTAAAGTTTTAGCAAAGAATACATTATTCCTTTATATTCGAATGATACTTATGATGCTTGTGGCATTATACACAAGTAGAGTGATTCTTCAGTATCTAGGTGTAGAAGATTATGGAATATACAATGCTGTAGGTGGAATTGTCGCAATGTTTGGTGTTATATCGGCTTCGCTTTCCACGTCAATTAGTCGAAACCTTACTTTTGAGCTAGGCAAAGGTGATATGGAGAAACTTAAAAAGATTTTCTCTATGTCTTTGAATATTCAGCTAATTCTCATTGCTATCATATTTCTTTTTGGGGAAACTATAGCTGTTTGGTTTCTTAATGTAAAGATGGTGATACCTGAAACTAGATTGGTGGCAGCAAACTGGATACTGCAGCTTTCACTCATCACCTTTGCAATTAATCTGTTTAGTGTTCCATATAATGCATCTATAATCGCTCATGAGCGGATGAATGTTTTCGCTTACATTGGAATCATTGAGGTTGTACTGAAATTGCTTGTTGTTTATTGTCTGATTGCGAGTCCAATTGATAGGCTGATATTTTATGGTTCTCTTCTTACTTTTGTTGCTATTGTAATACAGACAATTTACTTTATATTTTGCAAGAGGCATTTTGAGGAATGTTCTTATCATTTCATCAAGGACAAATCAATTTTCAAAGAACTATTCGGCTTTGCAACATGGAATTTTATAGGATCTGCTTCTAGTATCTTTCGAAGTCAAGGTGTCAACATTATCCTTAATCTATTTTTTGGTCCTGTTGTTAATGCAGCTAGAGCTATTTCAATGCAAGTGAATAATGCAATAAACGGGTTTGTTGGTAATTTCATGACTGCGTTGACTCCTCAGATTACGAAAGCATACGCACAAGGCAACTATACATATCTTTTGCAATGTATTTATAGAGGTTCAAAGTTTTCATATTATCTTCTGTATTTTCTATCATTACCAGTGTTTATAGAAACTGATTATATCCTTAGACTATGGCTTGTCAATGTGCCTGAATCCACAGTAGGATTTGTTAGATACATTCTTTTATTTTCGCTTGTTGATACTTATTCGAGAGCTCTTATCAATGCTAATAACGCAACCGGTGATATTAAAGTATATCAGATTGTGATAGGCTCACTTAATCTAACTGTGCTGCCAATAGCATATTTTGCTTTGAAAATGGGTGCATCGGCAGAGAGTACTGTACTCGTATCAGTATTTGTTTCTCTTGTAGGGCTATATCCACGAATTTACTTTAACAAAAAACATTTCCCTGTATCTTATATTGATTTTACAACAAAAGTAATTTTTCCTACAGTTATCGTCAGTGTTGCTGGGCTGATTATTCCATATATTGTATTTTTATTACTTCCAGATACGTTTGGGGCATTTGCTGTTGTTACTATTCTTTGTTTCGTTTCAGCAGCTTCTGTTATTATCATATTAGGATGTACTAAAGAAGAAAGAGGTTACGTAATTTCATTTATCCGTAAGAAAATCCATAAACAATTATGAATATAAAGCAAATTACAGATAATCTGTTATGCTCTGGGTGTGGTACGTGTAATACCATTTGCGGTCACAATGCTATTAGTATGAAGCGGACACACACTATGAAACTTCTGTATGCTGATATCGATACAACAAAGTGTACCGATTGCGGATTGTGCCTAAAAATGTGCCCAAGCGTTCAAGTACTTGAACGCAAAGAAAAGATTACAAGAGAACTGATTATCGGAGATATAAAAGCATGCTATGTTGGCAGAACTCTTGATAAGGTGATTTTTGCCAACGCTCAGAGTGGTGGTATGGTGACAACAATTCTCACTTATCTTTTTAGCAATAAACTTATAGATGCAGCAGTATCGTGTCGAATGGAATACGGTTGGCCTGTGCCATCTATGCATTATTCAATACTTACAAACATAGATGGACTAAAGCGTAATCAGAAGTCATGCTATACCCAAATTGATATAGTATCTGCACTTAAGGAGACATCTCAATTTAAGAGTGTTGCTGTTGTAGGTGTACCGTGCCACATTCAGGGTATAAGCAATTTGATGTCATTGAAGCAGTATAGTAATATAACATATAGAATAGGTCTTGTATGTGATAGGACATACTGTGACTTATATATGGATGCTATTATGTTTGGCATAAAGCCTCTTCAAGGCGAAGTTAGTATAAATTATAGACGAAAAGACTTTACATATAAGGCTAAATATTATTCGTACCAACAAGCACCAACCGTTATTACTAATAAAGAGGGAGAAATGGTCATAATCCCGAATTCAAAGCGTATGTTCTTGAAAGACTACTTTACAGTTCCAAAATGTAAAATCTGTTGGGATAAACTTAATACACAAGCAGATATTGTTCTTGGAGACCCTTGGGGACTCAAAGATAAATATGACGAAATGAAAGGTGATTCTGTTGTTATAGCCCGCTCGGAAAAAGCAATACAGCTTATTGAAGATATGCATTCTGCCAACCATATCAAACTTCTATCAGTATCTATAGAGGAGGTTGCTAAGGGACAGTTGATTGATCAAAGGGTTTCGGATATTCGAAAATGTGATTGGGAGAAGAAAAGAGTAGCTTGGAATAAGAGCGAGAGTTTAACTAGAGAAAAATATATTAGTCAAGTAGTAAAACGATATCGTCTTGTTTCAATGAAGAGCAAAGTTTATTCAATATTAAGTCATATAAAGCATCTAAAATAGTTACTATGAACATACAAATAGATGGTGTAAACAATAGCAATAAGGGCGCTCAATTGATGATGATTGCTACACTAAATGCTATTGAGAAGTATTGCCCAGAAGCAAAGGTAAGGTTTAATAGCCCATTGTCCCTAGATACATTTGCTTCCTTTACAAAACTCCGGCTTAGAAAAGTACAACCGTATTGGTTTAAAAGGTATGTCGTAGATAGTCATATAGGAGTGTATATAAACAGAATTTCGAACACACTTTTTGCAAAAGTATCTAATTGGAAGAAAATATCTAGAGTTGACCTTCTTATTGATATAGGTGGATTTCAGTTTGGTGACCAATGGAATCATACTAAAAGAGAAATTTTGTGTCGAAAAGATTATCAAAAACGGCTCAGAGAACAAGGTGCTAAGATAGTATTCATGTCACAAGCATTTGGCCCGTTTGATAAATTTGAAAGTAGGGAAATGGTGTCAGTCTTAAATGAGTATTCGGACGTTCTAATAGCTAGAGACGATATTTCTTTAGGCTATTTGTTAAAGGCGGGTGTGAACCCTTCGTTGGTCTTAAACTATCCGGATTTTACGCATTCAGTTAGCCCTGTAGATCCAAAGATAGAAGATCATTACACGGGTAATGTGTGTTTAATTCCGAATAGCATGATGATTCGTCAAAATATAGTTGATGAAGATAAATACATTAGCTTTTTCACTATGATATGTAAATTTATTCAAGAGAATGGCAAAACCCCGTTTTTATTGAACCATGAAGGAGCAGACGATTTTATACTGTGTAAAAAAATTAATGAAAGACTGAACAATGAACTTTTTTTATATACAGACTTAAATGCAGTTGAAACAAAGTGGATTATCTCTAAATCATACATGGTATTATCTTCTAGATTTCATGGAGTTGCAAATGCTCTTAGTTCGGGTGTTCCATGTCTTGCTACTAGTTGGAATCATAAATACCAAAAATTATTTGAAAGTTATGGTATGAATGATAATTTATTGGATTGTTCAAATATAGAAGAAGCTATGATAAAAGTAGGTAAATATTTGGCAGAAAATACTAATAAAAAGACTTGTGAAAATCTTCTAGTAAATGGTCAGAAAATAGCGATGGCTAATCAAGAAATGTGGTCTAAAGTACTATTAAGTAATAAATAAAGATGCAGAATATTAATAATCCTCGACTCTCGGTGATTATTCCGTGCTTCAATAAGGCAGATTATCTTATTCAGATGGTCGATTGTATTATGAAGCAGACATTTAAGGATTGGGAGCTTATTCTTGTTGACGATGGTTCGGACGAAGCGAATTTCAATAAGGTTCATGAATTTGTTTTATATGATACAAGAATTCAGCATATACGTAGAAATCGCTTGCCGAAAAACGGCAATACTTGTCGCAATATTGGTATGGATATGGCGAAAGGTGAATACATGATCATTTTTGATGCGGACGACATGATTTCAGAAACGTGTTTTGAAAATCGTGTAAAGTTCATGGATGCCCATTCTGAATGTGACTATGCAACCTTTCCATATGCATCGTTTGAAGAAGGATCGCCAGTACCAACAACAGACAAAATGGATAAGATAGGTACAGATAATGGTACAATTCTCAAAGAATTGTTGTCTACTGTATATCCTTTTACTGTATGGACAAATATATATCGTACTAATGCGCTCAAAGATATTAGGTGGGATGAAAAATTGTTTGTATATCAGGACTTTGATTTTATGATACAATGTGATTTCGCTCAACTTAAACATGTTTATGCAGATGTTTCATATAGTGATTATTTTTATTGTCATTTTAATAGTGGCAATAGTGTATGTAATAGTTTCTCTGAAGAGAAGATTATTTCAACAAACTACTTGTTTCCAAAGATATTCAACCTATTAGAGGAAAGAAAAGATAAAAATATTCTCCTTAAGAGTTTTGAGAGGTTTTTAGTTTTACACTTTGAACGTCTTTTGAATTTGTGTAATGAACAATATATGGAACAATATTTGACGATTATCTCACCATATTGCCCCAATATCGCAGAAAAGTGTCAACATATAAAGTATAAAATTGGATCAAGAGTAAGTGGGCACTTTAATCAGGCACGTATCCACTATTATCAGTATAAAGCGTTTGGTTATAAATTTAATAAAGTTATGGGTATTCATGAATTTGTAAAATGGATTTTATTAAGACCTTAATTTTCTTTTAATTATGGGGTTGGTAATATTTAATGCAGCGTTGTATGTATTTATGTTGTTCTTTTATTGGAATAAGCACAAACGGCTAAATTTTTTCTTAATCATCCTTTTTATATATGCCGCTACAGCATGTTTATGCGCTTACAATTATTCCTTGACGCCTTACAAATGGAATGATTTAGGGGGAGGGGCCTTTGTTTATTTATTCTGTATATTATTGATCTTTTTATATCCGTTAAGAAATTTTGAATTTAGAGATAATTTGATAACGGTTGAAAGTAATAAAAAAATACAAAAACTGGCAATATTTTATGTGGTAATTTGTTTTGTCAATATTGCTATGTCAATGGACAAAACTATTGAGTTGTTTTATTCAGGTGATTGGGCAGGTGTTTATGATGATTTTTATGCAAACGAGGAGAATGTACAGTTATATGAAAGTTCATTTCAAAAGTTAGTCAAGAACCTGTCGAATTATTTGTCACCTTTTGCATTTGTATATACGTTTTATTTGCTTACCAAGCCAAAACTCCCCAAAGTTCTATTTTTCTCTCTTCTCTTGTCAGTCGTTATTCCTTCATTTATGTCTGCGACGATTGTCGCATCCAGAGGAATGGTAATGTTTCTTGCAATCAAGCTTCTTATTTCATATTTGCTCTTTTCTAGTCAGATACCTCCCAAAAGAAAAAGGATTTTGTTATTAATAGCTGCGGGACTTTTGGCATTATTCTTATTTTATTCGATACTTGTAACAGTGTCTAGATTTGGTGAGGATGAATCTAGTAATTCATTGATCGCTTACTTTGGGCATTCTATGCTTTCTTTTAACGATGGTATATTTAATAATTTACATGATTTTGCTTGGGGAAAAAGGTTTTTTAAATGGTTTATTGATTTGCTTGGCAGTGATTCCTATTTTAGTGCTGCTAAAGCTGGTGCTACACATGGGCATGCGTTTTATACATTTGTAGGCGGTATATATATCGACTGGGGTCCAATCGGGACGATTGTTGTGGCATTGATAACATGCGTTTTTATCAAACGGTTTTTCGAGAAACATGTTTTATATTTATCAGATAGTATTATGATAGTCTTTTATGTAGATTTCCTTGCTAATGGTATTTATGCCTATAACAGTGGAAGGGCGTTAGTATGGATAATGACATATGTAGTTTATTTAATAGTAAAAAAAATGGAAAATAGATATGCGTGATAATCCTATAATTTCGATAGTTGTGCCAACCAGAAATAGATACAAATATCTTAAGCAATTTATAACTTTGGTAGAGAGTTTTAAAGATGAAAGAATAGAACTTTTTGTTCAAGATAATTCTGATGACAATATTGAAATTCTTGAATTCCTTTCTAACAAAGATTTGATTAGTACAAAATATTGCTATTCTCAAGATACACTTTCAATGGGTGGCAATGCGGAACGTGGTATTTTTAATAGTACTGGAGAGTATGTTTGTTTCATGGGAGATGATGACGGTGTTTGTAGAACAATTGCAGATTGTGCACAGTGGATGAAGGATAATGATATTGATGCCGTGAGTCCGCTATATATGCAATACTCTTGGAATGAGCATAAAGGTAGAGGTATGGGGAGTATTTATCATGAACCTATATCAAATACTTATTGTATTAAGGATCCGCAGCAAGAACTTAAAAAAGTTTTATCCCAAGGTGTGACTACTTTTTATGGTTGTGTGAGATTATATCATGCCATTGTAAAGAGGTCAGCGTTAGAGAAAGTATATAAAGTTGGAGGTAATCTTTTCCCAGGACCAACGCCAGATATATCAAGTGCAGTATCTCTTAGTTTTACTGTTAAAAAATATGTGTATCTAAATATTCCGGTTACAATTCCTGGTATGTCTCGTATGGTAGGAGGAGGAGTAATGGGACGTGTTTTGACTCTTGATGAGGTGTCTTTCATAACTGATAAAGATAGACGTGATTGGATAGAAGGGTTTCCTCCTATGTGGGCAAGTGAAATAATCTGGCCTGATGGTGCATTGAATGCTCTAAAGTATATGGGAAGAGAAGACTTTATTAAATATTTTAGTAAGAATAGAATGCTTGCAAGGCTTGTTGCAGTTCATAGAAAGTATTTTAACGTTGCTTTTAAGTATGCTGACAATAAGAGCAAATTTCTTCTTGATTTTGTTCTCTATTTCATTAGCGAAGGTATTAAGTTTTTTGGGCATAAAGTTCTTGCAAAAATAAATGGAAGAACAAATGGTATCTATATTACAAAAGATGGCTTTAATTCTATTGCGGATGCAGAACAATACCTTATGGAACAGATGAAAAATTTTAGCTATAGGCGCTTAAAATGTACTTGTTAATATGTTGTAAGCATTCAATTTAGAGTTCAAAATGAAATCTTTATTTTCCTTGTGAACTAAAAATTTATATATAGCAGCGAAGACTTTGAAAAAATTATTTTTCAGTACCAAAACTTGAATCTGTCCTAAATGAAAAAAAGGATAGAATAAAGGACTTGATAAAGCAGCTTGTAACGACGATGATGGATAGTGACTGTATCTCTTTCGAAACCTTGAATTAGAAGGATATATGTCTGTATGTAAAAAAATGGGCATTGGGATTCTTACCATGAACTTTATTATAACATGACGATTATTGATATTGAGGGGTGGATTTGCAACCTTAGTCCTTACTTTTACCATGCTATCATTATGGGTGTATTGAACTGACTGTTAATATATCTAAACTGATGGATAAACCAGAATTGCTTCCTGATAAGAATGTTTATTCCAACAAATCAATGCTGAATACCTGTGCCCGTCTTTTTGGGAAAATAGGAGAGAAAGAAGAGGATGTGGAGCCTGAAGAACACTGCTTGAAGCAATGGATTTTCTATCAAAATTCTATATAGTACAGGTTTGTCCAGTTCGTCTTCTATGATCGTGAATGCCACACTCGAAAAGTGAGCAAAAGTACATTGAAGGGATGGCATTTAAAATATATCTTCATTCTGCTAATGTACACAATCGTAAGTATAATTTGCAGACAGTATCTGTGCGATGTCTACCTATAAAAAATAATATGTTGGAAGATGAATTTGTATATTTTTCCCATGCAGCCATAAGTGGCTGTTGTATGAGGTCAATACATGAATTACTTATTAAATAATCATAAAAAATGAAGCTTTAGGGCTGTCGTGGGTCTAAAGTGGCTACTTACAGTTATTATGTCAATTTTCAAAGACAAAACCCTGTTAATTACAGGTGGTACCGGTTCTTTTGGGAACATGGTACTTAAGCGCTTCCTCGAGAGTGAAATTAAGGAGATTCGTATCTTCAGTCGTGATGAAAAGAAGCAAGATGACATGCGTCATCACCTTCAAGACACCTATGCTGCAGATATTGCAGGTAAAGTCAAGTTTTACATTGGTGATGTTCGCGATAGAAAGAGTGTAGATATCGTAATGCGTGGTGGTGTTGATTACATCTTTTCTGCAGCAGCGTTAAAGCAGGTACCTTCTTGTGAGTTCTTCCCTATGCAGGCTGTTGAAACAAATGTATATGGAACAAATAACGTACTTGAATCAGCTATTGAGTATGGTGTAAAGAATGTTGTTGTTCTCTCGACTGATAAAGCGGCATATCCAATCAATGCTATGGGTATATCCAAGGCAATGATGGAGAAGGTAGCGACAGCCAAGGGACGTCAGCTCGGAGCGAATGCTAAGACTACAATATGCTGCACTCGCTATGGGAATGTGATGGCTTCCCGTGGAAGTGTTATCCCTCTTTGGGTAGAGCAGATGATAGAAGAGAAACCTATCACTATTACTGATCCGAACATGACGCGATTCATGATGACTCTCAATGATGCTGTTGATCTTGTGGTTTATGCTTTTGAGCATGGTGAGAATGGAGACCTCTTCGTACAGAAAGCTCCGGCTGCAACCCTTGATGTACTTGCACAGGCTTTGAAGGAGACTTATGCGGAACTTGATCCTAAGTATATGGAGACTGAGGTTAAGGTTATAGGTACACGCCATGGCGAGAAACTCTACGAGACACTCGTAACCCGTGAAGAAATGGCCCGTGCTATTGATATGGGTAACTACTATCGTATCCCTTGTGATGGTCGCGACTTGAATTATGATAAAGTAGAGGGTGGTAATCCTGAGATTGACAAGATGGAAGAATATCATAGTCACAATACTGCGCGTCTTGATGTAGCGGGGATGAAAGGCCTTCTTCACAAGCTCGCTTTCATTCGTGAGGATCTTGGACTTCAACCAAGAGCTAAAGCAAAGGAGATTCGTTCAGAATAATATGATGATTGGTAGCACAGGTGGAAATATTGTTTGCAGTTTGACACTGCCTGCCAGTTCAATAAAGAATAATAAAAGAGATAAATCATATGAAAATTTTAGTACTTGGTTGTAACGGAATGGCCGGTCATCTAATATCGCTTTACTTCAAGGAACGGAAACATGAGGTGGTGGGCTTTGCCCGTCAGAAATCCACTTTACTTGATAATACTAAAATAGGTGACGCTTCAGACATGAATCTTATTAAGAAAGTTGTTTATGAAGGTAACTATGATGCAGTCATCAACTGCATCGGCCTACTTAATCAGTTTGCTGAGAATAATAAAGCTATGGCAGTTCTCCTAAATAGCTATTTGCCTCACTATTTGGTAGAGATAACGAAGGATACAACGACTCGAATCGTTCACATGTCCACTGATTGCGTATTTGCAGGCAATGGCGGCCCTTATTACGAAGACACCCTTCCGAATGGAGTCACCTTCTATGATCGCTCTAAGGCTATGGGTGAAATCAACAATGATAAAGACCTCACTTTCCGTAATTCAATTGTTGGTCCGGACATCAAAGCTTCTGGTATTGGACTCTTCAACTGGTTTATGAAACAAGAAGGTCCTATTTGTGGATATACTGGTGCTATTTGGACAGGTGTTACTACCTATACTCTTGCCAAAGCAATGGAACGAGCACTTAAGGAGAATCTTGTCGGTCTTTACAATCTTGTTAATAACGAGTCTATTAACAAGTTTGACCTTTGTTCGCTCTTTAATAAGTATTTTCGAAATGAAAAAGTAGAGATCAGTCCTAACAATAAACTTCAGCTTGACAAAAGTTTGAGACACAAGCGTACAGACTTTTCATTCGAGGTGCCATCATACGAACAGCAGGTAGTAGAAATGGCAGAATGGGTAAATAGGCATAAGGAGCTGTATCCCCATTATTTTGACATGTGATGCAATCATCTGATTATTATGAGACTACGGTTATTAATAAATAAACTACTTCATCTCTTAGAGGTGATGCATGTTAATACAGAAGAAAAAAAAGTATACTTAACATTTGACGATGGTCCCGAAGGAGATATTACGGATTTTGTATTGGATGAACTGAAAAAACATAGCGCTAAAGCTACTTTTTTCTGTAAAGGAGAGAATGTTGAAAAAAATAATAAACAATTTCAACGTATCTTGGATGAAGGTCATGCTGTGGGAAACCATACTTACAGTCATATAAACTCATTTGATACAAAAACAGAGGTGTACATTAATGATGTTATTAAGGCGGACAAGGTTATACACTCTCATTTATTCCGCCCTCCGTGGGGTAGCATCACTATATGGGCCTTTCTAAAATTGTATTTCAGATTTAAAATTGTATACTGGAGCCTGATGTCGGGGGATACAGAAGGTGGGTTGTTAGATATCAATCGTTGTATGGATAGGCTAAAGGCGAGTACAAGAAAAGGTGATATTGTTTTATTTCATTCTTGTAAAATTCACGAAAATGAGACAAAACAAATATTGCCAAGGTACTTAGAGTGGCTTAAAAATGAAGGTTATCAATGTGAAAAATTAAATTAGTATGAAGGTATTATATGCTGGTAAAAATATAAATCATCATCAGGTGCCTTTTATTAAATCATTAATGGATATTATTGGTGTTGAGAATGTCAAGTATTCCTCAATTAAAATGATTGAACAAGAGAGGCTGGAAATGGGGTTTGATCAGTTTGAAGGAGATTGGTTGATTGATTCTATAAATCAAACCGATATTTTTAACCAATGGTGGGAACAATCTGATGTAGTAATTACTAATAATCGAGAATACTATCATTTAATAGAGGAACGTTTAAGAAAAGGAAAAATGGTATTCTTAACCTCTGAAAGATGGTTTAAGGAACCGGAAGGCTTGTTGCGTCTGTTTCATCCTCATATATTAAAGTTGGTGATAAAGTATCGGCAGTTATCTAAGTATCATGATTTTTATTATTTGTCACAAGGCTATTTTTCGTATAATGATATAGCGAGATTTGGCATTTTGAAAAATAGAGCTTTTTTATTTGGATATTTGCCCCCATTATATAGCAATCAGATTTCAGGGACCAAAGTGCTTGATCATAATAGAATTAACATAATTTGGGCAGGTTCTCTTATTCGTTTAAAAAGAGTTGATTTACTCGCAAAAGCTTTTTGTCGAATCCATCAGAAATATTCGAATACATATTTGACTATTATTGGACAAGGTCCTGAAAAAGAACATATAAACTCTATTTTGAATAATGGTGATCCTACGGGTTCATATAGGATTATGAATTTTGTTAGTAATTCAGAATTAAGGTCCATAATGAATACCGCTGACATATATGTATTTCCAAGTAATGGAGCAGAAGGTTGGGGAGCCGTAGTTAATGAGGCCATGTCAGAGGCGTGTGCAGTGATATTATCAAGCAAAGTAGGAGCAATTAGTATGATCAAGGATGGTTATAATGGACTCATATTCCAAGATGGTAATGAAAAGTCGCTATGTAAATCCTTATTGAGAGTATGTGGGAATAGCGAATATTTAAAGACACTAAAAAATAATGCAAAGAAGACTATAGTGGATGAATGGAACCCTGATATTGCGGCAAAAAGATTCATAGATATATGTACTAATCTTAAGAGTAATCGAAAATATAAGATTTTAGGGGTGGAATTATTGAAAAGAATCTGAATCTATGATTAAGAGAATATTATTTTTATTCATTTCTAAATTCAAGAGCCTTTTTTTGAGATCTATTGCTTTTTCTGCTATGGTGGAATACTCCAACATAAATAGAAAAGCAAAGGTGTGGTCGAGGGTGAAGGTGTTTCACTCCAACATTGGAGCTTATTCATATGTGGGACCTAACAGCAGAATAATATACTGTAACATTGGTAAGTTTTGTTCAATTTCCGTTGATTGTGCGATTGGTATGGGGACGCACTCTTTAGACTATATTTCTACGGCCAGCATTTTTACTGCGCCGGTAAATGGTACAAGAATAAAGTGGACTGATAGGCAAGGTCTTGAGGAATACAAAACCATTAACATCGGTAATGATGTGTGGATTGGGCAGAGAGTAATGGTAATGGGAGGTGTTACTATTGGTAATGGAGCAGTAATTGGAGCTGGAGCCATTGTCACGAAAGATGTCCCTCCTTATGCAATTGTTGGCGGTGTTCCAGCAAAAGTCATTAGATATCGTTTTCCTGAAGATGTGATCGATACTTTGCAGAAACTTGAATGGTGGAGTTTGGAGGACGACGTACTAAAAGAGAATATGGGATTGTTCCAGAATCCTGTAGATGTAGATAACTTAAATAAGCTATTAACATTAAGTGGAAAATAATATGCTTCGTACTATTGCCTTATGGTTGTTGTTTATTAAGTACCGTATAATACATCCCAATATTAATTTTAAAGGATGGTCAGTAATATGTTCATTATCGGGTGGGTGTATTGAAATAGGGAGGAGTACTTCCTTGTTCTCTAGTTTTTCTAGTAACATGTTAGGCTTGTATCAGCGATGCATTATTGTAGCGCGTTACGGTGGAAAGATTAGAATAGGAACACATTGTGGTATTAGTGGAAGTACTATCTATGCGTGGGAATCTATTGAGATTGGCGATTACACAAGGGTGGGTGCTAACTGCAAAATCATTGACAATGACTTTCATCCAGTAGAGTTGGAGAATCGCCATCAAGCTTCCAATGAACAGCATACACGAAGAGCTCCAATAGTGATTGGTAATGATTGTTTTATTGGCATGAACTCTATCATCTTAAAAGGTACAACATTGGGCAACAACGTAATAGTAGGAGCTGGAAGTGTAGTACATGGTCATTTTCCTGATAATGTCATTATAGCAGGTAATCCTGCGAAGATTGTGAAATATATGAAGGCACAATAATCAGTTCATTCAAAATGAAAAAGAAAATAATAATTATAACTGGGGTTTTCCTACCTGAACCAATCGTATCTGCACGATTGATGGCTGATTTGGCAGATGAATTATCAAAAAAATACAATGTGACTGTATTACGTCCTCATCCTTCTCGTCCTATGGGATTCAATGTGCCAAAGTACGACTTATCTGACAAACCATATAACGTAGTAGAACTGGATTCGTATGTTTGTGCAAAATCGAGTCTAATAGGTCGCTTTAGAGAAAGTATCAGTTATGGTGATGCCTGTTTGAAGTATATGGAACCATTGAAGAGTAAACTCGCTTTCGTATATAATGGGGGATGGCATTTATTGGGACGTAAAAGTATAGCAGAATTCTGTAAGAAGAACCATATTCCCAATATAACACCTGTTCAAGATATATATCCAGAGTCGTTGTTATCAAAGTTACCGAAGATATCTTTTGTACAATGGATAGCGAAGAAATTATTGATGCCATTTGATATGAAGACACTTCATGCGGCTAGCAAAGTTCATACCATTTCTAATGGAATGCGAGCCTACTTGGCAGAAACCCGTGGAGTGAATATAGATCGATTTGTTGTTGTGCGTAACTGGCAGGATGAAAGAGAGTTTACTATTTATCAAGAAACGCATCCAATCGTAGAGGATCATCCTTTTACTTTTATGTATATGGGTAACGTTGGTGCTCTTGCTGGATTGGATGTTGTGATAGACGCCTTTGTTAAGGCGAGTTTGAATGGCGCTAGATTGGTTATTGCTGGATCTGGTTCAGCAAAAGAGTCATTAATGTTTCAGGCGAAAAAATATCCTTCTTGTGATATTCAGTTTTGGGAGGTTCCGTTTGGAGAGGTACCTGCAACACAGGCTAAAGCCGATGTTATGGTTCTTCCGGTAAAAAAAGGATTCGCAAAGAGTAGTATTCCGAGTAAGCTTCCTGCATATATGTTCTCACATAAACCGGTTCTTGCAAGTGTGGATAATGACAGCGATACTGCAAAGTGCATAATTGACGGAAATGCAGGTTGGGTATGCGAGCCAGAAGATATTGATGCAATTGCAATTACATTGCAGAAAGCATTCTTAACTGACAAAACTCAAATAGTTGAAATGGGTGAGAATGGTTACCAGTATGGTATCAGAGATTTTTCTCGTACTATTAATCTAGAAATTTTGGCAAATGCTTGTACTGAAGTGATAGAGAAACAAAATAAACCATAGTACCATGATAAACACTTAAAAAATCTACTCTATAAGAGTTGGATTAATCGGATAAACAACCTTTTCATAGAGGAAGGTTGGATGATACTCTATAATTAAGGAGGCTCTATTCCTTCATTAAGTCAATTAAATTGATTTTTAACAAGAGGCCGGATTACAGTAAGTCTCGCAATTGAATATTTACGAATGAAACGTGTAATAACATACGGTACCTACGACCTTCTTCATGAAGGTCATATTAATCTCCTTCGTAGAGCGAAGGAGTTGGGAGATTATCTCATTGTAGGAGTTACTAGTGATAGTTTCGATAAGGGAAGGGGAAAGCTCAATGTATGCAATAATGTACTGGAGCGAGTTGAAGCAGTGAAGGCGACAGGATATGTTGATGAAGTGATCATAGAAGATTACCTTGGCCAGAAGATTGACGATATTCAGAAGTATGATATAGATATCTTTGCTATTGGATCTGACTGGGAAGGTCATTTTGACTACTTGAACGAATATTGTGAAGTAGTTTACCTCCCTCGTACCCAGGGTATATCTTCAACAATGCTTCGTGCGGAGAGTCAAGATGTGTTTAAGGTGGGGATTGTGGGGTCTGGACGTATTGCTTATCGTTTTGTTCCAGAAACGAAGGTGGTAAATGGAATAGATGTCAATTCAGTCTTTGATCCGAATAATCTCAATGCAGATGCTTTTGCCTGCAAGTTCGGTTTGAAAGCATATAACGAGAACTATCAGCAATTCCTTTCAGGTGTGGATGCTGTTTATGTGGCATCACCTCACCTTTCGCACTATCAATATACTAAGGAAGCCCTTGAAGCTGGCAAGCATGTTCTCTGTGAGATTCCTTTCACTCTTTCGGGTAGTCAAGCAAAAGAACTTTATGATTATGCAGAAGTACATAACCTTGTTTTGCTTGAGGCGAGTAAGACAGCTTATTGTCCTGCATTCTGTCATATTACAACTCTCGTAAAGAGTGGCGTTATTGGCGAGGTGGTTGATGTGAAGGCTTCAGAATCAAAGATGGTGGAGTCTCCTGCTCGTGAGTTGGATTTCACGCAAGCTGGGGGTGCGATGAATGAACATGCACCTCTAAATTTAATGGCTATCATAAAGCTTCTTGGTAAAGAGTATTCCAAAGTAGATTTTTACTCAAAGATAGAGAATGGTGTGGATGTATATACAAAAGTAAATATTTGCTACCCTCATGCAACAGCATCAATCACTTTGGGGATTGGTGTAAAGACTGAGGGTAATTTGATTATCTCTGGTACTAAAGGTTACATCTATGTGCCAGCTCCATGGTGGTTGACCGATTTTTTTGAGGTTCGCTATGAGGATCAAACAAAGAATAAGAAGTATTTCTATAGCTATGATGGTGAAGGTCTGCGTTATGAGATTCAGGAGTTCATTTCTATGATTACTAATAACCGCAGAAGCTGTTATAAATTGAGAAGAAGAGAAAGTATTGCTATTGCAGAAATTATAGAGAAGTATAACAAAAAAGAGGACGTGACGATATTATGAAATATGCAGTTGTGACTGGTGGAACCTCAGGGATGGGTTTAGGTGTTGCCAAAATGTTGTTGAGTAAAGGCTATTATGTATTTGCAACATATGTGGGGCCTAACTTTACAGAACGAATTGCGAATTTTGAGGCAATTAAAATTGACCAGACAAATCGAGCAGAGGTGTATAAATTTATTGATTATGTAAAGAGTAAGACTGACCATTTAGATTGTTTACACTGCAATGCGGGTATATCTATTCGTAAGTCTTTCACGGAGTACGAGGATAAAGATTGGGATGCGATGATGGAAGTAGCTGTAAATTCTCATTATATTATATGTCGTGAATTCTTTCCAATCATTCCTCCAGGAAGCCGTATTCTCTTTACTGGTTCACAAATGGGAGTTGACCCTCATGCAATGGTGTTGGCTTATGGTGTTACCAAGTCTGCGGTTCACGCTCTTTGCAAGAATCTTGTGAAGGAATTTGAAGGTACAGGAACTACGATTAACACTGTTGTTCCTGGATTTGTGGAAACTCCTTGGCAAAAGGAAAAGCCAGAAGATATCAAACAGAATATTTACAAGAAAACAGCCATACATCGTTTTGCTACTATTGATGAGATTGTAGATGCATTCCGTTTTTGTATTGACAATCCTTTTGTAAATGGTAGTTTAATCGAAGTGAATGGTGGGTATAACTATAAGTAATTCGATATGGCGGAACAAAAAATGCATGGTTTCCGTGCAAGATTAGACTATATATTAAAGCATAATTATGCTATAAATCGTATATTTAATTGGACGGCTAGTTCTTTTATGAAAGTATGGGGATATTTTATACCTTTGGATGATGAGATGGTAATTTTCAGTGGACACACAAGAAGGTATAATGATAGTCCTCGTACTCTTTACGAATATATGTTAGCTCATCCGAAAAAGTTTGGTCGATATAAGTGTGTGTGGGCTCTTGAAGATCCGGAGAATGTAGATATCCCGGGGAATCCAGTTAAAGTAAAATCTGATACTCCTAAGTACTTTAAATATACTTTGAAAGCAAAATATTGGGTGACATGCGTAAATATAGAACGAAGTCTTCACTACAAGAAGAGAAAATGTCGGTATCTCAATACATGGCATGGGACTGCATTTAAGCATATAGGTAATGATGCTGGTGTTAGAAAGGATTTTGACTTTAGCAGTGTAGATTATTTTTGCTACGCCAGCGAGTATGAAAAAAAAATATATATGAATGCTTTCAGGACTCGAGAAGATGCAATGATACCAACCGGACTTCCTCGTAATGATGAACTTTATCATGTAACTCCTAATGAAATAGGCAGTCTTAAAGATAAGTTGGGATTACCACGAGACAAAAAGATAATATTATATGCACCAACATGGCGTGAGAGTACAGATAACGGGAAGACTTGTGCTATCAAACCACCTATTAATACAAAGAAATGGGAAACAGAGTTAAAAGATAATTATATAATTCTTTTCCGTATGCATGCTTATACTAATCAATTATTGGGGCTTGAATTTAATGATACTATTCGTGATTATTCAGCATATCCTAATGTGAATGATTTATTCAAAGTTGCGGATATTCTTATATCTGACTATTCCGCATCAATGTCTGACTATGCTATTTTAGAACGTCCGGTTCTTTGCTTTACTTACGATTATGAACAGTATCGCGATGAAAGGGGGCTTTATCTGGATTTCGATAAAGATATGCCAAGTGGGATATTGAGAACTGAAGATGATGTGTTGAAATATATCAAGAATATGGATTATGAAAAAGAGTGTGAAAAGACTCGTATAATGATTAAAGAAAAACTGATACATTTGGGAGGGCATGCTACTGAGATGTGTTTGGTGAAATTGTTTGAAAAGTAAATGGAGGAATTATTATTTACGGGTGGTACGGGGTTCTTAGGTAAGAACATAGGGCCAGTTCTGGATAAAATGTATAATGTTACCACATGTGGTATTACTCCACATGATGATATAAAAGCTAATTTGGCTAAAGATGTACCTGATTTGCCCCATCATTATGATGTAGTGTTACATGCTTGTGGTAAGGCTCATGTGGTGCCTAAAACTGAAGCTGAGAAACAGCTATTCTTTGATATAAACTATATCGGTACAATTCATTTGTGTAATGCACTAGAAAAGGTGGGTACACCTAAGGCTCTTGTTTTTATTAGTACTGTGGCCGTATATGGTTGTGAATTTGGTGAACTGATCACCGAAGAACATTCGCTGGAGGGTGATACTCCATATGCTAAAAGTAAGATTTTGGCCGAGGAATATCTGACTAAATGGTGTAAGATGCATAATGTTATTCTCGGAATCCTTCGTCCTTCACTTCTTGCAGGTAAAGGTGCTCCAGGTAATTTGGGTGCTATGGTAAATGGTGTGAAGAGAGGGTATTATCTGAATATTGCCGGAGGCAGGGCCGTGAAAAGTATTTTAATGGCAGAAGATATTGCTCGTATCATGCCTGCTTTGGTTAAGAAAGGTGGTGTATATAATGTATGTGATACATTTCAGCCAACATTTGGCCAAATTAGTGAATCGGTAGCAAATCAATTGGGTAAGAGGAAACCTATGAGTATTCCGATGTGGATGGCTAAATGTATGGCTTTTGTCGGTGATTTTTTAGGTTCTAAAGTTCCTATCAATAGCTATAAATTAGAAAAGATGACCAAGAACCTTACATTTAGTAATGAAAAGGCACGTAAAGAGCTTGGATGGGAACCATTGGATGTACTAACGAATTATAAAATTTGAAGTGGAAGAAGAAACGAATCATTAGGTCTTATCAGATATATTCAGACAAAGCTAATTCATATGATAATATATATTATTATTTTTGTTCTGCTTCTCATTGCAGAACTCCTCTATTTTCGTATTGCGAATGAGTGTAATATCATAGACAAACCCAATGAACGCTCATCACATTCTACTATTGTATTGCGCGGTGGAGGTATAATCTTCTTGATCGGTGTATGGATCTGGAGTGCTTTCTTCGGATTTCAATATCCTTGGTTTCTGGTAGGCTTGACACTTGTAGCAGGCATTAGTTTTGTAGATGACATCCATTCATTACCGGACTCTGTAAGATTAGTCGCTCAATTTTCAGCTGCCGCAATGGCGTTTTATCAGCTCGGTATATTACATTGGTCAATGTGGTGGATAATACTGTTGGCACTAATTGTATATGTTGGTGCCACGAATGTAATAAACTTCATGGATGGAATCAATGGCATCACAGCGGGATATTCTTTGGTTGTATTGGTTTCGTTGGCCCTAGTGAATATGAATGGTATTTTTGTAGAACAGAGTTTGATCATATCAACGATTCTAGCTTCATTGGTGTTTTGTATTTTCAATTTCCGTCCGAAGGGTAAAGCGAAATGTTTTGCAGGGGATGTCGGCTCTATCGGCATTGCTTTTATCATACTGTTTTTGTTAG
>OJPU01000071.1_pt1 | contig 83016 bp, 85 predicted proteins | sample 1598561 | NCBI WGS metagenome assembly OJPU01 (sample SAMN03922500, study PRJEB24848) | human gut metagenome | isolation source: stool sample | host: Homo sapiens | place: Germany | collected 2011-11 | reverse complement strand
AAACAGCAAGCAATTTTTTGTGAACAAAATGATAGCATTAGTAAGAATCTGTATTTAATGATTCAAAATCAGAAAATTTGGTGTCAGTGACGTTATTGCAATCACAGCGGCAGGAAAGACCGCATTTTACTATGTGGACAAAGAAGCACTGGTAAAGTTCAACGGTTTTCTGGCACCAAAAGCTGAGGGCAGCTACCTGATTTTGAATGAGGGCGGCTATCAGATAGAAGGCCAAACAGATACATGGAAAGTCATTGACGAAAAGAATGTGCAGGAGCAAAGATTTGTTCAGCTTGTCTGTGAACAGACAAAAAAGCAAAAACCGGACATTGTTCTCCACGACAGTGGAGTTTTGGTGGCGCAGACGATTTACGGATTTGACAGTTCGGTTATGAAGAAAATCGAAAAGTTTCTTCGAGAACAAAAGCCGGAACTGCTGCATCATCAGAAGTTTTTGGAGAATGGCACCGCAGAACGTGCCAAAGAATCCGGCACAGAGCAGAATTACAACATGATTGATGGCTGTGTCAACAATAATCCGAAGAAACCGCGTGTCATCGGAAATCGGATTTCAGTCCTTGACCGCCTGCACATCAAACTGGAAGAGCGAAAACAGGAAAGTCAGCCCCAACAGCAACAGCAGCAGGAGAGAAGCTGGAAAAATTAAAAATCCGATGCAGTGCAGAGTGGTGGTTCCATAAAAAGAGCCACCACTCTTATTTCGTAACCGAAACGGAAACAAAATATTATGAAACTCAAAAATAGTTTCCAAATGATTGATATTCTTGGCGAGAGAGCGTATAATATAAGTACAAGAATAGGAGGCGATTATATGCTGGATGTAAATATGATAATTGCAAACAACATTCAGGCTGAACTGAAAAAAGAAAACAAAAAGCAAGTTGATCTGGCAGAAGGAATTGGAGTCTCCAAGCAGACAATGAGCAAAATCATGAATGGTGCAAGAGCAATCAACGCGATTGAACTTCATAAAATTTCTGAATACCTTCATGTGTCGATGGATTCTCTGATGAAGATGCCGGAAAAGCCGATGGACACAAATGTAATCCATGCGTTTATGGGGCGTGTTAAAACTGAGGAAGCAAGAAAGGGAATCCGGCTTGCGGATGAACTGTCCGATATGATTCTGTTCCATACTAGGGTGTGCGAGAATGGCAAAAGGATGGAGCAGCCATGGGAGGATAAGTGATGAGCAATGTTCTGGAAGATAGCCTCTTTGTAAGCCAAAACAAGAAATTTGATGAAATCCAATCCATCGTCAGACAGTTCTCGGCAGAGTATGTCGGCAATTCTATTATCAAGGACAATATCTTTGCTGTCATACAGAACTATGCCAGGAAGAAAGAAATCGCGCTGGAACTGCTTCGTTACCCGATCCATGATGATGAATTATGGGCGTTGACTTTTTTGAAGCAGGATACGATTTTTGTGTGCGTAAATACAGCACTTCCGCTTTGTAAGCAATTTTTTGCGGCGGCGCATGAACTGTATCATATCTACTGCTATGTGGAAAATGCAGACCAGAGCTATATAAAAAATGGTTCTATGCTGGATTCGGCAACAGGGGATGAAACAGGAAGAACGCAGGAGGATTTGGAAGCAAATGCCTTTGCAGGGCTGCTTCTGATGTCGGATCAACTGCTCCATGAGCAGATTCTGCTGTATGGGCTTGATAAAGATTTGGTTACGGTAGATTCTGTCCTGATGCTTATGGATATGTTTGCAATGCCCTATAAGGCAGTTGTACTGCGTTTGTTTGAAAGCGGAAACATATCGCATCAGCAGGCTGAAAAGCTGCTGGAGGTAGGCTCTGCGGACGTAATGGAAAGAGTATCGCTGACAGGTAAGGCAAAACGCTGGCAGCTCGATGGCAAAGGTACAGAATCTTTTGGCACACTCCTTGAGAAAGTTGAGTACAACAGACAGCATGAGTATCTGACAGAATCCAGAGAAAAAGAAGATGTGGCCTACCTTACTCAACTGAAAAAAGAGTACGGCTTGGATTGAGGGGGGTGTCAGATTGAAGTGAAAAGATACGCACTGCTGGATACTGACTTCATTTCCAAAACACACTCTGTTCAAGATGATGGCGGCAATCATTTGATTGATCGGGTCATGGAATTGCCGGAGTATGAGTTCTTTTGTCATGCGCAAATCGTAACGGAACTCAATCGGTATAATGCTGATGCGCCAATCTGGTTGAGCGAGAAGGTTGGAGCGCAAAAGATAAAAAGCTAAACGGATCAGGAAATCCTTGAAAGCCTGTCACTTGTGCGAGGGCCGCTGGCGTGTGCGACTTATACGCAGATGTTAAAATTGGCCTGCGATGCCTTTTCTAGGGATTACTTTTCGGAACATTATCGGGTATTGGAAGAGGCTGATTACACGGTAATATCGAGAGAGGACTATTTGAAAGAGCTTGAACGACTCGATATAGAAGTTGGTAAGAAAAATAATCTTGGGGAAATCAAGGCGTTTGTGTTATTGCAGGTCTTGTCGGTGATGCTTGGTGAGCAGATCTATGTATTCTGCTCCGATGACAAAAATGCTCGGAATGGAGCCACAAATTTTGAAGATGTTCGGTGCATCAGTCTGGTATCGGTATTCTCACGCTTAAAAGAAGAATCAAACTGGACACTTGCCGATGCCGAACCGTACATTGAATCACTCATTGCGTTTTATCAGGATCATCACCAAACCACTTTCCGCGTAATGGAAGCGTCTGAGGTCAGAAGATTGCAACGGATACCATGCAGGCAGGTGTTGCAGGAAATCTTTGATGGGAAATTTATTGAACTAAAAAATGGTATGCTGCGGTACAAGCAGTAAGTGAAACGAATAGCCAGCGTATTGTGTGGACCACATGATACGCTGGCTATTTTTGTTTCTAGGGGACTTTGAAAACTGGTTAGAGGGACGGTTCGTATTTTCGCGTGTGCTGCTGTTCGTGCTGCCGCACTTCTTGTTCTGCGCCGAGGATGCTGTCTACATTGGCACACACGGTCTGGAGTTCTTTGTGATAATCCTTGAAATAACGGTAAGTATCGTATTGGGCGTCCTTCTGAATCGTAAGCTGCGCTTTTTCTGCCCGGAGGTCTTTCATGGTAGGAAACTTCCCGTCAGGCGAGTACTGCTTCAGAATTTGAAGTGCTTCTTCATATTGGGCAAGTTTGTCCGAGTGGGCTTGACGGAAAATCTTCTTGTTCGGGGCTTTTAGAAATTCTCCGTAAATGGATTTTGCGGAGAGATATTGACCAAGATAATGAATCTGCTCGTTTGTTTTTCGCAGCTTGCTTTCAGTGAGCTTTGCATCGCCGCGCGCTTTTGCCATTTTGGTATAGATGGCATCCGCAGTTTCGGAAAGATTCTCACGAGAATCATATCCATGCTCCTGCACATAGGCAATCGTCCGGGCCATCTGCTGCAGGTTGGAAATTTTGACTTTCTGCGCATAAGCGCGGCTCTGCTGGGCTTTTACACAGGTCTGCAAGTCAATCACAAGGCGCAGATCGGACTTGATGAACAGGATGGCCATAGGATTGTCTACTGCCCAATGAGGATTGTTCTGCTCTGCGGTCCTTGCATTTTCTGCAAAAATTCGGAGAAGTCTGTCGCGGTCATAATTGGAACCGAGGGCGCGGGCAGAAATGAATTTCTGTCGGTCAGCAGGCAGATAGCTGAATCGTCCTCGATGGTCTTTTACTAAAATACCGTATTCTGCCTTCAAGAGTCTTTGAAATTCTTCAAAGGATGTGGCTCGTTCCGCAATGTCAGAAATGGCGTTACGGACTTTTTCTTTGCCCGTTTCAAAAGTGGTGTGCATGGGAGTGATGCCCTCGATCATAAGCTCCATGTTGGCAATGTCCAGATTCTGCTGACCGCGCTGTTTGGCGTAATACTCCTGCGGGGAGATTCTGTCAGGAGCAGGGGAGAGCAGATCGACTTGATGCAGTCCCTCCCGCTGGCAAATGTTCATCAACGATTTCTGTAAGTGCTTCAAATAGTCTTTGGTAAGGTGGTGCTTGTAGCCAGCCTTACAGTCGATAGGCCGCTCTGTAAATGGCTGCGGGTCAACATCAGATTTGCGAAGGCTGTTGATTATGATGTGGGTGTGAATGTTGCCTGTGCCGTTTTTACCATCGGTGTGGGTACAGACCAAAGCCTGATGCCCCGGAAAATTGGCCTTTGCATATTCCATGCCGATGGCCTGCGCCCACTCACCAGTCAGGTTGTGGTCAGTGTTGTCTTTCGGATCGTGGCTGATGATGTAATGGTGGCTTTTGATTTCATCGTAAGTGTTGTTCTTATTATACTCCTGGTTCAACAGTTCGCATTCAAGGTCGAACGTTTCAGGATCACAGTTCAATCCCTCAAGATAAAATTCCTCCCGGAGCATCATGTTCCCGTTTTCATCAAGGACAGGAACCAGATGAAATTCATCATGCTGGTATTTCAGATAGTCGATGGCACTCCCGTAATTGGCATTTTTACTTGCGATGTGTTTTAGAATTGCCACGATATGCACCTCCAAGCTGAACGATTTCCTGCCGCAGTTCACGGATTTCCGCAATACACTTTTTCAGTTCTTCCAACATTCCGCGCGATGCCAGACCGCCGCCGTGGAAATAGCGGGCAATCTGGTTAAGATTATTTCCGATGCCTGCGGCCTGAGCAGTCAACTTCTGAATTTCGCCAATATCGGCAACGATGTTGTAGTTGACAGTCACTTTTTCAGATAGAGCCTGCTTGCGCACAAAAGTGGAGATGGGATAACCGGAATCTTTTGCATATCCGGCCACCAGTTCATATTCAATGCTGCTGAAACGAACCATTACATTGCTGGTGCGTCTGATACTTTCTTCCTTTTTGGGTCGTGCCATAGTGTGATCCTCCTGCGTTTTTATAGTTGCGAAGCAACTTCCGATAAGCCGTAGGCGTTCGGCTGCGAACACATTCGTGTGGAGCCAGACAGCAAAAATCTGAGATTTTGTGCGTACCGTGGGAATGGGGAACGGAATCCCCATCAAGATTGCCGGGAACGAAAAATCACGAAAGTGAGTTTTGAGTTACTATGGGCGAATCTTGCGCTAAGAGAGAAAAGCCCCAGACTTCTGCCGTAATCCGAAGGCTTACCCTAAAAAGATGCTTCTATAAATAGGAATCCGCAGCCTTTATTTGGAATACACTTTCCAGATTTTTTTGAATTTCTTTCAAAAACTGTATTCCAAAATGCCCTTCTGGATTCCTATTAGTAAAGGAGGATTGATCCGATGAAGCAGAAAGAGCGAATGGACAAAAAAGTGAAGCAGGAGCGAACGGAGCCTGACCATCACAGAAAAATCATCATTAAGGGCATCACCGTGTATGAATCGTTCCGGCCAGAGGGCAGTGACCTGTGGGACTGCCTCTTGCAAAGCATGGGGAAACACTGAAAAAAAGATTTTTCGAAAAATATACGCTACAGCTTGATTTTTGTGCCACAGCTTGGTAGAATACAGACGGGTTAAGTAAATATGTGCAATCAAAAGCCATTAACTTTCTGAATTTTACCATGCGAATTGCGTGGAGACGGGAGGTTTAATGGCTTTGTTTTATTATAAGGAAAAAAAGAATAAGGGCATACGAGCAGCGGCCTATCTGAGATTGTCTATCGAGGACGGAGATAAGGCTGAAAGCAACAGCATCGGAAACCAGAGAGAATTGATTCAGAATTTCGTTGCAGAACGACCAGAACTGCATTTGGTAGGAGAATATGCAGATGATGGTTACACGGGAACCAATTTTGAGCGACCGGGCTTTACGCAGATGATGGAGGACATCCAATCCGACAAAATCAACTGCATCATAGTTAAGGACTTGTCTCGACTTGGCCGTAACTACATTGGGATGGGAAAGTATCTGGAACGGATTTTCCCGATGATGGGGATTCGGTTCATCGCCATCAATGATAACTACGATAACGCAAACACTGAGAGCAGTGATTCAGATAGCATCGTGGTTCCCTTCAAGAACCTGCTGAATGATTCCTACTGCAGGGATATTTCCATTAAGGTTCGGAGCCAGTTGGACATTAAGCGGCGCAAGGGGGAGTTCATCGGCGGGTACGCAGTGTACGGCTACAGTAAAGATGAACAGAACAAAAATCGATTGGTGGTAGATGAGTACGCAGCAGATATTGTTCGTTCTATCTATCGCAGAAAATTGGAAGGCATGAGTGCAAACTCTATTGCAGACCAACTGAACAGCGAAGGGGTCCTGGCTCCCAGTGAATACAAACGGCTGTGCGGATTAAATTATCACAGTGGTTTCAAGACTGGAACTCATGCAAAGTGGCAGGCGATTCAGGTACTTCGGATTCTGAAAAATGAAGTTTACACCGGAACGATGGTGCAGGGTAAACGGCAAAAAATCAATTACAAGATTAAGAAAATCCGGGACGTAGATGAATCTTGCTGGATCAAAGTTCCCAATACACACGAGGCAATCATTTCACAAAGAATGTTTGACATCGTGCAGGAAGTTTTAAAGCTGGACACCTGTGCATCGAAAGGACAGAAGATAGTCCATCTCTTTTCAGGTATTGTTCGGTGCGGTGACTGCGGACAGAATATGGTGCGGTGCACCGTATCAAAAAAAGGTAAAAAGTATATATATCTGAACTGCGTCACAAATCATAAGGGCCTGGGCTGTTCTTCACACCACATTAGGGAAAGTAAATTGGAAGAAGTGGTGCTGGCTGCATTGCAGGAAAAGATTCAGCAGATCAGCGGACTAGAAGAACGTCTGGATGAAATCAACGAGATTCCCAAAAACCAACGAAGGTTAAAATCGGTAGAAGAGCACATGAAAGTGCTGGAACAGGAAGAACAGAAATACCAGACCCTGTGCCGTCAGCTTTACGAAGATATGAGCAACGGCATTGTCAGTAAGGATGAGTACAAAGAGTTCAGCTGTTCCTTTAACGAAAAAATCGAAAATATCCGTAAGGCAAAAATGGAAATGGACTGTCAACTGGATAGTTTGAACAATCTGGATGTGGAACATTTGCCGTGGATCGAAGATTTTAAATCCTATCAAAACTTAACGAGTCTGAATCGCCGTGTTCTGGTAGAACTGGTGGAAAGCATTACAGTCTATGATAAGGAGCACATTCACATCCAATATCGCTTCGACCAGGAAATCCGCAATGTACTGGAATATTGCAACAGTGTTCTGACAACAGAAACGGAGGAGGGTGCAGTATGAAATGTGTAAGTTATACCCGGACGATACCTTGGAAAAACCATAAAGGTGAACTGACGATTGCCGACCAGAATCAGCGCATTGCAGAATACCTGGCTGAACATAAAGAGTTAAATTTACAGAAAAGGTATTCTGATCGCAAGAATGCTGAAAACGCAGGTGCAGCATTTGACAAAATGATTGATGATGGAGTGGAGCAAAAATTTGACTGCATCATTGTAGCATCTATGTACTACTGTGGGCCTGACTTCCCGGCGGCGCGTCAGGCAATCAAGGAAACTCTTTATGAGACAGGTGTTAACCTGATCGTATCGAAAGAACAGTGGTACGTGGCAAAAAATACACATCCAGCCATCATTGCAAGGGATGATTTTGAAAAGGTGCAGGATATTCTGGCGAAGAATCAGAAAGTATTCAAAACAGTAAGAGCAGAAACAGAACAGATTCGCACGGAGTATCAGAATGACCTTGCCGGAATGGTATTCTGTGCAGACTGTGGCAGACCGATGGATTTTGATAGGCTTCCGCATGGAGCAGAAGAAAGTAAAAAGGTTTGCTACTATATTTGCAGAGCAAGGCAGGCGGATGATAAGTGCATCGGACATCAGATTACGGAAAAACTTCTGAAAGCTCTGGTAATGGATCAGCTGCATCTTTTCATCGTTCGGCTCAGTGATAAGCGCAAAATTCTGGAAGAACTGCGAAAAATCGAAGATATGCAGAGTCCTGTCTACCGTGCAAAGAGTGAGGTTATGAGCCTGACGGATAAAGTTGGACAGATGGCGAAGAAAAGAGAACAGTTTTATGCGGATTATGTGGCAGGCGCGGTGGATTCCGAAGAATATCAACAGATTCGGGAAGAGTATTCCAGACAGTATGATAGCCTGCGGACAGCACTGCAGAGAGCAGAAGCAAAAAAGATGGAAGTAGAACAACAGATCAGAGAATATCTGAATATGACTTCTAACCTGGAAGCGCATCTGGATGACTTTGGATTTGATGCTCAGCTGGTAAAATCCCTCGTGCAGAGAATCGAAGTGAGTGCAGATAAGCGGATTCGCATTGTATTTGGATTTCAAGATGTGTTAGCAGACTTTGGAAAGGAGAGTGCGGGAAAATGATTGCAACGTATCAGCGCATTTCAAGGGCGGACGGTGATTTGGGTAAGGATGGAAAAGACAAGAGCAACAGCATCGAAAACCAGAAAGAACTGATCCAGCGGTATATTTCCCACAAAGAAAGTCTGCAAAATCTGCCGGTGATGGATTTTGTGGATGATGGTTACACAGGCAGCAATTTCGACAGACCGGGCTTTCAGAAGATGATGGATGGTGTGCGCAGTGGCGAGATTGATACCATTATCGTAAAGGACCTTTCTCGTTTTGGACGTGATTACATTGGTGTGGGCGAATACATGGAGCAGATTTTTCCATTGCTGGGTGTCCGGCTCATCTCCGTCAATGACAACTATGACAGCAACAATTATAATGGTGCGACACTGGGGATGGATTTGGTTGTAAGCAATCTGGTAAATACCATGTACTGCCGGGATGCAGGAAAGAAACTTCGGACAGCCAATCGAGTGAAGTGGCGTAAGGGGATTTCTACAGCATCTTCTGCACCGTTTGGTTATCAGTTTGACCCAAATAAAAAAGGATCCTATATCATTGACCCACCAGCGGCTAAAATTGTCCGTCGTATTTTTGACCTTGCGATTCTGGGACTGAGGACGCGAGAAATAGCGATGACGCTGAATGATGAAAATGCTCCGGTGCCGAGTGTTTATAACCGGGAGCATAAGGCGTATGGAAAAGAGACAACTTACACGATTGCGCCTGTGATACTTTGGGATAGCACTCGTGTCTGGAAAATTCTCACAGCGTATGTGTATACCGGTGCGATGGTTCTGGGAAAAAGCCAAAGGTTGATTTCCGGTAAGTCTATCTCTCGTACTGTTCCGAAAGGGCAGCAGTACATTACGGAAGGAACCCATGAAGCCATCGTCAGCCGGGAAGAATTTGAAAAAGCGCAGCTTGTCATAAACAATCGCAATAAAGTAGTAATGGGCAGCGTGGATTTTCCACTTAAGGGAAAAGTTCGATGCGGTAATTGCAGACGAGCTATGGGATATGACTACAAACAGACTTCTCCCATATTCTGGTGCAGAGAGGGACAGGAACTTATCGGGCAGACCAAATGTTCATCGGAGATATTTCAGGCCAATGATATTGAAAATGCAGTATTTCAGGCATTGAAAAAAGAACTTTCTTTATTAGGCTCTCTCTATGGTGATATTAAAAAGGAAGAACAGAGCTTGAAAGAAGCCAGTAGAAAGGCAAGCCGTCGAAAAACATCGATGGAGCAGGAACTGAAAAATCTGAAAGGCGAGAAGATGCGGATGTATGAGGAATACGCAGCCGGAACGCTCTCTCTGGATAACTATAAGAACAAAAAACAAGAATATGATAGGAAGATTGCGGAGGTGCAGGATAAAATTGAACAATCCAAGGCGGAAGAAGCTGCCCAGAGCGTTGTTTCAGGAACGGTACGCGCAGCGGCAGAACAGGCAGAAAATTTCCTGCACGGCACGAGACTTACGGCAAGTATGGTATCGGCCTTCATCGAAAATGTTTATGTGCATGAGGGTGGGCGAATCGTTGTACAGTTCAAATATGAGCAGAGTATACAGGATGCCGTAAGAGCATTGCACACAGATTAAATATCAAAAAAGGCGAAGTTGCCCATGCTATTACATTGGTGAGTGTGATATAATATGGGCAACAGACCAACCGGAAGGAGGACGAAATGAGTATAACCCGAAAGCTGGCAAAACTGATATTGACCTTGTTGACCCTGCCGCTACTCGTAGTAGTATGGCTGCTGAAATGGTTCGTGATGTTCCTTTATTGTTGTTCAGCATGGATATTCTATCTGCTGGGCAGTGTGCTGTTCGCAACGGCAGTGCTTTCATTCCTGATGAAGCAGTCGCAGGGGATGGAAGCACTTCAAATGCTGATCGGAGGATTTGTGATTTTTATGATTCCGCAGGTGGTTGGCAGCGTGGCTGTGTTTTTGGAACTGGTGGCAGCAACGATTCGGCAAGTATGGTACATATAAGGAAAGGTGAAACCTAGAATATGAAATTAGCAGCGATTCATCATGTGGCAATCATCGTTTCAGATTATGAGAAATCGAAAGACTTCTATGTGAATAAGCTGGGATTTGCGATTGTACGAGAAAACTTCCGTAAAGAACGGAATGACTGGAAACTGGATTTGCGTGTTGGTGAGGGTGCTGATGCGATTGAACTGGAGATCTTCGCAGAGCCGAACCCGCCTAAGCGCGTGAATCGACCGGAAGCCTGCGGACTGCGGCATCTAGCATTCCGGGTGGAGGATGTGGAAGCCACTGTAGCAGAACTGGAACAGATGGGGATAGGATGCGAACCGATTCGATTGGACAGCTACACCCAAAAGAAGATGACATTTTTCTTTGATCCAGATGGTTTGCCGTTGGAACTGCATGAATAAAAAACAACGCCCTCATAGTTGAGAGGATTCGTAAATCTTCTCTGCTATGAGGGTGTTTCATTCCATAGGAATGGGAAGGTTATAGATTGAGCGTTTCTACCCATGCGAATAGATCTGCTTTGGTGGAGTTGGAGTTAAACACTTTTTCATGCCTCGTATCTGACAATTTCCATAATTAGAAAATATTGAGTCTGATAAAATAAAAGTTTCCGAAACGGGAAAAATAATTTGATATTCTGCGTATAATATGCTATACTGAGAAAAAAGGAGGAATGCAGATATGGTTGAACGAAAAGAATATCTTGACCAGCTTTGGGCATGGAAAGATGAGCGGCAGATCAAGGTCGTGACCGGAATCCGTCGCTGTGGAAAATCTGTACTTCTGGAACAGTATCAGCAGAGACTCTTGGCGAATGGAGTCGCACCAGAACAGATTATTTCTATCAACTTTGAAAATCTGGATTACGAACCCTTAAAAGATTATATGAGGCTGTACAACTATCTCAAAGAACGTTTGTGTGTTGATAAGATGACATACATCTTTTTGGACGAGGTTCAGGAAGTTCCTTCATTCGAGAAAGTGGTTGACAGCCTTTATATCAGAGATCATGTGGATGTTTATGTCACAGGCTCCAATGCATATATGTTGTCAAGTGAGCTTGCAACGCTTTTGTCAGGAAGGTACACAGAGATTAAGATGCTGCCGCTTTCTTTCCGCGAGTATATGGCGGTGACAGGTATGGCAAAAGAGGAAGCTTTTGCAGAGTTTATGAAAACCGGCGGAATTCCGTATGTGGCAGTAATGAACCGTACGGATGAAAAAATAGATCAGTATTTGGAAGGAATCTACAACACCGTCATTGTAAAAGATATTGAGCAGCGGCAGACAAGAAGAGAAAAAGAGAGTGGAAAACGAAAAATCACAGACATTGCGTTACTGAAGACAATTGCCAGATATCTGGCAAGCGTTATCGGCAGCCCGGTGTCTATGAAAAGTATAACCGATTATCTGATCTCAGCTGGCAGAAAAGTATCCCAAAACACAGTCAGCGATTATGTTGAAGCCCTGACAGAGTCTTTTGTTTTTTATCCTGTGGAGCGATTTGACATTGTAGGAAAGCAGCTCTTAAAGGTCAACAATAAGTTTTACATGGTAGATATGGGAATCAGAAACCACATTCTTCCAAGAAAACGATACGATCTTGGATTTACCATTGAGAACATTGTGTATCTTGAACTTTCACGAAGGGGCGGCAAAGTCAATATCGGAAAATATGGTTCTACTGAAGTTGACTTTGTGACACAGAAGGAAGGCGTGCTTACCTATTATCAGGTGACCGCTGATATGACGGCAGAAGAAACCTTTGAGAGAGAGATGAGACCGCTGCGGAGCATTCAGGATAATTATGAAAAGATTGTCCTGACACTGGATCGTTTTTCGCTCGGAAATTACGATGGCATAAAAGTTATGAATGTCATCGACTGGCTTTTGGGATGAGGAATCTGCATATAAGTGATGAGTGTTGTAACGAGTTGTCTGGGAACTCCGGGTACAGAAAACCATACAGGTATTGTGAAATTTATGGATGTGCTGCTCTCTTCATCCAGAGCAGCCACAGAGAAAAAGAAAATTCTTGAAGAAGAATTTGGCGTTGCAATGAACGGAGAACTGGAAAGGGAGGTGCTTGTTATGTGCAACCTTAGTCAGGGCGTAAAGGCCGAAGGCAGAGAAGAAGGCATTAACATTGGTGAGATGCGGATGTTGGTTAAGCTGGTGAGAAAGGGCCGCGTGACGATTGAAGAAGCAGCGAAAGATGCTGGAATGACAGTAGAGGAATTCGAGAAGGTCTTGAAAAATACTCCACTGGGGCGAAGCCTCTGACAAGACTCCTGTGTATGCTGCAGATGTGATCGTGACCTATCAGGTGCTTCCTGAGAAGAGTGCATAAGTTTCGTGAAAAGCTCACCAGACACTTCAATAGGAGGATTCGGTGGAAGCGGAGCCGGTCGAAAAGATCCATAAGCCATTTCGCCTGACAGATTACTCACGAGTGTACCAGCTCGGTTTGTCATGATTGCTTCCTTTCCTCCGAAAAACGGAAATTGAAATTTCTGAGGCTATTTTAGCATAGAAATTTCAGAAAATCAGCTTATCGTGAAAATACGAAGCGAAAGAAATTTCAGAAAAACAACTTTTTGTGAAATTGCTCAAGCAAAATCACCATAGAAATTTCAAGTTAAGAATTTTATAGTTTAATTTTGCCCTACTTATGTCAAAGAAAGTAGGGCTTTTCTTATGCCCAAAAGGAGGTGGTTACGCAAATGGCATCCAGAATGCGACTCTTGCCAAGATCGATGAAGCTGGAGAAAAGCTCCAGAACATCGGATCTTCTGTGGAGAATGTCGGCAAGAAGTTCCTGCCGGTGACTGCCGCTGCTTCTTCCAATGCGAACACCAATGTCTCCATGATGGGCAAGACGTTCAAGTACTGTGCGCCTATCGCCGGTGCGCTGGGGTTCTCGGCAGAGGATTCGTAAGATCGTATCTGCCGTGCAGCAGTTCGTGAATAAACTGAACAGCATGGATTGAATTTCAAAAAGGCGAAGTTGCCCATGATATTACATTGGTGAGTGTGATATAATATGGTCAACTGAGAAAAACTACGATAACTAAAGACTTTTTTTACGGCTTGAGTTGTTCTTTAAAAGTTTTATTTGTTGAAAAACTGCAAGAAGGCCATGGGACAATTGAAGAAGCAGCGGAAGATGCTGGAATGACAGTAGAGGAATTCAAGAAAGTGATGGAAAACACCTCTCTGCAGGCGGTCTAAGAAAAAACATATAGAGTAAACTGTTAAGCCCTACAAGGCTCAGATCGGTTCGATACCGACTGAAAGCCTTGTAGGGCTTATTTTTTTGCTTTTTTTTCAAATTTATTTGTGAAAAATGTTGTCCAAGACTTGACATCGGCCGGCATCGACTGGCAACGCGAGAAGTGGCAATCAGGACTTGGTTCTAAGTTTATCCACCAAGGCGAAAAAAATGCTGCGAAATATGCGGACGAGGTCATTGTTCTGAGCAAAGGAGTGCAGGACTATTTTAAGGAAACTTATGGAAGAGAAACGCACTTTATCCCTAATGGCGTGAATAGGCCGCAGATTCGGGAAGCAAGTCTGATTACAGATAAGTTCGGGCTGAAAAAAGACTCATACATATTGTTCCTCGGTCGTCTGGTACCGGAAAAGGGCATTCGATATCTGGTTGAGGCCTTCAAGAATGTCAAGACAGATAAAAAACTGGTCATTGCAGGCGGCTCCAGTGATACGGATTCCTTTATGGAGGAATTGAAAGACCTGGCGAAGGGCGACGATCGGATTCTCTTTACCGGGTTTGTACAGGGAGCGATGTTGGATGAACTGTACAGCAATGCTTATATTTACACATTGCCGTCTGATTTGGAAGGAATAAGGCTAAAATGAATAGTCAAAAAATGGATACTCAGACATGTTGCCTACTGTTAATAGAAAATAAAGCCGATCTTGATATAAAAGATGTTTCCATCCGAGATGTGCTAAACAGTTTGATGTGGGATGGGATGCCCCGAATACGCTCCTGTCTGCATCACTTTTTAGTGGCAGACGAGAGCGACTATGTGGAAGAAATGCTCAAGCACTTCCTGCTGGGAGCTATCCGTAGGGTATTCCATCCAGGCTCCAAGTATGAGGAACTGCTCTGTCTGGTAGGCGGCCAAGGAGCCGGAAAGTCCACCTTCTTTCGCTTCCTAGCTATACAAGATGAGTGGTTCTCTGATGACCTGAAAAAGCTGGATGATGACAAGGTGTTTGCCAAGCTGCAAGACCACTGGATCATCGAGATGTCGGAGATGTTGGCCACCAGTAACGCCAAAAGCATTGAGGAGATCCGCTCCTTTATCAGCCGCCAAAAAGAAACCTACCGCACGCCCTATGAGACCCAGCCCAAAGACCGGCTGCGGCAATGTGTGTTCGGCGGTTCCTCCAATACGTTGGACTTCCTACCCCTTGACCGGGCTGGAAATCGCCGGTTCCTGCCAGTGATGATTTACCCGGAGAAAGCGGAGGTTCACATTCTGGAGGACGAAGCCGCTTCCAGGGAATATCTGTTGCAGGTGTGGGCGGAGGCTATGACCATTTACCGCAGCGGCGAGTATTCTATGAAGTTTTCAAAGGAGATTCAGCGGCAGCTGGTGGAGGTTCAAAAGGACTTCATGCCAGAGGACACCGAGGCCGGGCAGATTCAGGGCTTTCTGGAACACTACACCGGCAATGTAGTCTGCTCCAAACAGCTGTTCAAGGAAGCATTGGGACACGCCTTTGAGGAGCCGAAGCGGTGGCAGCTGCACAATATCAACGAGATCATGAATACGGTGGTGAGGGGCTGGAAGCCTTTCTCTAACCCACGGATGTTTGCGGGCTATGGGCGTCAGCGTGGCTGGGAACGGGAGATTTCAGGCAACGAACCGCCCGACAACGAAGGTGGATTTGTGGAGCTGAGCGAGGAAGAAGTCCGTCAACTGGAGCTGCCAAAGGAGTGGATTGCCTGATTTACAGGGCTTGTTGCCCAGTTGGTTGTCAGCTGGTTGCTGACTTGGTTGCTACAAAAACGGGGGTATGAACACGATAAATGCTCATAAAGCAAGGCTTTTTGGTGGGTATCTGTTCTCTGACAACGAAAGCAACGAGATTTCACAAGAAAATTTGAAAAGTAAGAAACGATGGTCAGACGATAGGCTGCAGGTTTCTCGGAGTCCGTTGCCGGACTTCGTTGCTGCTCCCTTTGTCTGGCTTTTCTGATCTATGGAGGTAGCCTATGGAGAAAGCCCAAAAGCAAGAAAACAAGCAGCGCAAAAAGTAAAGTTTATCGTGATACGGGAGTTTTCAGGTGATAAAACCATGCAGGAAGCCTTTGAACAAGTAATCGAGCGTCAGACCTGTGAACAGTTTGAAAAATGGCTGGAAAATCACGAACCCGAACAGAAAGCGGCTTAAAGACTGTTTGAGTTTATAACAGGGGCATGGTATAATATGTATATCGTGTCCCTGTTCATAGAAGGAGATTGCTATGAGCAGGAAAAAACAAGTCAATCAGAAAATCACAGCCCTCTATTGCCGTATTTCTCTGGACGATGGCGGCGATAACGAGAGTATGAGTATCAGCAATCAGAAACTTATGCTCAAGGAATTTGCCGAGAAAAACGGGATGTTCCAGTATGAGTATTATGTGGACGATGGTTACACAGGCCGTAATTTCAATCGTCCGGCTTTTCAGCGGATGATTGCCGATATTGAGGCTGGCAAAATTGGCTGTGTCATTACCAAAGACCTGTCCAGACTGGGAAGAAATTATATCGAAGCTGGAAGCTATATTGAAATCTTCTTCCCCAAACACAATGTCCGTTATATCGCCATTACCGATGGTGTGGACAGTTTGACCCGTCAGGAAATGGACATCACGCCGTTCAAGAATATCCTGAATGATATGTATAGCCGGGATATTTCCAAGAAAGTGCTGGCGGGGCGTATGACCCGTTCCCGACAAGGAAAGTTCTGTGGCGGACAGCCTCCCCTGGGGCTGATGCGTGACCCGGAGGATCGGGGGCATTTGATCCTTGACCCGGAGACTGCGCCGGTGATTCGCAAAATCTATGACCTGGCCCTGGATGGCCGGGGCTGTATGCGGATTGCCAAGCAGCTGATGGAGGACAAGGTTCCCATCACAAGAGTAAAAGGAAATACCGCCTGCGATGTCAACTACTATGCGTGGGGCGGCGCAAGAATCAGCCATATCCTGCGTAACCCTTTTTATAAGGGCGCTCATCTGGTTTGCCGGACGCACCAGAAAGGGATTCGCTCCAACACCTATGACATCATTCCCCGTGAGGACTGGGAAATCATTGAGGGTTGTCACGAAGCGATTGTGACACCGGAGAAATGGGAACAGGTACAGGCAATCGTAGATCGCAGGCCACCTATTATGAAAGGAAATGCCTGCCCCTTCTACAACTTGTTCCATGGCATTATCTACTGCGCCACCTGTGGGAAATCCATGCAGGTGCGGTATGAAAAGGTCGGCAGAACCGGGAAGAATCGCTTTACTGGTGAGCAGCGGGAGCCGATTGATAAGGCGTACTATATTTGTCAGACCTACAACCGCCTAGGAAAAAACGCCTGCACCAGTCATAAAATCGAAGCCAGGGATTTGTATAATCTCGTCCTGAAGGACATTCAGGAACTGGCAGCGATGGCACTCAAGGATGCCGATGTCTTTTACCAGAGGCTAAGTAATCGGATGGAGAGCCGATATATGGTGGATGTGTCCGAGATGCAGAAAGAGCGGGAACGCCTGGAAGCCAGAAACCGGGAAATTGACGATATGTTCCTAAGTCTTTACACCGACAAGGCCAAGGGTGTGCTCTCTGAGCAGCGGTTTATGAAGCTGACCACCGCTATGGAGCAGGAGCAGGAAGAAAATCAGTGCCGGTTGCAGGAACTGATGCGAATGCTTCAGCAGTCTGATGCTCAGAAAAGTGAAGTCCGCACCTTTATCCGGGAGATTCGGCAGTATGCTACCATTCAGGAGTTGGATGAAACGGTGCTGAATCGCCTGATCAGCCGCATTCTGGTGGGTGAAGTCAAAAAAGTGGATGGTCAAAAGGTGCAGGAAGTCAGGATTGTTTATAATTTTATTGGAGAACTCCGATGATTTGAAATTTTCCATTAAAGATATATTGAAAATTTCTTCTTTTGGGTTTATAATATTCTGTTAAAGTTCGGGGGTGGAAATTATGGCTAAGAAGAAATATTATGCGGTTCAAGTCGGGAGAATCCCTGGAATATATGGTACATGGGATGAATGCAAAGCACAGACAGAGGGTGTTTCTGGTGCGAAACATAAAACTTTTTCGTCATTAGAAGAAGCTGAACGATATGTGCGCGGAGCAAATGATGATGCTTTAGACGCAGAAAGTACTACGCCTCTTTCAAAGGACGATCTTAATTCTCAAGTCGAAAAAGCCGTAGCAGCTCTGGCCGAAAACGAGATTATTGCTTTTGTGGATGGCAGTTATGATGTAACACAAGAAAAATCTGCGTTTGGGGCGATTATATTTAGTCATGGTAGCAACCGAGATATTTTGTATAAAGCATTTACAAAACAATTAGGAGAAGAATTTATTTCTCTCAGGAATGTTGCTGCGGAATTAGAGGCTGTTAAAGAATCTATCAACTGGGCAATACAGTATGGCAAGTCCAAAATATCAATCTATTATGATTATGAAGGCATAGAGAAATGGGCAGATGGCCAGTGGAAGGCAAATAAAGCTATAACTAAAGAATATGTTCGCTTTATTCAAGAAAAGCGTGCGCTTTTACAAATTGAATTCACAAAAGTACCCGCACATTCAGGTGTTCAATTTAACGAAGAAGTTGATGCTATTGCTAAAAATGCATTGCTTGCCAAAGGACACAAGACTTATAATGATGGATCTGTATATTTTGTAGGATATAGTGTACAGGATTGGCAAACAATAATTGAGTGTATTAATGATGAAAATGCAGGGTTGTCTGAAGGAAAAGAAATTTCACCACTTGTTTTAACCAAAGAAACTATCGGAACAAGAGAAAAAATTAAGGTAACTCAGGCAAATAATGCGGTTGTCATCAACTGTTATAAGAATTCGAAGTCTTATGTGCAAGGAAAACAAACAGTATTGTTCCAAAAAATTATTTCAACTGCAATTTGCAACGGTGTACAAAGGGAACATAATAAAAAACTTAATAATGGACTGCCAATCTTACACAAAGTACCGCCCAAACGAGACTACGGGCGGTATTTTTGTATCATGGCGGAGAAAGGAGGAACTTCCCACGGGGGCTTGACTGAAAAGTTGAGCCTCTTTTTTCATGCCAAAAAACAGGAGGTAAATGCTTATGGCAGATGATAAAACCACAAAAACGCCGGAACAGCCGGTAACGGATAGCGGGCCGGGCAAGGAAACGCCTCCCGCTCCCCCAAAAGAGCCGGAGAAGGTTTCCGTTTCTCCGGAGCCGGAAAAAAAGACGGAACCGGAGGTAAAGAACCCGCAGGTTTCCGTCTATAACTTCGCTGAAATTATGAAGGAAAAGAAGGTCGAGGAACGGGCGGCAGCTCCCAGCGGGGAAAAGCCTGCCCCGGCAAAAACGGAAAAACCGGAAAAGCAGCCGGAGGCTCCGAAAAAAGCGGAGGAAAAACCCAAAGAGCCGGAACAGCCGAAGCGCCGGGGCCGTCCCCCGAAAACAGATAAGGACAAGGCCGCAGCCCCGAAGTCCAAAGCCCCCGCACAGAAACCGGAAAAGGCGGTCAAAAAGGAACCGGAGAAAAAAACGGCTCCAACGATACAGGCCGCTCCCGCTCCGAAAGGACCCGAAAAGCCAAAGGATGCTCCACGCCGGGGCAAGGAGCAGATCATCTATATCAAGCTGAACGAACTCCACGCCTTCAAGAACCATCCCTTTGAAGTCCGGGATGATGAAGAAATGCGGGCTATGGTGTCCAGCGTCAAGGACAAGGGCGTGACCCAGCCCGCTATCGTCCGTCCCCGTGAGGATGGCGGCTATGAGATCGTGTCCGGCCACCGCCGCCAGAAAGCCAGTGAGCTTGCCGGATATGCGGATATGCCCTGTATCGTCCGAAATCTGACAGATGATGAAGCCATCACACAGATGGTGGAGGACAATCTGAACCAGCGTGAAGAAATCCTCCCCAGTGAGCGGGCCAAAGCCTTAAAAATGCAGCTTGAAGCCATCAAGCACCAGGGCTCCCGCACTTCGGGCCAGATTGACCCGAAGGACGCAGGTAAACGCTCCAACGAGATCGTGGCCGAGCGCAATAAGATGGCGGTCAAGCAGGTGCAGCGGTATATCCGTCTCAATGAGCTGGTTCCAGACCTGATGAAGCTGATGGATGAAAAAAAGCTGGGTTTTACTACGGCGGTGGAGCTTTCCTATATCGGCAAGAAGAACCAGAACTATATCGCCGTCGCCATTGACAGCCAGCAGTCCTCGCCTTCACAGGCGCAGGCAAAGCGTATGCGTGAGTTGGACGAAAAGAAGCTGCTCAACGGGGATGTGATCGACGGCATTATGATGGAGGACAAAAAGGAGGTAGACAAAGTGATTTTGACAGGTGCGGAACTGAGCAAGTATTTCGGCAAGGAAACTACGCCGAGGGAAATGAAGGACCAGATCATCAAGCTGCTGGACGACTGGAAGGGTCAGCAGAAGGAACACGAAAAGCCGGAGAAGAAAACCGAACAGGAAAAGTAAGCTAAAACTTCGGGTCAGCATGGCCCGAGGATTGCGGGGCTCTGCCCCGCGCCCCGAAGCTCTGGAGATATAAATTATTCCCCGTCGCCAGTTATTCCGTAGCATAGCCGGGAAAATCAGTCAAGGGCAGCGCCGCCGCAGGCGGTGCCAGAGGCACCCTTGACGGATTTCTCCCGGTTATGCTTTTTCCCGGTCAAGCGACGGGGATATAAATTCTCCAGAGCCGTTCCCCTTCCCGGGGGAAGGGGCGGAGGGGTTGGGCGAACTCTTGCTTTTCCCTAAACCAAAACAGAAATGGAGGCTCAACCAATGAAACGACCTTTAGCGTACCTGACCGCCGCATGGAGCGGCGAGCCGGATGTTGATATGGAGCTGGCGGCCCACTACTGCCGTCTTGCTTATGAGGCGGGCTTTTCCCCGATCTGCCCGCTCTTGTATCTGCCGCTGTTTTTGAATGACAGCGTTCCCGAGGAACACAAGGCCGGGATTGATATGCGCCGGGATATGCTGCGGCGCTCCCACACCCTGATCGTCTGCGGCAGCGCTGTGGATGAGGATGTAAAAAACGATATTGCGGTTGCCGGGCGGCTGGGCATTGCGGCGACCACACTGGAAGGGGTGCTTGCCGTGAAGGGACACGGCACCCCGGGCCATGCCGGACATTAAGCTGGGAAGCCTTTTCGACGGGATCGGCGTGTTCCCTCTGGCTGCTTCCCGGTGCGGTATCCGTCCGGTATGGGCCAGCGAGATTGAAAAAGCGCCCATCTCCATAACCAAAAGGCACTTTCCCGACATGGTGCATTTGGGGGATATTACGAAGGTGGACGGCGGGAAAATCCCACCTGTCCATATAATTACCTTCGGTTCCCCCTGTCAGAACCTTTCTCTGATTGGCAACCGCTCCGGCCTTGCCGGGGCAAAATCAAGCCTGTTCTATCAGGCGTTTCGTATCATACAGGAAATGAGGGATGCTACTGATAACCTATATCCAGCTATCGCTGTTTGGGAAAACGTCATGGGAGCGTTTTCTACAAATGACCGGATGGACTTTAGAGCCGTCCTATCCGCCTTCTCGGACACCGAAGTTCCAATGCCTCCTTCGGGAAGATGGGGAAACGCCGGAATGGTGCGAGGGGGAACGCCTGATGTGTGCTGGCGGCTCATGGACGCCCAGTATTGGGCAGGCTCCCGAAGGCTGGCACGAAGGCAGCGGATTTTCGTCGTGGCGGATTTTGGAGGCAGACGTGCCGCAGACTTAAGCCCCGTCCAATGCTCCCACTTCCTCCGCCTTGCGGAGAGGGCGGGCGGGCCGCCGCCGAAGGAGATAGAACAGCTTCTTTTGAAACAGGGTGGCAGATACCAGTCATCCACCCCTTTCAGTGCTTCCGTATGCGGGGAGCGGCAAAAAGGCAGGAAGAAACGGCCTTCCGAAACAGCTTCGGATTACCAACTGACCCTTTTCCCACTCTTTTAGCCAGTGATGTAACGCCCTTTGCCTTCTGGTATGAGGGCGACCCGGAGGGCGGCTGTATCCGTTTTCTGACGGAAACGGAAAGCGAACGGCTGATGGGGCTGCCGGAGGGCTGGACAAAGTACGGGGCGGACGGCGTGGAGATCCGGCCTCTGCAACGTTACAAGGCGCTGGGAAATGCGATTGCCCTCCCTTGCGCCGATTACATTATGGCCGGGATTTATGAGGTGCTGGCTGACCGGGCCGGAAAGGAGGAATAAGCCCATGTTTGAAGCCTATATAACCAACACCGCCCTGTACCCCTTGATGGGGATCGAGGTAGGGACAACGGTACATTTCCCCATGACGACACAGGAGTTGCAGGCCGCCCTTGCCAAAATCGGGATAGACGGAAAACGGTACAGCGAAGTGTTCTTTACCAGCTTTGACAGTGATGTGCTGGGGCTCTACGATCATCTCTACGAATGTGAGAACATCGACGAGCTGAACGAGCTGGGCCACGCCCTGCTGGAAGTACGGGATAAGGGCGGACTGGAAACCTTTGAAGCCGCTCTTGTCTTGGGAAACCACACACGGAGCGTGAAGGATTTGATAAACCTGACCCAGAACCTTGACCTGTACCGCTTTTACCCGGATATTTCTGATGATGAAGGGCTGGGCCGTCTTTACGCCGACGAGCTTGGGACCATCGACATACCGGAGCACATTCAGAACTACTTCGATTATGAGGCATACGGGCGGGATGTGCGTATCAACGAGGGCGGCGTATTCGCTCCCGGTGGGTACGTGTCGGCAGTCCCGGAGGGCTTCAAGGAGTATTACCACGGGCCGCAGGACATTCCGCCGGAACACCGGATATTTGCCTATCCTGAAAAGGCCGAGCCTGTCCACTCCATTCTCGCTGCACTCAAACGGTTTCAAGAAGCCCCGCCCGCTCCGAAAAAGGACAAGGCGGGGCCTTCCCATGAAGAACGGTAAGACTTCGGGCCAGCATGGCCCGAAGCATGAAGGAGGTGCATACCATCAACTATTACCCTATCAATGAAGGGGCCGCCCGTCGGGCAAAGGAAATGAACAGCTTTTCCGACTACAAGGAAGGGAGCGCAACGGCGGAATACCGGGCAATGGTGGACAAGGCCGCCGCCATAGCGGAACAGCAGAAATCCCGGGTGGACCCCATGTACCATGAGAAGATCGACCATCTGTTAGACACCTACGCTCGCAAGCTGGCCGAAAACATGAACCAGGGATTTGTCATTGACGCAAGGGTTCCCTCTGTGATGATCGCCGGACCTGCCAATTTCCCGGTGGGAAAAAAGGAAAAGCAAAACCGGGCTCGGGACAGCAACATGGAGGAATGGCGGTATATTCAAGGGCTTCTGGATAAGATACGCAGTACCGGCATGGGCGGGATCAGCGCCGATGACCCGGCAGCGATTGAAAAGCTCCAGAAGAAGCTGGACGGGCTGGAACGCTCCCAGCTCATTATGAAGGAGGTCAACGCCTATTACCGCAAGCATGGCAAACTGGATGGCTGTGCGCTGCTATCGCCGGACCAGATCGAAAAGCTGAAAGCAAGCATGGCGTCAAGCTGGCGGAGCGACCCGAGGCCCTTTGAAAGCTACCAGCTTACCAACAACAATGCGGAGATCCGCCGGGTAAAGGCCCGTATCGAACAGCTTTCCAAACAGGCACAGCGGGAGTTTTCCGGCTGGGAATTCGACGGGGGCCGTGTGGAGATGAACCGGGAGGACAACCGCTTGCAGGTATTCTTTGATGGAAAGCCTGACGCAGACACCCGGGCCGAGCTGAAAAGCAGCGGCTTTCGCTGGGCTCCCAGCGTAGGCGCATGGCAGAGGCAGCTCACGGACAACGCCATCCGGGCGGCTGACCGTCTGGAATGTATCAAGCCGCTGTCCGGCGAAAAGCCCTCCCAGCTTCAAAAGAAGCCCTCTATCTTGCAGACCATGCGGGAACAGGGCGAAAAAGTCCAGACGGAGCCGGAAAAGAAAGCTCCGTCCGGCAGGGATGCCGAGCGGTAAGCCTCGGGCCACATTGGCCCGAGGTTTTCTGTTCCCCGATATTGTACGGGGGCCTCCCGGATAGCGGGGACCCCGACGGAAAGGAGGTTTTATGCAGGAAGAAGTAAACCAAAAAACGGTTGCCCTTTCGATCAGGACAACGAAGCTCACAGGAAAAGTGCTGGCTGCCGCTCTTGGCAAGGTGGTTCGGGCGCTGCAAAAGCACCACCAGAAGGCGCTGACCCCGCAGGGACGCCAGAGCGTGAAAAAGCTGATGAACCACTATGGCGGCAAAAGTGCCATGCCCTATGTGGGAGCTCCAAAGGAGTTTGACCGGATCGCGAAGGAGTTCCATGTGGACTACGCTTTCCATAAAGTGAGCCCCGGTCATTACCTGCTGTTTTTCAAAGCCAATCAGGCGGACGCTATCACGGCGGCCTTCCAGAAGTACAGCGCAAAGGTGCTGAACAAAGAGCAGGACAAGGCTTCCATCCTCGGTCAGCTTCGGAAATTCACGGAGCAAATCAGGACGCAGGCAAAGGAAAAGCAGCGGACCAGAGAGGCGGTGAAGGACGGACGTTGAGTGACAAGATCAGAAAATATGTGCTCCCAAACCTGCCGTACCTCTTTGTGTTCTGGTTTTTCTCCAAAATCGGGACGGCCTACCGGATCGCCCCCGACACAGACTTCGGGACAAAGCTCATGGGGATGCTTGATACCTTCCCCAAAGCCTTTGAAACCTACTGGCCGGGGCTGGGAGGTATTGACCTGCTGGTGGGCCTTGCCGGTGCGGCTGGGATGTATCTGCTGATACAGTCAAAGATCAGGCAGGCGAAAAAATTCCGGCGGGATGCGGAGTACGGCACCGCCCGCTTTGGAACAAAGGAAGATATAAAGCCATTTGTTGACCCTAAATTTCAGAACAATGTCATTCTGACCGGGACGGAGTTCCTTACCATGAACACCCGTCCGAAGATACCCGCCAATGCCCGGAACCTAAACGCCTGTGTCATCGGATCGTCCGGCTCGGGAAAGACAAGGTTCTGGTTGACCCCGCAGCTCCTTCAAGCCCATTCCTCGTATGTGGTGGTAGACCCGAAGGGCGGCACTCTCGACCAGTGCGGGCGGTTTCTGCAACGGGAGAAATACAGGGTGCGGGTGTTCAACAGTATCGACTTTTCAAAATCCATGCACTACAATCCGCTGGCCTATATCAAGACAGAAAGCGATGTTTTGAAATTTGTTACCGCCCTGATTGCCAACACCAAAGGCGACGGCAAGGAGGGCGACGAGTTCTGGACAAAAGCAGAAACCCTCTTGTACTGCGCCCTTGTGTCCTACATCGTCTTTGAGGGGCCGGAGGAAGAACGCAACATGAATACGCTGGTGGAAATGATAAACAGCATGGAAGTCCGGGAGGATGACGAAACCTTCAAAAACGCGGTGGACTATATGTTTGACGGGCTGGAACGCCGCAGCCCCCAGCACTTCGCCGTGAGGCAGTATAAGAAATACAAGCTCGCCAGCGGCAAGACAGCCAAAAGCATTTTGATTTCCTGCGGTGCAAGACTGGCTCCCTTTGATATTCCCCAACTTCGGGAGATCATGTCTTATGACGAACTGGAGCTGGATAAGCTGGGGGATGAAAAATCAGCGCTGTTCTTTCTTATCAGCGACACGGACACCACCTACAACTTTTTGGTTGCCCTCGCTTTTTCGCAGATGTTCAACCTTCTGTGTGAACGGGCTGACAACACCTATGGCGGGCGTCTGCCCTATCATGTGCGGGTGCTGTGGGACGAGGCTGCCAACACCGGGCAGGTGCCGGGGCTGGAAAAGATTGTGGCCGTCATCCGCTCCCGTGAGATCAGCCTGACGCTTTTTTATCAGGCAATGAGCCAGTGCAAGGCATTGTACAAAGACCATTCCGAAACCATCATGGGCAACATGGACAGTATCGTATTCCTCGGAGGCCGGGAGGCTTCCACCCTAAAGGATATTTCGGAAAACTGGCTGGGCAAGGCCACCATCTCCATGCAGACCGAGGGCCGAAGCCGGGGACAGTCTGAAAGTTACAGCCAGAATATGCAGCGGCTTGGCCGGGAACTGATGACCACCAGCGAGATCACCACCATGCCCGGGGATAAATGTATCTTGCAGCTTCGGGGGCTCCCGCCCTTCCTGTCCCCGAAGTATGACTTGAAAAAGCACCCGAATTACAAGTACACAGCCGAATTTGATAAAAAGAAAAACGCCTTCCGCTTGGAAAGCCTGTTCCGCCACCGGCCATTGAGACTAAAGCCGGAGGACGAATACACGGTGTACGAAGTGGACGGCTCCGACACGGACGAAGAAGCTGACCTGTTGAATTTCGATGATCTGGACAGCGACGAGTTTGTGTAACTTCGGGCCATGATGACCCGAAGCGCCGCCGATGTGGGCGGCTTTTTTTGTACCCAAAACCATCAAACAAAATGGAGGAACGTATATGGAATTTTTCAATCAGGCAATCGACATTCTTAAAATTCTGGTCATGGCTCTTGGCGCTGGTCTGGCGGTATGGGGCGTCATCAACCTTCTGGAAGGTTACGGGTCGGACAACCCTGCGGCAAATGCTCATATACGGTAAAGAAGCAACAACACAAATTGAGAACAGCGTACCCTACTATTCTGTATCAAAGTGGAGCAGTAACACGAAAATGTTGCTGCTCCATTTTCATGCCCCTTAAATAATTTCCTTGAATCTGCTTGACTTATATTACGGTTAGTGATATATTTATTACAGTAATCGTAATATGGAGGCTGGACTATGAGAGACAATGCAAAAAGTGGCGCACTTACAGAAGTGACCTTTTATATTTTACTCTCTCTTTATACACCAAAACACGGATACGCCGTTATGCAGTTTGTTGAAGAAAAAACGGGCGGGCGGCTTTCGTTAGGCGCAGGCACTTTATATGGAGCATTAAACTCTTTGCAGGACAAGAAGTGGATTGAACCTTATGGAGATAGTGAGGGAAGAAAAAAAGAATACCACATTACAGCACAGGGAAAAGAAATTGCAGAAAAAGAGCTTGCAAGACTAAATGAACTTGTAAGCATTGCAAGTGAAATTATTGGAGGTGCAGTATGAGTAAAAAATGTTATCGCTTTTTTGGCGGATTGCTAAATACGCAGGAAAAATGGCTAAACAAAATGTCTGAAAAGGGTTATCGACTTGTTCGGACAGGAAAACTGTTATACGAATTTGAAAAATGCAAGCCCGATGAAGTGACCTATTGTGTAGAGTTTATCGGAGAAAAATCAAAAGAGAGTTCAATAGATTATGCTAATTTTTTGGAGGATATGGGATATAAGGTGTTTTTTAAAAATATCAATCTAAACTATTCTGTTGGAAAAGTTCGTTGGCGCCCATGGGCAGAAAGGGGCGGTCGTATTGCGACAAACACAACAACTTTTAATCGAGAAATCTTGATTGTGGAAAAAGCAAATGATGGAAAGCCTTTTGAACTCCATACCTCTTATGACGATAAAGAAAAATATTATCGCAACTTACGCAATCCGTGGCTATTTCTACTGCTCATGTTTGCACTATTCGCAGTTACAAAGCAATCTATAATCTTTGGTATTTTTGCGTTGGTTTCTGTAATTCCTGGCAGTATATATCAAATACAGATAATGAAAATCCGGAAGGAAGCCAAGACACAGGAATGGTGAGGAAATAAATAGCAAATCCAGCCGAGCCAGTCAACGGTCAAGATGAACGGCGCAAATGTGCCACCGTTGACAGCCGCCGCCCGTCCTGCTTTTGTGGCAATCAAGGGAGCGACAGACTAAAGTGCTGTCGCTCCCGCCCATTATGGGGGAAAGACAGTAGAAAATTTCACATCTATGTGCTATAATAGTTTCGACAGAATGAAATATAAATATATATTTTACACTACGGTATGGGGAGTATAAAAATGACAGGAGAACAATTTGTTAAATTATGCTACGAAGAAAAGAAAACCATTTTAGCCGAATACTTCAATCCTAATTCTTCATCAGTTGTCGGCAAAAAAATCAGTGCAATAACTGAACAAGGTATATCAAAAGATGATTTGTATGATCTATTGAATTTGGTACTAAAAGAAAATTACTATACTTTGTTGCTTGGATTGGACGGAGAAGCGTCGTTAGGTAATACTCAAATTACCTATAAGCTTTATGATGAAAATGGCAACTTGCTTAACGAATGTGGAGAGCTTGAAGCCGCCGCATACAGATACTTTGTAGAAGAATGATCTTCAAATTTAATCTTGTCAATCATACATAATACAACATAATACACATTTTCACAGGACAGCCAAAATCGGTTGTCCTTTTCTTTTACCCAAAAGAGGGAACGGGAGACTAAAATTGAATACTGCTCCAAACAGCAACGCCACAGATTTTTGAAAATCCGTGGCGTTTTTTGCTCCCATTTTTGGCAAAACGCCTCGTTCCCTTGTAGTAGTGAGTGACGGGGAAGTTTGCCCGAAATGGGCTTGCCTGCCGTAGTAGTGATGAAAAATCCAAATGAGCGTTTGGCATTTTCCGTTTCTGTCCGTAGAGGGGAACAAAGGTGGGCAGGACACGCCTCCGTAATCGCTATATTGACGAAAGCAGCCACACCGACCCTTGTAGATTGCCGCAAAGTCAGCCGCAGAGGAAAGTGGTAGTTTTTCAGAGCAAGTATCGACCAGTGTACCAAATTTCGCTTTTCGCTCATTTGTCCCCCGGTCAGATACTTGTTGGGGTTGCCACCCCAAACCCGCCTTTTGCGGCTTGCGCCGCTGAAAAAACTTGCCCCAATACTTGTGTTTTAGATAAAAATTGTCCGTTGCAGTTTGAAAGGAGTTGAGCCACCATGCCACACAAAACCTACAACACCCCCAAGCGGAAATGTGTTGTCAAGACCCGTCTGACCGAGGACGAGCGCAGAGCCTTTGAGGACAAATGCGCCGCCCTCTCCATGAGCCAGTCCGAGTATATCCGGCAAGCCGTTTTTTACAGCCGGATTTCTCCTGTTATCCGGGTGACTGCCCACAGCGAAGAAATGCTCACCGCCATATCTTCCCTTGTGGCGCAGTACGGGAAAATCGGCAGCAACCTGAACCAGATCGCCCGGTATCTCAACGAATACGGCGCACCCTACAACGCCCTGTCCAGTGAGGTGAGAGCCGCTGTTTCCGACCTTGCCGCCCTCAAATTCGAGGTGCTGAAAGTGATAGGTGAAGCCTATGGCAACGATCAAGCATATCAGCTCTAAAAATGCCGACTACGGAGCCGCCGAAGCCTATCTCACCTTTGAGCATGACGAGTTTACCATGAAACCCACCCTTGATGAAGCCGGGCGGCTCATTCCCCGGCAGGACTACCGGCTGGACACGCTGAACTGCGGGGAGGAAGATTTTGCCCTGTCATGTATCCGGGCAAATCTGCGGTACGGCAAGAACAGCAAACGGGAGGACATCAAGAGCCACCACTATATCATCAGCTTTGACCCACGGGACGCAGCCGACAATGGCCTGACCGTAGACCGGGCGCAGGCGTTGGGGCTGGCCTACTGCAAAGAGCATTTTCCCGGACACCAAGCCCTTGTCTGTACCCACCCGGACGGGCACAACCATAGCGGCAATATCCATGTGCATATTGTCATCAACAGTCTGCGGATTGCCGAGGTGGAGCGCAAGCCCTACATGGACAGGGCAAGCGACACCAGAGCCGGGAACAAGCACCGCTGTACCGCAGCCGCCATGCGGTATTTCCGCAGCGAAGTCATGGAGATGTGCCACCGGGAGGGGCTTTACCAGATCGACCTCTTGAACGGCAGCCGAAACAAAGTGACCGAGCGTGAATACTGGGCGAAGCGCAAGGGGCAAGCCAAGCTGGACAAGGAAAACGCTGTGCTGCTTGCCGAGGGTATCGCACCCCGACAGACCAAGTTTGAAACCGACAAAGGCCGTTTGCGGCAGACCATACGCCAAGCCCTTGCCACCGCCGCCAGCTTTGACGAGTTTTCCGCTCTCCTGTTGCGGGAGGGCGTGACCGTTAAGGAGAGCCGGGGGCGGCTGTCCTATCTCACGCCGGACAGAACAAAGCCCATCACCGCCCGGAAGCTGGGGACGGACTTCGACAAGGCCGCTGTCCTTGCTGTTTTCCAGCAGAACGCCCATAGAGCAGCCGCAAAGATGCAGGACAGACAGGAACACCAGCCGCAGCTTACTAAGGGCATACAGCGGACAAAACCCGCCCAAATCACCCCGAACCCTGACAGCCCGCAGCGGCTTGTAGATATAGCCGCCAAGCGAGCCGAGGGAAAAGGTATCGGTTATGAGCGTTGGGCAAAAACCTTTAACCTCAAACAGATGGCAAAGACCATGAATTTCCTTTCCGAGCATGGTTTTGCCAGCCCCGAAGAAGTGGACACAGCTTTGGAAGCCGCCATTTCCGGGCAGCACGCCGCCGGAGAAAAGCTGAAAGAACTGGAATCCAGAATCACCGCCAACAAGGAACTCATGCACCAGATCAGCGTTTACCGCAGAACCAAGCCCGCCCATGACGGGCTGAAAACTGCCAAGAAGCCGGAACGATACCGGGAAGCGTTTCATGCAGACCTGACGCTGTATGAAGCGGCGGTGCGGTATTTTCGGCAACAGGGCTTAAAGAAGCTGCCCGCCGTTTCCAAGCTGCAAGCGGAAAATGAAGCCCTGATTTCCGAGAAAAACGGGATTTACACCGAGTACCGGGAGCAGAAAGCCAGAGCCGCCGAGCTGCAAAAGGTCAAATCCAACCTTGCCGCCATGCTCCGGCAGGAACGGACAAAAGAGGTGCGTCGGGATTGGGAGCGGTAAGGGTGTTCCGTTTTGTTCCACCCCTACCCGGAAAGGGGGTTCCATTTTGGACACCCCTTTGCTATGGGAAATTGACCACTGAACTCCACCCCGAAATGATACCGAAACCGCACAAAAGCGTTCCCTATATCTGACCCTATCCGCAATACCACCTGCCTTTTTCAAGGGGCATACAGAGAGGAAAATCCCCGAAAATGACACCGAAATCATACACCAAACGCCGCCTATCCGGTTACATCGATAGAAACGGCAGAAAGGAGCCGCCATGCCGAGAATGAGCAAGAAGCGCAAGGAAGAATGGGCGTTCTTCCTCAATGAGCGCAACCGTATCACCTACAATCCTCTTTGCCGCAAGTGCCGCCGCACCTGCAAGCAGAGTTTCCGGGCTATGATCATCGAGTGCCCGCCGTTTCGCTCCAAGCGGGCGAAGCCATGAAGCCGGACAACACGCAGGAAACCATTTATGTAGGGCTGGACACAGGCTTGCCGCCCTACCTGCCATATCCCCGGTTCCTGCTGAAAATGGACATTTCCCAGACCGCCAAGCTGCTCTATGCGCTGCTGTTAGACCGCACCACCCTGTCACAGCGGAACGGCTGGCAGGACGATCAGGGCAGGACATTCATTGTCTATCCCATAGCGGAGATTGCCGAAATGCTGGATAAGGGGCAGACCGCCATCAAAGCCGCCTTGAACGAACTGGACGCAGCCGGACTTCTGGAACGGAAACGGGCGGGATTTTCCGCAGCCAACCGCCTGTATGTGAAGCTGCCGCCATTAGTTCGGATTTCCGACCCTATGACAGTCGGAAAAGCGACCCTCATAAGTGCGGAAAACCGACCTACTGATGGTCGGAAAAGCGACCTTATGACGGTCGGAAAACCGACCCCTAACAACCTTACTATAAACAACCTGATAGAAAACCAAACAATGGGAGTGAGTGGAGAGCCGCACAAACCGTTTGGCAGATATGAGAATGTTTTTCTGACCGAAGCCGAGTATGCAGAACTGAAAGCCGAGTTCCCGGACAGACTGGAACGGCTCATTGAGGAAATGAGCCGCTACCTTGCCGCCAACGGGAGAACCTACCAGAACTATGCCGCCGCCCTGCGGATATGGGCAGAGAATGACAAAAAGGACGCCCCGAAACAGGGTGTCCCGGACTACACCTGCAAGGAGGGAGAAAGTTTATGAACAAAATCGAGAATATCAATCTGCTGCCGGATACCGAGCCGGACAGCGGCGACTACACAGGCGAGGACGGTTTGCTGTACTGCGGAAAATGCCGCAAGCCCAAAGAAGCCTATTTCCCAGAGGGCAAGACGCTTTTCGGGCTTGACCGCCACCCGGCAGAGTGCGACTGCCAGAGGGCGCAGCGGATTGAGCGTGAAGCCGCCGAACAGCAGCGCAGACACCTTGACACCGTAGAGGACTTGAAACGCCGGGGATTTTCCGATACCGCCATGCGGGACTGGACTTTTGAAAACGACAACGGCAGGAACCCCCAGACCGCCGTTGCCCGGTTCTATGCGGAGCATTGGGACACCATGCAGGCCGAGAACATCGGTTATCTCTTTTGGGGCGGTGTGGGAACCGGCAAAAGCTACCTTGCGGGCTGTATCGCAAACGCCCTGATGGAGCAGAAAATCCCTGTCCGCATGACGAACTTTGCCGCTATCCTCAATGACCTTGCCGCCAGCTTCGAGGGCAGGAACGAATACATTTCCCGGCTTTGCCGCTATCCGCTGCTTATCCTTGATGATTTTGGCATGGAGCGTGACACCGCCTACGGGCTGGAACAGGTTTACAGCGTGATAGACAGCCGATACCGCAGCCGCAGGCCGCTGATCGTCACCACCAACCTGACCTTGCAGCAAATCCAGAACCCAACCGACACCGCCTATGCCCGTATCTATGACCGGCTGCTGGAAATGTGCGCCCCTGTCCGTTTTACGGGCGGCAACTTCCGCAGGGAAACCGCACAAGCCAAGCTGGAACGGCTGAAAAATCTGATGAATGAGTGAAAGGAGTAGCCTATGGCAGATTACGAACAGACCACAAAAACCAATCCCCGCCGCCCCGACTGCGTGACGAAAATCCGCATGGGCAACTCTGTCCTTGTGGTGTCCGGCTATTTCAAGCAGGACAGCACCGAAACTGCCATCGACAAAATGGAAAAAGTGCTGCAAGCCGAAGCCGCTGCTACACAGAAGCCGACTTATCCGGCATGAGCCGGGGGCATGGAAAAAGCGGCCATGCTTTGACATGGCCGCTTTCGCGTTGGGTTAATACACAACTATCCGATATGGGGATTTTATCCACTAAATGCTTTGACTTATTTTTTGAATTGCTTCTTCCTTTGTTGCAACAAAGAACACATCTTTCCCTTTATTGCTTTCAAAGATAAAGTCTTTCAGCGGCTTGCTGGTGTAATGTGAAAAATCCCCGTATATAGCGATTTTTCCACCGTAATTGATAAACTTTTGAAGAATTTCTCCCGCCAAGCCGCTGCTCAAAATGAAGAAATCTTCAATGATGTTCTTTTTATCCACGACAATATACTTTGTGCCTGCTTCGTATTTGGCAGACATAAGCAAATCAAGCGCAGAATCGACATCAGTAATAATCATGCTGTCACTTGATACGGCAACCGCAATTCCGTTGCCACAATCAATTTTTTCAAACTTCATGCCTGTACCTCCTTCAATGAATTGCAGACAAAATCCCGCATTATCGTCGCTGGTAACGCTTTTCGTATTATAGCATGAAGTAAAGGGATTTTCAATTACCGTTTTTCATGATAATCCCTATGAAAAGAACGCTCTTTTTTATAAACTATAAAGAAGCAGATTTTACACTTTTGCCGCTATACAGACAGCCGCCCCATGTGGTATGATAAAAATACGGAATAGTGGGGCTGGCTGTCGGAAACGGAGGATTTTATGTTAAGACAAGCCACCCAAAACCTCATTACCGCCCTTTATCCGAGATTGTCCCATGAGGACGAATTGCAAGGCGAGAGTAATTCCATATCGAACCAAAAAAGGATACTCGAAGCCTACGCAAAACAGAACGGCTTTACCAATCTGCGCTGGTACACCGACGACGGTTATTCCGGGGCAAATTTCCAAAGACCGGGCTTTCAGTCTATGCTTGCAGACATTGAAGCCGGAAAAGTGGGAACCGTTATCGTCAAGGATATGTCAAGGCTGGGGCGAAACTACCTGCAAGTGGGGTTTTACACGGAAATGCTGTTCCCTCAAAAGGGTGTGCGTTTTATCGCTGTCAACGATAATGTGGACAGCGCAAACGGCGGCATGGACAACGATTTTACCCCGCTGCGAAATCTGTTCAACGAATGGCTGGTGAGAGATACGAGCAAGAAAATCAAGGCAGTAAAAAGGTCAAAAGGCATGAGCGGCAAGCCCGTTACCAGCAAGCCGGTTTACGGCTATGTGATGGACGAGGACGAAAACTTCATCATAGACGAGGAAGCCGCCCCGGTGGTACAGCAGATTTACCAGCTTTGCCTTGCCGGGAACGGCCCGACCAAGATTGCCCGTATGCTGACGGAGCAGCAAATCCCCACGCCGGGGACGCTGGAATATCAGCGGACAGGCAGCACCCGCCGTTACCACCCCGGCTATGAGTGCAAGTGGGCGACAAACACCGTCGTGCATATCCTTGAAAATCGGGAGTACACCGGCTGTCTGGTAAACTTCAAGACGGAAAAGCCCTCTTACAAGGTCAAGCACAGCGTAGAGAACCCCATTGAGAAGCAGGCCATTTTTGAGAACCACCATGAGCCGCTGATCGACATGGAAACATGGGAGCGTGTGCAGGAGTTACGCAAGCAGCGCAAACGCCCGAACCGCTATGATGAAGTGGGGCTGTTCTCTGGGATTTTATTCTGCGCCGACTGCGGCCATGTGCTGTATCAGCAGCGGTATCAGAACAAAGACCGCAAGCAGGACTGTTACATCTGCGGCAGCTACAAGAAGCGCACCCGCGACTGTACGGCGCACTTTATCCGCACCGACCTGTTGACCGCCGGTGTCCTGGCAAATCTTCGGCAAGTGACCGAATACGCAGCCAAGCATGAGAGCCGGTTTGTGAAACTGCTTGTCCAGCAGAACGAGATCGGCGGCAAGCGAAAGACCGCCGCAGCCACCAAGCAGCTTGAACAGGCACAGGAACGCATTGCCGAAGTGAGCCGGATTATCAAGCGGCTGTATGAGGACAATGTAAACGGCAAAATCAGCGACGAGCGTTTCATGGAACTGTCGGCTGATTATGAAGCCGAGCAAGCTGAACTGAAAAAGAGAGCCGCAGCCCTGCAAGCTGAACTGGACAAGTCGCAGGCCGCCACCGTCAACGCCGAGAAATTCATGGGCATTGTCCGCAAGCACCTTGCCTTTGAAGAACTGACCCCCACCCTGTTGCGGGAAATGGTAGAGAAAATCGTGGTGCATGAGTGCAGTTACGACGAGAACGGCACCCGCAGGCAGGACATTGAGATTTATTACAGCTTTGTCGGCAAGATAGACTTGCCGGAAGCCTAACGCCTGACCTATCCGACACAGCCCTAAGTGCCGGATAGGAACGGCAAAATTTTTTACACTTCTAATGCTTCTTTATCACACATTAGCAAAAAGCCAGGGCATTAAGCAGCTCATGGCGGGCGGCGGTGTCGTTCTGATCGGCCTTCAGCTTATCCCTCTGCTGTCCGGGCTGTTCAGCTAAATGTCACCCGTTGTCCCTTTTTCCAGAAAAGGAGCTGATGTATGGACTTTATCATCGACGCAATCGTTGAATGGCTGAAAGGTCTGCTCGTCGATGGTATCATGGGAAATCTGGACGGCCTTTTCGATAACGTCAATCAGAGCGTTGGCGAAATCGCCACACAGGTAGGCACGACCCCGGCGGACTGGAACGCCGGGGTCTTTTCCATGATACGACAGATCTCCGAAACTGCCATTCTGCCAATCGCCGGGGTCATCCTCACTTTTGTTATGACCTATGAACTGATACAGATGCTCATAGAACGCAACAACCTACATGAAGTTGACACATGGATGTTTTTTAAGTGGGTGTTCAAAACCTTTGTGGCTGTGATGATCCTGACGAATACCTTCAATATCGTGCTGGCGGTCTTTGATGTGAGCCAGCATGTGATCCAGCAATCAGCGGGCATTATCCAGAACGGGACAGAAATCACGCCGGATGTGCTGGACAGTCTGCGGACAGAGCTTGAGGCGATGGAGTTAGGCCCTCTGTTCGGACTCTGGCTCCAGTCCTTCCTGATCCAGCTTACCATGATTGCCTTAAACATCGTGATTTTCGTCATCGTATATGGCCGTATGATTGAAATTTATTTACTCACAAGTTTAGCGCCTATCCCGTTTGCCACAGTCCCCAACAGGGAAACCGGACACATGGGGCAGAACTATTTCCGCTCCCTCTTTGCGGTGGGCTTTCAAGGTCTATTGATCTTAGTCTGTGTCGCCATCTATGCGGTGCTGATCCAGAGTATCGCCACCGACGGCGACCCCATCGGGGCGATCTGGGGATGCGTGGGATATACGGTGTTGCTGTGTTTTACCTTATTCAAAACAGGCAGTCTTGCAAAATCCATCTTCGGCTGCCATTAAGAGACTTCGGGCCATGCTGACCCGAAGCGGAAAGGAGAAATCCATGCAGGAAAAAACTGCGGGCGGAACACCAGCCGCCCCTATAAAGCTGGATGTAAGCGTGCGGGTCATCGAACCTGTGAAAAATCTCATGGGCTTTGCCAGCGTGAAATTCAATGACTGTTTTGTGGTGGAAAATCTGAAAATCGTCCAGGGCAGCAAGGGCCTCTTTCTTGGGATGCCCAGCCAGCCGGACGGCAAAGGCGGCTATCGGGATATGGCCTACCCTGTCACAAAGGAGTTCCGGGAACAGCTCAATACTGCTGTTCTGCAAGCCTATGAGGCAAAGCTGGAACAGATGGCGGAGCGCGGCTCTGTGGGGCGTGCGTCCATTAGCGACCAACTCAAAGCCGGAAAAGCGGCTGCCGAACAGGCAAAGGCAGGGCGGCCTCCGAAGGAAAAGCCCAGCCGCAGTGCAGAGCGTTGACCTCGGGCCATGCTGGCACGAAGCAGAAAGGAGGCGGGAACCACGCCACGCAAACGGACGGGCTATGACGCGGCCTGCTATTACGACGGAAAACTGCTGGGTCGCTGTACCAAAGCGGACAGCGACGCCTATACCCTGTTGATGAACGCCTGCGGCGGGGAGGCCGCCCGTGTCCTTCGGGAATATGCCTATTTTTCCCCGGAACTGAAAGCCATCTTAGAAAAGGCAGCACTCATGCAGGCAGACCGGAGACGGACGGGCGGAATGTTCCATGCGCCGAAAAGCTCCCCGTGGGGCGAGGTGCAGAATTGTGAAACCCTCTGTCCGGGGGTGTTTTTGGTATCTACCGCCAGCCACGGCGGAACGATGGTGGCAAACGAGGTAGCCGCCGTTCTCTCCCCAGCAGCCAAAAAATGCGGCTTCAAGGACAAGGGCTATATTTGCTATGAGGAGGACGCACAGGAAAGCGTAGTGCTCCGGGAGCTGCTGGACAAAAAGCTGTGGAAAATCCCTGACCGCATTAAGGACAAAGGACAGTTTGAAGAAAAACTCAATCAGTCCATCCGGCAGTATCACCCCGAATACTGGCGGGCAAGGCAGAGCGGACGAGAGGCCGCCGAAGCTGCCCGCAGCACAGCCCCGGCCAAAGAGGCCGCAAGATAACCTCGGGCCATGCTGGCCCGAAGCAATAAAGGAGGTGTACCAAAATGGCCTATGTGCCAGTACCAAAAGACCTTTCCAAAATCAAGACAAAGCTGGCCTTCAACCTAACGAAGCGCCAGCTTGTTTGTTTTTCCAGCGCGGCGGCGGTGGGCCTCCCGGCTTACCTGTTTTCCCGTGGCAGTATCGGGAACAGTGCCGCCATGTTCCTGATGATCGGCCTCATGCTCCCGTTCTTCTTTCTGGCTATGTATGAACGAGACGGTCTGCCGCTGGAAAAAGTGCTGAAAAACATCATCCGCACACGGTTCCTCTATCCCCGTGTGCGGCCTTACAAAACCGAAAACTTCTATGCGCTGCTTAGCGCCAGAAAGGAGGCGCAGCCGATTGCGAAACAGCAGAAGGGCCGGAAAGCCCGCAGGCAGAAAGCCTGAAAAGCAGGGCCTTACCGGCCTGTTCACGAAAGGAAAGAACATTCCCACCACCGCCCAGCAGACCCTCCCTTACCGGGAAATGTACCGGGACGGGGTGTGCCGGGTAGCGGACCGCTATTACACCAAAACCATTGAATACGAGGACATCAACTACCAGCTCGCACAGTCCGAAGATCAGGCAGCCATCTTTGACGGGTGGAGCGCCTGCCTCAACTACTTTGACAGCAGCCTTCCGTTCCAGCTTTCCTTCCTCAACCACCGGAGCCGCCCGGGCAGCCGGTACAGCGTGAACATCCCCATGCAGGACGATGATTACAACAGCGTCCGGTGTGAGTATGTGGAAATGCTGGAAAACCAGATCGCCAAAAGCAACAACGGCATTGTCCGCACAAAGCTCCTGACCTTCGGCGTGAATGTGGACGACCTTCCCACCGCCAGGGCAAGGCTGGAACGTGTAGAGGCGGACATTTGCGGGAACTTCAAAAAGCTGGGCGTCAAGTGCCGCTCCCTTTCGGGGCTGGAACGGCTGGAGCTTCTTCACGGGCAGCTCCACCCCGGCAGCGGCTCCCCCTTCCGGTTTTCATGGGATATGATCCCCAAAACCGGGCTTTCCACCAAAGACTTTATCGCCCCGGACAGCTTCGACTTCCGTTTCAGCCGTCTGTTCCGGGTGGGGACGACTTGGGGTGCCGCCTCCTACTTGCAGATTTTGGCCTCGGAGCTCTCGGACAAGCTGCTGGCGGAGCTTTTGGAAATGGATGCGGAAATGACCATCACTCTCCATATCCAAACCGTCGATCAGGCCGCCGCCGTAAAATCCATCAAGGCCAAAGTCTCCGACATTGACAAGATGAAGGTGGAGGAACAAAAGAAGGCAGCCCGGTCAGGGTACGACATGGACATACTTCCACCCGACCTTGTAACGTACAGCAACGACGCAAAGACCCTCTTGGAAGATTTACAGAGCCGGAATGAGCGAATGTTCCTTCTGACCTTCCTTGTGGTAAACATGGCCCCGACCCGCCGGGAGCTGGACAATGACCTGTTCACGGTGTCGGGTATCGTCCAGAAATACAACTGCACCTTGAAGCGGCTGGACTTCCAGCAGGAGGATGGTTTTCTTTCCAGCCTTCCGCTGGGCCATAACGGCATTGAGATCAAGCGCGGCATGACGACCAGCTCCACGGCCATTTTCGTTCCCTTTATGACGCAGGAGCTCCGCATGGATGGCGAAGCCGTCTATTACGGGCTCAACGCACTTTCCCATAACGTCATCATGGCAAACCGGAAAAAGCTCAAAAACCCCAACGGCCTGTTCCTCGGCGTGCCGGGCTCCGGCAAATCCTTTGCCGCAAAGCGGGAGCTTGTGAACGTGTTCCTTGCCACCCGTGACCGGATCATTGTGGTAGACCCGATGGGCGAATACTCGCCCCTTATCAAGCGGCTGGGCGGACAGGTCATCGAGATCGCCCCGGACAGCCCCCACCACATCAATCCGATGGACATTGACCTAAGCTTTGACGAGGAAAACCCGATGGCGCTGAAAGCCGACTTTATCCTGTCGCTGATGGAGCTGATCGTTGGCGGCAAGGATGGCTTGCAGCCGGTGGAGCGGACCGTCATTGACCGCTGTGTACGCCAGATGTACCGGGAACATTTGCAGGACCCGGAAACAAGCAAAATGCCGACCCTCCAAACCCTGTATGACCTGCTCTGTTCCCAGCCGGAGGGCGAGGCGGTACGGCTGGCAACTGCCCTTGAAATCTATGTGTCGGGTTCCCTTAACGTGTTCAACCATGAAACCAATGTGGACTTAAACCGCCGTCTGGTATGCCTTGACTTAAAAAAGCTGGGGGCCGGGCTTCGGACGATTGCCATGCTCATTATGCAGGACTTGGTAAACTCGCAGGTGTCCATGAATTTCCTCCGCGGTATCGCTACATGGTGCTACTTCGACGAGTTCCATGTGCTGCTCCGTGACCGGCTGACGGCAAGCTACTGTGTGGCGATCTGGAAAATGCTGCGAAAAAAAGGGTGCGTTCCCAGTGCTTTAACGCAGAACGTGAAGGATTTTCTGGCAAGCCCGGAGATCGAGAACATCTTTGAAAACTCGGACTTCCTTGTGCTGCTCTCGCAGGCACAGGGGGACCGGCAGATTTTAGCCAAACAGCTTGGGATCAGCCCCCACCAGCTTTCCTATGTGACCCATACCAATTCCGGCGAAGGGCTGCTGTTCTTCGGGAATACCACCATCCCGTTTGTTGACCGCTTCCCGCAGAATACCGAGCTGTACGCCATTATGACCACCCGCCCGGAGGACAAAAAACAGGAAATGAACCGGGCATAACGCACTTCGGGCCATGATGGCCCGAGGTTTGGAAAGGAGGGATACATCATCGGAAAGAAACCGGATAAACGGAATTTTCAAAGGCCGGGGCCGACGGAGGATACCGGGAGCAATCGCCCCGGACCGGCTGAACGGGAAGGGCCTTCCCCCGCACCATCCCGACGCCTGCGGTTTAAGGACGAGGATACCGGGCAGGACAGTCCTTCGGGCCATGATGGCCCGAAGTCCAAAAGCGGCAAGTTTCAAGAGGACAGACGGAAAAGCCGTCCCTCTGACCGCATGAGGCAGGAAGATGAAGCGGACGGGCCGCAGGATACCGGCAAGGCACAGGAGCCGGAGGGCTCCGCCGAGAAGGCCGGGAGCAAAAAGGACAAGTACCAGAAAGCACAGGCAAAAGCGGAACACGCCGGGGAAAAGCTGGGAAAGGCCCGGGAGAAACTGGACAAGACCGAGGCAAAACGGGCAGCGAAGAAGCCGCCGGGGCTTGCGAAGAAAGCTGTCCGGGGAGCCCGCACCGAAGCATGGTTTTATCTCCACAACAAAATCCACGAAGTTGAGCATGAAAATGTGGGTGTGGAAGGAGCCCATAAGTCGGAACTTGTGGCCGAGGCCGGAGCCCGGAAACTGACCCGGTATGCCAAACGGAGATACCGGGAACACCCGGCCCGGAAGGTGGCAAAGTGGGAACGGAAGGACATAAAAGCCCGGGCCAATGTGGATTTTCAAAAGATGGCCTCCGATCACCCGGAGCTTGCCAGCAATCCGCTTTCCCGTGTGCAGCAGAAATGGAAACTGAAACGCCGGTATTCCAAAGAAGCAAAGGCGGCTGCAAAACAGGGCGCAAAGGCCGCAAAGAAAACCGCTGCCGCTTCGGGAACTGCGACCCGTCGGGCGGCGCAGTTTGTGACCCGTCATCCCGTGGCGGTGCTGGTCCTGCTCCTGCTGTTGCTGCTCTGTTTTCTTGTGTCGGCGGTAAGTTCCATCTTCCCCACGCTTGGCAGCGGCCTCGCCAATGCGTTATCCGGCACCTCCTACGCCTCGGAGGATACGGACCTGCTGGGGGTGGACGAGGACTACACAGCGCTGGAAAACGAGCTGGCGCAGACGGTAGCGAACATCGAAAGCACCCATCCCGGCTATGACGAGTACCGCTATTCCGTGGACGAGATCGGCCATAACCCCTATGAGCTGGCGTCCTATCTCTCGGCAAAGTACCATGTGTATTTCCGTGAACAGGTGCAGGACGAGCTGCGGGAGATTTTCGAGGCACAGTATGAACTGACCTTGACGGAGGAAGTCGAGATACGCTACCGCACCGAAACCAGCACCGACCCGGAGACCGGGGAAACCACCACCGAGGAAGTTCCCTATGAGTATTACATTCTCAATGTGACCCTCACAAACAAGACGCTGCCTGCCGTGATCCTGCCGAGGCTTAACGAACAGCAGCGGGAAATCTACACCGTTATGCAGCAGCTCAAAGGCAACAAACCCTATCTGTGGGAAGGGATTTACAACGGTGGCGAAGATACCGGCCCCAGCTATGAGATACCCGGCGAGGCGCTGGATGACCCGGCTTTTGCGGCGCTCATGGAAGAAGCCACAAAGTACATCGGCTGGCCCTATGTGTGGGGCGGCTCCAGCCCGTCCACCTCCTTTGACTGTTCGGGCTTTGTCTGCTGGGTGTACACGGCCAGCGGCGTCCACAACCTGCCCCGTACCACGGCGCAGGGCATTTACAACCAGTGTGCTATCATTTCTCCCTCCGAGGCAAAGCCCGGCGACATTATCTTTTTCACGGGAACCTATGACAGCCCCGGCCCTGTATCCCATGTGGGGATTTATGTGGGCGACGGGATGATGCTCCATTGTGGTTCGCCCATCCAATACGCAAACATCAATTCAAGCTACTGGCAGACACATTTCTATGCCTTCGGGCGTTTGTGAGCCAGAGGAAAGGAGTCCTTGCATGAACAAAATCGACAAGCTCGATAAGGAACTGGAAAAAGCCCGGGAGAAGGCCGCCGAATGGCAGGCCAAAATCCGGGAGCTGGAAAAGCAGAAACAGGAGGAAGAAAACAGCCAGATCGTGCAGGCGGTGCGCTCCCTCAAACTGACGCCCGCCCAGCTTATGGCTTTTCTGAATGACCCCAAAAACAGCCTTACCGCTTCGGGCCATACTGACCCGAAGCCGGAGGCACCCGAAAAGGAGGACACGGCCCATGAAGAAAACTAAATTTCGCAGGCTGGCGGCGATGGCTGCCAGCCTTTTGTGTTGCCTGATCTTTACAGTCCCGGCTTATGCACAGAGCAGCGAGCCGCAGCCGGAGACAGCTCCCTCCCCGGCAGAAACCGAAGCAGAGCCGGAAACCCAGAACCCCTTTACCCCGGACGGGACGGGAACCGTGGTGGACAACGCCACCGACGAGGATGGAAAGGAGTTCTACACCATCACCACAGCAGACGAGAGCGTGTTTTATCTGGTGATCGACAAACAGAAAACCAGCGAGAACGTCTATTTCCTCAATACCGTTACCACAGACGACCTTCTGCCTCTTGCTGAACAGGGTAAGGAACCGCCCAAAGAAGTGACCCCTGAGCCAGAGCCAAAGCCCACCGAACCGGTGGAGGAAGTACCGGAACCCAAGCCGGAGAAAAAGGACAGCCCCCTTCTCTCTCTGCTCTTGATCGGTGCGGTGGTGCTGGCCGGCGGTGGAATTGGTTACTATTTCAAGATTTACAAGCCGAAGCATGAAGCCCCGGATTTGGAAGATGATTACTGCGAATATGAGGACGGGGAGCTGGAGGAGATCGCAGAGGAACCCGAGGACGAAGATACCCCGCCATGGGAGGAAGATACGGAGGAATGAGAATGAATTTTACAAGCAGCCCTTTTGAACGAATGATGAAGGAAGTACCGCACCCCGGCTGGGACAATGACGACCCTTGTAAGGGATGCCGTTATTACAAGGAGTGCAAAGGAAAGAAAAAACAGTGCCGGAAGAAGTTCCGGGCGCTGATCGTGGAGCCCCGCCCTTCGGGCCATCGTGGCCCGAAGTCATAAATGGACGCCCGGGAGCTGACCCGTGACGAGAAGAAGAAAATCCGCACTCTGGTCACGGGGATGTGCGCCAACTATGACCGGGAAAGCGGCCTGTGCCTTCCTCTTGACTGTGCCTGCTATATGCTGCACAAGTGCTGGACAGGGGCGTACTGCCGTTACTTCCGTGAGGCTGTCCTGCCCCTTAACCCGGAGCTTCAAGCGGCGCTGACAACGGAAGGCATCTCCCCGGAGTTGCGGGCCTGTGCGGTCTGCGGAAAGGCATTTTTGCCCGAGGGGCGTCAAGCCTACTGCTCCGACGCCTGCAAGGCCGAAGGGAACCGACGGAAAAGCCGGGAACGCATGAGGAAACTGCGGGAGAAAAGGCCGGGCGGCTGTTACGATTTGCCGCCTCCAAAGGCTTGACATTCCGGGCTTTTTTGAGGGTGTTTCCGGGGTGGGAATATCTTATTACATTCCTCCCCGGTCTGCCCTCTTATTTCGTAACATCCAGCACTTCGGGTCATGTTGGCCCGAGGCACAGAAAGGAGGAATCTCTTGGAGACAGTACAAGGATATGTGATTTTGAAAGCTGCCACCTTTGAAACCGGACACGGCTTTGCGCTGGGGCATAATCCGGGAGCGCCGAGCCCCTTTGTGACCTGGCAGTTTACCGAGGGGGAAAACGGCCATCGGGATTACTACTGGGGCCGCTATGGAACCAGTCAGGCGTGGGCGCAGAGGGACTTTGACCGCCGGGTGGACGACTATCAGCAGTTTTACCATGCGGCGGTCAAGCATACCGAGCTGGGACCGGAGGGCGTTTACCGCTATTATTCCACCCAGCGGCCCGTGGACATAGGAACTTACCCGAAGCCGCCGGATAACCAGCCTCTTTCCATCGTCAACTACGATGATGACAGGCGGCGTCCTGTGGCAGACGGCAGGCTGATGGCATGGGGCGAACTGACCTACGCAAAGCCGCTGACCGAAAAGCAGATGGAGGATTATGAGCTGAAACCAGCACCGGGCAATCCTGACCGGGTGCGCCCATCCATTACTGCCCGGCTCAAAGATGAAACCAGAGGGCAGGAACCCCCGAAGGAACCCGGCCAGAAGCGAAACCATAAAAACCATGAGGAACGATAAAGGAGGATCGCCATGCACGAAAAAGACAACTATCTGAAAACCGCCGAGCTCTCCACAGAGCAGAACTGCAACATGATCGACGGCGTACCCAACAACACGCCCATCCCGCCCACGCCCCCGGAGTTGGACACAAAACCGCTGGATAAGGTAAAGGAGCCCAAAGAACGCCGGAAAGGCCGGGAGCTGGAACGCTGATGGAGAACCGCAAGCGGAATGTCCATCTGCACGTTATGGTAACGCCGGACGAGCTGGCGGCCATCCATGAGCGGATGACCGAGGCGGGCATTTCCAACGCCGGGGCTTATGTGCGGAAAATGGCTCTGAACGGGTATATCCTGCACATCGACCTTGCGCCCGTAAAAGAGCTGATCTCTCTGCAACGGCGCTGTTCTAACAATCTCAATCAGGTTGCCATACACGCACATACCTATGGCGTGTACCCGGAGGAAATCGACGGATTGAAGCGGGACTATGAAAAGCTGTGGGGCGAGGTGTCAAAGGTGTTGCGGGAGCTCTCCGAGCTGGTGGCAAAGTAAGACGAGGGCGGCAGGCTTCCGTTGCAGGGCTTGCCGCCCTGCTCTTTTTTTACCACTTCGGGCCAGTATGACCCGAAGGTTTGGGACAGGATTTACTAATCTTTCGCAACATTTATGTCCCCGGGCAGGCATGATAAAATAGAGGTAGGAAGGATAGATAAAGGAGGTTTTGAAGATGAAGATACTGCTGAAAATATTGGTTGCTCCCTTTGCTTTAGCGTTGTCCCTTCTGGCGGCTCTGCTGGTGTTCTTGTTTGATATTTGTGCCGTCCTGCTGACGATTGCTTCTGTGATCCTGGTGGTGCTGGGTGTCGCTCTCTTTTTCACGCCGACGCCCATAGGCGGGATTGTATTTCTGTTTCTTGCCTTTCTTCTTTCGCCGTATGGACTGCAAGCGGCGGCGGGCTCCCTTCTGTGGGCGCTGGACGGAGGCAAATCCGCTCTGTACCGGTTTCTGGCAAGTTAAGCAGCCTCGGGCCATACTGGCCCGAAGTCGGGGCGGTCTGGATGGGCCGCCCCTTTCTCATGGAAAGGAGGAATGATTTTTGGCTACCACAACTTTGTTACAGCGCCATGCGGGCGAAGGCGAAACGATTGCTGAGGCTATCCGGGATTGTCTGGACTATGGCAAGGACCCGGAGAAAACAGAAAGCGGAAAGTATATCTCCGCTTATGAATGTGATCCGGCCACCGTGGCGGACGAGTTCCTTTTGGCAAAGGCCAGCTATGCCGCTATGACGGGCCGGGAACAGAAGAAAGAAAATAATGTGCTGTGCTATCAGATACGACAATCCTTCTATCCGGGCGAGATCACCCCGAAGGAGGCGAACCGTATCGGCTATGAGCTGGCTATGCGCTGGACAAAGGGGCGGCACGCTTTTATCGTTACCACGCACACCGATAAGCAGCACATCCATTGTCACATTTATTACAACTCCACCACCCTTGACTGCACCCGGAAATTCCGAAATTTTTGGGGCTCCAGCTTCGCCCTTCGGCGGCTCTCTGACAGGCTGTGCCTTGAAAACGGGCTATCCATCGTGGAGAACCCGAAGCCCCGGAGCAAGGGCAAGTATCGGAACTATGGAGAGTGGCAGAAAGACCGGAAAGGGCCGCTTTCCTATCAGGACAGGCTGCGCCTTGCCATTGATACTGCGTTGGCGGAACGCCCCGCTGATTTGGACGAATTTCTCAATTTGATGAAGCGGGCCGGGTATGAGGTCAAGACGGTTCGGGGCGGCGGTATCAGCTTCCGGCTGACCGGGCAGGGACAGGAACGCTTCACCCGTCTGCGTGCCTCCACGCTGGGGGACGGCTACGACTTGCAAGATGTTCTGTCCGCCATTGAGGGCAAAGAAAAACGCCCCGGGCGCTCGGAGCGGAAAATCAGTCTGGCGGTGGATATTCAAGCAAAGCTGGCTGCCGGTAAGGGGCCGGGATATGAACGCTGGGCGAAGGTATTTAACATTAAGCAGATGGCCGCCGCTCTTGCCTATATACAGGACAATAACCTGACCGATTATGAGCAGTTGGCGAAGAAAGCCACCGAGGCGGCAGACCGTTTCCATGTTATTTCCGAACAGGTCAAGCAGACGGAACAGGCCATGAAAACCAATGCCGGGCTAAAGGCCGCAACGGTTCAGTATGCCAAAACCCGCCCAGTCTTTGAGCAGTATAAGGCGACGAAGTACAGCCGGAAATTCCTTGCGGAGCATGAGGCCGACCTTGAACTGTACCGGGCTGCACAAGCGGAAATGCGCTCTCTGCTGGGCGGGGCGAAGCTCCCTAAAATGGATGTGCTGAAGGAGGAAGGCCGCAAGCTCACAGCAAAGAAAAAACAGCTCTATGGAGAATACCAGAAGGCACGACGGGATATGCAGGAGATCGTCACGATCAAGGCGAACATTGACACTCTGATGGGCTACACCGAGCCGGGAAGAAAGCAGGAAAAGGAGCGTTAAGGTTATGAAAATAAGGAGCAAAGCGACGCTGACACTTCGGGCCATGTTGGCCCGAAGATACGGGTTTGGGGCGAGCCCCAACAAGCCGCCTTTGTGCCACTTGTGGCCACAGAGGCATTGCTTGCCACTTAGCGGCAGCCCCTAAAATGGCGCAAAAAAACAGAGGTCCTTATTCTGGAACCTCCGTTTCTCTGGCTTTCTTAATGCCCTCGGCTGTGGCTTCTATTACGACAAGCTCTTTTTCAGTCATGGAGTTTAGAAGTACATCAATGTGTTTTCTGCAAGAGCTTGACCTTGCCCCTCCGTCCGCATGAATAAACTGGTCAACTGAAACGTCAAACATAGTAATGAGTTTAACAAAAAGGTCGAAACTGGGATACTGACCTTTGTTCTCAATATTCATAATGGTACGGGAGTCACGGTCTACTAATTCCGCAACATAGGCTTGTGTCCAGCCCTTTTCTTCTCTGGCTCGTTTGAGAGCCGCTCCGAGGCCGTGAAAGTCAAACCTTCTTTCATCTTGGTTCATTCTCATATCACCCTATATCATTCTACATTTCGGGTTGAATTATGAGAATGTAATGAGATTTTACATTAAGTAGTATTTTATTTCGCATCCGTGTAGGCTCTAACTTGTATTATTCGAGGTAGAGAACTATAATATATCCTGTGGAGGTGCGAAATGGACTATATGACATTGAAAGAGGCTGCCGAAAAGTGGGGCGTGACACCTCGTAGGGTAAATTATTATTGTGCCGGAGGGCGTATCCTCGGCGCTGTGAAAATGGCCGGTGTTTGGCTGCTCCCTAAAACTGCGGAGAAGCCTATGGATGCTTGTACAAAAGACTTTCGGAAAATAGATAAATAATTGAAAAAGGATTGCTATATTTGCTGTTAGGAGGTGAGCATAATGAATGCAAAGATACTGATTGCTGACGATGAAAGCGATATTGTTTCTATGCTCGGCAGCTTTTTTGAAAGCAAGGGCTTTCGTGTCTTGCCTGCTTCCAATGGTGCAGAAGCACTAAAGCAAGTGGAAAAACAACCGGATATTATTTTGCTTGACATCAATATGCCCGGAACGGACGGGTTAGAGGTTTGCAAGCGTATCCGCGATCACATATCCTGCCCAATCCTTTTTCTGACTGCCCGAATCGAAGATACAGATAAGGTAAACGGCTTTGCTGTTGGCGGCGACGATTACATTGTGAAGCCCTTTTCACTTATGGAACTTGAAGCGCGGGTGTGCGCTCATCTGCGCCGGGAAGCGCGACACAACTTTGAAGCGCAAGTCAAGTTTTCCGGTGATTTGACGATTGACTATTCGGAACGTTGCTTGTTCTTTGGCGATAAGCGTGTCGGTCTTGCAAAAAAGGAATTTGATATTGTGGAACTGCTTTCTCAAAATCCGGGACAGGTCTTTGATAAAGAACGGATTTATGAGCGTATTTGGGGTTATGACAGCGAGGGCGACAGCAGCGTTGTGGCAGAGCATATCCGCAGGATACGAACAAAGATTGCGGCATATACAGACCGGGTATATATTGAAACAGTTTGGGGGTGCGGATATAAATGGTTAAAATAATGCGACCCGTACAAAATTTATCTCTGCGTAAAAGTCTTGTACTCTATATTGTTCTCTTTGTTATGTTCGCTCTTGCCCTATCAATTATGACTGCTTCTGTATGTGAAACTGTCGCCGATAAAATCAATGAAAAGTACCCTAATACTGGCGAAAAATACTACTTGACGAATGAACAGGGGGAACGTTTGGGAGAAGGAACTTATATTTATAAGGAACTGCCTGTCTTGAACGAACAAGACGAACAATTGCTTGCTATATTAGATTTGTTGCCAACCGTTACACCCCCTATTTATTCTGCATTCTGTATCATAGCGGCTGCGCTATTGTTTTACAAAAATAAACTGAAAAAACCGCTTGCTGAACTGCGGGCGGCTTCTGAAAAAATAGCGAACAATGATTTGGACTTTTCAATCGACTATGACAGCAACGATGAATTGGGGCAGCTTTGCGCGTCCTTTGAAATCATGCGGACAACCCTTGCGGATAATTTCTCTAAAATGTGGCGGCAAGTTGAAGAAAGAAAAGCACTCAACGCCGCTTTTGCTCACGATTTGCGTACCCCTCTGACGGTACTAAAAGGCTATAATGAAATGCTGCAAGCCAGCGACAATTCCCAAACGAGGGAAACCGCCGCCACAATGGGAAAGCATATTTCCCGTATGGAAAACTATGTGAGCAGTATGAGCAATCTTAGGCGTATGGAAGATACGCAGCCGGATTACAAGTTGATTGACTTGCAACCGTTGGTATCTTCTTTATATGACAGCGCAAAAATCGTTTGTACGAAAAACGGAAAAGAGTTGATTTTACAAAATGACATCCCTATTTTGCAGCTATCTCTTGACAGTGCATTTATCTCACAGGTATGCAACAACTTGATTTCTAATGCTGTGCGGTATGCCCGTACTTTGGTAACAATATCTTTCGCCTTGCATGACAACGGTTTGCTGCTTTCCGTATCGGACGATGGGAATGGTTTTGATAAAGACAGCCTACAAAAAGCCGCAAATCCGTACTTCACAGGGGAAAGCAACCATTCCGAGCATTTCGGACTTGGGTTATATATTTGTAAGCTACTTTGTGAACACCATAACGGTTATCTGAGGATTGAAAATACCGAAGTGGGAGCAAAAGTTTCCGCCTTCTTCAAAACTCCTGTCTTGTAGATAAAAAATAGATATTTACCCGCTATACTCTCCATGAAAACACATGGAGAGTATTTTATTGCTCCCTATGGAGAAAGGAGCTTTTTTATGGAATTAAAGACAGTTGGACTGACAAAAAAGTTCGGTTCCAAAATCGCCGTAGACGATTTGAATATTACTCTGGCTAATGGTGTCTACGGCTTGCTGGGCGCAAATGGCGCAGGAAAAACAACGCTAATGCGGCTGCTTTGCAATATCCAAAATCCCACTTCCGGAAAAATACTGTTGAATGGGAAAAATGCTGTTGGGCTGGGTGAACGCTATCGAAGCCTCTTGGGCTACTTGCCCCAGCACTTCGGATATTACCCGGACTTTTCAGCGTTTGACTTCCTGCTATATGTTTCTGCCCTAAAAGGCTTGGACGAGAAGGCAGCGCGGAAGAAATCAAAAGAACTGCTGGAAGCGGTAGATTTATCAAAGGAAAGTAAGCACAAAATCAAAACTTTTTCGGGAGGCATGAAACAGCGTTTAGGGATTGCACAAGCCATGCTCAATGATCCCCGCATTTTGATTTTAGACGAGCCGACGGCGGGGCTTGACCCGAAAGAGCGCGTCCGTTTCCGCAATTTGATTAGTGCCTTTTCCAAAGACCGCATTGTAATCCTGTCTACGCATATTGTTTCCGATGTGGAGTTTATCGCGGAGGAAATCATTATGATGAAGTCCGGGCAAATCATTCATTTTGGAAATCCGCAGGAGATTACTTCTGAAATCAACGGTCAAGTATGGGAATGTACGGTTCCGACTGCCTATGCGGAAAAATACGCGGCTTCCTATAATACAAGCAATCTGCGGAATACCAGCGAAAACCAGACAATCCTGCGGATTGTTGGAGATCGTCCGCCGATGGAAAATGCAGTAAGGGTACAGCCTACTTTGGAAGATTTGTACCTGTTCTATTTCAAAGGAGGCTGTGAAGAATGAAAAAACTAATTTATTTTGAACTGCGGAAGATTTTTTCCAAGCGTTTATCTATGGTTACCCTTATCGGGATACTTCTATTCTCTGCTTTGCTTTCTTTTTCCACCTATCAAAACAAATACGCTTTTGACCAGAACGCCGGTGAAGGTTCCGGCAAAGCAGCAGTAGAAATCGACAAGGAAATCGCAGCAAAGTATGAAGGAATCCTGACCGATGAAAAAGTGCGACAAATGATGTCTGATTTTGCGCCGACATCAGATTTGCATGGGTTGAATGCGGCCTATATTTACCAAAACGCCATGCAATCCGCAGCCTTTTCACGATTTTCAGATCTGAACGGAAATTGGAACGGATTGAGTGTTTCCGATGTGTTCGGTAATGAAGAAATCAAAATTGGCTATGTAGATGGTTGGCTTTCAACAAGTAAAAACATGGTGCGGGTTTTTATCGCGCTTGCTCTTGCGGTTATCATCATGCTTGCTCCGATTTTCTCCGGCGAGTATGAAGGCGTTGACAATATCATATTGACAAGCAAATACGGAAAAACCAAATGTGCTACTGCAAAGGTAGTAGCTGGCATTCTCACCGCCATTCTCACCACTGCGCTGATAGTAGCTTTTAACTTATTTCTTGCGCGTGCTTTTTACGGAACGGAAGGATTGAATTGCAGTATTCTATTTGCTCCCAGCGAATATGTTGAAGCATTTATCCCTTTTAATATCACCTGTGGGACGCTGCTCAAATATCAAATCCTGTTGGCATTTACCTGTACCATCAGCGTTACAGGAATTACATTGTTGATGTCTGCAATCAGTAAAAATCAGATTGTAGCTTTGGTTGCGGCAATGGCAATTTTTCTGTTCCCGGTTTTGCTGCCGATCCCGGAAACAAATCCATTGTTCCGATTGGTCGGGCTTCTTCCTGTCTACCATGTTCTGGCTGTTTCGCTTCTATCGGTGGAACAAATGAGCAACGGTATGCTGTATGCGATATGGGCAATCCCAACGGCATTGATCTTTTTGGGAATTGGCGCTGGTTTTTCTCGCCATATATTTGCGAAGCACCAAGTTTCATAAATATGGAATAATCTGCCGCACGACGGCAAAAGAAAAAAAGCCGTCGTAAAGCAGACACATTCACACGCCCATGAAGCGGTGGCTTTGATTTTCAGAGCCGCCGTTTCTTTTCGTCTATCCTAAACCAACGACGACCTAACACCGTGTAAATCCACGGCGGCATATAGGAGGATTGCCGCCGTGTCTATTTTTGCCTTTTTTCATAGTACCCATGACCTACATCAGTTAAAAAAAGCATAGCTCCGCCTCCGGGTTATTCCGGCTATGTATGCGAAATTTGTTGGAACCTTAATTGTTATGTCATTTCATGCGTCCGTGTGGCTTCATGCCGCCCGGGCGCTTTTGTGTTCTTATGGGGCTGCTTCGGGTCATGTTGGCCCGAAGTCATTCCCCAGTGTCGCTCCCCGCCGCCTTCGTTTCGGTCACTCGTCAACCAACAACCGAAACGGAGGTCAATATGGCTATTATCAATTTGCGGGACTATTACCCATTCTATACATCGGATTGCTTCATGGAAGTATCGGAAGAAGTTGCAGAAATGTTCAAAGAGTTTGATCGTAAAGAGGCTGCCTACCGGCTGCGTACATACCGCCACAAAGCCTACTATTCCCTTGATCGGGATGACGGGCTGGAGCATGAAGCTGTCTTTGTTGCCTTATCTCCCCATGAACTGTATGAGCGGAAAGTGACCATGCAGGAACTTCACGCAGCGATTGCCAATCTGCCGGACAAACAGGCAAAACGGATTTATGCTCATTTCATTCTCGGCATGACCAAACAGGACATTGCCCTGGCAGAGGGCGTCCATGAAAAAGTGGTTCGTGTCGCAATCGAGCGAGGTCTGCGGCGCTTAGAAAAAATTTTGAAAAATTCTTTGTAAGGCGTACCGATTTAGGCCGGAAAATGAAATGGCTTATGAGAGGCAAAACACTTCGGGTCACAATGGCCCGAGGTTCAGACAAGCCTCATGCAGATTGAAAATTGAATAAAAAGACACCCGGATACGAAGGGGAACGCGCTGTGTGACAGACCCGCCATGACCTCGGATTTCAAAGAATACAGTCTTTGTAAAACTGAGCGAGCGAACAGGTCCATGCCATAGGTGGGGCAAGGCTGGCTCCACCGGAACAGGCGCAGAACCCGGATACTTGCGTTTAGTCACAGTCCGAGCGTTGAAGCGGCCTTGCAAGCCGTGAGCCGTCGCAGGCAATGAGAACGCCTTGCCATCAGAATGGGGAGAGTTGAAATACTATGGGGCATGAAGCCTATGCCCGTCCGGTGTGTCTGAAATGAAGTGAAAACCTATGGGGAGCCCCCGGCAATGCTGTCTGATGATAGGCTAACCGATCCGGCGTGGCTCCCCATCTTTTCAAAAAAGGAACACTTTATGGGAAATGCGTTTGGAATGATCCCCGGCTTGGAACCGGACGAATGGAGCAATGACGCCTGCCGTGGTTATGTCATTATGGCAATGGAGAACTGCGGATTTTCAAAGAAGGATATACGGCGTGTTGTGGGGCAGCTTTATGAAGTATTTGACCTCAACAGCGTGGAGGACGCCAAAGAAAAGTACCATTCCAGTCCTTACTGACCTCGGGCCACATCGACCCGAAGTGGAGAAAGCTCAAAGGGCGGCACCTGCGGGGTGCCGTCTTTTGACATTTCCCCACGGGACAAGTGGGAAAGGCTGGCATATACACGCACTTTCGCAAAGGAGGTTTTCAATGACGCAAGCTGTCACTTATGAACGAGAAACAAAGGCTGTCGCATTTCAAGGGAAGATCATTGTGCTGGAAAGCCTCACGCCGGTACTTCCCCCGAAGGAGAAAGCACAGCGCAAAAAAGAAATTGAGCGTTGTCTTTATGAGGTGTTCAGCAAATATGGGGACAGATTTCCCTAATCATTCGCAACATTGTTGTCCGGGGCTGCTGATGGTATAATATAGTTGTAAGGTTGGTAGCTCCATTCCAACAAGGAAAGGAGCCCAATATGGAATTTATCAGAGAAGATTGTATTTACGCAAGACAGTCAGTAGACCGCAAGGACAGTATCAGCATTGAAAGTCAGATTGACTTTTGCAAGTATGAATTGAAAGGTGGGAACTGCCGGGTATTCAAGGACAAAGGCTATTCCGGTAAAAATACGGATAGGCCGGAGTTTCAAAAGCTGTTGGGCGAGATTCGCAAGGGAAAGGTCAGGCGGGTCATCGTGTATAAACTGGACCGTATAAGCCGCTCTATTCTGGACTTTGCAACGATGATGGAGCTGTTTCAAGAGTACGATGTGGAGTTTGTATCCTCCACGGAAAAGTTTGATACTTCGACCCCGATGGGCCGGGCCATGCTAAATATCTGCATTGTATTCGCCCAGCTTGAACGTGAGACAATTCAGAAGCGTGTCACAGACGCCTACTATTCCCGGTGCCTGAAAGGCTTTCACATGAGCGGACAGGCACCATACGGTTATCAGTTAGAGCCTACTGTGGTAGAAGGTATCCGCACAAAGAAAATGGTTGCCGCCCCCGTAGCCGCCGACCATGTTCGGCTGATGTTTGAAATGTACGCTGAACCGGAAACCTCCTTCGGAGATATTACCCGATACTTCGAGGAACATGACATAAAAATTTATGGCAAATCCATGTTCCGTACATTTCTTTCCCAGCTTTTAAGAAACCCCGTTTACGCACAGGCCGATTTGGAGCTGTACGAATTTTTCAAGAGTCAGGGCGCAGCGATTGTCAATGACGCTTCTGACTTTGCCGGAACAAACGGCTGCTATCTCTATCAGGGACGGGATGTGAAGGAGGACAAGGACAGGTGCTTAAAAGACCAGATACTTGTTATCGCTCCTCATGAAGCACTCATTTCCTCTGACACATGGCTGAAATGTCGGAAAAAACTTATGGCAAATACCACCTTCCAGCAGGGACGAAAACCGAAGAACACTTGGATGGCTGGAAAAATCAAGTGCGGTCATTGTGGGTATGCTCTGAAAGCCACCCATGTACCAAACAGCACCGGGTATTTCCGCTGTACCAAACGGACGGAAAATAAAGGCTGTCCGGGCTGCGGGAAAATCCGCAAAGAAGAATTTGAGCAATTCATTTTCTCGGCCATGCAGGAAAAGTTCAAAGATTTTCAGATACTCCACGGCAGGGAGGAAAAAGTCAATCCGAAACTGACAGCCTATCAAGTGGAACTGGCACAGGTGGAGGCAGAAATTGAAAAGCTGCTGGATACGCTGACCGGAGCCAATGCGACCTTGCTTGCCTACGCTAACAAAAAAATTGAAGAACTGGACACCCGACGCCAGACCATTTCAAAGGCAATCGCTGAATTGAGCGTTGAAACCATATCTCCCCAGCAGATAAAGAAGTTATCCTATTATCTCGACAACTGGGACAGCATAGATTTTGACGACAAAAGAAAAGCCGCCGATGGTTTGATCTCTACGATCAAGGCCACCAGCGACCGTGTTCAGATAGAGTGGAAAATCTGACATTTCCGCTCTATCGCCCCTCATTTCTATTTTATCTTGTTTGTACCCCTTGTACACCGATGTTTGGTTCCTTGGAAACAAGCAAACTGTAATCGAAACATTAAACAACTATCATGCACTAACACTGACAGCGAATGAAGTAGAAACAAAGTTTGAGCAAATGCTACCTAATTATAGGCATGAATCTCAAAAGCATTATGCAAATCTTTTATCTGCGATTTACAATACAATGCTTACAGGTTATATGCCAGATTATACCTGTTTAGTGACGCCCATATTTAGAGCCTATGAATATTATCTTCACAGAATTCTTGGAGATATTATGGGGTTGGACACTGAAACGGACAAAGGTGCTAACAACTTCTCTTTCTTTACGAAAAATGCTGCGGGGTTATATGAATGTAATAGCCGGAGTAGAAGCGCACTGTCCGCTCAACAATTAAATTATTTGAATAATCTGTACACCAAATACAATAGTGTCAGACATCCATACTCGCATTGGTCAGCCAGTGATGTTGACACTGCGGTCATTACCAGCATCGACGAAGCACGAAACTTATTAAATGATGGCATAATACTTGTGAACCAGTATTATACTTTGTTTTGATATAACATAAATTGTTTGGAAGGAGGTATCGTAATGGAAAAAGTTGTTTATAACCCGATTATGGATAAAAACTACATTGGCATTGTCACAGTTTTGGATTACGAGACCTCTGTACGCAAGTGTTTATCAAGTGTTCTGGTCGGTACGCAGAATAGGATGGAGCGAAAAGTTATAGTTGATTTAGCTTTGAAAGTAGGTGTGAATGAGTACAGGTTCGTAGTATATGATATAACCGATGATGGAAAAATTTTATGGAATAGCAGTAAGTATATCACTCCCTGTGAAGATATAGTAAAACTTGCAAATTCTTTTATAAGACAAAAAAGTGATATTCTTTCCAATTCTATGCTGTCCAATGCTGCTCAAGCTATATTGTTAAGAAGTTGAGAATCAAGCTTTTGAATATCGCATTTAATACCTCTTCTCATAATGAGAAGGGGTATTTTTTTGCCCATTTTGAATTCATCACTTGACATTGTGGTAAAGAGCTTATGAGCCGGGACGAACTTTCTGTCATGGATGGCAGCAAATGTATCCTGCAGCTGCGCGGTGTCCGGCCATTCCTGAGCGATAAATTCGACATTACCAAGCATAAGCGATACAAAGAACTGTCGGACTTCGATGAGAAGAACGCTTTCGATGTGGAACGTTACCTGAAGCACGAACTAAGGCTGCGGATGGATGAAGAATTTGACTGCTATGAAGTGGATATGACCCCTACAACTGACGATTAAACGCCTCAAGCGTAGGAAGGAGGAAACTATTTCCAGTAAAAAGTACAACCGTCCGCCTGTCCGGGCGGACCCTGTGACAGGAACCCTGTCCGACTGAACTCAACATGTTGCGATTCCAAAAGGCTGATTTTTATGAATATGAAAGGAGAAGCCAGAATTGCAGGAGCAGGCAGCACCGAAGATGTGCCAGCCTGTTTTTCTTTTGGAATTGTGTATCTTGAACTTTCACGAAGGGGCGGCAAAGTCAATATCGGAAAATATGGTTCTACTGAAGTTGACTTTGTGACACAGAAGGAAGGCGTGCTTACCTATTATCAGGTGACCGCTGATATGACGGCAGAAGAAACCTTTGAGAGAGAGATGAGACCGCTGCGGAGCATTCAGGATAATTATGAAAAAATTGTCCTGACACTGGATCGTTTTTCGCTCGGAAATTACGACGGCATAAAAGTTATGAATTGCCAACATCATGGAAAAGCATTGCCGCCAACTCGCAGGCCAGAGAATACCGCTGCTGAACGCCGTCATAATTGCTTTTGATGGCAATAATGGCAAAGCCCTTATTTGAGATAGCGCTGTATCCGCTGAATTTCTCCCTCTTGGGAGGAGATTGGTGAGATGCGGATGCTGGTTAAGCAGGTGAGAAAGGGCCGTGTGACGATTGAAGAAGCAGCGGAAGACGCTGGAATGACAGTAGAAGAGTTCAAGAAAATCTTGGAAAATACGCCACTGCAGGCGGTATAAAATAAGAATTATATAGAGCAAACAGTCAAGCCCTACAAGGTTCAGATCGGTTTGAAACCGACTGAAAGCCTTGTAGGACTTATTTTTTTTGTAAAATTTTTTGTTCCTTACTTGACAACCGCATAGGGCCAACCAAGAAAAACTACGATAGCTAAATGGTTTTTACGGATTGAGTTGTCCTTCAAAAGTTTTATTTGTTGAAAAGACTGCAAGAAGCGGGAAATCCTTGGGCTATATGTAGGAGGCTTTTGGAAGCTCTGTTTTGACCCACAAAAGGAGCAGCAAATAAAGATTGAAGGAGAGTTCAAGCCTATGGTGGATTGCCTTTGTGCGACCCGCCGTGGTTTTGTTGCTGTTTATATAGAAAAAGTGAGGAGTGCAGAATGTACATGAATGACGGAAATAGACCTGCTTTTGGAGTTGCTTTTCTTCCAGAACCATCTCCGGCGTTTGCGGTTTCGTCAGCACGGTATTTTCAATGCCATTCTCACAATCCAGAGAATATTGCGCCTTATAGCGATACATCTTCCTCTCATATGCGGCTTCCGCGCGTTCAGATGCTCGAATCGTTTCTAGCACATCCTCTGTTACATTCACAAAAAAGTCCGTTGTATAAGCATCAGGATAAAGCTCCCGCAGGTTGATCTTCTTCATTATGTATCTCCATTCGATTCACAGGTGATTGACGGGCAAATCGAATGGAGGTGGAGAGCGGCACCGGTAGACAACCGAATTATTTCCGAAAGAACGGCAACAAAAAAACGCCAGATTTCCGTAATGGAAAACTGGCGCACCAAGGGTGGCTATTATTATGCTGAATTACATGGAACGGTAATGCCGATTTCGGGTCGTGCTTACCTGTGAAAGAAACAAGACTTTTTTGGCAGATGTAGATTATGTAAGCATTGGAAATGCAAACAGAGCACGGACAATTACTCCTTCAACGGTTGCCGTGTTCCTGCAAATCAACCTATGGATTGTACAAGCAAAAAGCGACGGCTCCGAAAAGCCGCCGCTTAAAATAGGCGTGTCAAATTGTCTGCTGTACGACGGCTTTTTTCTTTTGCCGTCGTGCGGCAGATTAAATTATATTTGAATGTTGTAAGGGCAATACCGCATGATTCTAAGTGCCGATACGGCGAGCGAGGTGCGGCAGCAGCTAAGCCAAAAGCGCAGGCAATACTTTGTGTATTGACGAGCATTTTGGCAACGCAGATGCTGTGCCGCAGCCACCGGAGCGGTGCTTAAGCCGTCAGGCGGGAATTGTGCGGCTTCCGCAGGCAGTCAGGAAAACAGCAATCCCCAAAACATAGCACAAGAGGGTTGCGGCTCTTATAATTTTTTGTTTCATTTGTTTTCTTTCTCATTTCTCTGAACTTTGCAAATGCCATAGCATTTACACCTGCATGACTTCGTTAAGCCTTGTGACAGAACAGCCCTTGCTTTTATAATACGCAAGCATCTCCGGCAGCTTCCTTTTATCGTAGCTGGTGATGCAGTCCGACAGCACATGAACGGTGTAGCCGCTTTTCGTCATGTTGTAGCAGGTGGATTTGATGCAGGCTGCGACATCCGCTCCAACAACATAAAAATCTGTAATGCTATGCTCCTAAATAAAAGCGGCAAATGCCTCGCTGGTCAGGGCGTTGCTCCAACGGTGTACCGGTAATTTGCGCAATATCCGCAAAACCAGCGTTTCTTCATTACGCCCTTGTATGTATGCCCAAAGCGCATCATATTTGCTCATGTGTCCGTTCCCCTTATCGGTTTCTGAAATTCAATGCTGCCACGAAACAGCCGAATGCGCCCTTTACGCTTCAGCATATTCGCTCGGCGTTTTCCCATAAAAATCTTTGAATTTTCGCGAGAAAAAGTAGGGGTCATCAAAACCTACGGCGGCAGCTACTTCCTTGATATAGACCTGCTTATTACTGCGGATCATCTCACCGGCGCGTTTCATGCGCACCTCGTTGATGTACTGGAACAGGCCGGTGCCGGTTTCTTTGGAGAACAGGCGGCTCAGATATTCCCGGTTCAGCCCTACATAGTCGGCAATGCCGTCCAGCGTCAGTTTGTCCATATAATGCGCGTTTACATAGATGATGACGGCCTGCACCTCTTTTTTGAATTTGCTCAAGGCAATTTTGCTAAGTCCCATGCGTTCCTGCAAAATCAAGCAGAGCAGTTGTTCAAGAGCCTCCGCGGTGGGGGCTTTTTCTATTTCCTTAAAGGTTTGATCCAGTGTCTCCTGCGGAATCATATTCTCGCCGGGACGCTCCAGCAACAGATGGCAGGCTTCACGGACGCGCTGCGGCGGCATACAGAGCGCCGCGCAGTTCTGAAAGAAAGTGTGAACGGCAATCTGCATCTGCAACTCATCGGCATTTTGTGCTGCGACCGCGGTGGCCTTGGACAGTTCTGCCTGAGAGACATGGAAGGGTTGGGCAGTAACTGTGTGTGCTGTTGCCTTTATGGGAGCGCTGCGCCCTACATAAAAGGCGAGAGCTTTGGAATCCTCGCACAGTTGGTAGTCTTGGCGGAGTTCGGCCAATGAAATGGGCTTGTCGTGGTAGATGATGACCGGGGCATCCAGAAAATATGTTGTGACCTGCCGTTGCAAGCGGGCAAGTTTCTTATCCAGAGTACGCCCGGAGGCTACAAGGCTTTCATTGCTGATCAACCCGCAGATTTCATCCTCATGGGTGTGCAGAAATACTTTGCCGCCGATTTCATCGAAAACCTCGGTAATTAAGTCGGTCACAGCATCCAGTGCGGGCACAGGATGAGTTTTTGCGGGAATTAAAGTGACGGTAAACAGCCGGACGGGAAAGACCAGCGGTTCCGGCAGCATGGAGAACGGATTGGAAGCAGGGGAGGACCCAGCAGTGGATGTTATCCATTGAGCGCAGTGAATCAGGGCATTCTCCTTTTTCTGCGCTTCAATGGCAAAGGATCGGTGGTCCTCCTCCGTCTGGCGCTGCTGCTGGACACGAAGCAAATCGGCCATCTTTTCCAGATGCTCACCGATGCTTTCCCCGTTCATATTGATTTTCAGGAAGTAGTCATAAGCGCCATCCGTCAGGGCCGTGCGCACGGAATCGAAATCGGAATAGTTGCTCAATACCAGAATCGGGCCGGTAAAGCTGCGCTTTTTCAATTCATGAATGAGCGCAAGCCCATCCATGCCGGGCATTTTTAAGTCCGTGATAACCGCATCAATGTGCTGTGTCTCTACAATGTGCAGCGCTTCCTGCCCATTACTGGCTGTTGCCGCCAGCAGGAATCCGTTCTTGCCCCACTCCACGGCGGACTGGAAAGCAACCTTAATCAGTGGCTCGTCGTCTACAAGCAATAAATTATACATTGTGTTACCTCAACGAATGGCTTCATTTGGAATACAGAGAATACATTGTGTGCCGATGCCGGGGGCACTTTCAATCGTAAGGCCGTATTCATTTCCGTAGTGTAGACGCATACGTTCATCTACGTTGCTCAATCCGATGCCGGAGAAGCGCTCAGAATTTTTCTCCTTGATGGCACGGGGGTCAAAACCGCAGCCGGTATCGGAGATATGAATGGTAAGCAGATTCTCGCTCACGGTGGCACGGACGGTGATGGTGACAAAATCATCTTCATCCGCCGTGCCGTGCAGGATGGAGTTCTCTACAAGCGGCTGCAAAATAAAGCGCGGCACAGTCCAGTATCCGGCAGCATCTTCAATTTGATATTCCATCTCAAAGCGCCCTGCGTAACGCAGCTGCTGGATGTCGCAGTAGTTCTTCAGGTTGCGCAGCTCATCATCAAACGGAATCAATTCATCCTTTTTAATAAGGGTGCTTTGCAGCAGGGAAGAGAGAGCATCAATGCCGTGGCTGACCGGGGTAACATGATTGAGTGTGGCAATCCACTTTAAGGTGTTCAGGGTATTGAACAGGAAGTGCGGGTTGATTTGATATTGCAGAGTCTGCAATTCCAACTCGCGCATTTTGCGCTGATCATCGCTCCAGCGCTGCGCCAGCAGACCAATTTCGTTGACCATGTTGTCGATGGTGCGCGCCAGAAATCCGAGTTCGTCGGGGCTGGGATCATTGATTTTCAGCCCGATTTCCTCATCGCTTTTCGCATTGCAGGCGGCAACCATATTATCAATGGGGTGCATGACGCTGCGGTAGACAAGCAGTGTCAGGAACACACTGACAACGACCAGCACTGCGGCCAGCGCAATAAGCATCATATTGATGGTTCTTGTGCCGTTGGTAATGTAGGCCTGCGGAATCGTGGCCGCCAGATACACATTATAGGTTGTGTTGTATTTGAAAATTGTCAGTGTATCTACGCCGTTCAGCTCACATAAAAAGTTGTTTTCACCCGCCTGCCGAAGCGCCGTAATCTGCTGAAAAATCGGGTCATCGGCCAAATCTTCTCCCAGCAGTTCCGCATTCTGAGAAGATACCACATTGCCGGCGGCATCAATCAGCAGGAAGTTGGCCCCCTCGCCAAAGGAAACATCGGTAAATATGTAGCGGCTTAGCTGGGATTCGTCAATGTACAGCATGATATACCCCAGCGGCGTGCTGGTGTGGTGCATATCATAGATTTTACGGCCAATGACAATTTTATCATTGGCGCGGTAAGTGTGGATGTATTGCAGACTATCCTGTGGAGAAGCGGCTTCAATATTATCCAGCAATTCATTAAAACGCTGAGGTGTAATATCGTCATAGCCCAAATCGTAGATGACTGTGCGATCATTGGAAACGACGCGGATGTTTTTAAGGTGTGTGCTCTGAAAAGGAATTGTGACGATCATTTCACCAATACCGCTTACAATATCGACTGTAAGGGGGTGCCCATTATTGACAGATGCGACACCATTCTGTACAGTATCAGATACGGAGATGGAACCTATGTAGTCGCTATAAATGCCAAGCTGGGTAGACATATTATTGTTGAGTAGTTCGATAGATTGTAAGGCAGCCTGTTTGACCTTTTCGTTCATGGATTGGGTGTATGCATGGTAAGAAAAAATACCAATCGTGATGACGGGAACAAGAGAAATAATCAAAAATGTCACAAACAGACGGGTGCGAAGTTTGATTCGTCGCAACACATTGGGGGAAAACTCACGCGTTTTTTGTGCATTTAGTGACATATATAGGCCTCCGTTTGTGCAAAGTGACTACAATCTATCCATACATTACCTGAATTATAAGGGCAACGACAGAAAAAGTCAATAAAATCCATCTTTAAGTAAAGGGAATACATTTATCAAATCCGGCTTGCCCGATATAATAAGAGTGCAATCAGGGAACGACAGATGAGCCGCATCCCAAACAAAGAAGGAATAATTTTTAGGAGGAAAACCATGAAAAAAGCAATCAGCATGATGCTTGCCACTGCAATGGCAGCTACCTGTCTGGCAGGCTGCGGCAGCGCAGCATCTTCCAGCGCAGCAGCATCCAGCGAGGCCGTCTCTTCCGAAGCAACGTCCGCCGCTACCAGCGAAGCCTCTACCGGTGAGAAGACCTTTGAGAACAATGAACTGAACATCGCGGTGTTCGAGGGCGGCTACGGTTCCGCGTACTGGGACGAAATCATCAAACGCTTCGAGGATGCCTATCCCGGCGTCACTGTCAATATGCAGATCAGCCCGAAGATTGGCGACATCATCCGCCCGCAAATCGTGGCAGGTAATGTGCCCGACTTCATCTCGATGAACGACAACGACTCCACCGGCCTGATTTCCTCTATGGTCAAGGAGCATGCGCTGATGGATCTGTCCGATGTCTTTGAGGAGGGCGGCATTGATGATGACACCCCGCTGAAGGATCAGGTTATCGATGGTCTGCTGGATTCTGCCAAGTGCTCTCCCTACGGCGATGGCAAAATCTACATTGCCCCGTTTGATGCCAGCCCGATGGGTCTGGTTTACAACAAGACTCTGTTCGAAGAGAACGGCTGGGAAACACCTGTGACCTGGGATGACTTCTTTGAACTGGGCGACAAGGCCAAGGAAAAGGGTATCGCACTGTTTACCTATCAGGGTATCTACCCCGGCTACCTTGAGAGCATGCTGTGGCCCGCACTGGCTTCTGCCACCGGCATCGACAACATGAAGGCAATCGCCTCCTACACGCCCGGCTCCCTCAGCTCTGATGAGGCCCTCAAGGTCTTCCAGAACATGGCAAAGATCGGCACCGATGGCTACCTGATGGATGGCACCGTTGCTCTGAACCATACCCAGAGCCAGACTGACATGATGATGAACAAGGCTCTGTTCATCCCCAACGGCAACTGGATGGAAGGCGAAATGGCCGATGCTCCCCGTGCTGACGGCTTTGAGTTTGGTCTGACCTGCGCACCCGTTCTGGATGACGGCGAGACCCGCTATGTTATGAGCTCCGTTGAGCAGTTTGAGATTCCTGCCAACGCCAAGAACCCCGAACTGGCAAAAGAGTTCCTGCGTTTCCTGTACACTGAGGATTCCGTTAAGCTGTTCGCAGAAAAAGCCAACGGCATCTACGCTCTGAAGAAGGCCAACGAGATGGTCAAGGGCATCGTTACCGATGGTGTCTACAACATGAACGACATCTATCAGGAAGGCACGTTCATGGTCTTCGGTTGGGATGCAATGCCCGACACCAGCAAGGTTGTTATCGCTGATTCCGTCTTCAATGTTGCCAGTGACGTTATGAATGGTGACATGACTGCCGAGCAGTGGCGTGACGGCATCGAGGCTGCTTTCGAGGAGATTGCTGCTTCCAAGTAAGCTGAATTGCTGAATTTCCACTGACCAAAGTAAGATTGACCCTGCCGAGTAAACGCCATGCGAACTTGGCAGGGTTCTTTTTAAGGGGGAAACTCGTTTGAAAAACCGCCAACATCGCCAAAAGAAGGCGCAGCCGCTTCCGGTACTGTTTATCTGCATCAGCGTTCTGCCTGCCGTGATCCTAACTCTTATGTTCACGATCTGGCCTACGGTGCAGGCATTATATCTTTCTTTTACCAATGCGACCTCTCTGGGGCTTAACAACAAATTTGTGGCACTGGATAACTATATCTATATGTTCCACGACAAATCTTTCATTCAAGCACTTAAAAATACAGCAAAGCTGATGGCGGTTGTTCCCGTTATCACAATTTTCTGTAGTCTGGTGCTGGCATTCGTTTTGAACCAGTGCAAGCTGAAAGAAATGGTCTTGTATCGCACGATTTTCTATTTCCCGAACATCGTTTCTCTGACCGTTGTAGGTATTATATGGAGTTTTGTGTTCCACCCGAATGTTGGCATCATCAATAAGATTCTCGGTGCTGTCGGGCTGGAGAGCTTGCAGCGTTCCTGGCTGGGCGACAGCAAGACCGCACTTTGGTGTATCGCGTTCACGCTGCTGTGGCAGGCTGCCGGTTACTACATGGTCATGCATATCGCGGCTATGGACGGCATTTCGCCGGAAATCTACGAGTCCGCAACGCTGGACGGTGCCAGCGCATGGCGCAAGCTCGTCAGTATTACGATGCCTCTGATGAAAGATATTATCGGCATCACCTTTGTTCTGGCACTTTCCGGCACCATCAACCTGAGTTTTGTGCTTTCGCAGGTCATGACTGGCGGCGGTCCTAACGGTGCATCCAGCGTTCTGCTGCAATATATGTACACGCAGGGCTTTGTCAACGGCAACTTTGGCTATGCCATGGCTATCACGGTCTTTACGCTCGCCATCTCCGTGGCGCTGTCCATGCTGTCCCGCAAATTGACCGATGCTTCCGAAGGAGGTCAGTAATATGACACAAAATGAAAAAAGCAAAATCAGAGCAAAGGTCATCAAGTGGGTGACGCGCCTGTTCCTGATTTTGGTTGCCATTATCATGCTGTACCCTCTGGCGTGGAACGTCGTTTCTTCGTTCAAAACCAGTACAGAGTTTCTGACGGACCCCTTTGCATGGCCGCAGGGACTTGCATGGGATAACTACGTCCGCGCTTATGAAAAATCTAACCTTGCTGCCAACATCGGCAACTCGATTTATGTCGTGCTGGAAACACTGGTCATTATTGTGGTCTGCGTTGTGCCGTGTTCTTACTGCCTTGTGCGGTATAAGTTCCCCGGTGCGAAGTTGATTTTGAACATCTACATGGCGGCCATCTTCATTCAGGCTACTTATATTATGATTCCGCTGTTCTTGCAGATGAACAAGCTGAACCTGCTCAACAGTCTGACGGCGCTGGGTGTACTGTATGCAACGATGCAGTTCCCGTTTGCTATCTTCCTGCTGACCGGCTTCCTGCGCAGCATCCCGCGTGATTATGAGGAGGCAGCCATGATCGACGGCTGCGGCCCGTTCCGTATTTTGACGAGCATTATCATTCCCATGTGCAAGCCCGGTATCGTGACGGTCTGCATGATCTCCGCTATGGCAGCATGGAACGAGTACCCGGTGGCTCTCGTTATGGTTACCGATCCGACCAAGGCTACGCTGCCTGTCGGCCTTGCCAACCTGTATGAGATCCAGCGCTACGCTACCGACTGGGGCGCGCTGTTCGCAGCCCTCGTGCTGGCACTGATTCCCACTGTCATCCTCTTCATCGTCGGCCAGAAGCAGCTCGTGCAGGGCTTGAGTGTCGGCGGCGTTAAGGGCTAAATAAAATCGAATAGGTTAGGAGAACCGATATGCTGCCCCCAAAACATTGCAACATCAATTTAACCGGCCCAATACCCCGCTGGGATGAAGCAATTCCACTGGGGAACGGCATACTCGGTTCTCTTTTTTGGGGGCCGATGGAGCACCTGCGCATTTCCGTGGACATTGCCGGACTGTGGCTGCGTCGCCGCCCGGAGGAAAAACTCGATAAAGAATTTACTTATGCAAAACTGGTAGAGCTTGCACGGAAAGGCGATGTGGCAGAAACACGCCGTATCTTTGATACGCCCTATGCCCGCCCGACACCTACAAAAATCCCCGCAGGACACTTGTTCCTGGATGGACTGCCGCAAGGCAGCTATCAGGCAAGTCTTGATTTGGGCACGGCGGTGGCATTCTTTTCGAAAAAGGGTACAACCATTCTGCGCGCCTTCCTCTGTATGGGGCGGCCTGTTGGGGTACTGATGCTGCCGGAGGCGTACCGGGATGCAGAGCTCACGGTGGAGCGCCCCTCTTTCGGGAATGGCACGCAGGCAGCCGAAGCGGGCAACAGCGTGTCCCCCGGCAGCTTGCAGCAGCTCGCCCTGCCGGATGCCAACCTCGAAACGGAGGACGGCATGATTGGCTTTTCCCAAAAGGTCGATGATCGGACTGCCTATTCGCTGCTCTGTAAAAAATGTGGTGCAACGCTGTATTATACCGCTGTGCAGGCAGAGAGCGTAGAAAAGGCAAGCCGACTGGCGAAGCTGGAACTATGTGCAGCGGAAGATATGGGTGCAGAGAAGCTGCTGCAACAGCATAAACGCTGGTGGCAGCAATACTGGGGCAAAAGCAGTTTGCAGCTGCCGGATGAAACACTCGAACAGCTTTGGTACCACGCCAATTACTTTTTGGCAGCGGGTTCCGAGCCGGGCAATGCCCCGATGCCGCTGCAAGGGGTATGGTGCGCGGATGACGATCAGCTCCCACCGTGGAAAGGTGATTACCACAACGACCTCAACACCCAATTCACCTACTGTCACTATCTGACTGCCAACCACCCGGAGCAGGGAAAGGTTTTTCTCGACTATCTCTGGTCACTGCGTCCGCAGGCAGCAAAATTTGCCCGTGCATTTTACGGCACAGCAGGGGAGTGTCTGCCCAGTGTTATGGACATTGACGGCGGAGCGCTCGGCGGCTGGCCAATGTATTCTCTGTCGCCGACCAATCAAATCTGGCTCTGCCAGATGTTTTATGAATACTACCGCCTGACGGGGGATAAAGAGTTTCTGCGTACCTGCGTGGAGCCTTACTTTACCGCCACGGCAGCCTGCCTGGAAGAACTCATCCAAGAAGGCCCGGACGGAAAGCTGGTTTTACCGGTCTCGTCCTCACCGGAAATTCACGATGATGAGGCAGCCTCATGGCTGACTCCTAACAGCAACTACGATCTGGCGCTGCTGCACTATCTGTTCCACACTCTGGTACAGATCGAGTACCAGCTTGGCAACCCCCGCGGCTATTGGCATGCAATGGAGGCCAAACTTGCTCCGTTGAGCGTAGATACAGAAACCGGGCTGATGCTTTCGCCCAATGAAACCTTGCAGGAAACGCACCGCCATTTTTCCCACGCTATGGCAATCGAGCCGCTGTGTATGCTGCGCTATGAAAATCCGCAGGACCGCAGCGTAATAGATGCAACAGTAGATCACCTTGTACACCTCGGCAGCGGGCAGTGGGTAGGGTTTTCCTTCGGTTGGATGGCACTTTTGCAGATTGCCCGCAGCAATGGAAATGGAGCTTTGTATGAGCTGCACCGCTTCGCAGAGCATTTCCTGAGCCAGAACGGATTTCATTTGAACGGCGACTACAAAAACAGCGGCGTTTGTGATTTCCACTATCGCCCCTTTACGCTGGAAGCGGATTTTCTGGCGGCACACGCCGTACAAAAAATGCTGTTGCGTTCCGAAAAGAATCATATCGAGGTTTTACCGGCCTGCCCGCAGAGCTGGAAAAATGAACCTGTTGCATTTCAGAATTTGCGGGCAGAAAATGGTCTGCTGATTTCTTATCAGCGGACAGCAGACGGCAAGCACAGCCTTACCGTAAAAGCAACACAGGACGGAAGCTGGTATCTTTGCAACACGCATTGCTGGGTCACCTTGCAGGCCGGACAAACTCAATCTTACCAATGGACGGAGGAAAACAAGAAATGAATACCAAAGGTCGTGTAACGATTCCCACCGATATGGACGCAGTACCCGAAACCCTTGACCTGCTCAAGCGCTGGGGCGCGGATGCCATCCGCGACTGTGACGGCACCGAATTCCCGCAGGAGCTGAAGGACACCGGAGCCAAGATTTACGCCACCTACTACACCACCCGCAAGGACAACGCTTGGGCTAAGGCAAACCCCGATGAAACGCAGCAGTGCTACATTATGACCCCGTTCTATACCGCTGCGGACGGTGCGCTGACCATCCCCCTGATGACGGGCATCAGCCGCGAGCTGATGAAGGTCAACGACCACGACGACATTGCCCGCTGGTGGGAAGTCATCGACCGCACGACGGGCGAGCCGTTGGATGCCGCCGCGTGGCATTATGACGTAGCAACCGAGAGCGTTGTCATCGACGCACCCGCCGCCTACCACGAGTACACGGTCAGCTTTTTGGCGTACCTGATCTGGGATCCCGTCCATATGTACAACTCCGTCATCAATGACTGGAAGGGTGTCGAGCACCAGATCCCGTTCGATGTGCGCCAGCCCAAGACCCACGCCTACACAATGCGCCGCCTGCGCGAGTATCTCGAAAGCCACCCCTATGTCAACGTTGTGCGCTTTACGACCTTCTTCCACCTGTTCACACTGGTGTTTGACGAGCTGCGCCGCGAGAAGTATGTGGACTGGTACGGCTATTCTGCCTCCGTTTCTCCCTATATTCTGGAGCAGTTCGAGAAAGAGGTCGGCTATAAGTTTCGCCCCGAGTTTATCATCGACCAGGGCTACTACAACAACCAGTACCGTGTGCCCACCAAGGAGTACAAGGATTTCCAGGCATTCCAGCGCCGCGAGGTTGCCGGTCTGATGAAGGAAATGACCGACATCGTCCACGCCTACGGCAAGGAAGCCATGATGTTCTTGGGCGACCACTGGATCGGCTGCGAGCCGTTCATGCCCGAGTTCCAGCAGTCCGGCGTGGATGCCATTGTCGGCAGTGTCGGCAACGGCAGCACCCTGCGCCTGATTTCCGACATCCCCGGCGTCAAGTACACCGAGGGCCGCTTCCTGCCCTACTTCTTCCCCGATACCTTCCACGAGGGCGGCGACCCTGTGCGCGAGGCCAAGGAGAACTGGGTCACCGCACGCCGCGCCATCCTGCGCAAGCCCATTGACCGCATCGGCTACGGAGGCTACCTGAAGCTGGCCTGCGAGTTCCCGGAGTTCCTCGACTATGTCGAGAGCGTCTGCAACGAGTTCCGCGAACTGTACGAGAACATCAAGGGTACGACCCCCTACTGCGTCAAGACCGTGGCTGTGCTGAACAGCTGGGGGCAACAGCGCGCGTGGGGCTGCCACATGGTTCACCATGCGCTGTACCAGAAGCAGAATTACAGCTATGCGGGCGTTATCGAAGCGTTGTCCGGTGCGCCGTTTGATGTGAAGTTTATCAGCTTTGACGACATCAAGGCTGACCCGAAGGTGCTGGACAGCATTGACGTCCTTATCAACGTCGGTGACGGCGACACCGCCCACACCGGCGGCAAGGTCTGGGAGGATCCTGATATTTCCGCTGCCGTCAAGGGCTTTGTCCACCGCGGCGGCGGCCTGATCGGTGTCGGTGAGCCGGGCGGTCACCAGTATCAGGGCCGGTATTTGCAGCTGGCCGCGCCGCTTGGTGTAGAGAAAGAAACGGGCTTCACCCTGAACTACGACAAGTACAACTGGGATGAACACCGCGACCACTTCATTCTGGCCGACTGCCCCGACCACGATGTGGACTTTGGCGAGGGCAAGAAGAGCATCTTCGCACTGGAAGGCACCGAGATTCTGATTCAGCGTGACAAGGAAGTCCAGATGGCTGCGCACGAGTACGGCCAGGGGCGCGGCGTGTATATCAGCGGTCTGCCGTACAGCTTTGTGAACAACCGCGTGCTGTACCGCGCCATCCTGTGGGCCGCCCACGATGAAGCTGACCTGCACAAGTGGTTCAGCACGAACTACAACGTGGAAGTACATGCCTACGTCAAGAACGGAAAGTACTGCGTGGTCAACAACACCTACGAGCCGCAGGATACGACCGTTTACACCGGCGACGGAAGCAGCTTTGATCTGCACATGGACGCGAATGAGATCAAGTGGTACAGCATTGAGGGGTAATAGAATGAGAACACCCGAAGAACAGGTCCGCTATGCGGCCTCCATCACGCCCAGCCCGCGCCAGCTGGCATGGCAGCAGCTTGAATTTTACGCTTTTACCCATTTCGGCATGAATACCTTTACCAACCGTGAGTGGGGCGATGGCACCGAAGACCCGGCGCTGTTCAATCCTGACGCGCTGGATGCCGACCAGTGGGTCGCCGCAGTCAAAAGTGCCGGCATGAAGGCGCTGATTCTGACCTGCAAGCACCATGACGGCTTCTGCCTGTGGCCGAGCGCCTACACCGAGCACAGCGTCAAGAACAGCCCATGGAAGAACGGACAGGGCGATGTTGTGCGCGAGGTATCGGATGCCTGCCGGCGCGGCGGTATCAAGTTTGGTGTCTATCTCTCCCCGTGGGATCGTCACGATGCACGCTATGGGCAGGGGAAACCGTATGATGATTATTTCGTTTCCCAGCTGACTGAGCTTGCAACAAACTACGGAGATATTTTCTGCTTCTGGTTTGACGGTGCCTGTGGTGAGGGCAAAAACGGCAAAAAGCAAATTTACGATTGGGAACGCTACTATGCAGTACTGCGCAAATTGCAGCCGAATGCGGTTTTGAATGTCTGCGGTCCCGATGTGCGCTGGTGCGGCAACGAGGCCGGGCATTGCCGGAAAGCTGAGTGGAGCGTGGTTCCCGCTGAGCTGCGGGATGCCGAGCGCACGGCATCTAAATCGCAGCAGGCGGATGACGGAGAATTCTCCCGCAAAATTGACTCTCAGGACGAGGACATCGGCAGCAGAGAGGTCATCCGCAATGCAAGAGAACTTGTCTGGTATCCATCCGAGGTGGATACTTCCATCCGAACGGGTTGGTTTTACCATCCGGAGGAGGACACTGACGTGCGCACGGCAGACGAATTGCTGGACATCTATCTGGATGCCGTCGGTGCGAATGCCAGCCTGCTGCTGAACATTCCACCCGATACGCATGGCCGTATTGCCGCACCGGACTGCGCCAGCCTTGCGGAGCTGGGTGCTAAAATCCGCCAGATTTTTGCCAGCAACGTAACAGAAAAGGCGGCAATTACGGCAGATTCCGCGATTGCGCAGCACCCCATCACACAGGCTGTAGACGGTATGGCAAATACCTATTGGCAGGCTGCCTACGGACAAGAATCCGATACGATTACTTTGAAGTTCCCGAAGCCGCAGAAGGTTTCTTGTGTTGTTCTGGGGGAGCATCTGCCGACAGGGCAGCGCATAGAAAGCGGCGAGATTTGGGCAGATGAAAGCAAGGTTGCCGAATTTACGGTAGTTGGGCATAAGCGTATCTGCCGCTTTGCCCCCGTGGATGTGCTGACGCTAACCATCAAGATCACAGCTTCACGCACGGAGCCAACGCTGCGGCTGCTGGAAGTCTATCAGTGAGGATATATGTGATGAAAGAAATTTTGACCGCGTGGCAATGGGATGGCCCAGTGTCAGAACCGGTTCCTTACGGAGAGGGGCATATTAACCAGACGTATGCTATTACGGTAACGTCAGAGCAGGGTGCAAAACGCTATATCCTGCAAAAAATCAATACCAATACATTCAAAGACCCGGCAGGTCTTATGGAAAACATCTGCGGTGTGACGGATTTTCTGCGCGAAAAAGCCAAGCAGCGCGGGGCTGACCCGGCGCGTGCCACGCTCCATGTGGTGCCTACCAAAGAGGGAAGGCCTTATTACCAAGCTGCCGATGGCGGCTGCTGGCGTGTCTATGACTTTGTGGAGGATACTGTCTGCTTGCAGCAGGTGCAGTCCGCCGAGGATTTTTACCAGAGCGCCGTTGCATTTGGCAACTTCCAGCATCAGCTTGCCGACTATCCGGCTCATACCCTGCATGAGACAATCCCGCACTTCCACGACACGCCCAAGCGCTTCGCTGATTTCCAGCGCGCCGTGGTTGAGGACCGCATGGGCCGCGTAGCCCAGGTGCAGCGCGAGATCGAGTTTGTCCGCGCCCGCGAAGCAGATTATCATGTGATGGTGGATCTGTTGGCGGCAGGCAAGCTGCCGTTGCGAGTTACTCACAACGATACCAAGCTGAACAACATCCTGTTCGATAAAACAACCGGCGAGGGGCTTTGCGTCATCGACCTTGACACGGTCATGCCGGGTCTTGCTGCCAATGATTTTGGCGATTCCATCCGCTTTGGTGCTAACCACTGCGCCGAGGACGAAGCTGACCTCACGAAAGTGAATTTCAGCATGGAACTGTTCGAAATTTACACAAAGGGCTTCTTGCAGGCAGCAGGGAAATCGTTCACCCCGCTGGAAAAGCAGACCCTGCCGTGGGGTGCTAAGTTGATGACGATGGAGTGCGGAATGCGTTTCCTTGCCGACTATCTGGAGGGAGACCACTACTTCCACATCAACTACGAACAGCAGAATCTCAATCGCGCCCGTACCCAGTTTAAGCTGACTTCCGGCATGGAAGAAAACTGGGATGCCATGCAGAAAGTAATTGAAAAATATTGCTGATGCCACTAATCTGCTTTTTCATTTTGCGTTTTGCATAGTGGAGTAGAGTGCATTATGCAAACTCGTGTTTTCTCCTTCTTTAACTCCCGCGCCTAACAAGCACGGGAGTTTTCTGTAATACAGCAAGTTGTATGTCCGCAGTGAGGCTATAATAAGGCCATGCATTGCAATTGATTTTTATGATAGTGGAAACTCAGAACGGTTGATACTAAATGCGAATTGTTGACTAAAAATCGCGCCGACAATGCACTGTCGGCGCGATTTTATATGCTATGCAGTTTTCGATATTTGCCCGGAGCTTCAGCCTTATAGCGGCGGAACATCCGGTTAAAGTAGCTGGAATCACTAAAGCCGCAGCTATATGCGATCTCCGTGATGGGATCTTCGGTGGAGCATAATAGCTCCGCGGCACATTCTACCCGGTAGTAATTCAAATAGTCAATAGGGGAGCGCCCGGTTATGCTGTGAAAGACCCTGCAAAAGTGTTCAGGGGTCATTTCTGCTGTGGAGGCGAGATCTTCCAAGGTGATGCGGCTGGCGTAATTCTTTCGGATGCGCTCTAAGGCCGCTTTCATTTGGGCTGTGCTGCGATCATTTCGTTTATTTCCGGGAGAGGATACTGTGTACGAATGCTGCAAAAGGATTTGACCGAACAACTGCCACATCAGACCAATCGTCACAAATTCATATCCCTCCGGCTCTTTTTCCATTGCCTCAAAGAGTCTGTCAATCAGTTGGCAGGTTACGGAGCCAGCCGGTTGATACGGCTCGATTTGTGCGCCACGTTCAAAAAGCGCATTGTATTTTGCCTGACATACGGAGCCGCTGCCGAGGAAGCGGTTCATATCAAAGACAACACACTCGTAAACGCAGTCGCTGGGGGTTCCGCCGTGAACGGCCCCGGCTGAAATGATGGCGGCATCCCCCTTGTGTAAAAGGTAAGAATGTCCATCGATCAGCAGGGAAAACTCCCCGCTTAGAACCAGCATAAGTTCAAATTCCATGTGCCAGTGAAACGGCATTTCATAGCGTGGGTGCATTTTATCTACATAATAAAGCTCAATGGGAAAGTCAAAAGTGCCGCGCGTACTGCTTTCATGGGAAGCCAGAAACTTCATGGCAGGCATCTCCTAAAATATCAATATCGTCCAATATAATATCATTATACGCAAAGACGAGGGCGAATTGCAACAGTATAATACAAGTAAAGGACAAAATCCACTTTAGGAGGTACAAACTGTGCAAATCGAAGAAATCAAAGACCAAATCTGCGATGTCTGCCATAAAATGTGGCAGCTTGGCTGGGTCGCCGCTAACGACGGCAATGTCTCGGTGCGGTTGGAGGACGGAACTTTCCTTGCAACGCCTACGGGCATGAGCAAGAGCTTCATCACGCCGGACAAGCTGCTGCGCATTGATGCAAAGGGCAATGTGCTGGAAGGGGCAGAGGGCCTGCGCCCGTCCAGCGAAATCAAGATGCACCTGCGCTGCTACGAAAAGCGCGCCGATGTAAATGCTGTTGTCCATGCCCATCCGCCGGCAGCCACCGGCTTTGCCGTGGCACATCGCCCGATGGATATGTACAACATGATTGAGGATGTGGCAGCCATCGGCGCTGTGCCACTAACTCCGTATGGAACTCCCAGCACGACGGAGGTGCCGGACGCAATCGAGCCGTATCTCAACGACCACGATGTTATGCTGCTGGAAAACCACGGTGCGCTGACGGTGGGCAGCGATGTCATCACCGCCTATTACCGCATGGAGAGTCTGGAACTGTGGGCAAAAATCACGATCAACGCAATCATTCTCGGCGGCAGCTACGATATTGACCGCAAGAATATTGATAAGCTCATCAATCTCCGCTCCTACTACAAAATTACCGGCAAACACCCCGGCTATCGCAAATTTGAGCGACGCGAAAAAGGTGAGCCGACGGACAAATAAGGAGACACCGTATGCTGAAGAACATTCCGCCTATCCTTAGTCCGGAACTTCTGAAAGTCCTCTGCGAGATGGGACATGGCGACGAAATCATTCTCGCAGACGGAAATTTCCCGGCTGAAAGCATCGGCAAAGATGCCATTGTGATTCGTGCAGACGGGCACGGAACCGTAGAACTGCTGGAGGCCATCCTGCAATTTCTGCCGTTGGATCAATATGTGGAAAAGCCTGTCGCGCTGATGAAAGTGGTTGATGGCGATCCGTGCAAGCCGACTATCTGGGATAGCTATAAACAGAAGTTGAACGAGAGCGGCAATGACCCGGCTAAAATTGAAATGGTGGAGCGCTTTGCGTTTTATGAGCGCGCACATCATGCCTATGCGATTATCGCCACCGGGGAAAGCGCAATCTATGCCAACGTACTTTTGAAGAAGGGCGTGGTGCAATGAGTAACACAGCAACTGTGCTGGCCTTCGACTTTGGCGCTTCCAGTGGACGTGCGATTCGGGCCGTGTACGATGGCCAAAACCTCAACTACGAGGAAATCCATCGCTTTGAAAATATTCCCATCGAAAAGGACGGTCATCTCTGCTGGGATGTAGAAACACTGCTGAAGGAAATTCACACAGCCATTCAAAAGGCTGGTACATTTGACAGCTTAGGATTTGATACATGGGGTGTGGATTTCGGCTTACTGGATACGGACGGCCATCTGCTGGCAAACCCTGTTCATTACCGCGATGCCCGAACGAATGGCAAACCGGAACAGGCCGCTGCCCGTATGCCCGCAGAAGAATTGTATGCCCATACCGGCAATCAAATCATGGCAATCAATACTTTGTTCCAGCTGCTGGCTCTGCGTGAGCAGGACCCGGAACTGCTGCAAAAGGCTGCGCAGATCCTTTTTATTCCGGATTTGTTTGCGGCTCTGTTGGGGGCCGAGCCGGTCTGCGAACGCAGCATTGCTTCCACCAGCCAGATGCTGGACCCCCGCACAGGGCAGTGGAGCAGAGAAGTGCTGGCCGCCTACGGCTTGCCGGAAAACCGCTTCGCACCCATTGTTGCCAGCGGCACAGTGACAGGTACACTTGCAAACGGTGCGAAAATCATTGCGGTGGCAGGGCATGATACACAATGCGCCTCGGCTGCTATGCCGTGTGCCGAGGAAGATGCCGAACATACGGCATTTCTCTCCTGCGGCACGTGGAGCCTGCTGGGAACGGAATTGGACACCCCGATTCTGACGGCGGACAGCTGCCAAAGCGGACTGTCCAATGAACTCGGTGCAAACGGGAAAATCAATTATCTGAAAAATATCATCGGTCTTTGGCTGATTCAGGAAAGCCGCCGTGAGTACAAGCGCCGTGGACAGGCATATTCTTTCGCGGAGCTGGAGCAACAGGCACTTGCCGCCGAACCGCTGCGCAGTTTTATTGACCCGGATGCCCCGGAATTTGTTGCCCCCGGCGACCTGCCGGGCAGAATACAGGAATTTTGCCGCAAAACCGGCCAGCCCGTCCCGGAAACGGTGGGAGCCGTAATGCGCTGCATTTATGAGAGCCTTGCTCTGAAATATCGCTATGCGATAGAGCAGCTCTCCACTGTAACGGGTCGAGCATTTACGACCCTGCACGTTTTGGGCGGCGGCACAAAAGACCGTCTGCTTTGCCAGATGACGGCAGACTGCTGCGGCCTTACGGTAAAGGCAGGCCCGGTGGAAGCTACGGCGCTCGGCAACATTATGATTCAGTTGAAAGCCTTGGGGTTGCTGGACTCCATCACACAAGGACGCCGGCTGATTGCGGAGACAGAGGTCATTAAAACATATACCCCAAGCACACAGAACTATGCGGAATGGAACGCCGCTTATGATCGTTTCAAACCCCTATTATAATAAGGAAGGTGCAACTATGCTGTATCCTAAAATTGGTATTCGCCCTGTCATCGATGGACGCTGGGGCGGCGTCCGTGAAAGCCTGGAAAATCAGACGATGCGCATGGCAGAAAATGCCGCCAAGCTGATTTCGGAGAACCTCAAGTACCCCGATGGTACGCCGGTGCAGTGCGTGATCGGCTGTACGACGATTGGCGGTGGTGCCGAGGCGGCCCGCGTGGCAGAGCAGTTCTCTACCCAGAATGTTACGGCAACGCTGTCTGTGACCCCCTGCTGGTGCTACGGTACCGAAACGTTCGATATGGATCCCAACACCATCAAGGCAGTCTGGGGCTTCAATGGCACCGAGCGCCCCGGCGCGGTGTATCTGGCTGCGGTTCTGGCAGCACACGCCCAGCGCGGTCTGCCTGCTTTCTCCATTTATGGCCATGACGTGCAGGAAGCCAACGATGATACGATTCCCGATGACGTGGCCGAGAAAATCCTGCGCTTTGCCCGTGGTGCTGTTGCCGCAGGCTGGATGAAGAACAAAGCTTACGTCAATATTGGCGCTGTGACGATGGGGATTGCCGGCAGCTTCTGCGATGCAGGTGTTCTGCAAAAGTATTTCGGCATCCGCGCCGAATGGGTGGACGAGGTCGAGATCCTGCGCCGCATTTCCATCGGTATCTATGACCACGACGAATATGAAAAGGCGCTGGCATGGGTGCGCGAGAATTGCAAAGAGGGCTTTGATAAGAACCTCGGTAAGAACCTGCCGCCTGTCATCACGAAGTCGAAAATTGTTCCGGCCGACAAGGATTGGGAGTTTATCGTCAAGATGACCCTGATCATCCGCGACATTCTATACGGCAATCCGCGTCTGGACGAGATGGGCTGGCATGAAGAAGCGCTCGGTCGCAACGCTGTGGTCGGCGGCTTCCAGGGCCAGCGCCAGTGGACAGACTGGCTGCCGAACGCTGACTTCACCGAAGCCATCATGGCTTCCACCTTTGACTGGAACGGCCCGAAGGCCCCGACCCCGTTCGCTACCGAGAATGATACCTGCAACGGCATTGCCATGATGCTGGGTAGCCTTGTTTCCGGCTCTGCGCCGTGCTTCCATGACGTGCGCACCTACTGGAGCCCGGAAGCCTGCGAGCGTGTGACCGGGCAGAAGCCTGACGGCGTTGCCGCCAACGGCTTTATTCACCTCATCAATTCCGGCGCAACGGCCCTGGACGGTTCCGGTGCCTGCGTAGATGCCAAGGGCAATCATGTGATGAAACCGTTCTGGGAGATGACCGATGCGGACATCAAGGCATGCCTGAACGCCACCGATTGGTGCCGTGCGGACTATGAGTACTTCCGCGGCGGCGGATATTCCAGCCACTTCCGCTGCAAGGCAGAGATGCCTGTTACGATGCTGCGCTTCAACATTGTGGAGGGCATTGGACCCGTCTTGCAAATTGCCGAGGGCTGGACGGCTGATCTGCCCGACGAGATTCACAACACCATCGACAAGCGCACCGACCCGACCTGGCCGACCACATGGTTCTGCCCGCGCCTGACCGGACAGGGAGCGTTCACCGATGTGTACAGCGTTATGGCAAACTGGGGTGCCAACCATGGAGTGACCGTTTACGGCCATGTGGGTGCTGATCTCATTACGCTGGCCAGCATGCTGCGCATCCCGGTCACGATGCACAATGTCCCTGCCGAGAAGGTTTATCGCCCCCACGCATGGGCCAGCTTCGGCACACAGGATCAGCAGGCTGCGGATTATGCTGCGTGCAAGCAGTACGGACCGCTGTATCGGTAAGTTACCTGTCGTAAATATTTTGCTGAAAAAAATCTGACATAGCCCTTAATACCAGTTAAGGAGAGGTTTCCTTGGAAGCCTCTCCTTATTTTTTTCATCTGGAGATACACAACTAATTCAGAAAATAAAAAGTACCTTGAGGTCTCTTTTCTCAAAGTGCAGTTATATTTCATTGCCTATAACTTAATAGGCTTTTCCTCTATACGGAGAACCGCATTATGAGTTTGTCGAATGAATAACTCTGGCAATTCCACGCGAAAAACGAAATAGAATTACCGCTGCCATATGCGAATCCTGACGGTATATGCTCCACACAGGTGGACATATACTGAAGAATTTGCGTGTGTCAATTTTCAATTCGACAAGATTCTTTGCCGCTGTCGTTCACCACCAGTATTCCCATCGAAGAAAAAATGATGGGAGTACAGAAATGATAAAAAGGAACGATGGCATATCCGAGGATGATATATGCCAAAACCAATGTGCAACCTTAGTCAGGGCGTAAAGGCCGAAGGCATCAACATTGGTGAGATGCGGATGCTGGTTAAACAGGTGAGGAAAGGCCGTGTGACAATTGAAGAAGCAGCGGAAGATGCTGGAATGACAGTAGAGGAATTCAAGAAAGTGATGGAAAACACCTCTCTGCAGGCGGTCTAAGAAAAAACATATAGAGTAAACTGTTAAGCCCTACAAGGCTCAGATCGGTTCGATACCGACTGAAAGCCTTGTAGGGCTTATTTTTTTGCTTTTTTTCAAATTTATTTGTGAAAAGTGTTGTCCAAGACTTGACATCGGCCGGCTCTAGTGATACGGATTCCTTTATGGAGGAATTGAAAGAACTGGCGAAGGGTGACGATCGGATTCTCTTTACTGGGTTTGTGCAGGGAGCAATGCTGGATTTCGGGAAAAGTGCAGGAGAGCATTCCAGCACAGCTTAAAATGTTTTGATGGTGCGCGGAACGGCAATCTCGAAGAGATAGTGGCATCCTTTGACCTCGACAAGAAGAGCATCGACCGCCGCATCGATGCCTTGGAAAAGTCGAGACCGTTAGCAGAAAGTATAGCGCGGTCCCATGTGAACCTCCCCACCTAAGCCTTTCGGCTATAGATGGGGCTTCTCCGAGGGATGTGTCTACATTTTTCATTGGTCACCCTGCTTATCGTCGGATTTAATGTGCCGCAAAGCGCAGATATCGTCGCCCTTGGCAATGGCCTTGGGCATGTCAAGGCGGGCATCAAAGCAGCGGCCGATGCCGTGGTGATTTTTCCGTCCTTTTCCGGGATGTCTTTTTCGCTTTGATTCAAGTGAGATTCCTTTTTTATGCGCCGCAATGCACAACTAAAAATCGCCCTCGACCTGTCCATGGGTCGAGAGCGATTTAACTGTCAGGAAAACTGTAAGGTCGCAGGGCGGGGAGTTATGCCCAGGGGTCAGCTACCTGCGGAATACGGATGCCGGTCAAAAGCTGCTGCTCCCACAAAAACCACTGCCCAGTGGATGGTTTGTTGCGCAGCTTTAGCGGGCGCGGGCTGTCAGCGCCGCTGCAAGCCACATATAAGGTCAGGTACCCGTCGACAAACTGCGTCCGGCTGTAAGTGTTTTCCGAAACGGTGACTCGGTACGGCTGCACAGGTGTGTAGTTGTTTTCCGGTGTGGAACCGACAAGGTAGGAACGCATCAGGTATTCCTTGCCGCGAAAACGGTCGCGGATAAACTGTTTGTCGATGCCGTTCAAGGGGCGCGGGCCGCGCAGGAAATCCAGCATTTTCTCGGTCTCGGCAGGGTTTTCCGGGTACAGCGCCAGCGCCGCCACTGTCAGAGCGGCCACTTCCTCCGGCACAGTCAGCGCAGCCTGGGGCATAGCCTTCAGCTCGTCCAAGGTCTTGGGAAGGCTGTTCAACGTGATTTCACTCATCTGGGTACCTCCTGTTCATCATGGTTTTCGGGCTATATATTTTTGCCTGTCACGCCTCGCGTGTCAGGCAAACGACTGCCTCCACATGAAACATAGGTGTAGCGTATGCTTGTCGGTGTTTTCCCAATTAGCAAGATTACTGCGGTAGCTGCTCACTGCACCGATAGCAGCTGTAATTGTTGCACGGCGCAAGTACGAAGGATACTTATGGAACATTTTATCGAATTCCTGATATTTGGCTTCACGGTTTTTATTGCCATGAACCAGTTTTTCGATATAGCGCTGCTGTTCCAAGGCTCCGGTAGTTATGCTTTTTACGGCATCCCAGTTCTCGCTGACAACACCAATCAGGTAGGAGAGCGCTTCCTGATATATACGAACCGTATCGATAAGGTTGACACTGCAGTTGACGATTCTGACTTGATAGCTGGATGTAATATTCAAAGCACTCACCTCCTTTACAATAGCGTTGCTTTATAGTATGATTATACCACAAAAATATTTAGTTGTAGTAACAAAATATCGTCATCCTGTGCTTAAAGGTGCGATAAAAGTCTACCTGCTTGACCAAACAAAAACAATCTTTGATTCATGGCATTGCACTATTAAAGCTGTCAATACCGACTTGGACCATATCCACATTTTGTTTGAGGCCCCACCACAAGTACAACTATCCAAATTGGCTAACAATTATAAAACTGTTACTTCTCGACTTATTCGTAAAAACTTTAGTGAGCAACTCAAACAGTATTATTGGAAGCCATATTTTTGGAGCGATAGTTACTTTGTGTGTAGCGTTTCGGACAGAACAGAATCGGCTGTAAAATCCTATATTGACTCCCAGTAAGCGAGCTAACCCCGCCTAAACTTTGAAGCTATAGACGGGGTGTGCACTCTTCATTTGTCATCAAGGAAACGGAAGCCTACAACTTTGACGCGGACTGGACGCGTGGCAAACACGAAGCTGATTGTCGAGTTGTTTTTTTGTGCAGCTCTTCGAAAGGACCATCTGCTGATAGTCGTAGGCAGGGGAAAGGTCCGGCTGGAACATGACATAGTTGAGCAGCTTCTGGCAGGATGCGAACAGAACATTGACCTCCGCACACCGGGAATTATGCTCGGCCTTTAACCGTGTGCTCCACCGGTTTTTTCGGATGAGTTCCTTGCACTGCTTTAGAGCAGATAGACTGTATGTGGCTTTTTCCATGGGTGAACCTCTTTGAGAAAGGCCTTGATTTGTGCGAAAACAGGTTGAATTGCAGCGGTGATGCGTCAACCGCTTGCTTCGGTCTACATTCCCGCAAAAATGTCATTGCCATCAAGATAGGTATAAGGCTTTTCCTGCTCCACAAAGCCATTGATGGCGATGAATCCGAGCTGCTTAACGGCTAGTTCCTTGATGTTCGCCACCTGCTGAGCCTCACGGTGAATTTCATCGAGGGTCATAGGTTGGGCATAATACTTTGCCTCATAAATTGCATAGCCGTCTGCCAGCTCCAGAGCAACATCGAACTCACCGTTCTTGCGGTGGACGGGGTCGTCATAGTAATAGCTGCCGATGTTGCGAACACCCTTCAGTTTCCCAGAACGAACCTGTAAACTGAAATAGTCACGGCAAATGCCCTCAAATCGGCGAGAGATGAAGTCTGTCAGAGTAGGGGCTACATACTCATCATAGAAAGCCTCTGCGCCTAGCACTTGCAATGCGCTGGCGTTTTTATAGATAAAGGTAAAGTAGAACCGTAACAAGTTGTCGTTGATTTCAAAGGTAGATTTCTTGCTGTCGTTGAGCTTGTTGATGGGGTAATTGCGGGAGATGATTTCGAGGTCACGCAGAGGTTTCATCTGTTTTGCAAGATTGCCGGTCTTCTTCACATCCAGCTTGTCTTCAATTTCAGAATAGCGCTTCTTGCCGTTACCAATGACTGCAAAGATACGCTCTGCGTTGATTTTGACGGAATAGTCCGACAACAGCAACTGACTGGCATACAGGTACACCGCACTCACAGGATTTAGAATTGTACTGACGATGTTTTCTCGCAGCGTGGCAGTAGGACGCAACGCCTGATTCACAAAAGGAGAACCGCCGAATACAGCATAGTGCGCCACCTTGTCGTAGGGAGTTTTGTCAGGATAGAACTTGGCGGTATCCAGATAATTCAATTCGTTGAGTTTGATAGTGACAGCAAAGCGTCCATACAGAGCATTTTTCTCCTGCAAGAGGTCCTTCATCATTCCGATGTGAGAGCCGGAGAGGATAAGCTCAATGTTTCCAAGCCGGTTATCAATGATGCTCTGAAAAACGGAATCAACTGTTGTGGGCTCATTCATCACCTTCAGATAGGGGTATTCGTCAATGACGACAACCATTTTCTGAGGCAGCGTGTTAAGATAGGTAAAAACATCTTGTAGTGTACAGAAGCTCAGAGCTACTGGCAATATCTTGGCTCGAACCAGCTCATCAACGAGGCTATCAATATTTTCTTGTACTGTGCCTTTCAAACACTCGAAATAGACGGTCTGATAAGGGCAGTTATCAAGGGCTTTCTGAATGAGCGTGGTCTTTCCAACTCGCCGCTTGCCGTAGACCATCACAGCTTTGCCGATGTAGTCTTGCTGCAAGAGCACCAGTTCTTTCTCACGGCCTATAAACATATTGCACCTCCAATAATACTGAATACATTTTCACTGAAATAACTTTCAGCATTATTTTACCACGAGACCGAACAAAAAGCAAGCAAAAAAGAGGACCACCGCGCCGCAAGCGATGGCCCTCTTTTTTATTAAGAACTTGAGTGAAGGAAAAACCACCAGCTAAGCTGGTGGAATAAAAAC